>Ga0209698_10001455_pt1 | contig 27187 bp, 15 predicted proteins | sample LitLauG_LLR_2012_FD_187203 | JGI IMG/M metagenome (GOLD analysis project Ga0209698, IMG submission 187203) | Freshwater sediment microbial communities from Pennsylvania, USA - Little Laurel Run_MetaG_LLR_2012 (SPAdes) (version 2) | ecosystem: Environmental > Aquatic > Freshwater > Creek >... | reverse complement strand
TACGACTTCTTCACCCGCGCCACGGTCTCCGGCGTGCCCTGGGCCACGATCCGCCCGCCGTCCTCGCCGCCCTCCGGCCCCAGATCAATGATCCAGTCGGCGTTGCGGATCACATCCAGATTGTGTTCGATGATGATGATCGAGTTCCCCAGATCGGTCAACCGGTGCAGCACGTCAAGCAGTTTCTTGACGTCGTCAAAGTGCAGCCCGGTGGTTGGCTCATCGAGCAGGTAGAGTGTCTTGCCCGTCTGCCGCTTGCTCAACTCGCGCGCCAGCTTGATGCGCTGCGCTTCGCCACCGGAAAGCGTCACGGCCGACTGTCCCAGATGAATGTATCCCAGCCCCACATCGACCAGCGTCTGCAGCTTCTGTTTCACCTGCGGAATGTTCTCGAGAATTGGCAACGCGTCCGAGACCGGCATCTCCAACAAGTCGGCGATGGAATTCCCGTTGTACTTCACCGCCAGGGTTTCGTGGTTGTAGCGCCGCCCGCCGCAGACCTCACACAACACGTACACATCCGGCAAGAAATTCATCTCAATGCGCCGCTGCCCTTCGCCCTGACAGGCCTCGCAGCGCCCGCCCGCCACGTTGAACGAAAAGCGACCCGCCTTGTAACCGCGCTCGCGCGACTCCGGCAGCATGGCGTACAAATCGCGAATCGCGGTGAATACTCCGGTGTACGTCGCCGGATTCGACCGCGGCGTCCGACCAATCGGCGATTGATCGATGCGTATGACTTTATCGATATTCTCTGCCCCTGAAATCGACTTGTGCTCGCCCGACTTCTCGCGCGACCGGTACAACTGCCGTGCCAGCGCGCGATAGAGAATGTCATTCACCAGCGTTGACTTGCCCGATCCGGAGACTCCCGTGACCACCGTCATCACACCCAAAGGGAACGTGACGTCCAGATTCTTGAGATTGTTTTCCTTCGCGCCCAGAATCGACAGCGCCGCACCGTTGGCGTGCCGCCGCTCAGGCCGCATCTCAATCAGCGCCCGGCCCGAGATATAAGCCCCGGTCAACGAATTCGGCTCGCGCATGATCTCTTCCGGCGTGCCATGCGCCACCAAGCTACCGCCGTGGCGGCCCGCCCCCGGGCCGAGATCGACAACGTAATCCGCGCGCCGAATCGTCTCTTCATCGTGCTCCACGACGAGCACGGTGTTCCCCAAGTCGCGCAAATTCTCCAGCGCAGTGAGCAACCGTCCGTTGTCACGATGATGTAGCCCAATCGACGGCTCGTCGAGCACGTACAAAACGCCGCGCAGCTTCGAGCCAATCTGAGTGGCCAGCCGAATGCGCTGTCCCTCGCCACCCGACAAAGTCGCCGCCGAACGATCGAGCGAGATATATCCCAGCCCCACCGCATTCAGGAACTGCAGCCGCTCCACCACTTCGTGCATCACGCGCCCAGCAATCGCTGCTTCGCGTCCCGCCAGCTTAATTCCCTGCGCCACTTCCATCGAACGTGCCACTGGCATCGCCGTAAAGTCGGCGATCGACATCCCATTCACCTTCACCGCAAGACTCTCCGGCCGCAGCCGCTTCCCATGGCACACAGGACACTCGGTCGCCGACATGTGATCCATCAACCAGTCGCGATAGCCTTCCGAAGTTGACTCTTCCAGATTCGCCTTCAGATATCCGAAGATGCCGTGAAAGCCCGTCCGTCCTCCCCGCGCGGGTTCGCCGTTGAGCAGAAAGTCCTGCGTCTTCTCAGGGAATTTCTCGAATGGCGTGCTCAAGTCGATCCCATACGCCGCGGCCACAATCTGCAGCTGATGAATCAGATTCTGCGACGCCGATCCCGGACCCAGCCCGCCATCGAGCAACGGCTTCGACCAGTCCGTAATCACTTTCGCCGGATCGAAATCGTACTTGCTGCCCAGCCCGTGACACTCCGGACACGCCCCATACAGGCTGTTAAACGAAAACGATCGCGGCTCCAGTTGCGGCACGTTAATACCGCAATCCGGACACGCCAGCTTCTCGGAATAAAGCTGCTCTTCGCCGCCCACCACCGCGACCTGCACCAGGCCACCCGCAAGCTTCATCGCCAGCCCCACCGACATTTCCAAGCGATGCTCAATCCCCGGCTTCACCAATAGCCGGTCCACCACCACTTCGATCGTGTGATTCTTCCGCTTGTCGAGCGCAAGGTCATCCTCCAGATTCACCAGCTCGCCGTCCACCCGGGCCCGGGTGTAACCGTGCTTGACCAGAGTCTCCATCTCTTTCTTGAATTCGCCTTTGCGCCCGCGAACGATGGGCGCCATCACCATGACCCGGTCTTCCGGCGTCAGCGCCATGACCCTTTGGACAATCTGGTCTGCGGACTGTCGGCTGATCGCCCGCCCGCATTTAGGACAATGGGGCACACCGATTGAGGCGAACAAGAGACGAAGATAATCGTAAATCTCAGTGATGGTTCCGACGGTTGAGCGCGGACTGCGGCTGGTGGTCTTCTGCTCGATCGAGATGGAGGGGCTAAGTCCATCGATTGCATCAACATCCGGGCGTTCCATCTGGTCCAGAAACTGCCGCGCGTAGGCCGACAAAGTCTCCACGTACCGGCGCTGCCCCTCCGCATAAATCGTGTCAAAGGCGAGAGACGACTTGCCCGAACCGCTGAGCCCGGTCACCACGGTCAGGGTATTCCGTGGGATCTCGACGTCAATGTTTTTGAGGTTGTGCTGCCGGGCGCCCCGGACAGAGATTTTAGTAATTGCCATTATTCGCCCAGGGACATCCCCCTTCCGTAACGTCGACAGGTCACCAGAATTGTTCGAAAGTAGGAATGCACAGCTTTACTCCGTATCTTAGTCGCCAATAGCGCAGACCGTCAACGAAGGTAGATTTGAGAATTGCGCTCACACACTAAGGATGGAAACGCTGCCGCAACAGATTCTGAGCTTCACTAAGGTTAGACGATCGTGATCTCGCTTCTTATGCCCGTTCTTCTCTTCGCAACCGTAGTCCTGGCAGTCGGATTCGGCGTTTTGGCCGCCTACGCAGCCGTGATCGGCATCCTGAACGCGTTCGGCCGCACTCAGCAACCCGAACCGGCTCGCCCGCGCCTGGTCTTAGTGCCGACGCAGAACCACGCCAGCGGCGACTAACGTCCGTCGCTTCACTGAGCCTTCACTGGCAGGAACGCCAGCGGTCCTCCTTGCGGCCACTGCCACGTCATCTTCGCAATGCTTCCCTTGCCGTCACGCTCGAACTTCACCTGGGCGTATTCGTAGCGAAAGAAGAATTCATCCTTGCCTGTAGGCGTCAAAATCCGTAGAAACGGATAGCGCCCCCACTGCATGTAAAGCTTGCCATCGTGGACCGTCAGGTTCTGCGGAACCGGAATTCTTTCCGACTTATACGCGCCCTGGTATTCCAGCAGGGCAGCCTCGTTCACTGCGGTAGCCTTCGCCTCGGGAGGCCGCGAGGTCTCCCCCCCGAACAGCACCGCCTCCAGGTCCTTCGGGATCCGGTTGAACAGCCCAGACTGCACGTTGCTCAACACCACCACGTACAGATGATCCTTGAAGTAGAGCGCCATGTGCGCGTTGAAGCCTTCGTGAATGCCGGACTGCTCGATCAAATCTCGCCCCGAATAGTTGCGCTTCCCCCATCCATAGGGATACTCGAGCTTAGTCGTTTGAAAATTGGAATTCGTGTCCACTGCCCGCAGCCACGAGTACAAATCCCCTACATTTGAGTACAGCGAGCCCGGCCCCACTTTGGCCGCCTCGGGAAATGGCAGTGGCACCACGCCGCGAGCCTTGTCCCCCGGAACGTAGCCTGTGGCATTCAGGCCCGGTGGTGGTTCCTTGCACGAACTCCCCGTACTCGCGAGCTTGAGCGGATCGAGGATATTCTCCTGCAGATACTTCTCGAAAGACGATCCCGACGCCTTTTCCAGAATCATCGCCAGAAGAAAATATCCTTCGTTGCTATATTGCGACCGCTCCCCCGGAGCGAACAACGGAGGCACTTTTCTTAACCGCTCAATCAATTCGCTATTGGATAGGCACTCGCGATAGACATCCTCGGCATCCAGTTCTCCCACGCCCGATTCATGCCCGAGCAGTTGCTCCACCGTGATTTTGTCGCCGTTCGCAATCCCGGTCACATACTTGCTCAAGGGATCTTTCAGCGTAACTTTCCCCTGGGTGATCAGTAGTTCAATGGCGGCCGCAGTGAAAGTCTTACTGAGCGACGCAATGCGGAAGCGCGTCTCAACCCGGTTGGCGACGTCGTGCTGCAGGTCGGCCTTGCCGTATGCCTTCTCGACCAAGATGTGATCGCCCTGAGCGATGAGCACCGCACCGCTGAAATCGACGGCATCCACGTAAGGCTTGATCCACTGGTCCACCCGCGCAGCAACCGTAGAAGCATCCAAAGCGGTCTGTGCCGCGGCCGGACTCACGAACGAAAATACACACGCCAGAGTAACTAGAAAAGTTTTCAAGGAGTCTCCGTAGTGCTTTCGTTTGGACGTCCCAGGGGGAACACAGTGAGCGGCTGTGGAATTGGGCTCAGGCCCGCGGCTTAATAAATCACCTTCAGCGAAAACTGAATCTGCCGCGACGAGCCCGCGGTCTTGCTGATGATCCCAAACCCGCTGCCGCTCACAATGTTGGACGGCAGGCCGAAGTTCACGATGTTAAAGACGTTGAAGAACTCCGCGCGAAATTCCACATTGCCGAATTCCGCATTCCCACGATGTCCAAACGGAGTGTCCTTGATCAGCGCGATGTCGAAATCGTGGTAGCCCGGACCGCGAAAGGTATCGCGCCCCAGCGTGCCGAAGCGGCCATGATTTGGTCCGGTTCCACCTGGGACATTGATCGGAATGTTAAAGAACGACGCGTTGTTCGTGCCCAGCCCGAAATAATCATCCCGCACCGCACGGCCGGTCGAGAGGGGTGGCATCGTCACCAGGTCCGGACGGTCACCGCCCAACCCTGCCCCGGTTTGCTGTTTCCCCGAAAACACCGTGAATGGTGATCCGGTCGTCAACGTGGTGATGTTCAGGAACTGCCAGCCCCTGGTAAGCGTTCGCCCCAGCGGACGCAGAAAGCTCACGTGGTCGAGCGGCAGCAATTGAATCACGCTCACTGCAAAAACGTGTGTCACATCAAACGTCGACGGCCCCTTTTCTGCCGCCGGGTCCCATGGGTTTTGCGGCACCGACTGCAGAACCGTTCCCGCCGAACCGAACAGTCCGCCCAGCACTGCACTCGTGTCATCAAGCGACTTCGAGTAGGTGTAGCTGGCCTGCAGTCCTAGTCCGGCGCGAGGCGAGTTCTTGGTCAGGCTGGTCTGCAGCGCGTGATAACTCGAGTGTGAACCGCTGGTCATTATGATTTCCGGACCATAGCCTCCGATGGCATGTCCAGACGAGTCGAATTGGGTGAAAGGTGCGAAACCAGGGTCGGCTCCTCCATAACTATTCGGGTCATATACACGCGCGAGATGAATTCCGGTGGTGGCTACATACGAAGCGTTGAACTTGAAATCGCCGAAATCCTGGTCGACCCCCGCCGTCCAGCTTCCGATATAGCCGTTGCCGAAATTCCTCGCGATGCCGGTGATACTGAGCAACTGAACATTCCCCGGCGTAAGCGCGTCCAGATCTTTCTGAAACCGCGTCAAGTCGATCACGGTATTCGACGGCACATCCTGGGTTCGTCCAGTCGCAAAAATCGGCTGGCCCTGGATGTTGTAGGCCGTCGGCAGACGCAATTGCACAACCGCATTCTGAAAATGAATCGGATTGCTGGGCTGAGCATAGATCGACGGAGCGAACACGAAAGGAATCGCCGCCGTCAGAAAATTGTCCTGCCACAAGTTCGGAATCTGCGTCGTGATGGCCCCGCCCGCGTGCAGCACGGTGTGCCGACTCACTGCGTAATCCAGCGCCAGCCGCGGTCCCCAGCCGTTCCAGTCCTGATTGTAGGGCGGCTGCGGATTAATGAGCATCACTTGCGTGGCCGTGCGATCGCGATAGTCCGCCGGCCTGCCGTCCGCTCCGGTGAAGACTGGAAGTGAGGTGCGCTTGGTGGCTTCATGAATGCGGCTGTTGACCTCGTAGCGCAATCCGTAGCTGACGGTGAGTTGCGGCGTGGCCTTCCACGCATCCTGAAAATAAAAGTTGTAGGCTTCGCGCCGCACTCCAGCCTCGTTGTACCTGTCGCCCACGGGCGTTAAGCTGGCGGCCGCGATAGTGTTGTAGGAATACGGCGTCGCCGTCAGCAACTGGGTAAGCGAATCCGGCAGTTGATCTCCGATTTGGATGTCGTGCGTGCCGCTCGCCGACTTGATCACTTCCTGCGCGTACGCCGGGCCGCCCCCAAATCCGTATATCCCGTTGGGATTGGTCCCAAAGATTGTCGAGTCGCGATTGAGGCGAATTTCTATGCCCCATTTGAACGCGTGCGAACCGCGCACGAATGCCAAATCCTGCTTCAATTGATAAAGATTGCTGTAAGAACCGAAGATGGATCCAGCCGGCTGGTAGTAAGCCTGAAACAGGCCGTCGCCAATGCCCACGCCGGGTTGGGTGTGATTCGAGGTGGGGAAAAATGGTGTGCTGCGAATGTAAGCCAGCGAGGTTTCCGACGTCAGGCGCGGAGAAATCGTCCGCGTGTACTTCACTCCAGCATCGCGCTGGTGATCATAGAAACGTACCCCGAAGCTGGGATTGATCGCCGTCTGGTCGGGATTGGTCAGAGGACCGTTCACCTGATTGAGGCTAAAGCGGGTTACCAGCGAAGCCTTGGTCGATATCTGGTGATCGATGCGCACCGAGACCTGGTCGGTGCGCGTGACAACTTTCGATGACGTAGCGTAGGTACGATCACCGAAGGGCCCGGCTGGATCGTTCGGCAGCGGATACCCATTGAGAACCTGTGCGATCCCTGGATTCAGCGGGAGTGGAACGGTCAGCGTGTCACCCGGAAAGGTCGTGGTGTCAATTCCATTCCGCTCGTCTACCGTCGGCACGGGGATGACCTGCGTCGTGCCCAGCACCTGGCGGAATCCCTGGTACTCGCCAAAATAAAAAGTGCGGTTGCGACCGTCATAAATTCCCGGAATCACGACCGGCCCGCCATTGGTGAACCCGAATTCATTGCGCACAAACGGCGGGATGCGTCTACCGTTGGGGACGATATGATCAAAATAGTTGCGCGCATCGAACGCCGCATTGCGCGCGAATTCGAACAGACTGCCGTGGATCTGGTTCGCGCCCGACTTGGTCACTACGTTCGTATAACCGGCCGCTCCATGGCCGATCTCGGCCGGTATCACTCCCGAGCTTGACTGCACTTCCTGAATGGCGTCGACGTTGAAATTGGAAAACGTTGCGCCGCCCATCTCCGGGTCGGTTGTGTCGAAACCATCCATGGAGAAAACCGTAGCCGTACCCCGCTGCCCGTTCACCGCAAACTGCTGGGTGAAGTTGGCCGCTCCGTTGGTGTCGGTCATGGTGCCCGCCGCCAGCAAAAGCAGCTTGCTGAAGTCGCGTGCGTTGAGCGGAAGACTGGAAACCTCGCTCCCGGAAAGATGCTCGCCGCCACTGGCCTGCGCCGAAGCCACTCCAACCGCAGGCACGATGCGGAGTTCCCCAACTTGCGGATCCTGCCCGGCCGGGGCCTGCCGGTACAACGACATCTGTAAGCCCACCGCCAGCGTCGCCTTGTCGCCGATCACTAGGGGCGCCGGGGCCCTCCAGTCTTTGTCGGTTACGCGGACGGAAATTTCATAGCTGCCGGAGGCGATCCCGGCGAAGGCGAACTTGCCATCGGTCGCGGTTGTGGCGGTGTAGTCCTGCGCTCCGGCTGAATGCAGCTTAACAATGGCCCCGGCGACCGGTTTCCCCGCATCATCACTGAGCATGCCGTTCCAGGTTGCAACTGAAACTGCGCCCGCAGCCGAAAGTGCGAACAGGAAGCCCATCAGCCACTGCATGCAACCGCGACATCCCGAACTGATGAACATGAAAGCAGATTATACGATGCGCAGGGATTCCCTGGGGCCCTTCACCAACGTTAGGACTCTCATTCCGGGACAGTCTCGGAAAGAAACTCAGGGATTGTGTCGACGGTCACACTCTCGCACATCCTCATTTACATAAACTTCTCAGCGTGGCAGGCGCGGCTTCGGAGGACACTCCCGGTGTGGGTACTGGGCACGCTTGCCAAGCGTTGGACGGCTGGAAGCAGCCTGAGGGGTTCGATTCCCCTGTCCTCCGCGCTACCGTCCAACCAATTGAACCAGTGCGTAATGGGTACTTTTGGAGTATTGACACAGCAGTGTCACGCGGGTAGCCTGAAGTTGCTTGGCAGGCGTGCCTGGTAAATCTGGCACTGAGAGTTCCACAGAAGCCCCGCTCCCTGCGGGGCTTTTGCTTGCGCCTCACACCCTCGAAGCAGGGCCCGAACCAGCGTGATAGCATTTTCCTGTAGCATCTCACCTGCGGCGCACATGTCCCGCACCAGGCCCATCTCGCTGCGCTTCGTTTCAGCGCTCTTATTGGGCCTGGCCCTGCGCCCAACATCCGCTCCTGCCGCGGAGCCTCCCTGGCTTCAGATCAACTCCGCCCACTTCACCGTAATCACCGACGCGGGTGACAAAAAAGGCCGCGAAGTCGCCCTGCGCTTCGAGCAGATGCGCGCCGTCTTCGCCGGCATTCTCTCGAAGGATCATCTCAGCCAACCCGTCCCGCTGACCATACTCGCCTTCAAGAGCGACAAGTCGTACTACCAACTAGCGCCCCTGCGCCAGGGCCAGCCCATCAACGTGCCCGGATTCTTCCTGCCCGGCGACGATCAGGACTTCATCGCGCTCAACCTGTTCGAAGATGGATCCTGGCTTGCCGTCGCCCACGACTTCGCCCACATGCTGCTCAGCTACAACTATCCCACCGCCCAGGGATGGTTCGACGAAGGACTCGCCGAATTTTTCAGCTCCATTCGTGTGGACAACAAGCAGATCGGAATCGGCGGCGACCCCGAGCTTGGCCCCTCTGTCACCCAGGATCTGCTGGGCAACCAGCGCGACACGCATCCTCCCAAATCGCTCACCGAATTACTGGGCGCGCAGGTCTGGCTCTCCTTGCCCGACTTGTTCATGATGAAGCACAACACCTCGAGCTACAACGAAGGCACCCACCACACGCTCTATTACGCCGAGTCCTGGATCGTGATGCACTACCTGCTCCACGAGAAAAAACTGCCCGAGACTGGCGCCTACTTCAATCTCGTCTTGAACCAGCACGTGCCGGTCGAAGAGGCCATTCAGAAGGCCTACGGCATGACATCGGCGCAACTGGAGGACGCGGTCAAGACTTACCTGCACTCGCAGAAACAACTTCTCGTCGCGCTCGACGCCGCGCGCCTCGCGAATCAGCCTTCGGTTCACGCAGCCGAGTTCGCGCAGCCCTACCAGTTCCCCACGCCCGTGGCGCCAGACGATTCCGCGATCAACTCCAAGCCCTATCCCGAGGCCGACGCGCGCGCCCTCTACGCCGGCGTACAGGCCCGCATCCCCGAACGCCGCGACTTTGGCCTGCAGGAACTGAAAGCGCTGGCCACGACGCCCACCCCGGCCGACATCAAGTCCGAAGCCAAATCCGAAGCGAGGAAAGACCCGGCAGATAAGAACGATCCCGATTACAACCCCAGCCTTCTGCCCACAACTGCCGTAGGCAACGCCCTTGCCCACCGCCTGCTGGCCTGGGACCACATCGAGCAAGGTGAATTCAACGACGCCATCACCGAACTAGGCGACGCCACCGCGCTCAATCAACGCGACATGTGGGTCCGCTACTATCTGTCAGTTTTGAAGTACCGCATGGCGCAGGCTAAGCACAGCGACATTCAGGGCCTGGCCAACATGATGCTCGACCTGCGAGCCGTCCTCGAGTGGTATCCCGAACTCGCCGGGGCCTACGACCTGCTTGCCCTCGCCCGCAACGAAGGTGGAAGCTCGGTCGCGGCTATGCAATCCGAGCGCGCCGCGATGACCCTGAGCCCGCGCAACCAGAGTTACGTTTACCATTTGGCGGAGATCTATATTAGGAGCAAGAAGTGGGATGCGGCGCAGGCCCTACTCGAGCGCTTGAAGAGCAGCAACGATCCGCAGATTGCCGCGCTCGCCCGGGAGCGGATCGAGCAGGCCGGAACCGAGCGCAAATATGGGATCACGAACGCGGCGGCGCAGCCAAAACTCGCGCCGCAGAAGACTCCGTTCGATGTGCTGGAGGAAGACGCGGCCAAGCGCGCTGCCGACGAAAAAGCCGCGCAGGCGGCGAGCCCGGCCGACACGCGCGGGACCAGATTTTTCAAAGGACGTCTCATTGCGGTCGACTGCTCGCAACCCCCGGCCGCCATCCTGACCGTCACGGCAGCAGGTTCGTTGCTGAAGCTGCGGGCCGCCGACTACAAGTCCCTGCTGCTGATCGGCGCCGACGACTTCTCCTGCACCTGGCGCGACCGCCAGATCACGGCAAACTACAAGCCTGGCGGCCTGTCCGACGGCGACCTGGTTTCGCTGGAATTGAGGTAGGAACGATTCTCATTTCGACCAGCCATCCAGCCCTGGCAGTGGGCCAATTTCCGAATAGCTCGTCAACCGCTCCTTCAGGAACTTCGGGATGTAGGATCTCGCAACTCTTCTCAAACAGGTCTGCTCTCCACACACGCCGCTTGCGGTCCTGAAATGAAGGGCCCCTTTTCCGTCGAGTGACCCAGCCACGCGTGCCAATTCCCTAACTTCCAACCGAAGCGTACTCCTGTGGGAAGCTTAGGAGCGGTTGGTGAATATCGACCTGATCATCGGCTGACGGGCCATAGATAGCCGGTACTTTGCCACCCATAGGGCGAATATAGACCGTGAGCTGGCCACGATGGTGGATGGCATCGAAGAGCCCAAGCCAGAACATGTGTCCCATACAGGTCTCGTAGAATACCCGACCATCCACCACAAACTGCGTGGGCTTTTGATGCCAGCTTGCATCGTCAATCTTCCTTAAGCGTGGAGCCAGTTCCTTGTGGGCCTTCTCGTAGGCGGCGATCATCTCCGCCAGATTCATGGTGATTGGCGGTATCTTCCAGTTGATTTGCCCGATTTCGAGAAGCTCGGTCCAGCAACGTTTTTCGACGACCTGCAACCACACCAAATCGGCTGCCGAGCGCGAGTTGGGGTGGGGCCGGTAGTCCCACCGGTCGGCATGAACTGCCCTGAATGTATTCAAGAACACCGGATACTCGTCTTCCCAGCAACGAATAAAAAAGTCCTGATTGGTCATGACTATTCTCCTGATTTAAAGATTCACGCGACGCATCAAGTCCTGAAACCGTAGCTCGCCCCGCAGGGAACTCCAATCCAAGTCCACACCCAGATGAACCATAGCTATGAGGTGCTCCTCGTAGGCCCTCTCCAGCCAATCCAAGGCGTGTTCTTTGTCGCCGGCGTGAGCGTAGAGGCGGGCAATCTGGGTGGGTTGAACGTAGGTAGAATGGGACCGCTCGACCAATGTCTCCGCCGCCACACACATCGCTCCTGAATAGCCGGCACCGGCGTAACCACGTTGCAGGGCTTGCACAACTTCCTTGTCTCCCAGCACCTCAAAAAACGTCTTCGCTGCTTCCACTGCTTCTTCGTGCATTCCCTTACCGTAGTACGCACTCCATAGACGCAAGTGCGCCGCCGGAAGATGGGGCTCACTGCTGAGCGCCTTGCGCAGCTCGGCGATCGCTTCGTCATAACGGCACAAATAGAGCAAGTGCCAGCCATTGAAGCATTGATAAAAGAAATTGAGCGGGTCTAACTCCAGAGTCCGCCCGAGGTGCTTCTTCCATTCCTCGGGATGTCCCCGCGAGATCGCCAAGTCCGCCAAGAAGAAGTGGGCATCGACAGAGTTGGGCGTGAGTTCCGTTGCACGTTTGTATTCTTTCGTCGCTTCGTCCCAGTTCCATTCCGCAGATCGAATCATGCCCAGGCTTATATGCGCTTCGGCGAGCGAATCATCCAGCTCAATCGCCTTCAGGGCAGCGGCCTTTGCCTTCGGAAATGCCTCATGGGGTGGTACAAGCCCACAGTCGCCGCGGGAACACCACACACTAGCAATGCCCACATAGGCCAAGGGGTCGCTGGGGTCGTTCTCCAAGCTGACCTCGAAATACTTCAGCGCTGTATCCAAATGCTCACGCGAGAGTTTGTACCAATGAAAGCGGCCCTTGAGATAGGCTTCATAGGCGCCGGCGTTGACCCGTCGTGCGCCAGCCAACCGCTTTGCCTCCTCCGGCGTGATCGCAACCTGAATCTCGCGGGCAATGGCGCGTGCGATTTCGCTTTGCACCAAGAGCACGTCCTCAAAATCTCTGTCGTAGCTCTCCGCCCAGAGATGAGTGTCGCTGGCAGCATGAATGAGCTGGGCAGTGATGCGCACCCGTGGACCGACCCGCATGACTGACCCTTCCACCACCGCGTCGACGTTCAGTTCCGCGGCAATCTGTGGCAGGGGGGTCTCGCCTCCCTTGTAGCGCATCACTGAAGTTCGAGAAGTTATCTTCACAGCCTGGAGCTTGGCTAGGTTGCAGATTAAGGTCTCGGTCATGCCGTCGGCAAAGTATTCCTGCTCAGGATCGTGCGAGAAGTTATTCAAGGGCAGTACGGCCAGCGACCGGATACGTCTCGAACGCGTGCGCTTGCGAGGAGCGCCGGCGACGATGCTGGCGGATGATGTAGGTGAGATGAGCCGCCGCAGGTCCACTTGCAGTTCTTTCGCTGACTGATAGCGGTTCTCTGCGTCTTTTTCCAGGCACTTCAAAATGATGTCGGCCAGACGCGCTGAAAGCCGGGGCTGCAAGCGCTGGGGAGAGGTGGCGTGACCGTGAAGGATCTGATCCGTCAGCACCGCCGATGTCTTGCCTTCAAAAGGAAGGCGCGCCGTGGCCATTTCATACAGCACCACGCCTGCGGCCCACACGTCGCTGCGCGCATCCACCCTCTCGCCTCTTAACTGCTCCGGTGCCATATATGGCAGCGTGCCAGCGATCGCGCGGGTTTGGGTCAGAGTTTCGGTTTCGGCATCGCCACTCACTGGCTGCACCAGCCGGGCCAGACCGAAGTCGAGAATCTTCAGCCTGCCGTCGGCAGTGAGGCGCAAGTTCCCGGGTTTCAAGTCACGATGAATTACGGCTCGCTCGTGAGCAGCGGTCAGCCCTTCGGCCAGTTGCATACAGAGTCGAGCTGCTTCTTTTTCCGGCAATGGCCCCGCTGCGAGCTTCTCGCTGAGGGTTGTTCCTGGAACATACTCCATCACCAGGAAGTCCACTCCCGCCTGGGTATCGAAGTCGTGGACCGTGGCGATGTTGGGATGGTTGAGCCGGGAAAGGGTCAGGGCTTCATTGCGGAAGCGTTTGCGCGAAGACTCGTCCGACAATGTGCCGGATGGCAAAACCTTGATCGCTACTTCGCGATTGAGGTGTTCATCGTGGGCCCGATAAACCTCCCCCATCCCTCCCGCGCCGATCTTCTCGGCAATGCGGTAGTGGCCCAGCGTTTGGCCGACAAGCACGTCCTGGCCAACCGCTTGGAGCGCCATGGGGAGGTTCCTCCTTCCCCTCACCCTCTCAGCCAAATCGTAGGCCCGGTGAGAACCCTAGTCAACGTAAACTATCAGACACACCAGCCCGAACCTTGCCCGAAACCTGCTAGAGAATCAAGAGCAGTCATAGCTTACGTGCCCCATAGGTGTCCTTGGTGTGTTGTCGGCTACCCTGAAGTTGGGGGCCACAAATGGCCAAGACATCTCCACTGACGGATCGCCCGTCATCCGCTCGCAATCGATGGCAAGCGCCGATCGCCTTCGACAGAACAACAACTCGCTACTGCAGCTTTGCGTACTCCGCCCTGGCTTGCTTCAAGATGGGGATGTTGGGATCAGCGCCTGTCCATAGCGTTAGGAAATCCTGATAAGCGGATTTTGCTTTGGTTCTCTCACCCGCCAGTACGTAGGCCCTGCCCAATTGCAGGTGCGCCAATGCGCCGATGGGATCGCTGATCACGATTCCGCGATGGTCGATAATTTTTTGGAATTCGGCAGCGGCTTCGATGCCTTGATGTGCGGCCAGATAGACCCGGCCACGTACATAGGCAGGGTAGAGATTACCTGCTCCCAAGAGGAGCTCAGAACCGCCCTCAGTCGGAGTTCCGAGTTCATAAGGAATCGTGGTTTGAAGCAGTTCGACCGCCTTTGACGGCTGGTTGTGGTTCAACGCTAGAAGTGCCTGGAGCGTAGGCGTGTATATGAATTGAACTCTCGTATCCTCCGGGAAGCGCCTCGATAGGTCATACGTCAGCGCTTGAGATCGAGAAGAATCACCCGAGAGCGCAAGCGCAAAGGCGGCTCCATATCCCACATCCTTGCTCTTTGAGAGCTCAAGCGCGTCTCCAGCTCCCTGCTTGGCGGCGGATACATTCCCGAACAAGGCTTCCCTCACTGCTGCGTCGGTCTCGTAAAGTGCCTCCGTTTCCCGCCGCTCGGCCCTACGAGCCAAGTTTGCTGCGCGCCGTGACATTTTCCTGGCATCTCCCAAGTGACCGAAATATGCCGATACGAACCCTTCAGCGTTGGATATCCATTCATCCACATCAGGCTTTTCCTTAGACTGAGCGGCTTCCCGTTCCATTCCCGCCTCGTCGTTTTTCAAGAAGGCAATGACATATCGCTGGACATAGAAATCAGGGATATCCACTCTACGCTCAGACGCTTGCTGGAGGGCTTTCTCGGCTTCACCGGTGCGCTCCAGCGCCATGTAGCTGTCGGCAAGAAGGCTATATCCTATAGAAAAGTCCGGGTCGATCCCGAGAGCTATTTTTGCTTCCTGGGCTGCCTTTGCATACTCTCCCAATGGAGGATAAACACCGCCTGACAACAGTCCGTGGGGCACCCATGCACGAGGATACGTTTGTATCCACAGGTCGCAGGTTTGTCGAGCTTTCTCCAAGTTGCCCGTTACTTGCAAGTCGTACGTGAGCGAGATAAAGAACTTCTCCTGGTCGCTGGCGCGATCCCGCAGTTGATAGGCTTTGCTGGTATTCTCCGCAGAAAGGGCGGATTCCCCGATGTCGCCGTACATGCGCCCGAGCGCGGCGTAGGCACTGGCGAAGTTGGGGTCAATCTCGACCGCGCGCTGGAGAAAGGGAATCGCGGCCGCCGCACCAGAGGAAAAGGAAGCCTGCCAGCCGGCGCTGTAAGCCTTCAAGGCTTCGAGTGAAGGCGTCGTGGCCTCGGCGAGCGGGATGTCGTGGCTCCTGACCATGGTCAGTGATTCACCGACCCGGGCTCTGAATTTGCTGGCAATTTGGCCGAGGGCATTCAGAACCTCTTCTTTCCTCGCCACTTGTACCTGGTCCTCAGCCAGAACATCTCCCGTGCGACAGTTTCTTGCGCGCAACCCCAACACGTACTCGCTGCCGAGGCTTGCAATCGAACCGTCGAGGACGGCAGCACTTGCAGTTCGCTCGCAGATTTCTCTGGCAATCTGAGGAGTAAGTCGCGCATCGGGTGGCTGGCCCATCATGCGCAATACTTGCTGGATGCGCCCATCGGAGATGAGGCTGAGGAAAGGAGATTGCTCAAGCTGGACGGTCAAGCCTTGCCTCAGGGTTCCGTCAAACACGGGGTCGCCCGTCGCGTTATTGAAGTCGGCAAGGACAATCGTGTCTTTGTCCGTGAGCTTCGGTGTGCGGCGGAGATAGAAATAACCAACGACCGACAACGCCAGCACAGCCACGACAGCGGGAACAATCAGTTTCCAGCGCTTTCCAACACCCCCTGGGGCTGCGGTCGTTGTACCGATGGTTGTCGGCGCTGGTTCAGGAACATGTCTCAGTTGCTGCAAGTCAGCGCCAATCTTGGCGGCCGGGGTGCCAACCTCAGATATCTGGCCTATAAATCGGTAACCTCTCCCCGTGACGGTCTGGATAAACCGGGGTTGCTCGGGGTCGTCTTTCAGGAGTTGGCGGATTTTCCGGACTGCAGTGTTGATAGCGTTGTCGGTATCGAGGAAGACGTCCTTGCCCCAAAGCTTTTCAATGATCTCTTCCCGTGTTACCAGCTGGCCCCGCTGTTCCACCAGCAGGAACAAAACTTCCATGGGGATTCGCTCCAGCCTCAACGTGCGGCCGGAACGTCGCACCTGGTAAGCGCGAAGGTCGATTTCAAAATCCTCAAATCTTACGAGGTCTGGATCCACGGTTGATTCTCCACTCATGCGGTCGCAATTCTATCCTTTCTTGGGAATTCAATAAGACCCGGCGGCTCAGCAGGTTAAAGCTACAGAAGAATACAGCTGAATACACGCTTCTCCAGACCTTCTCCATTGCCAGCCTGCTGCAACTGAGACATCATGCGCCCCAATGTCAGGGCAACCCGAGCAGTATCCCGGCACTGTTCCTGATGGGGAGACTTCACCACTTGCGACAGATTCGCGGCTGCGCCGTTATGGAATTCAATTTGGAGGTCGTTTGATGAAACGCTTAAGTTCCACATCCTGCAAATCAGTTTTCGCGTCGTTGCTCCTTCTGGTCCTGTTGAGCCTCTCGAGGCCGGCTCAGGCCCAACAAAACTGGAACGCCATTGTCGGGGGGCAAAGTGCAGACATGTCCAAGCAGGGGGTGGCGTTTCTGCCCAACGAGATTTGGATCCATGCCGGCGACAGCATCACGTGGACCTTCAATAGTGGAGACATTCACACCGTTACCTTCTTGACAGTCGGGCAGGTCTATCCGTTTGATCAGTCCAATGGATGCCCACCGATTACGCCAAGTGGATTGCCTTTCGATGGCTCCTCTTGTGTCTCCAGCGCCGATTTGTCGTTGGGCCAAACCTATGAGGTGATTTTCCCCAAGGCAGGTAACTATGAAATCGTCTGCCTGGTACACGGGCAGATGTTCGGTACCATTCATGTCCTTGACCCAACCATGCCCCTGCCGTACGACCAGGTGGCTTATGACCAACAAGCCAAGGAACAATTGAAGGCGTTGCTTGATGACGCGGATCTACATAAGCATCATGCCGAACATCAGCACTCGATGGAGGACATGTTTTCTGCCAGAGTGCTCTCACACACGAAGTCCGTAACCGCGGGGGTGGGCGAAATCGCCGCAACCGCTGGCGGACAACAGTCGTTTTCCCTGGTGCGCTTCATTAACGGCACCGTCACCATTCACGCCGGCGAAACCGTGGAGTGGACCAATCTGGATCCGGAAATCGGGCACACCATCACCTTCGGTACAGTGCCGCAGGATCTTATCGATCCATCATGCAGTCCCAATTGCGTGGTGAGCACAGATCCGGACGGTGCGCTCCACGCGACGATCACCAGCACACAGCAAAACGTGCACTCCGGGCTGATCGCAGCTCTACTCGAAGATGAGCCAGGCGTCCCGCAGGGACCGGTCGCGCCACCGACACGGTTCCGCATCACATTCACGACGCCGGGAACTTACCCCTACGTCTGCGCCTTTCACGACAATCTCGGCATGGACGGGCAAATCACCGTGTTGCCCTGACTGAATGCCCGTAGCGAGAACGGATGGTATGCGTATGTCAACGTTGGCGACTGGGGTAAGACCTTTTCCACGAGTACGCCCAAAGTACCTGCTGTTTGGCGTCATCGGACTGATGTTGGCCTACGTGATCCCTCACGACGAGAGCTTTCTGGTGCATCCGAAAGATCCTCTGTGGCAGCACTATGAGCCATTCAAGTGGTGGCTGTTGCCGCATGGAATCGCTGGCGGGTGTGCTCTGCTGCTGGGCCCGATGCAGTTCTCGGACCGATTTCGCAATCGTTTCAGGAAGCTCCATCGTGTAGTCGGTCGAATCTATGTCGCAGGTGTGTTCGTTGCCGCTCCACTCGGCCTCTACATCCAGTTTTTCGAGGAGCGCATGGGCGATCCCCGATCTTTCAGTATTGCTGCAGCCGTGGACGCAGCGTTGTGGATGATTACTACCGGGATTGCGTTGGCGTTCATTCTCAAAGGGAAGGTCCAGGAGCACCAGCAATGGATGACTCGCAGCTTTGCGGTCGCAGTAGTTTTTCTTGAGGTGCGAGTGATCGGCGGCCTGGGTGGATGGGAGAATCTCGACATCCATGCGAACGAAACCATTGTCTGGTTGTGCCTTGCGTTCGCGATCCTTTCGGCGGACCTTGTGCTCCAGTGGCAGCAACTGGGGCGCTCAACCTCAGTGGTTCGGCGGCACTCGCCGGCTACCTCTGAGCGAATGGTCGACGCTCCTTCGTTCAGCGCTGGCTCGCAGTCCAGAAAAAGCGTTCTGGAAAGTCAATGTAGTAGCGAGTAGATGGCCGGCAACTTGGAAACTGACCCCCTACCGGGCCCTAACCTACTTGCAGCTTTCGCCCGCAAGGGGCACAATCATGGCGTCACGCTAATGCGCCTGCAGGCGGGCGTTACAGCCGTGCTCCCCAGGAGGTCGAAATGAAAGGTCGCCTATTCGCAACTCTCGTCTTAGTCCTGGCAGTTGCCCTTCCGGCATTCGCGCAGCAAACCACATCAAGTTCAGGCACGCAGCAGGCAGCACCTCCGGCGCAAACCGCTCCTGCTGCTCCGAGTGACGAGGGCACGCGCGAGCCGCTGCAGCCGGTAAAAAGCCGCGACTTCTGGGACGGGGACGATCCCAACGTGGTCAATCTCGTCACCCACCCGTTTGCCTCCAAGGCTTACGTGAAGCGGCACGTTCAGCCAATCCACGATCGCATCAACGAGCTTGATGAGATAACTGCGGCCGATGCGGCCAGGATCAAGGACATTGATGCCCGCTCCCAGCAGGGCATTCAGTTGGCATCAGAGAAAACTACGCTGGCGGACCAGCATGCAACCGACGCCGCTACCAAGGCCCAGACCGCTCAGACAGCCGCCACCCAGATCTCGACGCGCGTTTCCACCGAGGAGCAGATCGTGGGCAACCTCGATCAGTACAAAGGTAGTGCCCAGACTGAAATCCGCTTCCACCCTGGCCAGACCGTTTTGAGCAGGCAAGCCAAAGATGCCCTCGACCAGATGGCCTCTCCTCTCAAGGATCAACACAGCTACATCATCGAAATCCAGGGCTACTCAGGCGGACACGGCCAGGCCGCGATTACCGTTTCCCAGAAAATGGCGGATTCGGTAGTGCGCTACCTGGTGCTAACCCACCAAATCCCGGCCCACCGCATCTACGTGTTGGGCATGGGCAACGTACCGGTGGCCGGAGAGGCCACCGCCCGGCACAACAGCGGCGGACGAGTCGAAGTTAGTTTGCTCAAGAACGATCTGGGAAGCTCCGCACAACGCTGATTGGATTTCGCTGAACAAGAGGCGAGCCCGATGATGGCTCGCCTTTTTCATCGCTGATTCCATGCTGCGCGCCTCAGCTCCTAACCGCTCTAATGAGCGGGAGGCGTGACCGTTTCCCCCGCGCTGACCTCAAAACGCGAGAACTGACCATAGGTCTGCACCATGCGCGCGCGCAGTTGGTCGGTCTTGTCTGTCCCGTTGATGTTTTCGGGGACAAGAAAAGTCTCGATCACAATTGTCTTCGGCACCAGGATGCCGAACGGACTTTCCCCGTAGTCCAGCTCTACGTGGCTAACGCGGATTGAACTGTCCAAGCTGCCGACAAACACGTTGCGTTCTTCGACGACAACCTGACCGGTTGCAGCGTCGAGTTCCAGTTCGCCGGCTTGCAGCAGGGGCGAATCTGCAAAGCGGCGCGGCAAATCAAAAAAATAGGGGACCGCACCGCAGGGGTGAACTTGCCGGTATGTGAAGATTCGCACCTGATGCCCGTGCGCCACGTCCTGCCTCACCTCGCGAAAGGCGAAGTCACTAGCACAGCGCGGTCGCAGCGGCAACCCTTCAAATAACGTGATGCCAGTTTCCACCATTCCGATATCGTAGCGTTCGCTGTCAGCCTGAATGCGCCTGATTTCCTCTTTCGCGGAATGCGCTCCGGAGACCACGCGCCACAATTTTGCGGCCCGGGCTGCGTGTCCCTTAACTTCGTGCCCGTCCATAGAAGTCACTTCACGGTACTCGACTACGGACCTCGGATCGTTTCGAAGCCGATAGACCACCAGCGCGGACTGAGTCGTGCGCTCTTGAAATGTGCGCCCGCGATCGTCGAACAAAGTCATGACGCGCGTTTCATCGGCCGTGAGATCGGCGAAGGCGTCAATGTAGTGTTCCACCTCACGCGATGCGAGGTTCAGGAACGACTGTTCGAACGTGACCTTCGCAGTGTTTACGGATGAAGGCTTCTCTTGCTTGGGAGCGGGTGAACCGACATCGACAGCGGGCGCGACGCTGGGCTGCGCCGTCGGCGGGACTGCAGGTGCACACTGCGGAGTCCTGCCCCGCTGGATTACCTCTACTTCATTGGCCCCACGCACCACCGAAGGCTGCGTCTCAGGCGTGCCTTCTTCCCGCTGCTGAATTGCCGACGCGGGTAGGCCTGACGCCGTAAAGACGATCCAGCACAGGCCTAAGTCGATCTGCAGCCATCGCCAGATCTCTCCTGATCCCGCTCGCATAGCTATTGTCAAATCGCAGCCGCACGGTCCGTAACCTCCCAAGCCGGCGAGGAGTTCCAAACCGTGCATTTTTCGGATCATTGTAACAATGAGGGCCTATGCCCTCACACCGCATTTCCTCCCGTACGGCCAAGACCGATTCTTCTTCAATACTCCCGTGCCCACGTCGCTATCGACAGGCGATAAGTTCGCATTTTCAAATTCCATCTCCTCACTGTGCCACAGATCGTAATGCTCGTGGAACAGGGTATCCGACTCGAGATTTTAGGATTGGCACGAAGACCGATCGACCGTCGATAATGTCTTCATCACCGAGTTGGCAAAACCATGAGCCCTGACCAAAGTGGACGTCTGGTAATTCTCTGTGGTCCCTCGTGTGTTGGAAAGACTCCACTCTACAAATCCCTGGGCAAGTTTCATCCCGACCTGCGCAAGCAGTTCCACAAGCTCGTGTTGTTCAACAGTCGCGATCCACGTCCCGGGGAAGTCGGCGGCGTGGACTTTCATTTTCGGACGCGGGCCCAGATTGAAAGCTTGAGGGCGGACCATCGCTACGCGGTCCTGGAGGCGCGCACTGACCTGCAGGCACTGGATATTGAGGAACTGGAGTCTCTGCTGCGGCGCGGCGATGTGTTCTTCGAAGGGAATCCGTCTGTGGGTCGTGCCCTGCAGACTCATCCTCGCCTTGCGAACATAAGCCGCCTGAGCATTTTTCTATCGCCGCTTTCCAAAGAAGAGATCGCGAATCTGAAAGCACCGGAGCGCAATGTGTCGCTGCAGGAACTGCTTACCGATATCATGCGGCGCAAGCTTCTGCGGCGCACCCGGCGGCAAAAAGGAGAGCTATCGGCGGCGGACCTGAAAAACATAGAGACTCGTGCCTCCAGTGCCTATCGGGAACTGCAAGGGGCTTGGCAGTTCCAATATGTCATCCCAAATCACGACGGCGAGGACTCCGATAACTGGGAAGCGTTCTACTACTTGATCGGCGACGCCCGCAAAGCGCTGGATGCTTTCGTCGGCCTGCTGCAGGGCAAGGTTCAGCCGGGCGTGGAGAAGTGGGAAGAGGACCTGTTGCCGCCGGGCATTTGAATTACGCCCAGGTTTACTCATCAACAATCTCAGTGGTGCATTTCGGGCGCGTTTCCCAGACCGCTACTGGCCGAGGATCCCCTTTTTCAGCCCCGCATTCGGCGGCTTCGGTCCGAGCCAAACCGAGAAGAGCATTTGGCCGAAGGCGGGGCCAGCGATGGTCACCTTATCCTTGCCGTTGATGGCCAAGGTCGTGCCCGTGTCCGGCGCGTAATTGAAGACCATCTGGTCGCCTTCCTTGACGGGTTCGAGCGCTCCGAGCAATCGGTCGATGTCGACCTGCATCGTCTTCTTTGCATCCGGCGTATTGTCGCTGAACGACTCGCTGAATGCGTCGGACATCTGGCTCTTGCTCGCACCATGCAAGAAATGCATGACGATCTGCTTGGGCTGGTCGGCCTTGATGATGGCCGCCGGGTCCGACGACTTCTGCGGAAGGTAGAGTCCCGCGACGTAAACCTTCACCATGTACTTCGTTCGCAATCCCAGGCCGTTGAGCACCAGCGTTGTGCTACCGACCTGCGCCGAATCCGGCAGGGTCACCCCAGCCAGACTGGCGCCGTTCAGATTGAGAACCGATGCCATCCCGACCAGGGCAACGGCCAGCGACATGGCAGTCTTGCGAATGAGACCTCCGCGACGCGAGGGAAACGACACGCGATCGTACCACAGGCAGTCAGAACCCAGTCGGCAACGAGATCGAAAAAAGGTCGAATTTATTGCCAATTTCAAGTTACCATTTTAGTCAGACTCGCGCTCGTACTGCTGAACTTGGAGCGCGACATTCTTGGGGGCAGCGTGGCGATTAATTTTGTGCGGACAACTGACGGGAGTGACGACTCGATACAGTTTCAACCCATCGAGCGGCTCAAGGTCTATTTGTTCGGGGCTACTATTTTGTTTGCCTCGTTTGGGATGGGCGAAGCGGTCTATCGCCTGTTGTTTTCAGAATTTGACGGCATCACGGATCGCATCCCGATTGAACTGCTGTTTGGTTCGGTCTTTGCCTGGCTCGCCACAAAATTCGTCGGCGGCATTTACAGAAATCGCAAGCAGAGAAGTGCGCGACTCAACTTCATTTGGGCTCGAAATCATCAGATACGAGGCGCTCTGGAAGCAATCAATCCGCTGGCCCACCCCTCGAGAAACCAACAATCGATCCGAGTCATCCGCGAAGAAGTCGACAGGATCGAGTCGGCGCTGAAGGAGATTTTGCCCGGCTAAGACCCGTGTTCATTCGGCGATACTGAATGACCCTAGTAAAGGCTCCCGTCAGAACCAAATCCAGAGTACTCACTTGAAGATTGGATGTTAGGATTAAGTAGTCTAGGTTTTCACGGTTCCCCCCCGAATATGAGTCAAATCCTGGACGCCATCGCTTCTCCTGCTGACGTTAAGCAGCTTTCGCTTCCCCAACTGGAACAATTGGCGGCGGAGATCCGCGAAGAACTGATCAACGTTCTCGCGAAAACAGGCGGCCACCTGGGACCTAACCTCGGCGTGGTCGAACTGACCATCGCCATGCATTACGTCTTCAACACACCTGAGGACCATTTTGTTTTCGACGTGAGCCACCAGGCCTACGTTCATAAGTTGCTCACCGGACGCCGGAAAGAGTTCCACACCATCCGCACGCCGGGCGGGCTCAACGGCTTCATGCTACGCGCAGAAAGCCCACACGATTCCTATGGAGCGGGCCATGCCGGCACTGCATTGTCCGCCGCCCTGGGCATGGCTGTCGCGCGCGACCGTGCGGGCGGGAAAGAACACGTTGTCGCCCTCGCGGGAGACGCCGCTTTTACCTGCGGGATCGCCTACGAAGCCCTGAACAATATCGCGCATCACACTCGCCGTCTGATCGTTGTACTCAATGATAACGAGTGGTCGATTGACAAGAACGTAGGCGCCATTGCGAGCTACCTGAACACCATTGTTACAAACCCGCGCTTCGACTACCTGCACGACCGTGCTGGAAGGTTCGTCGAGATGTTGGGCGGCAAAATTGCGCTGCGCATGGCGCGCAAGGCCGAAGAAGCCGCCAAGAGCATTCTCTGGCCGAGCGTGATTTTCGAGGAGTTGGGCCTGAAATATTACGGCCCGCTCGACGGCCACGACATCCCCACGCTGATCAAGACCTTCGAATTCCTGAAGACCCAGAACCGCCCCGTGTTGTTGCACGTGCTCACGCAGAAAGGCAAGGGCTTCGAGCCAGCCCTCCACAAACAGAAGAAATTCCATGGCCTGGGGCCCTATGATCCGGAGACGGGCGAGACCAAGCCACCGGCCCAGCGCACCTATTCCGAGGTCTTCGCCGACACCCTGGTGAAGCTGGCGAACATAAACCCGCGGGTGGTTGCCATTACCGCAGCCATGCCCAACGGCACAGCGTTAGACCGCTTCCAGCCGCACCATCGGGATCGATATTTCGACGTCGGTATAGCGGAAGAACACGCCGTGATCTTTGCCGCCGGGATGGCGGCCAAGGGCTACAAGCCCTTTTGCGCCATCTACTCCACGTTCCTGCAACGCTCAGTCGATCCCATCATTCATGACGTGTGCCTGCAGAATCTGCCGGTCATCTTCTGCATGGATCGCGGTGGCCTGTCCGGAGACGACGGACCAACTCATCATGGCCTGTTTGACATCAGCTACCTGCGCGGAATCCCGAATATCGTCCACATGGACCCCAAGGATGAAGACGAACTGGCCGACATGCTTTTTACTGCGATGCAATACGACGGTCCGGCAGCCATCCGTTACCCGCGTGGAACCGGCCCCGGCACACCCGTAAAGGATGTTCCGCGCGCCATTCCCATCGGCAAAGGCGAACTCCTGCAGCATGGCGAGAACGACCGGGTGGCCATCTTCGCGCTCGGAGCGCTGGTGCCGATGGGCCTCGAAGTGGCGCGGAATCTGGAAGGCGAAGGCATATCCAGCGCAGTCATCAACGCCCGATTCGCCAAGCCCCTCGATGTCGAGTTGCTGGAGTTCTTCGCCCGCAATGTGGACGTGATCCTGACCCTCGAAGACCACGTACTGATGGGCGGTTTTGGCAGCGCAGTGCTCGAAGAGGTGAGCAATCTGGGATTGAGCACGCCAGTGGTGCGCATAGGCTGGCCGGATCACTTTATCGAGCACGGCAAGCCAGATGCCCTCCGCGAAAAATACGGGATCAGTGCCGCAGCGGCAAACGAGAAGTTACGCCCTTACCTTGTTCAACCTCGAATGTTGCAGCGGGTTACGCTGCCGCCGCCGAGGCTCTGAACACCCTTACAATTCCATGGTCCGTCCCAGGCGGACCGACTCTTCACTGTCTATGACGTGCACTATGCGAATCGGACTGATCTTTCTGACCACGGTGTGGCTGGCCTTCGTAGGGATATCTCCCGGCCAAGAAGCGAAGCCGAGCGCAACCGCACAGCCCGATCCAGCGGTGCTTTTAGCGGAGGCGCGGAGCCTCTACCTCAAAGGCTCTTTCGATCAGGCAGTCGCCAAGTATAACGAAGTCCTAAAAGCCGACCCTGGATCAGGCGAGTCTTACGCGGGAATCATCCGCTGCTACTTGAAGCAGGACAGGGTTCGCGACGCCGACGACACGCTGCAGAAAGGCCTGCAGGTTGCTCCCGGAAGTCCCGATTTCAAGGTAGCGCAAGGCGAACTGCTTTTCCGGCAAGGCGAGATCCCGGAAGCCGGGGCGCTATTTAGCGAGGTCATGGTCTCAGTCCCGCCCAATGCTCGCGCCTATCTCGGCGCTGCCCGGGTGGCGGCCGCGAGTGCCATGTATGCTCGCGAGCACATCCTCCTCAAGCGCGCCCACGAGATTGACCCGGACGATCCGGACATCAAGAAGAAGTGGATGCAGAGCCAGTCCGTTGCCGATCGCATCAAGTCTCTCGAAGACTATCTTGCCCAGCCCTCCAACGATGACGCCGATACCCGGCGCACGTTGGGCGAGCTTCTGGAATACCTCAAGGCGTCACAGCCCGGTTCGCTCAGCCGTTGTCGCCCGGCCTCGGAAGTAACCGCGACCGAAGCTAATCTTATTCAAGTGCAGACGGGTAGCCGAGGCTTGCAGGGGGTCGGTCTCGACGTGACGATCAATGGGCAAGCCTCCAAGCTGCTGCTGGATACGGGCGCGTCGGGAATCCTGGTGAGTCGCAAGCTCGCCAGCCGGGCGGGCTTGAAACCAGTCTCTGACATGCGCGTCATGGGCATAGGAGACAAACCCGACTCGCAGGGGCACATCGAATCTGCCAACTCGGTTCGCCTTGGTGATCTGGAGTTCCACAACTGCCAGGTTCAGGTCGTGGACAGCCTGTCGGCGTCGGAAGACGGTATTATTGGGGCCGATGTTTTTTCCGAGTTCCTGATCGAAATGGATTTTCCCGGCGCCAAGCTGCGCCTCAGCCAGTTGCCGCCCAGACCGGGAGAGACTCCGTCTAAAGCTCCTCTACAGACCGGCCATGAAGAGTCCGCAACCGAACCGGAGGCGAAGCCTGCCGTCTCAGACGCTGCGTCCCCATCGGCTCGTCCTCAGACCTCGCCTTACAACGACCGCTACATTGCTCCCGAGATGCATTCTTATGTTCAGACCTTCCGCATCGACCACATGTTGCTGGTGCCGACCAAAATTAATGAGGGCTCTGAGAAACTCTTCCTGTTGGACACTGGGGCCTTCGACAACACGATTACCCCCGACGCTGCACAGGAAGTCACCAAGGTGCACCGCGCACCGCGAGTCGATGTGCACGGCCTGAGCGGAGACGTAAAGAAGGTGTACGTAGCCCATCAGGTGACTCTCGACTTCGGCCACCTGCGCCAGACGGTGCCAGACATGGTCGCCATTGACATGTCCCGCGTCAGCCGTCATGTCGGAACTGAGGTCTCCGGCACCCTCGGCTTGGTCATGATAAGACTTCTCAAGATCCGGCTGGACTATCGGGATGCGCTAGCTGATTTCCAATACACGAAGCCACCCGCTCGCCATTAGCACAACAAGCCAGCTAGCGGTTCGAAGAATTGTAGGGCCCAACAAATTGAGACCCGGCCCCGCCGTTAGACCACAACCACTGTCAAAGCCTTCACTTTGTCGGACGAATGAGATGTACGAGGGCCTATGATCGAGCCGAAGACAGTGGCGACCGAGAGGACTTAATGCATCTCCGCGACCTCATGGGCACCTAGAGCGAAGCGAGCCCAAAATCAACTTCTAGTTAGGACGGAAAACGGAGAAATGAAGGTCACAACCGGCAGCAACGCTATGCACCCACCCTTGGAATGTCAAGGGGAGCCAACCTAGCAATAACAAACCCTCCCGCGGGGAGCGGGAGGGTCTGGGGAATGCTGGAATGATTCGCGCTTAAGCGCGGACGACGTTTGCCGCCTGAAAGCCTTTGGGGCCCTTCAGCAGATCAAACTCCACGGTCTCGCCCTCGTTGAGCGTACGGTAGCCGTTCTCCTGGATTGCGGAGAAGTGCACGAATACA
>Ga0209698_10001454_pt1 | contig 27201 bp, 23 predicted proteins | sample LitLauG_LLR_2012_FD_187203 | JGI IMG/M metagenome (GOLD analysis project Ga0209698, IMG submission 187203) | Freshwater sediment microbial communities from Pennsylvania, USA - Little Laurel Run_MetaG_LLR_2012 (SPAdes) (version 2) | ecosystem: Environmental > Aquatic > Freshwater > Creek >... | reverse complement strand
ATCTCGACACGGCCGCTACGAGCACCACTTATTGCGACGAGATCAAAGGCATGCTCGCCGACGCCGGTGTGGTCGTCAGCGAGTTGTCGACTCACTTCCAGGGTCAGATGGTTTCGGTGCACCCAGCCTATGACCTGATGTTCGACGGACAGGTCACGCCGAACCTGCGCGGTAACCCGACCAAACGCCAGGCCTGGGCCGTTGACCAGGTGATGAAGGCCGCTGCGGTCTCGCGCCGGCTCGGGCTCAGCGCTCACGTTAGTTTCTGCGGCTCACTCGCCTGGCCCTACTTCTACCCCTACCCACAGCGGCCGGATGGGTTGATCGAAGAATGCTTCGCTGAGCAGGCGCGACGCTGGACCCCGATCCTCGATGAGTACGATCGGCACGGAATCGACGTGTGTTACGAAATTCATCCGACAGAAGATATGTTTGACGGCGATACATTTGAAATGTTTCTTGCCGCCGTCAAGAACCATCCTCGCTGCAATATCAATTACGACGCTAGCCACTTCATCAAGCAGGGCATGGACTATGCCGGCTTCATCGATGTCTTCCATGAGCGCATCAAGGCCTTCCACGTCAAGGACGCCGAATTCAACCCAACCGCCAAGCAGGGTGTTTATGGTGGCTACCAGGGTTGGCTCCAGCGCGCCGCCCGAGACCGCTCACTCGGCGACGGCCAGGTGAACTTCAAAAGCGTGTTCAGCAAAATGGCGGCCTACGATTTTGCAGGCTGGGCCGTATATGAATGGGAATGTTGTCTGCAGCACCCCGAGGTCGCGGCACGCAACGGTGCGAAGTTCATCAGTGACCACATCATCGAGGTCACGGATTACGTGTTCGACGATTTCGCCAGAACCGGCGCCGACCACGCGACCAATCGCAAGCTGCTCGGAATCGGCTGAGCAAAATGGTGCACGCGACCGCAGATGGTGCCGGCCCTACGCCCCGATTGCGTTATGGCATGGTGGGTGGTGGCAAGGACGCTTTCATCGGCGCCGTGCACCGAATGGCGGCACGGCTGGACGACCTTTATGAACTGACGGCCGGTGCCCTTTCGGCCGAGCCGGAGAAAGCCCGGACGTCGGGCAAACTGCTGGGACTTCCGGCCGACAGGACATATGGCACATACGAGGAGATGGCGCGGGCGGAGGCGGCGCGGCCGGACGGCATCGAACTCGTCGTCATAGTCACCCCCAACCACCTGCACCACCCGGTCGCCAAGACCTTCATGGCGGCGGGGATCGACGTCATATGCGACAAGCCGCTGGCGATGAGCCCGGCCGAGGCAGACGAGCTCGTGGCGCTACAGCGCCAGAGCGGGCTGGTCTTTGCAGTCACGCTCAACAACACAGGCTATCCTATGGTGCGCCAGGCGCGCGAAATGATCGCGTCCGGCGAGCTTGGGACACTGCGCATCGTCCATGCGTCCTATATTCAAGACTGGCTGACCCTGCCGATCGAAGCCGATGGCCAAAAACAGGCCGAATGGCGCACCGATCCGGCACGGGCTGGCCAATCGGCGGTGCTTGCCGATATCGGTGTGCATGCCTACAATCTTGCCGCCTTCGTCACGGGGCTCGAAGTGGCGGAGGTTGCGGCGGATCTGACGACTTTCGTGCCCGGCCGGCGGCTCGACGACAACGCCCATGTGCTCGTGCGCTATGCAAACGGCGCGAGAGGCACACTGGTGGCGAGCCAGATCGCCGTCGGCAACTTGAACAATCTGTCATTGAAAGTGTATGGAACCAAGGCCGGCCTTGAATGGTCGGGCGAAACGCCGGAACTGCTTCGGTTCACCCCACTAGGTGAACCCACCCGGTTGATCATGCGTGGCGGTCCCGCCAATTCCGCCGAGGCCAGGCGTGGCTCGCGCATGCCAGGCGGCCATCCCGAAGGCTACATCGAGGGCTTTGCCAATCTTTATCGCGACGCCGCGCATCTGATCAGAGCGCGCCGCGGGCACGAGGCCATGGACCCCGCACGTTCATCGACCGTACCGAGCGTGGTTGACGGCGCCAGGGGCGTGCGATTTGTTAGTGCCTGCGTGACCTCGAACGCACGCGGCGGGGCATGGACAAGCGCGCAGCTTGAAAATGCCTAAAGACAAAAGTGGACCTTCACGGGAGATCACCCCCGCGTCGAGAACGAAACCTAGGGAGAACGCAATGACCTATCTGAAGCATTTCGCTGGCTTATCTTTCGCCGTTGCGGCGGCGATGACCACGGGCTCCGCGGTGGCCGCCGACAAGTACGTCGTCGGTGTTTCCAACACCCTAATCGGCAATGGCTGGCGAGAGGAAATGATCTGCTCGATCAAGGCCCAGGCCGAAGCCTCCGGCATGGTGTCCAAGGTCATCGTCGCAAACCGCAATGGCGGACCATCGGAACAAATCGCCGATTTGCGAAACTTGATTTCGTCGGGCGCCAATATCATCGTCATCAACCCGTCTGACCGCGAGGCACTCAACCCGGTCATCAAGCAGGCGGCCGATAAAGGCATCGTCGTCGTCGCTGTCGATCAGGCCGTATCCGCACCTGAAGCCTACGTGCTCACCAACGATCAGAAGGCCTATGCCAAGCTTGGCGCTGAATGGCTGTTCAAAAAGCTGGGCGGCAAAGGCAGCGTTGTCGAAATGCGGGGTATCGACGGCGTTCCCGCGGACGCCGACCGCCACGAGGGCTTCATGGCGGCGCTCAAGGGATTCCCGGATATCAAGGTTGTGGCTTCAACCTTCACCGGCTGGGCGCTCGACAAGGGCGCGCAGCAGATGAAGGACCTCCTTGCCTCCGGCAAACAAATCGACGGCGTCTGGACGTCGGGCATCGATAGCGTTGTGGTCGACGCCTTCAAGACCGCTGGCAAACCATACGTGCCGGTCATTGGCGCTGACAACAACGGTTTTGTCGGTCAGCTGATCGACCTGAAGGGTGCCGGCTTTGCCGGTGCGGCGGTCACCAATCCACCTTCGGTCGGCGGTGCTGGTCTTGCTGTCGCGCTCGACGTGCTGCAGAAAAAGGATCATCCGCACGTCACGATCATCACGCCCGAGGTATGGGACAACGTTAGCGACGAGAACGTTGCCAAGCTCAAGGCCAACTACAATCCCAAGCTCGATCCTTACTACAGCATCGACATCTCGGTGAAGCCTTTCACCACCTACACGATGGAGCAGATCGTCGGCTGCAAAGGCCCATGACGGTTTTGGCCTCTCCTCCAATCCTGGGGGAGAGGCCACCCAATTCTACGGACTTGGCCGGCGCCATAGGCCTGCGGCATGGTTAACAATGAAGCGGTGCTGTCGGTTCGCGATATCGCCAAGAATTTCGGTTCCGTCCGCGCGCTCAGTTCGGCCCATCTGGAAATCCGCGCCGGCGAAGTGCACGCGGTGATGGGCGCCAACGGTGCTGGAAAGAGCACGCTGGTCAAAATCCTTACAGGGGTTTTTGCAGCCGACGGCGGGACTGTGACGCTCAATGGCAAGTCCCGCACCTTCCGGTCACCGGCAGAAGCACGCGCTGCCGGGATTGTCTCAGTCTATCAGGACCCCGCTCTCGTTCCAGACCTCACCGTCGCTCAGAATATGCGGCTAGCCCGGGTCCAATTTACCGAGGTCCGGCATTGGTTGGGTGAGCTTGGCGTGCGCCAGCTGCACGATGGCGATATGATCCGTGAGCTCCCCTACGCCACACTACGATTGTTGGATCTGGCGCGGGCACTCGCATCAAACCCCGTTATCCTGCTGCTCGATGAAATCACTGCTGCGTTGCCGGCGGATCTCGCTGCCCAGGTGTTCAAAATAATGCGTACTTGGCGCGAGTCTGGAAAATCAGTGATCTTCATCTCCCACCGCATGGCCGAGGTTTCATCCTTGTGCGATCGCGCGACCGTGCTCCGTGACGGTCGGACGGTGGGCGTTGTGGAGATGACGTCCGGTGCCGATGAGCAGATCGTCTCGCTCATGCTGGGCACCGAGATTGCTGCTCACGCGAAGTCAGCTGGCGGTCCCTTAGGCGACTTATCGTCAGTCGGCGACCGAAAAGTGGCGCTAGCAGTTACTGATCTGCACTACGGGCACGCCCTATGTGGTGTCTCATTCACATTGCGGCGGGGCGAAGTACTGGGCGTCTCCGCATTGGAAGGCCAAGGTCAACAGGAACTCTTCGACTGCATCGCCGGGGTGCGTCGATATGCGAGCGGCACAATTCGGGTCAATGAAGCTCCCCTCAGACCGCGTCACCCAGCCGACGCTATCCGCGCCGGTGTTGTGCTTATTCCAGCCAACCGGGTCGAAGCGCTATTGCCGCAGCGCTCCATCGCGGAGAATGTTGCACTGGCCGGTTTCGGCAAGTTGTCGAGCTGGGGACCCATAGCGATGGCCAGCGAGCGCGAACGCGTGGCAACGGCAGTGCAACGCCTCCGGATCGATACGCGCGCCGAGTCCGAGGTGAAGCGTCTCAGCGGTGGCAATCAGCAGAAGGTGGTCATCGCGCGTTGGTTGGCTAGCGGTTTTGGGACGTTGCTATGCTTTGACCCGACACGGGGCATCGACATCGGGACCAAACGGCAGATCTACGCGCTGGTGCGGGAACTTGCGGCGGCAGGGAACGCTGTTCTTCTGTTTACATCGGAAATGCCGGAAATCGCCCTCACTTGCGACCGGGTGATCGTGCTCTATGCCGGGAAAGTCGTTCGCGGGATGCCAGCTACCGAGGCCGACGAGGCGAGCTTGTTGCGCGCGGCTCACGGCCTGGCCGCCGGCGGCGGAGGTCAGCCAGCGCAATGACGGCCATTGACACCGCGCGCGAGGCCACACACGCAAGCCGCATGTTGCGCTTTGCTCGGCGCAACCCGGCACTCGCTGGCATGCCGGCGTTGCTCGTCGCCGCCATGCTCTTCACCTTGCTCATCCATCCCAGTTTCGGATCGTTCGAACTGCAATCGCTGGCCCTGGCCGCGTTGCCTTTGGCGCTGGCCGCCTGCGCGCAAGCCGTCGTCGTAATTTCTGGAGGTATCGACCTCTCGGTCGGCTCGATGATGTCTGTCGCCAACGTCCTGGCGGGAAGTCTCATGAGCCACGGCAGTACCACTGCGGCGTTGGGTTGGTCCGCCGCAATCCTCGTCGCGGGCGCCGCCCAAGGGCTGATGAACGGGCTGCTGGTGAAAATCTCACGAATTCCGGACGTCGTGGTGACGTTGACAACCGGGTTCATCCTCGGCGGCGTAGCGCTGCTGATCATGGAGCGACCCGGCGGCGGCGCGCCGGCGGGCTTCCTTGATCTTGCGGCAGGGTCGTGGATCTCGGAATGGCTACCGAACGCGGCAGTCTTTCTCGCTGTCGTGGTCTGCGCTATCTGGATACCGGTGGTGAGAAGCCGCTTGGGGTTGCTCATTTACGCGACCGGCAGTGACCGGGTTGCAGCCTTTCGTAGCGGCGTCGACACGGACTTCGCTCGACTCATGGCTTATGTGATCAGCGGGCTCTTCAGCGCATGCGGTGGCATTGCCCTCACAATGACGACGGGCATCGGTGCCCCGCTTTCAGGCACCATCTACACGCTGAGCGGACTTGCGGCCATCGTGATCGGTGGGGTGAGCCTCAGCGGTGGCAAGGGCGGCATGACAGGTCCAGTCATCGCAGCCATCCTGCTTTCGCTGATCCCCGCGGATCTCATCTTCCTCAATATCGACCCGAACTACGGGCAAGTCATCCAAGGCACACTGATCGTCATCGTGGTGATGGCCGGCGGCTTTGCGGTGTCTTGGCAGGGACGCAAATGAGCCTTGCGAATCCAAGAGCGAGCGGCGCCCCGGTCGGCATGGTTCTCGCTTATCTGCGTCGCAACACGATCGTCGCGCTTTTGCTCCTTTTGGCAGCATTCACAGCCGGCATCGAAGTCGTGCGGCCCGGGACGGTTACGCCCTTGTGGGTATCAAATACGTTGCTGTTCGCTGCCCCGCTCGGCATTTTCGCCGCTGGCCAGACGCTTGTGATGTTGACCGGCGGCATCGATCTGTCTGTTGCAACCGTTGCGTCTGGCTCGGCCTATTTGCTGGCGACCAACGCCTCACTGGGTACGCCCGCTGCCATTCTCATCGGCCTTGCCCTCGGCATATTGGTGGGACTGGCCAACGGCGTCGGCATCGCCCTGATGCGGGTGCAGCCCCTGGTCATGACGCTCGGTACCGGCCTCATGACCGGCGGTATCATGATCGTCTACAGCCAGAAGATGCTCGCAAGCCAACCGCGCGTTCCTAGCTTCATTCAAACTATTGGTGCTACCAAGCTCGCAGGATTGCTACCCTACGATCTATTCGTCTGGGTGCCCATCGCTACAATTATGGTCTACATGCTGCGCCGATCCGGCTTCGGTCGCCTCATCTACGCCGTGGGCGACAATCGCGCGGCTTGCGAACTCGCCGGCGTACGAGTCTGGCCGGTGCTGCTGACAGCCTATGCGCTGTGCGGGTTTTTGGCCGCGCTTGCCGGACTTATTCTTGTAGGCGGCACGAATGCATCCAATCTCAGTCTTGCTGATTCTTTCTTGTTGCCCTCGGTGGCAGCGGTGATCATCGGCGGCACGTCGATTTTTGGGGGGCGCGGCGGCTACAGTGGCAGCATGGTCGGCGCCGTCATACTCACGGTACTAACCAGCCTGCTGACGCTGCTCGACGTCAGCGAGCCCATCAAGCAAATCCTCTATGGCTTGATCATTCTCGCGATGGCTGCGGCCTACGCGAGACTGACAGAGTGATCCGAGATCGACAATCGGCGCTTGTTGGTGGCTTCCAAGCTGGTATGTTACACACAACACGAGACAACGGGAGGTTCGGCGGCATGACCGATAGCGCGGAAAGGATCGAAATCGCACTGATTGGCGCCCAACAACCGCGAGTGCTCGCCGCATTGAATGAACGATATGCGGTTCACTCCGTCTATTCCGAGCCCGACCCGTTCGCCGCGCTTGCTACGGTTGGCGCCCGATGCAGGGGCGCTTGCGGCCACGGTATGGCTGGCCTAACCCGCCGTCACATCGCACTGATGCCAAATCTCGAAATCTGCACCCTGAACGGAGTCGGCCTAGAGACCAGCGACCTGCCGGCAATCAGGGAAAAGGGCATCGTGCTCACCACCACTCCTGTTCTGTTTGATGACGTGGCCGACCTCGCCATCCTCTTGGCACTCGGATGCTGCCGACAAATCGTGCGCGCCGATCAGTTCGTGCGCAGTGGCAGGTGGGGACCTGAACGGCTAAGTCTCGGCCGCAAACTTACGGGCATGCGCGCCGGAATCCTCGGTTTGGGGCGCATTGGCAGCGAAATAGCGCGCCGGCTCGAGGGTTTCAAGTGCCAGATCGGATATGCCGATCCTGTCAGGCGCGACGTCCCCTATACTCACTACCCAGATGGTCTCGGCCTTGCACAACATTCAGATGTCCTGTTTCTAGCTGCCGCAGGTGGACCCAAGGGTTCGGCGCCCCTGGTCGGCCGCGAAATGTTGGAGGCGCTGGGGCCGCGTGGCATATTTGTGAATATTTCTCGGGGCTGGATTGTCGACGAGCCAGCTCTGGTAGCGGTGCTGCGAGATGGTCGGCTGGGCGCAGCCGGGCTCGATGTGTTTCACGATGAGCCCAAGGTGCCACCCGAGCTTCTGGCGATGGAGAATGTGGTGTTGACGCCGCATATCGCTAGCGGCACGGAGGAAACCATGGCCGCGATGGGCCAATGCGTGCTCGACAACCTCGAAAGCTGGTTCTCTGGGCATGGACCGCTGACGCCGGTAACCTAAGGAGTGGGCCGATGTCGGGAGCACAGCCTCACATCGTTTCTCCCATCGAGCGCCCGCGCTCCTTGACTGAGATCGTTGTCGAGCAAATTCGGGACCTTATCGTGTCTGGAAAGCTCAAGCTTGGCGATCAGCTTTCCGAAAGCACACTGGCGAATCAGCTCGGCGTCAGCCGCACTCCCGTGCGAGAAGCATTCCTACGGCTCGAAAGCGAGCGGCTCGTCGAGGTGAGGCCACAGCGCGGCACGTTCGTATTTGAGTTCGATGCTGGCAAATTGCGCGAATTGTGCGAATTGCGCGAGGTTCTGGAGACCGGCGCGTTTAGGATAGGACTATCCCACGAACGAGCCCGATATATCGATCGGCTCGCCGGGGAGGTTGCCGCCGCCAAGAATGTCGGACCGCTCGATCCTGCCGAATACCAGCCGTTCGACACTGCTTTTCACGAGGCCATTGTCAGCGGCAGCGGCAACGCCGAGCTCATAGAAGCCTATAGTCGCATTTCGGGCCGTATCCGGACCATCCGCTTCCGGCTTTCGGGGGGCAGAAGCCAGATCGAAGGATCCCAACGCGATCATGCCGAGATCGTGGCACTCACCGTGGCCGGACGCGACGAGGCCGCGATGCGGTGCCTCGCGGCGCATGTCTACAATGGTTATCAATTGTATCTCGACCGACTGAAACGCGAGCGGGCAATTGCGAATGGTCGACGGCGCCCTACGAGGCGAACCAGCGGGTAAAGAGCGAAGCGACGAACCGTCTTTGACTTGGCAGAAGGAAGCACTCGAGTGTCGGAAGCCGAAGGATTGCAAAATGGGCACGGCGATTGGGGTTCGCTGAAGCGCGTGGCCTCGTTCAAGAAGCGCTTGAAGTCAGGCGAGGCTGTTATCGGTGCTTGGTTAAGCCTAACCGATCCGGTGGCCGCCGAACTGCTCGCCCGCGTGGGTTTCGACTATCTGCTAATCGATACCGAGCACGGTGCCTGGGACCTCATTGCCCTGCAGACGGCATTGATGGGCTTCAATGGCACCACCACGGTGCCCATTGTCCGTGTGCCCTGGAACGATCACGTGCGTATCAAACAAGTGCTCGATATGGGGGTCGAGGGCATCATGGCACCAATGGTGCGCACGGTTGCGGAATGTCGCGAGCTGGTACGCTCCTGCCGCTATCCCCCAATGGGCACGCGCGGCTTCGGCCCGCGCCGCGCCTCGAACTACTATCGCCACATTGACAGCTACGTTGCAGCTGCGAACGAGGCGATTTTCGTCATGCCGCAGGTCGAGGACATCGCAACCGTCGCGGTGATCGAGGAGTTTCTGGCAGTACCCGGTATCGACGCCGTTGCCCTAGGGCCCAACGATTTGTCTGGCACCACGGGATTGTTCCGCCAGCACTCCCACCCCACCAACCGGGCCGCCGTTGACAAGGTGATCGCGCGTGCCAGCGCCGCCGGCGTCCCAGTTTGCCTCGGTGTCAACACCAAGCCAGCCGAACAAAAGGCGCTCATCGCTCGTGGCGTCCGACTGCTGCTGGTGACGAGCGACATGGAGCTCTTGGCGGCTGGCGCTCGACGAGCCCTCGATGAAAATCGGCAGGCCGCCGGGTCAGACGGCTGATTGTCGACTTGTATGTTGTATGGTAGTGAATACGCAAAGGCTCCGGCATCTAAGCCGAGCCGCAAACCCAGGGAGGAAGTCGCATGATCAATCGCATGATTTTCGGGGCAGGCGCGGCCGCGTTTGCCTTGGCGGGCGGGATCGCGTTTGCAGAACCGAAGACCAACATGCTGCACCAATGGGCGTCCGGTGCCGATGCCGCGGCCATCGCCAAGCTCGGCGAAATGTTCACCAAGGCTGGCGGCACTTGGGAGCAAACGTCAATCGCGGGCCATACCGCAAACACTCTGGCGAAGCTCCGTGCCGATGTCGTGGCTGGCAACGCGCCTCCCGCGGTCCAGCTCAAGGGCCCCGAGATTGCCGAATGGAACGAGACAGGCAAGACGGCCAACCTCGATGAGTTGGCGAAATCGGAAGGTTGGGAGAAGGTCGTAGCGCCAGAATTGCTGCCGGTGATGAAACCGAAGGGCATCTGGGTCGCTGCCCCCATGAATATCCACCGCATCAATTGGCTCTGGGGCTCCAAGAAGCTTCTCGATCAAGTTGGCATAAAGGACCTGCCCAAGACATGGGCCGAGTTCAACGCTGACTGCGACAAGGTCGTGGCCGCCGGCAAAGTCTGCCTCGCCCATCTCAGCGCTGATTGGACCGATGCAACGACGTTCGAGAACGTTGTCTACGGACAAGACATCGATCTCTTCCGCAAGTCCTTTGTCGAAGGCGATCTTGGCGCGCTCAAGAGCCCTGGCATGATCAAGGCCTTCGACCAGATGCGGCTGATGGTCACCAAATACATGGACCCTGGCATCGCCGGCCGCGACTATGACGCCGCTTCCAACATGATGGCCAAGGGCGATGCGGCCTTCTTCATCATGGGTGACTGGGAGATCGGCACGCTGACGGCGGCGGGCTTCAAATACGGTACAGACTATGTCTGCGGGCAAGCGCCCACCGATTGGGGTAAACCCGGATTCATTCTCAATTCGGACTCGGTAGTGTTCTTTACCCAGAAGGACCCCGATTACATCGCCGGTCAAACGCTACTCGCCAAGTTGATCTTGTCCAAGGAATTTCAGACCATCTTCAACCAGGCCAAAGGTTCGATCCCGGCGCGACTTGATGTTGATCTCTCAAGCGGCTTCAATCCATGCCAGCAGATCTCGCAGAAAGATCTGCAGTCCTCGATCTCAGCCGGAACGCTGGTGCGATCGATGGCGCACAATATGACCGTGCTGCAGAAATATCGTGGTGCGATGATGGATACGATCACCGAGTTCGTGAACACCCCGGGCATGTCCTCGACCGACGCGGCCAATGCCATGAGCGATGCCGTCAAGGCGCAGCAATAGGATCGCCGTATATTCGGTCCTGTGCGTGCTTGACACACGGGACCGAATGCCTCCGAGCCAATCGCAGCCGGCGCTTGACTCTTTGTCCGATCTCCGAGTTGACGAAAGGGCGATCACGCTGTAATGCCGACCGCCAAGCCTTCACGTGAAACAGTCGCAAGACAGCCGTGGCACGAGCGCCTGGGCTCGCTCTTGCCACAAGCGCTGGTTCTACCATCCGTGATCGCTACGTTCTTTTATGTGTTCGTATTCTCGGCTTGGACATTTTATATTTCGCTGTCGGATTCGAGCCTGCTGCCGACGTATACTTATGTCGGCTTTGTCCATTACATCACGCTCTGGCAAAACCGCCGCTGGATCATCGCCTTCACAAACTTGTTTCTGTTCGGTGGATTCTATGTAATCGGAGCGATGCTGGTTGGGCTGACACTCGCCATCCTGATCGATCAACGCGTACGCGGCGAGGCGGCCTGGCGCACAATCTTCCTCTATCCTCTTGCCGTCTCCTTCGTCGTCACGGGAACGGTGTGGAGCTGGCTGTACAATCCTGGCTCCGGCATCCAGTTTCTGGTGCGTGGCCTCGGCTGGAGCAATTTCTCCTTCGCCTGGACCCAGAGCCGGGACCTGGCGATCTACGCCGTGGTTCTCACCGGCATCTGGCAAGCCTCCGGGTTTGCCATGGCACTGTTCCTCGCGGGACTCCGGTCGGTTGACCAAGACCTCGTCAAGGCCGCGCAGATCGACGGCGCGGGGTCCGCCCGCATCTACGCTCGCATTGTCCTTCCAGCCATCCGGCCGATCTTCATCGCAGTGATGGTCGTGCTGCTGCAGTTTGCCATCAAAACGTTCGATCTTGTTGTGGCCCTCACCCAAGGCGGACCCGGAATCGCGACCACGATGCCCGCGAACTATGTGTATGATCTGATGTTTCAGCGCGGGCAAATCGCCGAAGGGGCGGCGGCGGCGGTGATGATACTCACCGCTCTCGCCTTTGTGCTGGTTCCATACTCGGCCTGGACGATCTGGCGACAAAGGAGTGCGGCGGCCGATGGCTGAGGCAACCAGCAGAGGCTATGATCCGCTCGCCACGTCGGGCGCTTGGAGCCGAGTCCGAGCCAATGTGATCGTCTACGGCCTACTCGCCCTGTTTGCGGCCTGGTATCTGCTGCCGTTGGTCGTGGTCATACTCAATTCGTTCCGCAATTTGCCCGAGATCGCGGCCAACGGCCTCATCGCATTCCCCCGCAGCTTCGCCCTGAATGGCTGGTTTGCCGCCTGGAGCACCTATTGCGTCGGCGGTACATGCGCCGGCATCCACGGCCAGTTCGTCAATTCGCTGAAGATGACGATACCCGCGACGCTCATTTCGACGGCGCTTGGTGCACTCAACGGTTACGTGCTCTCGAAGTGGCGGTTCCGAGGTTCGGAATTCCTGTTCGGCTGCATGACGCTTGGCGTGTTCATGCCGGGCCAGGTCGCGCTCATGCCCTGGGCATTCATTCTCGGCAAGCTCGGATTGACCAATTCGACCGCAGGCCTGATCCTCGTTCATGTCGTACAGGGCCTATCGTTCACGACGCTTTTCTGCCGCAACTACTATGTCAACATCCCGGACGATCTCATCAAGGCAGCACGCATCGATGGCGCGGGCTTTTGGCGCATTTTCAGGAAGATCATCCTGCCGCTGTCGCCACCCATACTGATTGTCACCGTGATCTGGCAATTCACCGGGATCTGGAACGAGTTCCTCTATGCGGTCGTCTTCACCTCGGGCCGCGAGCAGCCTATCACGGCCGCACTGGTGGCACTGAGCACCAATGGAACCAACGTGCGCGACTACGACGTCATGAGTGCCGCAGTGCTGATCGGTGCGCTGCCGCCGCTGTTGATCTATTTTTTTGGAGGCCGTTACTTCGTGCGCGGCCTCACCCAGGGTGCCATCAAATAATGGAGCCGGCGCGACCACATGTCGTCCTTAAGCATTCGTAATCTCTTTAAGCGGTTCGGCTCGGTCGAGGTGCTGAAAGGTATCGACTTGGAAGCACGTACTGGCGAATTCGTCGCGCTGGTCGGACCGTCCGGCTGCGGCAAGTCCACGCTGTTGGCGATGATCGCCGGCTTGGAGACAGTGACCAGCGGCGAGATCTACATCGGGGACAGATTGGTCAACACCGTCCCGCCCAAGGATCGCGACATCGCGATGGTTTTCCAATCCTACGCGCTCTATCCGACCATGACAGTCAAGGACAACATTACATTTGGCATGGAGAGCCGGCGCGTTCCAAAAGCCGACCAGGCCACGGCGCTCGCCCGGGTGGCCGGCCTCTTGCAAATCGAACCGCTTCTCAACCGCAAGCCTGCCCAGCTCTCCGGTGGCCAGCGCCAGCGCGTTGCCATGGGGCGCGCGTTGGTGCGCGATCCGGCTCTATTCCTGTTTGACGAACCGCTCTCCAATCTCGATGCGAAGCTGCGCGTGGAAATGCGAACCGAAATCAAGAAGCTGCACGCCCGCGTCGGCAAAACCACAATCTATGTCACCCACGATCAAGTGGAGGCGATGACGCTGGCCTCGCGTATCGCGGTCATGCACAAGGGCGAAGTGCAGCAATTCGCCGAACCCCGCAAGGTGTACGACCGACCTACCAATATGTTCGTGGCCGGCTTCATGGGATCGCCAGCGATGAATTTCATCACGGCCGAACTCGGTGGAGCCGAAGCCTCAGCAGTGACAATCCTAGGCGGCAACGGCGCGCCGGCGACTCTACCACTGTTCGCGGCGACACCGAATGGCCAAACCAAGGGCACAGTTGTGCTCGGCATCCGCCCTGAGCATATAACCCGCCACCACCCGGAACGCGGGGTCAACCGACCGGGCACGGCAACCATCGATGCACCCGTCGAAGTCATTGAACCGACCGGCGCCGAGACCATGGGGTTGGTCCGCTTGGGTGGTAAGGAGGTTGCCGCGCGCTTCGAGCCGGACGATGCTCCGCAACCTGGCGAGACTGTCACTCTCGCCATTGACATGAGCAAGGCCTGCCTGTTCGATCCCAACACCGAAGCTCTACTGCCGAGAAGCGCTTGAAATGTCGTCCAGCCTTGCCCGATACCCCAGCCTGCAGGACCGCGCCGTGCTCGTTACTGGAGGCGGCTCGGGTATCGGTGCTTCGATTGTCGAGGCCTTCGTGGCCAACGGCTCGCGGGTAGCCTTTGTTGATATCCTCGATGAGGCCTCCGAGGCCCTGACAACAAGGCTCGCGACAATCGGTCCGAAACCACTGTATTTGCATTGCGACCTGACGGACATCGCCGCGCTACGATCGTCCATCTCCACGGCTGCAGAGCGGCTGGGGCCGATCAGCATTCTTGTCAACAATGCCGCCAACGACCAACGCCAACCGGTTGATGAGGTCACGCCTGAGAGCTGGGATCGTTCACAGGCGCTCAACTTCAAGCATCTTTTCTTCGCGGCTCAAGCCGTTCGCGGCGGCATGGGCAAGATCGGCGGCGGCTCCATCGTCAACTTCTCATCTATCGCATGGATGGTCGGCGGCCCCAAAATGGTTGCTTATGCCGCCGCCAAGGCCGGCATCATCGGCCTCACCAACAGCCTCGCGCGCGAATTTGGAGCCGACAACATCCGCGTCAACGCCATCGCTCCCGGCGCAGTCATCACCGAGCGGCAAAGGCGGCTTTGGGTCAGCCCCGCCGACGAGGACATGTTCAGGTCGCGACAATGCCTGCACAGGACGCTCGAAGCTGATCACATAGCTAGAGCCGTCCTGTTCCTTGCCTCCGACGACAGCGCAATGATCACCAAGCAGTGTCTGGTTGTCGATGGCGGTCTGAGGTGAGCCCTGCCATGGCCGTCCGTCACAAAATCATCATCGACACCGATCCAGGTCAAGACGATGCCGTCGCGATCTTGCTGGCGTTGGCTTCACCCGACGAAATTGACCTTCTTGGAATCACCGCTGTCGCTGGCAACGTGCCATTGGCGTTCACCGCCACCAATGTTCGCAAGGTGCTCGAACTTGCGGGCCGGCCGGACGTCAAAGTCCATGCGGGCTGCCGTCGACCGATTTTGCGTACTCCCTTTACCGCCGAATACGTCCACGGACCTACCGGTCTGAACGGCCCAGATCTGCCGGAGCCAAAGATGCCGCTTGGCGCGCAGCACGGTGTCGACTGGCTGATCGATACGGTAATGGCCCACCCGCCGGGCACCATAACGCTATGCACACTTGGGCCGCTCACCAATATCGGCATGGCCTTCGTCAAAGAGCCCGATCTGCCAGCCCGCCTGAAGCGCATCGTCATGATGGCCGGCGCCTATTTCGAGGTCGGCAATGTCACCCCTGTGGCTGAGTTCAACGTCTTTGTTGATCCAGAGGCGGCGGACATTGTCCTGCGCTCTGGTGTGCCGATCACCATGCTGCCACTCGACGTAACGCACAAAGCGCTATCGACCCCTTCCCGCATCGAGGCTTTGCGGGCGCTTGGCAACAATACAGGCAGGGCCGTGGCCGAGATGCTCACCTATTCGGAGGCCTTCGATCGCAAGAAATACGGCTGGGACGGTGCCCCGCTGCACGATCCCAATGTTATTGCGTGGCTGATCATGCCCAGCCTTTACAACGGTCGGGATATCAACGTTGCCGTCGAGACGGCAAGCGCGTTGACGCGCGGCATGACCGTGGCCGATTGGTGGGGCGTGACCGATCGGCCGCGCAACGCGACCTATCTGCGGGACGTCGATGCCGCTGGGTTCTATGGTCTATTGACCGAGCGCCTAAAGCGCTTGCCCTAGCCCCCGATTTTTTCTGGCGCGTCAAACCCGAGGCCCCCGATGTCCGAACCGCTCCCCAAGAAGGCTCGCGCCGTTGTAATTGGCGGCGGCGTCGCCGGATGCTCGGTGGCCTACCACCTCGCCAAACTCGGGTGGACCGACATCGTTCTGTTGGAACGCAAGCAGTTGACGTCCGGCACGACTTGGCACGCCGCCGGGCTGATTGGCCAAGGGCGACACAGCCCGGCAATGCAGCGGATCGCCATGGCGTCGGCCAATCTCTATGCCGAAATCGAGAAGGAAACCGAGCTGTCAACCGGCTTTCGGCGCGTCGGCTCGCTGCTCATCGCCATTTCGGACGAGCGGGCCGAAGAAGTAAGGCGCCTTGCCTCCTCGGTGCGGATGAACGGTCTGGAAGCCAACATTTTGTCTGCCAGCGAATGCAAGACGCTCTATCCGCTGCTTGAGACCGGCGATGCGCGGCTGGGTCTGCACATTCCCTCCGACGGGCAGGCCGATCCCGCCAATGTGGCGCTATCCATGGCCAAGGGTGCGCGCCAAAGGGGCGTCCGGATCATCGAGGGTGTCAAAGTTACGGGCATTTCCACCGCGCGCGGACGGGTTACTGGCGTGCGCACCGAGCGGGGCGAGATATCGGCGGACACTGTCGTCAATTGCGCTGGCTTGTGGGGCCGCGAGGTTGGCCTCATGGCTGGTGTCGATATTCCTTTGCAGGCCTGCGAGCATTTCTACATCGTCACCGAACCCATGGAGGGCCTGGCCAAAAACCTGCCGGTCATGCGCGTACAGGAAGAGTGCGCGTACTACAAAGAGGACGCCGGGAAATTGCTCGTCGGTTGGTTCGAGCATAAGGCCAAGCCCTGGGGTCTGGACGGAATTCCCGAAGACTTCCGGTTCGGCGAATTGCCCGAGGACCTCGAGCATATCGGACCCGTGTTAGAGTTGGCGATGAAACGCCTTCCCGCGTTGCAGCACGTCGGCATAAGGAAGTTCTTCAACGGCCCCGAGAGCTTCACACCGGACGATCGTTGGATGATGGGCGAAGCCCCGTATCTGCGCGGATTCTATATGATGTGCGGATTCAATTCGATCGGCATTGTGTCGTCCGGCGGGGCTGGCATGGCGCTGGCGCAATGGATCGAGGATAGCGAGCCGCCTTTCGATCTCGGCGATGTGGATATTCGCCGGATGCACGCGTTCCAAGGGACCAAGCGTTACCTTGCGGAGCGCACGACCGAGACGCTGGGGCTCCTTTACGACCACCATTGGCCATATCGGCAGTTTGCCTCTGCTCGCAATGTCCGGCAGTCGCCACTGCATGAACGGCTGATCGGGCTCGGCGCCTGCTTCGGCGAAGCGGCGGGATGGGAGCGAGCCAACTGGTTCCTATCGCCCGACGCCAAGGCGCGAGGCGAAAAGCCGGAATACGACTATTCCTGGGGCAGGCAGAACTGGTTTCCCTTCGCGCGAGCCGAGCACATGGCGATTCGCGAGGGCGTCGGCTTCTTCGATATGACCTCCTTCGGAAAGATTAGAATTGAGGGCCCCGACGCCGAAGCAGTCCTGCAACTGATTTGTGCCAATGATATCGCCGTACCGGTCGGCCGGATCGTCTACACTCAATGGTTGAACCGCAAAGGGGGTGTCGAAGCGGACGTAACGGTGACCCGGTTGTCGGAGACGGCGTTCCTGGTGGTGACGCCATCTATGACGCTGCCGCGCGACCTTGCCTGGTTGAAGAGGCACGTGCCAGAAGAGGCCCGTTGCGTTGCGACCGACGTGACAGCCTTGGAATGCGTCATCCCGGTCATGGGGCCAAAGGCGAGGGAGTTGCTGACGAAAGTGACGCCCGCTGATCTCTCGAACATCGCGTTTCCGTTTGGCACAATGCGGGAGATCGAACTTGGCCTAACCCGGGTTCGCGCTCACCGCGTGACCTATGTGGGCGAATTGGGTTGGGAGATCTATGCGACCTCCGACATGGCACGGCACGTGTTCGATGCGATCTGGGACGCCGGACAACCGATGGGACTCAAGCCTTGCGGCCTGCATACTCTCGACTCATGCCGTATCGAAAAAGCCTACCGCCATCAAGGCCACGATATGTCGGATGAAGACCACGTGCTCGAAGCTGGCCTCGGTTTCGCGGTAAAGATCAACAAAACGCGTGGCAAATTTGGAGACTTCGTCGGCCGCGACGCGGTGTTGGCGAAAAAGGCCAGCGGCGTCGGCAAACGATTGGTGCAGTTCAAGCTCAACGATCCTGAACCGCTGCTCTACCACCACGAACCCATTTGGCGCGACGGCAAGCTCGCAGGCTACGTTACTTCGGCCAGCTATGGACATTTCGTCGGCGGCGCGGTTGGGCTCGGTTACGTGAAGGGGCGGATCGGCGAGAGCGCTGCTGAGCTTCTGGCGTCTACCTACGAAATAGAGGTGGCAGGCAAGCGGATGCGCGCGAGCGCCAGCCTAAGGCCGATGTATGATCCGGACGGCAAGCGGATCAAGGCCTAGCGCTGCCGTCACCCTAATTTGCGGTCCAGCCAATCACGGGTGCGGAAATAGGGACCGACGATCGGCAATAGCCATTGCGGATCGCCGCTATAGAGCGGGTGGTCGGGAAATTCCTCCCGATCGAACGCGCACGCATAATTGGCAACGCCGGCGATCTTGCGAGCAACTTGCGTTCCGAGATAGGTCATCATCGCCACGCCCGAGCCGTTGCAGCCTAAAGCGTAATAGAGCCCGTCCATCCGCCCCATGTGTGGAACCTCGTCGAACGTGAATGCCACATTCCCTGTCCAGGCATGGGTGATCTTGACCCCGTTGAGTTGCGGGAAGCGGTCCAGCATATGCGCATAGAGGACCGGCGCTGTATCAACGGGATCGGACAAGCTGAATTTTGCGCGCCCGCCGAAGATGAGCCGACGGCGGTCTCCCGACATGCGATAATAGGTGAGGACGCGACGCGTATCGTAGATGCTTTTGTTGTGCGGCATCAGCGAATGGGCGAGGTCCTCGGGCATCTCCTCGGTCGCGATGATGTAGCTTCCGACCGGCACGACCCGCCGCCGTAATTTGCGCGTAACCGCGCCAGTATATCCGTTGGTGGCAATGACCACATCGCCGGCCGCGACAGTACCGCGCGACGTCACCACGCGCCAACCGGTCCCGGCTTGCTCGATCGCCGTGACCGGCGCCTTACCGCAAACGGCAATGCCCTTGCCGCGGGCGATATCCAAAAGCCCTTTGTAATACTTCGCGGGGTGAAGATGCGCCGCTCGCGAAATGACCATTCCACCATAATAGTAGTCTGAAGCGATCTCGTCCCGCTGCCTCTCGCGTGGCAGAAGGTACGCACCCGAGTCCGCGAATTCGTTGAGTGGTCCAAGCTTGTTGACCAAACCAGCGTAGTGCCGCGGGGTCCAAGCACCACCGAAGCGGCCGCTCTTGGTCCACTCGCAATCGATCTTGTTGTCCTCAATGATTCGCTCGATGAGCGAGAAGCTGTCCGCGGCATCCGTATAGAAACGCTTGCGCTCCTCGGGCGTATTGACACCGGTATATCTCTTGCCGACCGCAACACCGCCAGAGACCATGCCGCCATTGCGTGTCGAAGCACCGAAGCCGGGGTCCTCGGCGTCCAGAACGATGCTGTCCAACCCCAACCGGTTCAACTCGATGGCCGCATTGAGCCCGGCGTAGCCGCCACCGACAATGGCAACGCGGGCCGCCTTGGGAACATCGACCGAATCTCCGCCGGTCGGGGCGTAGGCCTCCCACCAGAATGGCTCGGCCTTGAAGTCGTGGTGGAAGATGTCGGAGCGAGCCATGCTTGCGAGACCTCAAATCGACAAAACGCGTTGGTCAGCGGGATGATCGAACCAATATTCCTCGAGATTGTTGCCCGGCCCCTCCCGATCAACCACAAGAAAGTCCTGAATGGGGGCCAAGACCAGCACCGGATGATGCCAGGCATTCCGGGCATAGTTGACGCCCTGGGTACCCGTGGCGCGGAAGCAGCGTAGGCTATCTGATGCCGGCCGCGCCTCACCCAAACCGACCACCACCAGCCAATCTCTATTCGAGAGCGGATAAAATGCTTGGCTACCCAGCGGGTGTCGCTCGAGCATGCGAACCAGGATCGGCAAAGGACGCCGGTTCGCACGGAAGAGCGAAATAATGGGCTTACCGTGCTGTCCGCTGGTATCGACGTGCGCAAGTGCGTGATAGCGCTCCGTGGTACCTTCATTGATCATCCGCAATTCGGCGCCAAGTTCGTCCATTACCTCGCCGAAAGGCGCGAAGGCTGCCTGGGTCAATGGCTCGACGACGAGCGGCTTGGGCACGCTCACGGCGCAAGTTTCCCGAAGATTCGCAAGCGCGAAACGCCGCCATCGGGAAAGATGTTAAGCTTAACGTGAGTCGCCGAGCCGAGTTTGGCGATTTGCTTGCCCTCAAACGTGTGCACCGTGTCGGCAGAAAGCTTATGCTCACCCATCAGCACCGGCCAGAATTGCGATTGGGTGATGATCGAGGCTCGCGTGCCCTGGTCCACGCGAGCGGCCTGCAATGAACATCGATCGGGATAATTTCCCTTGTAAAAGGCGGTATCGACCTCAACTTTCTCCGGCACGCCGGCGCCGCCCAAAGCGATGATGATCCAATCATTTCCAGGCTCTCGGCGCCGCCTCGTCTCCCAGCCATCGCCCATGTTGCGGCCTCGACCTTCCGAGAGCAACGCGGCGACGTTGCCATAGTGAGCGTCGTTGTAGGCGATGATCGAACCACCATTCTTGAGCGCTGACAATTCGTGGACCGCCTTTGTATCGCCCGCGCTCCAGGCGGGCACCGGCGCGCCGTAAACGCGAAAACGCGCAACGCCGCCGTCGGGATAGATCTGGAGACGGACCCAGTTGACCGCGTCACCGGAATTGACCGAGAGATAGTGATGCTGGCTGGCTCCGAGTGCGGTGATCGGCAGTATGCGCTGCCAACGCGTCTTGGCGTCAGGTGGCGCCTCTGATCGAAAGCCCTCGATGGAGGCCGCGGGTGGATAGTTACCGGTGAAGTGGCTGGTGTCGATGTCGAACGCTTTGATGACCCCGGGCACAGCCAACTTTACGATTGCCCAATCATGGCCGCCATTACGCCGCCGGCGGGTCTCCCAACCGTCCATCCATTTGCCGTTGTCGTCGTACTTATCGGGAAAAAATTGGGCTTCGTCGTCCTTGAGCATCCGAGAGCCGTCGGCGAAAAACGCGTCCGAGACCTCGGTGACGGCCGCACCAAGCCGCGCGCTCGCTAAATTCGGGTAAAGACTGACGAAATCTGGCACGTCGGGGTTGTGCTTCATGGTGATTTCTTTTCGCGCTCGTGAGGATGCTCTTTGATCCAGTGCCGCGCTATGTCGACACGGCGGGCGAGCCATACGCGATCGTGCCCGCGGACGTAGTCAAGGAAGCGTGCCAGCGCCTGCAGGCGCGCGGGTCTGCCGATAATACGGCAATGCAGCCCAATCGACAGCATGCGCGGCGTGGTTTCGCCCTCGCGATAGAGGCAATCGAAGGCGTCCTTGAGATAGGTGAAGAACTGGTCGCCACAGTTGAAGCCCTGAGGTGTCGAGAAACGCATGTCGTTGGTATCGAGGGTGTACGGCACGATAAGATGCGGCTTGCCGACGATGCGCGACCAGAAAGGCAGATCGTCGGAATAGTCGTCAGCGTCGTAGAGGAAGCCACCATCCGCGGCCACCAGCATCCGCGTGTTTTCCGACGTTCGCCCTGTGTACCAGCCCAACGGCCGCTCACCTGTGATGCGCTTTTGGATGTCTATCGCGCGCCGCATGTGCTCGCGTTCTTCATCGATCGGCATGCCGTGATAGTTGATCCACCGATAGCCGTGCGAACAAATTTCGTGGCCATCCCTGAGCGCAACCTCGGCGACTTTGGGATTTCGCTCCATGGCCATTGCCACAGCAAATAAGGTGAGCGGCACGCCACGATCGCGAAAGAGATCGAGCAATCGCCAGACCCCAACTCGCGAGCCATATTCGAAAAGCGATTCCATGCTCATGTGTCGCGCGCCGACGAAAGGAAGGGCACCGACGATCTCAGAAAGAAAAATCTCCGACTGCTGGTCGCCGTGCAGTACGCAATTCTCACTGCCCTCTTCGTAGTTGAGCACGAACTGTATTGCGACGCGCGCATTGCCCGGCCAATTGGCCTTGGGTTGCGTTTGACCATAGCCAATCAGGTCGCGGGGGTAATCGATTGTCATGGCGCCAAGCCTCTCAAAGCCCTTTGTCCTTGAGCCAGGCCGCAAGCGTCGCGCGCTCGCCGTCCTCGATCTCGGTTATGTTGCCGGGAGGCATCGCATTGGACCAGACCGCAACAGCGGCGATGCGCGGGGCTAGCGCCTCGATTTGTTCGGGCGTCTCCATCACCACTCCCCGGGGAGCGCGACGGACGCCAGGCCAGCCCGGCTCGTTGGCATGGCACATGGCACAACGCAGCGCCACGACATTGTAGGCGTCTGCCGCGAGCACCTTGGGGCCCGCTGTCGGTGACTCGACCCTTGGGCCATAGGACGGTCCCTGCGCGCTGAGCCAGATGGCCACGATGATACATATTGCCGAAGCCCCCCAGGTCCACCAGGGCGATGGTAGTCCCTTGTGCCGAGAGTTATAGAAGTGACGCAACAGCACACCAACGATGACGATCAACGCCAGGATCGCCCAGCTCCAGCGCGTCGCAAAGACGAAGGCATAGTGATTGCCGATCATCACGAAAACGACCGGTAACGTAAGATAGTTGTTGTGCAATGATCGCTGCTTGCCTCGCTTGCCGTAGATCGGATCGGGGGTCTCTCCGGCAAGCAGCGCTTTCACCACCTTGCGTTGACCTGGAATGATAACCATCAGCACGTTGGCCACCATCATGGTGCCGATGAGTGCGCCGATCTCCATGAACGCACCGCGCGGGCTGAACAGTCGCGTAAACACATAGGCCGCCGCGATCAAAAACACGAAACCCACACCCAACAGCGTGCGATCATCGTTTCCAGCGGGCGAGCGGCAGAGGCCATCGTAGATCACCCATCCGGCAACGATTCCGGCGAGGCTGATCAGGATCGCTTGCGACGCCGAAAGGGCCAAAACATGAGTGTCGATCAAATAGAGCTCGGCGCCGAGATAGTAGACCACGACTAGGAGCGCCATGCCGGACAACCAAGTTGCATACGCCTCCCATTTGAACCAGGTAAGTTCGTCGGGCATTTGAGCCGGCGCGATCAGATATTTCACCATGTGGTAGAAGCCGCCGCCGTGTACTTGCCACGCGTCACCAAACGCTTTGTCTGGCAATCCAGGACGCTGTTTGAGGCTTAGGTCGAGGTGGACGAAATAGAAGGATGACCCAATCCAAGCGATGCCCGCAATGATGTGAAGCCAGCGGATCAGCAGCTCGGACCAGTCGATGAGGAATGGGATCATGGGGCTTGGGCATGAGGGAGGAAGACTGCGAGGCGAGCTTCAGTTCTAAGCCATGGGCCCGCTCCGCGCAAACGCCACCGTCCGAAGCGGCGCCAGCGACGGAAGTCTGGTGATATTCGAGTTGACGCCGCAGTGCTCTTGGCGAGACAGCATCACCAGTGCCCGCGTGCGATTCGCGACAACTGACCTAGGAACCGTTTCCATTCATGATTCGAATGTTCCTTTTCAGCGGCGCCGCATTCACAATCGTTTTGGTGATCGGCGTCTGCTCGCTCACGCGAATCTCCCATGCCTCGCCCTTTGCCCCAAACCCGAGCCCGGGACCTGAAATCCAAGGCTATACTGTGCGGCTCGATCCACTCGGTTCCGTACTAGGTGTCGGTACCAGCGTCGCCGTTGGTGACAGGATCGGCTTTGCGATTTCGGCCAAACATCCGCAAGATTGGGCACCGGCGATCATGGACAGCAAGGGCAACCTGATCGCCCAGTTGCCACAGATTCATATCGGACCGAAGCCGACCGTTACCCAGACCCCTTGGACCGACGGCAGCGGATATCCAGTAGCGGCGACATGGTCGGTTCCCGACGATACGCCGAGTGGCGTCTATTTTGTCAAAGGCGCACCGCAGCTCTTCTTCGCTGTCAGGGAGAGAACGCCAACCAGCGCTCCGATTGTGATCCTGTTGCCGACAAATACCGTCAACGCCTATTCCACTACGCAAGGACGCAGCCTTTACCCACTGCCCATTCAGGTGACGGTGGCGAGCTTCTTGCGCCCACAAAGCAACGTGCCGAACGAGGGATGGCGGCCGTTTCTAAATTGGTTGGCTGATCAGAAACCGTTCGATGCTCCGGTTGCCTATATTACCGACGTCGACATGGAGGATCCATCTTGGCTCGCACATGCCAAAGTGCTGATTGTCCTGGGTCACTCGGAGTATTGGACGCGAGCGGCGCGACAGAATTTCGATGCCTTCATCGCTCGTGGTGGTGACGCTGTGCTCGCCGGCGGCAACGTCATGTGGTGGCAAACGCGTTACTCCGAGGATCATCGTCAACAGCTCCAATTTAGGATGCTGGCAGATAAGCCCGTGAGCGAAGGTGGCGACCCCACGACAGATCCACTGCTGAAGACCAAGCTTTGGGGCAGCCCGGAACTCAAATATTCAACGATCGCCAGCATTGGCGGCGACTACAGTCATGGTGGCTGGAACGCGAAGAGCCCAACTCCGGACCCTTACGATGCAGCGTTTGTGGTCGCCGCCCCCGGCAGCCCGTTGCTCGCGGGAACCGATTTGAAGATGTGCGACCTCATTTCCACACCTTTTGGCACGGAATATGATGGAGCGCCCATTGTTGGACTCGACTCGACAGGACGCCCCGTGCCGGACCTTAAGAGGATCGGCGCCTTTCGGTTTCAACTCATTGCCTTCAAGTGGAACTATTTCAAGGTGATGAAGCTGGGAACCGTCCATATCATGCAGGCCAAACCTTCTTCGGGTTACGTGCTGCATTTGAGCGAGAACCAGTGTTGCATCACCCCCGCTTTCTACAAGGACGCGACGCATGGCTCGCCGCTGGTCCAGGCAATTATCCGCAATGCCGTGCGGCTTTTCCTGTCCAACTCTGATCCTTTCGAGGCCGACTTATCGCCAGCTCCGGTGGTCTTTCCGATGACCACGCCTTGGCAAAAGCCGATGCCAAAAGTGCCGATCGGTCCGTGTGCTCCACACGTCGAAGTCAATGAACCCGGTGGCCCTGTCGACCCCTATTGAGCCTCGAGGCTGTCAGAGCCTTCGCTCACCGGCGGCGTAGACTGCTCTCACCGCCCGGTCGTCGCCTAGGATCATGAGCGCGAACAGAACGTCTTCGATGTTGCGCGCTTGCCCGACCCGCTCGGCGAGGATCGGTTTGGAGCGCGGGTCGAGCACGATAACATCGGCCTCGTGACCAGGCGCCAAGTTGCCAATTTGGTGGCTCATCCCGAGAACTCGGGCACTGCCTAGGCTGGCAAGGTAGAACGCCTGCACGGGATGCAGGCTCACGCCGCGTAGCTGCGCGATCTCGTAGGCGGCTTTCATGGTCGCAAGCATGGAGAAACTCGAGCCGCCGCCAACATCGGTGGCAAGGCCAATGGGTGCCCCAGTCATACCGGCAAGATCGAACAGGCCCGAGCCGATGAAGGTGTTCGACGTCGGGCAGTGCGAGATTCCCGATCCCGAGCCGAGCATCGCCTCGCGCTCCCTGGGCTCAAGATGGATCGCGTGACCGAAATTGGCACCCGGCCCGGTTAGACCAAACCGCTCATAGACGCCAAAATAGTCTGGCGACTGCGGGAAAAGCTCGCGAACCCACGCAATCTCTCTTGAATTCTCGCTAAGGTGCGTCTGCATCAGCGTGCCGGGATGCTCGTGCCATAGCGCACCCGCCGCTTCGAGCTGTTCTGGAGTAGAAGTCGGCGCAAAGCGCGGGCTGATGGCATAAACATTTCGACCGATGCCATGCCAGCGGGCAATCAAGGCCCTGCTTTCATCATAGCTTTTTTTCGGGGTGTCGGTGAGGCCAACCGGCGCATTTCGATCCATCATCACCTTGCCGCCGGCAACGCGCAGGTTGCGGCGTGAGGCAGCCGCAAAGAACGCATCGACCGATTGCGGGTGCACCGTGCAATAGCTGCTGACCGTGGTGGTGCCGTTGCGCAAAATCTCTTCAAAGAACGCTTCGGCGATTTTGTCGGCGTGCATGGGATCGGCGAAGGCGAGCTCGGCAGGAAAGGTGTAGGTGTTCAACCATTCGATCAACTGGGCTCCATAGCTGGCGATCACTCGAAGTTGCGGATAGTGGATATGGCAATCAACGAAGCCGGCCATGATCAGATGCCCGGGAAAGCCTTGGATGGGAATAGCGGGATAGCGGCTGAGCACGGTCGAAGCGGTGCCGACGTCACGGATGCGTCCGTCCTCCACCACCACAATGCCGTCAGTGTCGTGGCGATAGGCGTCATGTGGCGCGATCGCGAAGGGATCGCCGGAGAATGCGAATGTTTCGCCCCGAATAGCAAAGGCGCTCATCGGTTTTGCTCGATGCGCTGAGCAGAATCACCGGCGCCGTCGGTTGCCCACGCCGCCAACTGCGCGGCGACGCTGATGGCGATCATCGCAGGCTCCTTGCCCCGGATGATGCCAATGCCGATGGGACAATGCAGTTGCTTGAGCATGCCCTCAGCGAAACCGGCCTCGCGTAGCCGTTTCTCAAACCGGGCGCGCTTGGTCGCCGAGCCGATAAGACCAACCCAGGCCTGGGTCCGTGCCAGCACCGCTGCAACGATCGCAAGATCAAGCGCATGGGAGAACGTCATGACGAGATGCAGCGTACCCTCAGGTGCCCGGGCTGCGACTTCCGACGGATCAGTAGAGACGACGCGGCGGACGCCGGAGGTAAGCACATCGGGAAAGCGGGACTCGGCCACGTCGATCCACGTGATCGCGAAGGGAAGACCCTCCAAAGCGCGCACCACGGCGCGGCCCACATGGCCGGCGCCGTAGAGATATAGAGCGTGCGGCGTCCGCGGTTGCGGCTCGATGACAAATGCAGGCCCCTGCTTGCCACCAGAAATCAGCAAGGTTTGGCGCGGCCGCTCGCCCGATAGCATTTGCCGAACGGATCGCAAAACCGACAGCGGCCAAGCGGCTGTGAACGAACGATCATGTACGACTACTGGTTCGGTGCCCGAGAGGACGCAGCGCACAACAAGCCCCGCCGGTTGATCCCGACGCGCCCCCCGTTCGGCCGCCTCGGCAAAGCTGCCGACGGGCCCGACTTCATAAAGCAGCCGAACCATGCCCCCGCAGCATTGCCCCAAGGCCGGACCGAGTGGATAGCTGCGCAGCTCGCGATGCCACTCGACGATGCCATCGTGCGCCAACAGCGACCGCGCGGCCGAGATGGCCGTCAGCTCCAGTGCACCGCCGCCGATCGTACCCCAAAACGCGTCAGGTCCGACGACCATCGCGGCGCCCGCCTCACGAGGCGCGGAACCCTCGACCTCGGCGACAAGTATTCTGACCACGCGCCCGACATCCCGATGAGGTCTCATGAGGCAGCCTGTATGTCGGGTTCCGTCCTATCCATACCATTGTAG
>Ga0209698_10001453_pt1 | contig 27207 bp, 20 predicted proteins | sample LitLauG_LLR_2012_FD_187203 | JGI IMG/M metagenome (GOLD analysis project Ga0209698, IMG submission 187203) | Freshwater sediment microbial communities from Pennsylvania, USA - Little Laurel Run_MetaG_LLR_2012 (SPAdes) (version 2) | ecosystem: Environmental > Aquatic > Freshwater > Creek >... | reverse complement strand
GTCAAGGAAGGCTTGGGCGCCGATGTTCTGCAGGCCGACGGCGTTGAGCATTCCTGCGGTGGTTTCATACAGACGGGGAGGGGGATTCCCGGTCATGGGTTCGCGCGACAATCCCTTTACTACGAAGCCGCCGAGCTTGTTGAGGTGGACGATGTCCTCGAACTCGAGGCCGTAACCGAAGGTGCCGCTGGCGGCGATGACCGGGTTCTTGAGCTGAATTCCACTGAAGGTGACGCTAAGATCCGGTCCACCGGGGAGCATTTCGCTGGCGGCGGTCATGGACGACCTCCCTGCTTGGCCACCCGCGCCGCAGGCTTGAATTCGGCGGGTTTGAGCGGCCTGGGGGACTTCTCGGCAGGGGGAGCCGAGTTTTCCGCGTGATGCGGAGGAGCCAGCGCCTCGGTGAGGACGCGTCCAGTGGCATGGGTGGGCGCGTTGATGCCGAGCAGCGAGGCCAGGGTCACTGCGAGATCCACCGGTTCGGCGTGCGTGTGGTAAGCGCCCAGCTGAAACGGCAGGCCGTAGAACGCGAGCGGCACGTGCGTGTCGTAGGTGTAGGGGCTGGCGTGGTCCGTTCCCTTGGTGGAGCCGACGTTAAAGGGTACGGGGACTCCCATAACGTACCAGCCGCCCTCCGGCGAATAGCTGTGCAGGAATCTTCGTCCCAGCTCCGTGTCGGGGACGGCGCCCTGGGACAGTTGCCAGCGGGTGAAGTATCCGCGCAGCCCGGCCTGCTTCATGGCTTCGCCGGTGGCCCGCTCGGCGTCTTCTTCCTTGATTTTGAGGGAAGAGAAAGCTTCGTCGTTCAACCAGGCAACGGGATAGTCGAAAGACGTCACGAACTCCGTGGCCTTGCCGGCGGCAAATCTGGTGGCGAGCGCTTTGTTGATCTGAGTTTTCAGCTCGCCGGCGTTGAGGCCCTCCGCGGGGATGTGCAGTTGGCTCGCAACCTGGGGCAGGGGCGCGATGCCGTGGTCGGCGGAGAGGGCGATCCACACGTTGGCCAGGCCGATCTGGTGGCCGAGGAAATTGAAGAACTCGGCAAGCTGGCGGTCGGTGGCCAGAACCATGGCTGCCATCTCAGGAGAGTCCGGCCCCACGCCGTGCCCAAGAATGTCGTTGGCGCTGAGGCTGATCGTAAGCAAGTCCGTGGTGGGTCCGGTGCCGAGTTGCTCGTAGAGGATCAGTTCCTTGGCGAACTCCAATTCGTAGTCGTTGGCGAACGGAGTGGAGCCCACAACTTCATAAAAGCCGGCGTCGGAGCCGTCTTTGCCTTTCCGGTGCGCTGTGGTGCTTAGCGTCTTGCCATCACTGTCGCGCCACTCCCGGTCCCAGTATTTGCTGGTGCGGTTGGCGGCGTTGAACTCGGCCGCCCACTTGGAGAGTTCGTTTCGATAGTAGGTGGAAGTGACCCACGCGCCCGAAAGATGATCGATCCAGTACGCGGCGTCGCCGGCGTGGCCTGCGGGCAGCACGGCGGCTCGATCTTTCAGGGCAACGCCGAAAACGCGCGACTTGCCGGCGGTTGCGAGCTTGAGTTCGTCGCCCAGCGTGCTCGCCAGCAAGTTGTGGGGAGAGGCCCCTTGAGCTTCGCCGGGAATTCCCACGAGGTGGGTGGAGTCGTCTTCAACGGATGTGACCATGCGCTTCTTTCGCGGGTCCCACCACTCATTGGCGACGATTCCGTGCCCGCTGCTGTAAGTGCCGGTGAGCAGCGTGGCATGTCCGGGCGCGGTTCGCGTGTTGGCGTAGTCGTAGTTGCAGTCAGTGAAATAAGCGCCCCGGTCCAGGAACAAGCGGAAGCCGCCCTCGCCGAACTGGTCGCGGTAGCGTTCCAGGTAGTCGCCCCGAAACTGGTCAATGACCACAATCACGATCAACCGGGGATGGCCGTTGTAGGCGGATGCAAAAGCCGGCGAGGCGAGGGAGAGGCACAGCAGGCCGCAGACGAGCCGCTGCACGATGCCAGGTCGGAGGGAGGCTTTCATTCGCGTCGATAGTGTACAGGCTGTCCCGACCCGGACCCAAGCCGGAAAACGCGGCCGGAGTGTGCGGGCAAAGGCTTTTTCGATAAACTATACGTTTGCATGCTTGATCTGAACTTTGTCCGTGAGCACCTGCCCCTGGTTGAGGAAAAACTGCGCCTGCGCGGGATGAACCCCGAGGAGGTGCTGGGCGATTTCCGCGCGGTGGATGCGGAGCGGCGGGCCAATATCACCACGCTCGAAACCGCCCAGAAACGCCGGAATGAACTCTCCCCGAAAATCGGCGCCTTGAAGCAGGCGGAAAGAAAGGGGGCGCTGTCGGCGGAACAGCAGAAAGAACTCAGCGAACTGGTGGCGGCAGTTGCCCACGAAAAATCGGTGATCGAGCAGTACGAGGGGCGGGTCAAAGAAGCCGACGAGAAATTCCTCAACGTGCTGAAGGGGGTTCCGAATCTTCCTCATGATTCGGTGCCGGCCGGGAAGAGTTCGGAAGACAATGTCGAAGCCCGCCGCTGGGGCAGTCCGCCCAAGTTTGACTTCACTCCCAAACCGCACTGGGAACTCGGGGAGCAGCTTGGAGTGCTCGACCTGGAGCGCGGGGCAAAACTGGCCGGGGCGCGTTTCACCGTGTATTGGGATCTGGGTGCCAAGCTCGAGCGAGCCATCGCCAACTTCATGCTCGACCTGCACACGCGCGAGCATGGATATACCGAAGTGCTGCCGCCGTACCTGGTGAACTCCGAATCGATGTACGGGACTGGGCAACTGCCGAAGTTCGCGGCGGATTTGTTTCGGGTTCCGCATGGTGAAAAGGATTTGTGGCTGATTCCTACGGCCGAAGTTCCGGTGACGAATCTCTACCGGGATGAGACGCTGGACGGGGCGCGGCTGCCGATCTCGCTCACCGCGTACACTCCGTGTTTCCGCAGTGAGGCGGGATCTTACGGGAAAGACGTTCGGGGAATCATCCGCCAGCACCAGTTTCAGAAAGTAGAGTTGGTCAAGTTCGCGCATCCGGAGCGGTCGTACGATGAACTGGAAAAGCTTACCCACGACGCTGAGACGATCCTGCAGAAGTTGGGACTGCACTACCGAGTGGTGACGCTGTGTACGGCCGACATGGGTTTTTCGTCGGCGAAGACCTACGACATTGAGGTGTGGCTGCCCGGGCAGGGACTGTTCCGGGAGATTTCCTCGTGCTCGAATTTTGAATCGTTCCAGGCGCGGCGCGCGGGCATTCGCTTCCGGCCCGAGGGCAAGAGCAAAACGGAATTCGTGCACACTTTGAACGGCAGCGGCCTGGCCGTGGGCCGTACTTGGGTCGCGATTGTCGAGAACTACCAGCAAGCGGACGGCAGCGTCGTAATTCCGGAAGTGCTTCGCCCGTACATCGGAGTGGAGCGGATCACGCCAAAAAAGTTCTAGCCGTTGGTACATCTTTCCTGGCAATCACCATCGTTGCCAAGAGCAGGAGCAGTCACTAGACTTGGAACGCGCAAAGGCCAGTCCGGCGATCCCCCGCGCGCCTTCGCTGCCGATGAACTCGATCTGGCGCACAATCCGCGGCTACATTCTGTGGTCGTACGAGCGGGGCAGCCTCCACTACGACGTGATGGTGACGCTCATCCTGCTGTTTGTTTTCCTCTCGCCCTACTGGCTCAATTTCAACGACAAACCGATCGAGCGTGTGCCGCATCAGACCGGAGTGGTGATCCAGCCGGATGGCGGAGGCGGGTTCATCTACCAGATCGAAGCATCGGCGCTCACGGCTGGCGATGAGGCCGGGCTGCGGAGGCAGATGCTCGCCATCATCGAGCCCATCACCGGCGCGGCCGCGATTTCGAAGTACGAAGCGGTCAAGGACAAAGCGGGCCACGTGCAGAGTTACAAAGTGTGGGTGCAGAAAGAGTAGTCAGGCCGTTGGCGGTCGCGGGTCTGGTCTTTCGCACGAAACCATGAAAAACCTTCCAATGCGCATCTGGTTCGCGGGGCTTTTGCTGGCGGGTGTGCTGGGTTGCCTGGCCACGCGCGCTGCAGGGCAAGGTGATCCTCTCCAGAAGGTCCTCAACCTGATGGACACCGCGGCCGCTTCGTTCCGCACCACGCAAGCGAATTTTGAGTGGGAGCAGTATTGGAAGGTGGTCAACGACAAGGAGACGCAAAAAGGCACTGTGTACTACCGGCGCTCGGGCAAAGAAATCCAGATGATGGCCGACATCGCCGACCCGCCGAAAAGCGTGTTGTTCAGCGAGGGGAAGGTCCAAGTTTACGAGCCCAAGCTGAAGCGGGTCACGTCTTACGAAGCGGGCAAGAACCGCGAGGCAGTGGAGAGCTTCCTGGTGCTGGGGTTCGGGGGCAGCGGGCACGACATGTTGAAGTCGTTCGACGTGAAGTATCTCGGCGACGAGACGGTCGGCGGCATGAGCACGGCGAAGCTGGAACTGATCCCCAAATCGGAGCGCGTGCGCAACATCTTTGGCAAGATATGGCTGTGGATTGATCCGGCGCGCGGCATCTCGGTGCAGCAGCAGTTCTTTGAACCCTCCGGTGATTACCGTCTGGCCAAGTACTCCGACTTCCAACTCAACCAGAGGATCCCTGACACCGTGTTCAAACTCAAAACCTCGGGTGACACCAAGCGCATCGAAGCGCCCAAGGGTTAACCCCTTGAATCTACAGGCCTAAGATTAGGGCTGAAAATTGGAACATGGGTAGATATACTTGCATTTCGGGGTAGTGGGTGAATTTTTCATGGCCAAAGTTTTTACCATTCCAGTCCTTCCCAGCATAGGCCGCAAGAAAAGAGAACGAATCGCCGATCCGCGCTACGTGGACGGCCAGCGCACGCTGGTGGAAGCCATGAAGTATTTGGCCCAGGCCGACCCGATCGGGAATCGTCCCGCCATTGAGTTGCTATCTGAGCATGTGCGCACCCGCTTCCGCATGAGCGACTCGCCGCTGGGGTAACACAGGTGCACCGACAACGCGGCACGAAGCCCCACACGCTCCAAAATCCCAGCTAGGTTCTTCAGTAGTAGAACTTAATAGCGAGCTGGATAAGGCGCGGATCCCTTGCCTGTGTGACCTGCCCAAAAAGACTGTTGCCTCCGTAATGGTTCGGGTTCATGAAGTTGGTGTGATTGAACGCGTTGAAGAATTCTGCGCGAAATTCGAAAGACTTCGATTCCGCCAGCTTCAGAGTCTTAAAAATGCTGAAATCGAAGTCATTTCGGCCTGGACCGCGGACGTTGTTCCGTCCCGAATTACCGAAGGTAAAGACCGGGACGCCGCTGCAGTTGTAGGCTCCTGGATCGAAGTAAAAGTTTCCCGCTGTCGCACCTGCGTTGCAGTCTGCGCTGAATTGCTGAATCTTACGCGGATTGAAAATGTGCGTCGGTCCAACCAGGTCCGCTCTATCGAAGCCTGTGTGTTCCTGACTTGAGTTGGAGCCCGAGTAGATGGTGAAGGGCGTCCCGGTCTGAAACTCGGCGATCCCGTTAACTTGCCATCCCTCCGTCAGTTTGCGCAGGAACGCATTCCCTCCACGGAAAGGCCTGTCCCACGGAATCTGCCACAGGCCGCTGATAATCAGGCGATGCTTTACGTCGAAGTTTGCCAATCCGCGATCGAAGCTGAAGTTAAAGGGGTCGGTGAAGACCGAGTTGTTGTAACGGAATCCCGACTGCATGTCGATGGTCTTTGCGAAGGTGTATGCGCCACGCAGATTGAATCCGTGCGTGAAGCGCCGGTCGACGGTGACCTGAAGCTGGTTGCTGTCTCCGGAGGCAATGCTCTTGTTGGTGAACAGTTGACCAGCCAGAGTCGGAAATGAATTCGAGTCGTTGGGGTTCGTCGGGTCGGAGCAACCCGCAAGGGGGCGGGCACAGTCAGCATACGTGAATCCGGCCGTCGCATACTGAGCCTTAAGGATGCTTACCAACGGCGGATTGACGTCCACGGTTGCAATCGCCTTGCGGGACAAACTTCCCACATAGTAGGCCTCAACCATGGTGTCTTTTGGTAGCTGATACTGAAAGCCGTAATTGAAGTTCTCCGAGTAGGGTGTCCGAAAATGCGGGTCCACGACATAGGCAAAAGATACAAGGGGATCAACGCCAAATTGCAGGGGTTTGCCGGCGGACGGAAACTCATTCACTGCGCCAAAGGGCGTAAACGGATCACCGATCGTGTCGACGCCTCCAAGTCCCGTATAACTGGATGGATTTATGCTCGCTATGAAGCCGAAGGGAGGTTCTCCGCCGAACTGCTCGTTCAATGCCCCGTCTTCGATGTCATAGAAGATGCCAAAGCCCCCCCGCATCACGAATTTGGCGTTTCCGAGAACGTCCCATGCAAAGCCGAACCGGGGAGCGAAATTGTTGCGATCCGGGTAGGTGAGCGCTTTATTCGGCGTTCCGGGGTCACCGGGGTAGAGAATATCCGGAGGCGCGGCGGGAAATACGGAGGATTGCTTTCCCGGGAAGAACCCGAGGATCTCACCATGCGGATCAATCAGCGGTGAGTTGTATTCGTAGCGCAAGCCGTAACTGAGGGTGAGGCGCCGCGTCAGTTTCCACGCATCCTGTCCATAAAAGTGCCACGAAGTGGTGCGAATGCCGTAGACTGCCCGAGAGTACTGAGAGTAGTTATCAAAATATCCTCCCACGAAATCGGCCAGGGCGTTACCCGTGAAGGGCGCCAAGTAGTTTCCAAAATCAAAACCACCGTTGTTGAAAAAATCGAAGCGGAAGTTGTTCCGCACTCGCCGTATATCCGCTCCGAACTTCAGATCGTGGCGACCGCGCGTCATCGACAGGTTGTCCTGCCAGTTGAAGGTCACGTCGTGGAAGGTGGTCGGACCGCCCGGATCCGGCCCCAGATTGAACGCCCCGGTCGGGAGCAGCATGATGGGAGGCGCCGTCCCGTTGGGATCGTCCGGGTTCACGTTTGTAAAACCCAGAGCGGAGGGTGAGGTTGTGTCGTGAGGTTGACCAGTGAGAGTTGCGCTGCGATTCGCGCCAAAGATGAATTCATTGACCGTGGTTGGATTAAAGTTGTGGAGCCAGGAGACCGATCCGAATTGAGTTCGGATCGGTTCGTCGAAACCCGAACCCACCGGGACGTTTCCTCCGGTCGACCCTCCACTGACGATCCGGAAAGGTAAGTTCTGGCGCTCGTCATCGATGATGTAGCTGGCGTAAATCGTGTCGTTTTCACCGATGCGGTGATCGATTCTTACGATGCCCTGATCGTCGTTGATGATCGACAGCGGGGACGAGTTGAACCCGTTGCTCCCGGAGTTTGGCAAGGGTACATACTTGGCGATGTAGTTCTGAATAACGCGATTCACCGGCACCTTGTTATTGAGAAATGGAGTGGCGGAAACCTGTGTTCCGTCGGCGCAGGTAGAGGCGGACTGGGTGGGGTCGAAGAGGGTACCGCCCTCGAAAACCGGATCTCCGGTTTGAGGATTTGGGCAAGGGGAGAATTGCGCAGCCGGGTCGGGATTGAGCAAATCACTGAAGTCGCCGGTGCGCTCAGGCTTGCTCAGGACCTGTAAGGTTGGCGCGACCTGTCCTTCGTGCCTGCGGAGTCCCTGGTATGAAACGAAGAAGAACGTTCTGTCTTTTACGATCGGTCCGCCAATCGTGGCGCCGAAGATGTTGCGCTTGTAAGGTGTGATAATTGGCTCGAAGTAGTTGCGGCTATTCAGAGCATCATTGCGAAAAAACTCGAAAACGGTGCCATGGAAACCATTCGTCCCCGATTTGATCACCTGGTTGACAATGCCGCCCGACGTACGGCCGAACTCGGCTGTGTAATTGTTGGTCAGGATTTTAAACTCGGCCACCGCATCAGGGTTGGGATCGACTACGTAGTTGTTTCCGAGGAAATCATTGTTGTCGCTCCCGTTGATCATGTAGCTCAGTGACTCAGATCTTTGGCCGCTCACAGAAAACAAATTGCCGCTCCCGTCGTCGTCGTCCGCAGGGAACACGCCAGCCTGGAGCAGTCCCAGTTGGAGTGTGTCGCGCTCAACCAGGGGCAGGTCCACAATTCGCCGCTCGGTTTCCACGCTCCCCAGCGTGGCGGACACGGTATCGACTTGGGAAACGTCTCCCAGAACCTCAACCACTTCTTTGACCTCTCCGGGATTGAGCACGATGTCCAGCTTGGCGTTCTGGTTCACATTCAGCACAATGCCTTCACGGATGTAGCTCTTGAAGCCGGATTGTTCGGTGGTGATTCGATAATTTCCGATCGGCACCAGAGTGAACAAGTACGCACCACTACTATCGGTCCGGAGAGTCTTGGAAACGTTGGTTGCGATGTTGGTGAGCGCCACCTTCGCGCCGGACACCACGGCACCCGAAGAGTCTTTCACAGTGCCCGAGATGGTCGCCGTCACCTCCGCTGCTCGAACGGGATTTGTACCCAACATGATGACCAGAAAGCAAAACGCTGGTCCAACCAAGAAACGTTGACGCCGAGACGAGGAAGATTTTCTTGTCATCACAACCCCCGGGGGATCCAGAGTGGAACAACCCTGTAAAAACTCACAGCCAGAGTAACCACTTTGGCTGTGTATTGTGCCGTCAGCCCTTAGACACTATCAAGCTGAAAGTGCAAGACACTACACGTCTATAACGAATGTCAGTGTGACTGGAAGTCAGTCGCTGCTGTTTTGGGCCGTCCCCAGAGGGCTGCTGCCATCAGGATCGCCGTCGGGTAGCACTCGAGTGTGTAGCGGGACTCGGGATTTTCCAGCGTCCCCAAGAACAATGATCGTAAAACGATATAGGAGATTCCCAGACCGACCCATGCGATCCGCTGGCCGCGGACCAGGCCCGCGCCGGCTGCAACCACGTACAGCAGGTTGAGGAGGCCGAGGCTCACGGAGAGCACGATCCACTGCGGGTCGTCGGTGAAGTCGTACCAGCGCGAGTCGGGCGGCAGCAGTTCCGTGCGGGGGCGGAGCCACATGTCGGCGATCTTCAAGGCTGGCAGCCACACGTAGTAGCGCAACGGATGTGCGTGGATGCGCTGAGAGGCTAAGGCGGCAAATTCGGCGTCGATCTCCGGTGAGATGTGTAACGCCTGGTTGTATTGCGCCAGCAGGGCGAGCGTCTTCTCGCGCTGCTGCGGCGTGTCGAAGGCGCGCGCGGGGAGGTTCGAGGGGTCGACTGTGTCGCCGGGAACGTTCCAGTCGATGGCTTCGGTGGACGCGTAGTCCGCGATCCAGGTGCGGGTCCAGCGGTTGAAGCCGTTCGGGACGAACTCGTCTTCCTCGTTCGCATAGCGTGGGGCGAGGAACTCCACGCGATGCAGGGTGCGCCAGTTGCGCAGGCCCCAAACCGCCAGGGGGGCGAGCGCACACGCGCCTACCACGATGCCGGCGCGAAGCAATGGCACGGGAGACCGTCCGGCGCGCCAGGCGCGGACTGCGAGAATCCCCAGGTAGAAGCCGATGGCGAGCAGCAACAGCCCCCCGTCGGGCCGCAGGAGGATGCAGGCAGCCACGGACGCGCCGCAACCGAGCCACGGCCGGATGCTGCCCTGTTCCAGGTTGTCCAGACCGATGACGGCGAGATCCATGGCGAGCGCGGTGAAGAAGATTTCCAGGGTCTCGGCGAGCGCCGCGGCCGCGTATTGGGCCAGGAAAGGGCACAGGGCCGTCAGCAGGAAGGCGGCCTTCGCGGCGCGCGAGGAGGTGCAACGCCGGGCCAGGTCCGCGACCAGAAAACAGGTGCCCACATCGACCAGCAGTTGGAGGATGAGCACGGTGCGATAGTGATCCAGCCCAAAGACCGCGAAAATCAACCCCAGGAAGGCGGGATAGCCGGGCAGTCGCGCGCAGGTCGGCGCAACCCGCCCGCCCTCGACGGTCAGCCCGTACACTCCGTGCTGGAGCCAGTTCTTCGCCAGGTCGGCGTAGAACGTCGAGTCGGCGGTGATGTGGGGGAACTTGAAAAAGAAAAACAACCGCAAGGCCAGCGCGGCCAGCGTCGCCCACAGGAAGAATCGATGGTTTTGGCGCATAAGTTCGCGCACGTTAGGAATATAACGCGTTTTTGGTGGGGTACGACGGTGGGAGCGATGCTTTCATTCGGCTCGGCGGGCGTGTTTCCGAGTTTGACCCTTCGCCAGACGCATCATACGATGAGTAAGACGCGTGCTCATGGCCAAACCTGTTTTCTACGATCCCCGGCAGTCCCGCTGGCGCCGCCTGCGCCGCTTGTTCGACGTGCTTGGCGTGACCATAACGCTGCTGGTCATTTTTTTTGTTTATAACGCAATTCGCAACGAGCAGTTGCCCGGCCTGTTCCTGCCCGAGCAGAAGCGTCCTTACCACGCGCTCAAGGAAAAAGAGAGGGAAAAGGAGAAGGAACGGCGGCGTCAGGCTGCGCTTCGCAGCCACCGTAAGACCAAGAAACCAGCTTCGCAGGTGACGCTGAATTCCGATGAAGGGATCCGGGCCGCGTTTTACGTGCAGTGGGACGCCGCCAGCTTCTCGTCGTTGCGAGAGTATGCCCACCAGATCGATCTGCTCTATCCCGAGTGGCTGCACGTGCTGAGTGCCGACGGGAATGTGCAAGGACTCGACCAGCAGAGCTACAAGTACTTCAATGTGGTTCAGGACGGTAAAGTCCACCCGGTCGATGATGAAGTCATGCCCTTCCTCAAGACGGAGGACACCGGCATGGAGGTGTTTCCGCTCGTCAACAATTTTGATGAGACGGAATGGAAGCCGGAGATTGCCGGGTTCCTGATGAACCCCGCCGCCCGCGCCACGTTCCGCCAGCAGATCGACGCCTTTCTGGCGTCCGACAAATATCACGGGCTGATGGTGGACTTCGAAGACTTTCCGAAAAGCGCACAGCCTGGTTACCTGGCGCTGCTGAGGGAGCTTTCCAGCGATCTGCACGCGACCGGACTGAAGCTGTACGTGAGCGTCCCGGCGCGCGACCGCGACTTCGATTATGCCGCGATTGCCGCCCGCACCGACGGCATCGTCCTGATGAACTACGACGAACACGAGTCGGAGAACGAGGCCGGGCCAGTGGCCTCGCAGGACTGGTTCACGAAGAATCTGGAGATCGCCAAGCAGAAGGTTCCCCTCGACAAGCTGATCTGTGCGGTTGGCAATTACGGGTATGACTGGGTGGAGAAGCCCAAAAAGAATCCGCCGACCGGGTTGAAGAACGTCAACGTCACGGTGCAGGAGGCATGGCTGGCGGCGCGGGATTCCGACGAAGACATCGATTTTGACTACGACAGCATGAATCCGCACTTCAGCTACCGGGATGAAGGCAACCTGCGGCACGACGTCTGGTTCCTCGACGGAGTGACGGCGCTGAACGAGATGCGTGCGGCTCGGACCCTCGGCGTAAGGACCTTTGCTCTATGGCGGCTCGGGTCGGAGGATCGTTCGCTATGGAAAGTTTGGGACGGGCCTGGCGACTGGTCGGCTCCCGACAAGCTGAAGGACGTGCCGCCCGGGCAGGACGTCGATATGGAAGGGCAGGGCGAGATTCTGCGCATCGAGTCCCGTCCTGCGAACGGAGAGCGGGAGATCACGCTGGATCCGGGGACGGGTCAGATCACGGACCAGACCTTCAAAGAATTGCCCGAACCGTACCGCGTGGCGCGATATGGCGCGACTGCGAAACAGGTAGCCATCACCTTTGACGATGGCCCCGACCCGCAGTGGACGCCGAAGATCCTGGATGTGCTCAAGCGCGAACACGCGCCGGCGACTTTCTTCCTGATCGGGCTTCAGGCCGAGAACAATCCCACCCTCACGCGTCGGATCTACGACGAAGGGCACGAGATCGGGAATCACACTTTCACCCATCCCGATATCAGCAACATTTCGAAAAGCCTGATGAAGCTGGAGTTGAACTTGACCGAGCGGCTCTTCGCCAGCCGGCTGGGGATTCGCACCGTTCTTTTCCGGCCGCCTTACGCCATCGACCAGGAGCCGGACACGGCGGACCAGGTGCGTCCGCTCGAAATCACCCAGGACATGGGTTACATCACGGTCGGCAACCGGATCGATCCGAACGACTGGCGTGAGAATCCTCATCGCAGTGCCGAGCAGATCACGGCCGCGGTCATGCAGGATCTGCCGCCGTGCTCAGGCAACGACCAACTTTGCGGGAACATCGTTTTGCTCCACGATGGTGGCGGAGATCGCCGGGAAACGGTTCGCGCGCTGCCCATGATCATCGAAGGTCTGCGGGCACGCGGTTACGAGATCGTCCCGGTTTACCAGTTGCTGGGCAAGACGAAGGCCGACGTCATGCCGCCGATCCCGGGCAACGAACGTTGGGCGGCATGGCTGAACTGGATTGGCTTCTGGTTGTGGGGCGTCGGCATGGCTTCGATCACCTGGATTTTTTTCCTGGGTGACCTGCTGATGACCTCCCGCTTGCTGTTGGTGGGCGCGCTGGCGGTCTATGACCGCTTGGCGACTCACGAGCCGGGAACGCCGGGGCAGATTGCCTCCTACAAGCCCAAGGTCGCTGTTCTCATTCCTGCATACAACGAGGAGAAAGTGATTGAGCGGACGGTGCGGTCGGCGCTCGATTCGGATTATCCGAACCTGCATGTGATCGTGATCGACGATGGCTCCAGAGATCACACCTTGGAAGTTGCGCGGAGAGCCTTTGCGCAGGAAGAGGCGGAAGGGCGGGTTCTCATCCTGACCAAGCCCAACGCCGGGAAAGCCGAGGCGCTCAACTACGGACTCGAGCACCTGACCGACGAAGAGATCTTTGTGGGGATCGACGCCGATACCATCATCGCGCCTGATGCCATCTCGCATCTGGTTCCGCATTTCATGAATCCCGAGGTTGCGGCGATTGCGGGGAACGCCAAGGTGGGCAACCGCGTGAATCTTTGGACCCGCTGGCAGGCGCTGGAGTACATCACCAGCCAGAACTTTGAGCGCCGGGCGCTCAATACCATGGGCGCCGTGAGCGTGGTTCCGGGTGCTATTGGCGCCTGGCGAGTGTCCGCGGTGCGCGAGGCCGGCGGCTACCATGTGGACACGGTTGCTGAGGACGCCGACCTTACGATGGCCTTGCTGCGGCGCGGCTATCGCGTCGAATACGAAGACCAGGCTCTTGCCTACACCGAGGCGCCTACCAACGCGAACGGGCTGATGCGGCAGCGCTTCCGCTGGTCGTTTGGCATTCTGCAGTCGGTGTACAAGCATCGCGGCGTATTCGCCCGCAAGGGAGCGCTGGGTTGGGTTGCGCTGCCCAACATCCTGATCTTCCAGATCCTGCTGCCCCTGGTTTCGCCGTTCATTGACGTGATGTTCATTGTGGGTGTGGGATGGTATTTCATCCAGAAGTACTTCCACCCGGAGTCGACCGATCCGGCGAGCTTCCAGAAACTGGTGGTCTTTTTCCTGGCGTTCCTGATCATCGATTTTTTCGCGTCGACCATCGCTTTTGCGCTGGAGCGCCGGCGATCAGAAATGAGGGAAGACACGTGGCTGCTGAGCCAGGTGTGGTTGCAGCGCTTCGCCTACCGGCAGCTATTCTCGATCGTCTTGCTGAAGACGCTGAAGCGCGCGGCCGAGGGACAGAAATTTGCCTGGGACAAGTTGGAAAGGACGGCCGCGGTAACGGCTCCGGCCGAACGGCGGGAGTCGGTCAAAGTACCTTGATTGGCGCGTCCGCCCCAGGATTTGCGTCGTCCGCATTTTCCAGGAGTCATCATGCCGGTCAAGACCATCATTGAACCCTTCCGCATCAAGAGCGTCGAACCCATTCGCTGGACGACTCGCCAGGAGCGCGAACAGCTGCTGCGGGCGGCGTACTACAACCTGTTTCTTCTCCCGGCCGACGACGTGCTGATCGACCTGCTCACCGATTCGGGGACCGGGGCCATGTCGACGCGGCAGTGGGCCGCGATCATGGAAGGCGACGAAAGCTATGCCGGCAGCCGCAGCTTTGATCACTTCCGGGAATCGATTCAAGACATCTTCGGATACAAGCACGTCATTCCCACGCATCAGGGCCGGGCGGCGGAGAGGATCCTTTTCAACGTTACCTGCAAGAAAGGCGCCGTGGTGCCGAACAACACCCACTTCGACACCACTCGAGCCAATGTCGAGTACGTCGGCGCCGAAGCGGTAGACCTCGTGATTCCGGAGGGCCGGCAGCCCAGCCTGAAACATCCGTTCAAGGGCAACATGGATGTGGAGGCGCTGGAGAATCTGATTCAGAAGACGGGGCGTGAGCGGATTCCGCTGGTGATGTTGACCGTCACCAACAACTCCGGTGGCGGTCAGCCGGTCTCGATGGAAAATGTCCGGCAGGTAAGCAAGGTGTGCCGCAAAAACGGGATCCCTCTCTATTTCGACGCCTGCCGCTTTGCGGAGAACGCCTATTTCATCAAGCTGCGCGAGCCAGGATACGAATCCAGGACGCCCAAGCAGATTGCCCAGGAGATGTTCTCCTACGGCGATGGCTGCACCATGTCCGCGAAGAAAGACGGCATGGCCAATATCGGGGGTTTCCTCTGCACGAATGACGATAGTTTGGCCCAGCTGGAAAAAGACCTGCTGATCCTGACCGAAGGCTATCCCACTTACGGAGGGCTCGCAGGGCGCGACCTGGAGGCTGTCGCTGTGGGCGTGCAAGAGGCGCTCCACGAGGATTACCTCCGCTACCGCATCGCCTCCACCGCCTATCTCGGCGACCACATTGCCGAGCAAGGCGTCCCCATCGTGCAGCCGCCGGGTGGGCACGCCATATACGTCGATGCTCGGGCATTTCTGCCGCACATCCCCCCGGATCAGTTTCCCGGAGTCGCACTGGCGGCGGAACTGTATCTGGAAGGTGGGATTCGATCTGTGGAAATTGGCACGCTGATGTTTGGCGCTGCTGCCAAGATGGATCTGGTGCGGCTGGCAATCCCGCGCCGTGTCTATACGCAGAGTCACGTGGACTATGTGGTCGAGATCATCCTTGAAGTTTGGAAGAATCGCGACCGGATCTTTGGGCTAAAGCTCAGTCACGAGGCGCCGTACCTGCGGCATTTCACGGCGCGGCTGGAGCCGGTCGAGAAAGTCCTGGCACACTGAGCACTCTGCGCCAGTGCTACAATTATGCGTACTGCTGTCCACTTCTGGACTGGATCTCGAAATCCCTAAAAGAGGTGCATTCATGGCAACTGTCGAAGCCCCCCCGCGTCTCCAGATCCGCCTGCATGAAGGCCCCTTCGTCAACGAACCGGTGGTCGATTTCAATCGCGAAGAGAACGCGCGCAAGATGCGCGGCGCCATCGAGAAAGTGCGCGGCCAACTCGGGCGCGAGTATGACCTGATCATCGGCGGCAAGCGCGTCAAGACGGCGGAGAAGATAAAGTCCATCAATCCCGCCCGGCCTACCCAGATCGTGGGAGTTCACCAGAAGGCCGGCCGCGAGCACGTGGAACCGGCGATGAACGCGGCGCTGAAGGCTTTTGAATCCTGGAGCCGGACGTCGGTGGAGGAGCGCGCCAGCCTGCTGTTCCGAGTGAGCGACCTGCTGCGCGAGCGCAAGTTCGAATTCATGGCGTGGCTGGTGTTTGAAGTCAGCAAGAATTGGTGGGAGGCGGACGGAGATATCGCAGAAACGATCGATTTCTGTGAGCTCTACGGCCGTGAGGCCCTGCGCCTATCAAAGGTCGAAACGCCCGTGCAGTTGCCGGGAGAGCGCGATCGCCTTTTTTATATCCCTCTTGGGGTGGGAGCGGTGATTCCGCCGTGGAACTTCCCGTGCGCAATCATGGCGGGGATGACGCTGGCTTCGATTGTGTGCGGGAACACGGTGGTTCTGAAGCCGTCGAGTGATTCGCCGACCATCGCGGCCAAGTTCATCGAACTGCTCGAAGAAGCCGGCATGCCCGAGGGTGTGGTCAACTTCTGCCCCGGTGCGGGCGGGAGCTTCGGCGATGCCATCGTGTCGCATCCCAAGACTCGCTTTATCGCCTTTACTGGATCGCGCGAGGTCGGACTGCACATCAACAAGAGCGCGGCGACGCAAGCGCCGGGACAGATCTGGATCAAGCGCACCGTCCTCGAGATGGGTGGCAAGGATGCCATCATCGTCGATGCCGACACTGATCTTGATGTCGCCGTTGAGGGTGTGGCCCAGGCGGCGTTCGGATTTCAAGGGCAAAAGTGCTCGGCATGCTCGCGGGGCATCGTGGACACACGCGTTTACGACAAGTTCCTCGAGATGTTGAAGTCGCGGGTCGAGAAGTTCACCGTGGGCGATCCGGCCGAGAACTTCAATATGGGCGCGGTCATCAACGAAGGCTCGATGAAGACGATTCTCGAATACATCGAAGCTGGAAAGCGCGACGGACGACTCGTGACCGGTGGTGCTCGTGCCGTGAACGCGGGCGAAGGCTACTATCTCCAGCCGACGGTGTTTGCAGATATTCCGCCCAAGTCGAAGCTCGACCAGGAGGAGATTTTCGGGCCGGTGCTGGCGGTTATCAAGTCACGAAACTTCGATCACGCGCTCGAAATCGCGAATGACACGGAGTTCGGCCTCACCGGAGCGGTGTACACCAACTCGCGAGACAAGATCGAACGGGCCGTCCGCGATTTTCATGTGGGCAATCTTTACATCAACCGCAAATGCACGGGCGCGATCGCGGGAGCGCACCCATTCGGAGGGTTCAACATGTCGGGGACCGACTCGAAATCCGGTGGTCCTGACTACCTCTACCTGTTCTCGCAGGGAAAAGCGGTGGGCGAGAAGCTTTAGCACAGATGGAGGAAGCCGGAGGCCACGGTCTCCGGCCTTTTATGCGTGGCCCCTCGCTGTTTGTCCGCTACTGCTCTACGGCTCCAGCTTTGGTGTGCAGGCCGAACTCGACGTTCCGCTCTCGATTCACGCGAACCGTCTGATACAGGTCCACATTCTCAAGCGGGAACGCTTTCTGTTCTCCATCTTCCGAGATGCATTCGATCTGGCCGCCGTGCACCCAATATTCGCGTGCCAGGAATGCCGTTCCTCCTTTCAAGATAACCAGGGTTGACGGCACTTCAGCTACCGGCGACGCGTTCGCAGGTGAAACTTCGTGCATAGGCTGGCTGCTCAGAGTCTCGGTGCGAGACGATTCGACTGCGGGCAAGTCGACCACCGCGGACTGCGGTACCGGCGCCGGGATGATTTGAGAAGCAGCGGTGAGAGTCGGCGCCTCAACCGGGCTCTCGGGTGCGACGGGTTCGCGGGTGATCAGGGAAGCCGGCCGCATCAGTCCATACGGCGACGGAATGTAGCGGGTAGGGGCGGCCCATGGTGGCGATGGAACCGCCGCGCGGGCGGCCACCGGCAACGGCACGACCACGTCTTCCATCAGGCGCATGGTGAGGCGCGACTCGCCCTTCAAGGCAGGGTATGGACCTCTTGCCGGCAACATTATCAGCTTCATGGGCCACAATACCGGAATCATCCATTCGACCACGTCGCGCTTGGGGTGGCCGCCGCCGTGAAGTTTTCCTTCGCGGTCTGTTTTCAGGCGCGGCGCACCGATGATTTTGGCCGACAGCGGCATGACCTCGGCTCCGGGCAAGATGATGCGATCGAATTCCAGTTCCAGCCATCCCTTGCCGACGAAGTGCCCGGGATCTTTGGAATCCTGCAAGTGCCCGCTCAGCATTGCGCCACGCGGGAAGACCGCATGTCCGAAGGTGGAGATGGGGCCGAGATGGCAGAGAACGGGATCGCCGGCCATTGCGGTTTTGGATGAGAAATTCGGCTCATCCATGGTGCAGTGCAGGATGGTTCCGGCCGGAAGAATCTCTTCCTTTGGGGCAGCTGACGCCCCGATGACCGAAACGCAAACAATGAGGGTTAGAACCAGGGATTTTCCAGCCATGGTAGGTCTCCTTGTGTGTACGCAACATGCCGTTTCCAGCGCCGCAATGGAGGAAGATGGGCGCGGGAAAGGCTGAGACCCCCGGGGGATGGACGGGGATTGGACGAAGCGTATGCGATTTTGCCCCCTACGTCAACCAAAGACGGAGGGGGACGCCGGACAAGCCCGCCGCATTCGTCGGGAAGGGCTTGCTAGACAACATCAGGGGGATGACCTTGAAGCCCAGGCCTTGCAGGACCTGGACGGCCAGAGTTTCCCCTATAACACGCGATATCTATTTGCATCACTAGTAGGGTGCACGCAGAGTGATTGTCTGTAGGAAAGATCAATGCTACGCTTCGCGCAATGCGCCATCGCAAGACGATGAACGTTTCAGCACGTCTCCTTCTGATCTCCACTTTGGGATGCCTGCTTATGGCCTGCGCCAAGGGCTATGCCGCCCCGCAGGAGAACACCATACCGCCACTAATCCGGCGGCCAGAGCCGGGCGCCCCGGGACAGCCCTCAACGAATCCGCTCAACAAGCTGGCTCCCACTGGACTAGCCGAAAACGGTGGCTCGATCGCCAACGGCGTTTACACCAACTCCATTTACGGCTTCTCACTGAACATCCCGCCGGGGTGGGCGGCGGTACCTCCACCAGAGCCAGCCCCGGTCACCCAGGATCCCGCAAAGGCCCCGATTCCAGGAACGTCCCAGACGATTCGGATGGTCTTGATCGTTACCGAGAATGCCCCGTTCAAGAAAAACTACGAGCGCAAGTCCATCCAAGTATCGGTTTTGCAACTGGGGGCTCCGGCTGGCCCGAACACAGCGCGAGACTATGTTGCCTTTGCCGAGAGGAGTGCCCAGGAGAAAGGGCTCAACGTAAAGTATCTTGGCAGTCCCGAAGCGGTGACGATCAACGGCAAGCAACTATGGAAAGTCAAGTCGAACGAGACCATCAATGGCAGCGTGCAGCATATCGAACAGTATGTAGCGACTGAAGGAAGAACCCTCCTGCAGTTCATGTTGGTGAGTCCAGAGGTGGAGGGATTGAAAAGCATGCAGCCATCGATACGGTCCTTGCACTTCAAGGATGCCCAGAAAGCAGCCACAAAGAAAGCTTCAACGAAGAAGAGTAATAAGCAGAGTAAGTAAAGATCACGGACCTTGCCTGAGGGGTAGGCGAGGTCCAGCGTACACGGATGGAAGTACGCGGTCTTTCGGCGGGTTGACGATGTATCGTGAAATGCTTGGGAGCAGTATGACGTTCCGTTTGCAGCGCGGCATGCTGCCCGCGCTGGTCTGGAACCAGGAAGTGTACGGGCAGAGGATTCTCCGCTGTCTTGAGAGCGGGAAGCGGTGGCTCGATTTCGGTTGCGGCAAGCGGCTGTTGGCGGGAGGACTGGAACCGCTCGAAAGCGCGCTCGCACGCACCCCGTTTGTAGGGCTGGACTTAGACCCGGAAAACCTCCGTGGCCAGCTCTATACCCGACGCTGCATTCTGGCGGATGGGATGCACCTCCCCTTCAAGGACGCGAGCTTTGATCTGATCACCAGCAACATGGTGGTCGAACACTTGAGGGACCCCCGCATGGCCTTCGCAGAGTTTAACCGGGTGTTGGCGCCCGGAGGAACGATTCTGCTGCATACGCCCAACCTTGCCAACTACCTGGTATTCACGAATCGAGTGGTGTCCGCGATGCTGCCTCGCCGGGTCCACGCAGGGTTGGTCGCCACCAGCGAAAGGCGGACGGGAGACGAAATCTATCCCGCTTTTTATCGTGCCAACACGCGGCGAACTTTGCGGAAGCTAGCGCGTCCGATCGGACCAGTGACGGTGGAGTTTCTGCCCGGACCCAGACCCTTCTTTCACTATTTTGCGCCGCTGGCTATGGTGGAACTCATGCTCACCAGGCTTTCCCAAGTCGCGCCCTTCCGCCGCTTCGGAACGACGCTGCTGGTAAGTATTTACAAACCCGGGGTCGCGCGAGGGCAGACAGTTCCGGAGGTATCCCGGACCAGTCCTGGCGATGCAGCCAGCGAAAGCGCCGCGTAAGCCATGCGCGATTCCTGAAAACTGGAATCCCATGCGAGCCCGGGTTACGACGGAACAGCAAAGGCCGCCATTGGGCGGCCCTTTTGCTCCCGGGAAGAAGGGCGGCTTACGAACTTACACCGGCACCGGCTTGCGGCTGGTTGGTGGCGGCCGTTGCGGCCGCGGCCTCGTTCAGAATGCGGTGGTGGATGGTGAACAGCGCGAGTTCCAGGCGATCCGATACGCCGATCTTGTCGTAGACGTTGCGCAAATAGTTCTTGATCACCTGCTCGGTTGTTCCCAGCTGCGAAGCGATTTCCTTGTTCTTGTATCCCTGCACAATCAGGGCGACGATGCGCAGTTCCTTGGCGGTCAGGCGGTCGCGGACGCGCAGGCCCACCATATCGTTTTCGGTGAGCTCGCTGGGAACAGCCACGTCCTGGACCCAGGTTTCCCCACGGGCCACCTTGCGAACGCAATCGACCAGCGCGGGGCTGGTGACATTGCGATACACCACGCCATGAGCGCCGTTGCTCATGTAGCGCTGGGCGCTCTCGCCGGTGTCGGCCAACACTACGATGCGTGTCTTGTTCTTGGTTGCGCCCTGCACGATGGCGTTGAAATCGGACTGGAAACCGCCAGCCACGACCAGGACGGCGGCGCGGAACTTGTCCAGCGCCATGAACATCTGTTCGGGAGTCTGCGCCTGGGCAACAATGCGCATTTCGTCTTCGACCGCCAGAACTTTGGCGATTCCCGCGCGGAAAATAGCCTGGTTATCGGCCAGAATCAACTTGAGCATCTCGACACCGCTCCGAGGTTAAGAGTTGCGTACGAATTCGTACGAATCGATCACGCAGGCTACCCCTCGGGTGCCGTCGGGATCGGTACTGGACTCGTCGGTGCGGACAACCCGTCCGCGACACTGGATGACTACGTTTTCCTTGCCACCGGTCACTTCAGGGGGGAGAGTGATTTCAAACTCTACGGGGGAACCCATTTCGAGCGAAGCGTCGGCGCGAATGTAAACGCCGGCGGCGCTCAGGTTGCCAGTCATGCCGCTGGCTTCGCCAGCGACGTTCTCTTTGTGGATCTTGATGGGTAATTCGAGCGGAAATCTCTTGCCGGTCCGCGCTTCGGACACAATCCCTCCTCCGTTGCGGCCTCGTTTACGTGCACAGGCGCGCCCTACCGCTTTCCTGAGGGAGCAAAACGTCTGCTATATGGGCGGTTATATCACGGATGATACCCCCGATAAAAGCCTGATCACTCGTTAGTTAAGGGTAGGAACTAGGTTCCCCCTGGGGTGGTTACCTGGTTACCGGGGCCTCAGAAGAGGCTCCCGGCCAGCCTTTTCCGCGGGGTGCTGCTTTTCTGGCACAATGAATGCTCGGGCGGACTCGACCAAAGTTTGGATTGCAGATTGGCTTCGAAGGAGCTATGCCCCCATGCCGATGCAAGCTCGTTGTCGGACCGCGACCTCCGCTTTCCTCTTGGTTCCACTGCTTGGGGTTCTGTCAGTTACGACTGTCCTGGCTCAGGGACCGCCCCAAAAGGCGCGAGCGGTAGCGCGGGAGGCTACTCCTGAGGTTCGTGCCGCAGAGACGCCGGCCGCTCTGTTGCAGCTCAATGCCGCGCTGGAAGGACTGGCAGCCAAGGCGTCCCAGGGTGTGGTCCAGATCCTGGTTACTGGTTACGGCCCGCTTGAGGATAGCGCGCGAACCGACACCGCTCTGATCGCAAGGCAGAAGGCGATCGGGTCGGGTGTAATCGTTGACCCCAGCGGATACGTCATCACCAACGCGCACGTGGTCGAGGGAGCGCAGCGGATCCGAGTGGTGCTGCCAGTACCCACGGGTGAGGGCGCGGCGCTGGAACCGGAAGGCAAGCGCCGCATCCTCGACGCCAAGCTCGTGGGCGCTCATGCGGAAACTGACCTCGCGCTGTTGAAGGTGGAAGCAAAGGATCTGCCTACACTGCCTCTGGGCACAGCCCGCAGAGTACAACAAGGGCAGTTGGTGTTCGCGATCGGGAGCCCGGAGGGATTGCAGAACACGGTCACGTTGGGCGTCGTCAGTGCCGTGGCCCGGCAGCCCGATCCGAACAAGGCGATGGTGTACATCCAGACCGATGCCCCCATCAATCCGGGCAACAGCGGAGGCCCGCTGGTGGATATGGACGGCTACGTGGTGGGCATCAACACGTTCATTGTTTCGGGCAGTGGGGGGAGCGAGGGCCTGGGGTTCGCGATCCCGGCGCGCGTGGTGAAATTCGTTTACGAGAGTCTGAAGAAGTACGGGCATGTACATCGCTCTGAGATCGAGGCAGGCGCGCAAACCATTACGCCATCCCTGGCTGCGGGGCTGACTCTGAAGCGGAGCTGGGGCGTGCTGATCTCCGATGTGGTGCCGGGAGGCCCGGCGGAAGCGGCGGGGCTCAAAGTGGGGGACGTGGTGCTGACCGCCGATGACCGCTCGATCGATACGCTGCCGGCGTTTATGGGCGCGTTGTATTTGCACCCCACCGATCAGGTGTTGAAGCTGGATGTACTGCGGGACACGGGGAAGAAAACGTTGTTCATTCCTGTCCTGCAGGAGAAGCACCAGGTGGATCAGTTACTCGACTTGGCCGACACCCAGAATAATCTCGTGCCGCAGTTGGCGATTCTGGCGGCGAGCATCGATGACAAAGTCCGATCGATGGTGGGAGACCTGCGAATTCCGTCAGGTGTGGTCGTGCTGGGACGTGCAGCAGACCTGTTTGGACCGAGCATCGGATTGACCACCGGGGACGTGATCCACGCCATCAATAATCGCCCCGTGGATACGGTGGAGAATCTGCGCAGCGCGCTCTCGCAGTTGAAGTCGGGGGATGCCATCGCGCTGCAAATCGAACGGCAGGGGCAGCTGCGGTTTGTGGCGTTTGAAATGGACTAAGCGAAGAGCGGATTCTCGGGCCGATGGCCTTTTACTGCCGTGGAGCGTAGTAACCCTTGCGAGCGCGGACCTGAAGGTCTTTTTTCAGGGCACTGATCTCGATCGTACGATAGCGGCCGTCGGCGTCGAAGTCGGCGGGGTGATACGACACCACATACTGGCTGCGCAGTTCGTCTTCGATCGCGGCGAAGGAGTGGGTGATGTCTTTCATCTTGAACGGATAGAAGGCGCGGCCGCCGGTAGCCTCCGCCAGCTTCTCCAGGTTCTTGTCGCCGCGCAGGATGAGGCCGCTGTCGTCGGTCGAGATCGCGTAAATGATCACTTCAGCGCGCTGGGCCATTTCGATGGCCTGTCCCTGCGTGAATTCGCTCTGGTTGTCGTCGCCATCACTCAGGACGATGAGCGCTTTGCGCACGGGATGGTCCGACTGCTCTTTCAGGAGTTTGTCGCGGCAAGCGTGGTAGATCGCGTCATAGAGCGCGGTTCCTCCGCCATCATGGAGCGAGTGCACACCCTGAGAAAGCTGCGGGACACTGTCAGTGAAATCCTGAGCTAGTTCCTGGTGGCCGTTGAAGCCCATAACGAACGCTTTGTCGAAACCGGGGCGGATCACGTGCTGCATGAAGCTGGTGGCCGCATCCTGCTCGAAGTCGAAGCGAGTGCGGACCGATCCGCTCACATCCAGCAGCAGGCCCATCTTCAGCGGTAGGTCGGTTTCACGCCGGAAATTTACAATCGACTGGACCGGCTTATGATCGTCAAGAAAGTTGAAGTCGTTCTGCGTCAGATTCCGGACGAACTTGCCGTGCTTGTCGGTGGCAATGAAGAGGACGTTGACTTCGTCCACGCGTTTCCGGATGGTAAGGATGGAATCCTGAGGATCGTCCGATGGAGATGAAGAGGTGGGGAGGGCGGTCGAACTAGCAACGTACGCTGCCGACGGGGTCTGTGCAGGCGCAGCCGGTACGGCCACTGCCAAGCCCAGTGCCAAGAGACAAAAAATGGATATCGTGTACTTCATTCCCACCGCTTCCAAAATTTTCCCTGCCAATCACGGCTTGAAGCCATCCCTAACGATTAGATGCACGTTTCAGGCCGAAAGCCGCGGCACGAGCCGCAATTGCAAGACTCGACTCTAGGAGAGACTATCGCAAGTTCCAAGTTACAAAAGGAGCACCCGTTTGGTCATGGCCCAGAAGGGCCATGAAATCCACAGCTTAGAATGCCGTAAACCCTGTAAAACTGGGGCGAAATGTGTCCCAGTGACACAGGTCCGAGGAAACACCCAAGCGCTTTGCGATAGCAAGATTGAGAGGCATTTTATGGCGGATGCGAAAGCGGGGCGAACAGGGGCGGCGGTGCCGGTACGCTGCAGTTGGGCGAGAAATGAACTCGCCATCCTCTACCACGATGCTGAGTGGGGAGTGCCGGTCCATGATGATCGCCGACTATTCGAGTTTCTCATCCTCGAGGGGGCGCAAGCGGGTTTGAGTTGGGACACGATTTTGAAGAAAAGAGAGAGTTATCGAGCCGCCTTCGACAACTTCGATCCTCAGATTGTCGCCCGCTATGACCGGCGCAAAATCGGGACTCTGCTCAAGAACCCCGGGATCGTTCGGAATCGACTGAAAATTGAGTCGACGGTACGGAATGCTCAGGCGTTCCTGAAGGTCCAGGACGACGCGGGCAGTTTCGATCAGTATGTCTGGCAATTCGTGGATGGCAAGCCGCGCGTAAACGCCTGGAAAGCTGGACAGCAAGTGCCGGCGCGCACCGCGCAGTCCGACGCTCTGAGCAAGGATCTGCGACGACGAGGCTTCAATTTTGTGGGTTCCACCATATGCTACGCATTCATGCAGGCGGTTGGCATGGTCAACGATCACATGGTGGATTGCTTCCGCCATCGCGCTATCATGCAGAAAGCAGGGGGGCCGTCATGACGCTTGCCGATACCGCCAGCGACCATGTACTTCGAGCAGTTCTACCTGGGATGCCTGGCGCACGCCTCGTACTTGCTGGGGTCGGAAGGCGAGGCCGTGGTGGTTGATCCACAGCGGGATGTTGAGATTTACCTGCAGGCGGCGCAGGAGCACGGCCTAAAGATCCGTCACATTTTTGAGACCCACCTCCATGCGGATTTCGTATCGGGCCACAAGGAGCTGGCGGCACGCACAGGTGCGGCCATTTACATCGGAGCACAGGCGGGGGCGACATTCCGCACCTCGATCTAACCGATGGCTTTGGAGCTGCGCTTCGGCCGGGCAAAAATCAAAGTGCTGGAAACGCCGGGGCAGACACCCGAGAGCACTTGTGGGCTGGCTACGGGTCGGTCACGAACTTAATCGGAGGTTTTGACGCTAACCGGCGCAGCTTCCGATTTCGAGGCAAGCAACCGCGCTCGGACCCGCCAAGACTCTCCTTTCCAGAAGCGTGCAAAACTTTTGACGCAATGTGTTTAATTATTGATACTTCCTTACAATCCCTCACTGCTGTACGATCTTTAACATCAATTAATTCTTCTGTTTAGATACCCAATCCGAATGGAAGTCAACTTGCCCCCATTTTTACAATTAGTTTACATGGTACCTTTGAGGGAAGAGCGTCCCCCTCGGGTGTCCCTGTTCGTGTAGCCCCCGGTGAACCATCCCGAAAGCAGATGACGGAACTGGAAAACACAATCGCCCGGAGTGCGAGTGGGGGTCCGACGGCGTCGCCCATTTCCCCGTACCGAGCGCACTCGTGCAAACCATCGACGGGGCCCCAGGGCTTGAATCTGTATCCGGGGTCGGCGTTGCTCGGGATGGATTTGGAATCGTTCCGCTGGCAAGAGGCGACGTTCGCCATGCTGAACCTGTCCCTGCTGGCGGCATTGTTATGTGGCCATGCCTTATTTGCGGAGCACTTTGGCACGCCGACCCTGCCACTGGTTGGACTGCTGAGCGCCGGATTCCTGCTCCAACTGGGCGAGCTGGTTTGGATTCAGACACACACCCAACCGCTCGCAGAGCCCGCAGTACGGACCCTGACCCTGATCACGATCGTATGGGACGTTGCGCTGGCATCAACACTGGGGATTCTCATCGACCGCGTGGACAGTCCCTATTACGTCCTGATGCTGGTGCCGATTCTGCTGGCTGCGTTTCGGCGTTCCCTGGTTGAAACCCTGATCGTGGTGATTACGGCCAGCGCATTCCAGTTCTACGTAGTCTGGCATTTCTTTTTGATCCATCCTCCGCTGGAGGCCGACGAATACTTCGAAGCGGGCACGGTCTCGCTGATGTTTCTTCTGACCGGGGTGTTGGTCTGGTTTCTGGTGAACCATCTGCGCCGGAAGGAAATCGGGCTGGCCGAGAATCTGACGGAGTTGGCCAGAACTCGCGAACGGTTGTTGCAGGAAGAAAAGCTTGCGGCGGTGGGCAGGCTGTCGGCCGCGATTGCCCACGAGATCCGCAACCCGGTCGCCATGATTTCCAGTTCGTTGGCGACGGCACTGCGTAACTCGATGGCGGCCAGCGAGCGCGAAGAGATGTTCGATATCGCCGCCAAGGAAGCCGACCGGCTCGAGCGTCTGACCAACGACTTTCTGGCCTACGCAAAACCGCGCACCCCGGTGTGCCAGCCGGCCAACATCATGGACTTACTTTGGTATGTGGCTAGCGTTTGCCGGGCCCATGCGCAAAACCGCCAGGTGGAGGTTCGCGTCGAATGCCCGGAAGAGGTGATGGCATTGATGGACGCCCCGCAGGTACAGCAGGCCCTGCTGAACCTGGCGATGAACGCGGTCGAAGCTTCGGCGCCGGGCGGGACAGTGGTTCTCCGGGCCACGAATGCCGACGATTCCGTAAGGGTCGATCTTGAAAACGGGAATGGTCCGATTTCCGAGAGCGTCGTTCCCCGGATTTTTGAACCATTCTTCACCACCAAGCTGTCCGGTACCGGGCTGGGCCTGGCGATCGCTCACAACATCGCCCGCTCTCACTCGGGTTTGCTGCAACTCACGGACAACACCGCCGCACGCGTCCGATTCACACTGACCTTGCCCGGAGTGGCGACCGGGGTGGTCACAACGAAAGCGTAAACGTCCTATGGGCAGAATTCTGATCGTTGACGACGAACCGCACATGCACAAGATCCTGGCTTCCAACCTGGAGCAGGACAGGCATGTGGTATCTCACGCCGCCGGAGTGGAAGAGGCGCGGCAGGCGGTCAGCAGCAACCAGTACGAGGCCATTCTCACCGACCAGAAGATGCCCGACGGCGGAGGACTCGACGTTCTGGCGGCGGCGCACGAGGCCGATCCCAATGTGGCGGTGGTCTTTCTGACCGCCGTAGCCACGCTGGAGTTGGCGGTCGAAAGCATGCGTAAAGGTGC
>Ga0209698_10001452_pt1 | contig 27216 bp, 17 predicted proteins | sample LitLauG_LLR_2012_FD_187203 | JGI IMG/M metagenome (GOLD analysis project Ga0209698, IMG submission 187203) | Freshwater sediment microbial communities from Pennsylvania, USA - Little Laurel Run_MetaG_LLR_2012 (SPAdes) (version 2) | ecosystem: Environmental > Aquatic > Freshwater > Creek >... | reverse complement strand
GTCTGGAAGGGAGCAATCAAGCGCGGACGATGTGCTGGCAAGGCTTTCCGGCGATTCGTTGGAAAAAAGGTCAACCACAATCGGGGCGATTGATGTATAATCTATAGGACCCTTGGCATAGGAATAGGACCGTTGGCATAGGACCGTTGGCTAAGGCGGAAATCCCGGCTAACGATTGGAACGTTACATCATTAGGAGATCGGAGTCCGACATGCAACTCTACACTCTCGGGGGACGCAGAGTTTTTACGCTTGCTTTCTCTTTCCTTGCTGCTTTGACGGCCATTTCGGCCCAGCCTGCGGCAAAGATTCAACCTACACCGGCCACCGGCATTAATTTGTCGCCCGCCGAGATGCAAAAGATGCTGAAATGGCGTGCCCAGGTGACCAAGAGCCACGCGCTCGGACACGGCCCCGTAACCCCGGTGGCCGATCCGCCGAACGGAATGGTTGTCACAAACGTGAGCGCTACTGCGCTTGCAACGTCGCTGTTGGGCCCTGGCGTTACTCTTTCAGGGACTCCGACGTTCTTTGGCGCTCCTGAACAGGAAGGGACGTTCACGGGTGCGCCTTGTTGCCTCGTGCCCTTTTCCTCCGGCATCATTCTGTCCAGCGGACGCGCTGCCGACGCGGCGTCCAGCTTCCAGTGCACTTCAGGTTGCCCAAGCACCGATGAAACCAGCGCGGCCGGTGGAAATGGCGGGCAGGGTTACGCGCCGCTGACCGCCTTGATCACCCCTTCGACCACCAACGACGCTGCTGTTCTCCAGTTCAGCTTCATTCCAACCACCTCGACGATCTACTTCCAGTATATTTTCGCGTCGGCCGAGTTTCAGTGCTGTGTTGGGTCGTTCAACGATCCGATGGCATTGTTCGTGAACGGCACCGCGCCGTCGAACAACGTCGCGCTGCTGCCGACCACTCCGCCCGTCGCGGTAACCATCAATAACGTGAACGCAACCACGAATGCTCAGTATTACAACAAAAACAATGCCTCTGGTGACAATTTTACCTATGCGGGTGAAACCAAGCTTCTCACCGCGACGGTCAACGTCAACCCCGGCGTGGTGAATACGATCACTCTTGCGGTTGCCGATGCCAACGACCACGTTTTCGACAGCGCTGTGTTGATTAAGGCCGGGTCGATCTCCACGACTCCCCCGACACCAAGCGGCACTCCCGCTCCTCCTTCTCTCGTTCTCTCAATGATCGGTTTGGCTGCATTGGGAGTCACGCTCGCGCTGACTCAGCGTCGCCGCCCGGCCTGAAGTCCTTCTAACAATGCTGCGGCTCGCCCGGGCCGGCGGCTGGAATTCGGTTGTGGCCCCCGCGATGATGAAACGCGGGGGCCACGGGCTTTTTGCGTCGCGGGGTGTACGGCCGGGACATCTCATGCGGGCCTGTTTCAGCGATCTCCTTACCTGCGCCAGATTAACTCATTGGCCATCCTCAACATAGATGGTTCGACAGCTGCTTCCTTCACTCCCTTCCACCGACACTGGCCAATGGAATGACAACGTCGCCGAATGAAAGGAAGGGCTTTATGCACTCGCAGAATTACGAAACGAACCCACGAGATCCTTTGGTTGCAACGAGAGATTACGAAACGAACCCAAAATTGCGCCGCCGGCGCGCGCCACAACACCCGGTTAGAAATTGAACCGCATCTGCAGCTCCAGCCGGCGGTTATTGGCGTTCTCTGAAAACTGGCCGTTATTGCCCGCCATGGAATTCGCTTGGCCGAACAGAGGCGACGTGATATCGCCAATGATCGCGCCCGGATTGGTGTGATTGAACAGATTGCGTCCCTGCATGGAGATCGTCAGGTTGTACTTACGGTCCGTCAAAGGCGAATTGAAAATGCCTCCCATGTGGCCGCCGCCGCCCATATTGCCCGGTGTGTTGCCGGACGCGGACTCTTTTTCCGGCCCGAAGCCGAAGGATTTGGCGACGCGCAGGTTCACCGTGTAATTGCCCGGCCCTCGTCCGAAGTTGCGCGAAAGAATCTTTTCACCCGCCACTGGATTGGGATCGAGAAGGCCGTAGGGCGTCATCACCACGCCGGGTTTGTTCGGATCGGTAGCGATGCCGGGGCGTGAATTGAACAGCGACGTGCCGTACTGGTCGGCTCCGGACGTAATGTCGAACGGCGCGCCGGAATTCAAATTGATAAACGGACTGAAGCGCAGGTTCCACTTGGTATTGATGGAGCCTCCGATGAACGCCCGGTGCCGCACATCGGAAGAGGATGGACCGTATTCGCCCGCCTGCGAGTACGGATTCGAAGGGTAGGTCCCCAGGCCGTCCGTATTGCTCATGGCTTTGTTCAGCATGTAAAAGCCGAACAGCGAAACCGTCTGCCCCAGCTTCGAATTGATGTTCGTCACCACCTGGTTCTGGTCATAGACGCCCGACGTGGTCATCAGCAGTAGCGGATTCGAATTTCCGTATGGATACACTGGATTTCCGGGATAAGTTCCCGCGAGCGGCGCGTTGATGTCGAACGAGCGCAACTCATGAAGGCCGTGCGAGTTGGTGTAGGTCACCGCGAGCGTGGTGTTCGAAGGCAACTGGCGCTCTACCGAGATCGCCGTCTGCATCAGGTAAGGAGCATGCAGGTTTGCGTCCTTCACATATTGCACCTGCGGGGCAAGCGACCCGGCCAGCGTCGCAATCGACGGAATGTTTGGGAAAAACAATGGATTCGTCACCACGTAGGCCTGCTCCAGCGATCCGTTGTAGCGGTCCGCGGTGAACGTGTTCCCGAGGCCAAAGCGGTCGTAGAACATCCCGAATCCGCCGCGAATGACCGTTGCGGGCTTAGGATTGTTCGGGCGGCCCAGCGCGTACGCGAACCCGACGCGCGGCGCCCAATCGGCATGGTCGCCGATGTTGGTCTGCATTTCATACCGCACGCCCAGGCTGATGGTGAAGTTCGGCCGCAGCTTCCAATCGTCGCTGGCGAAGACGCCCGCGTCGAACTGGTGCAGGTCCAGGTTCGGGTTGCCGGTGGTGATGCTGAACTGCGAAGGCTCGCCGCCCAGCGCCAGAATCTGCGCCGGCGTGTAGCCCAGGCCCTGGAACAGTAGCGTGCGGCGGTAGCGTTCAATCGAGGTGATCTGAACGGAAGTGCCGGCTATGGGCTGATTGTTCGCGTCCAACTGCGGCCCCAGGCCTCCTCCGAACGTGAACGAACCTAGGTAGTTCGAGGGCGACGTGTTGTTATCGGTCTGCCCGCGCAGCCGCATGCCGAACTTCACCTGGTGCGTGCCCTTGGGAATCGTGGTCATGTTCTGCATCTCGTAATAATTCGAATGATCGCCGGTCTGCCCCACCGTGGACCCACCGCCGCTGAACGAGTTGAGCACCGTGAGCGCCGGCGAATCCGTATTGGCATTCACGTGATACGCGGCGCGGTAATACTGGAAGCGCGTTTCATTGATCTTCGTGCCGAACACCGCGGTTTCGGTGGCTTGCACCGTCTCGCTGAGGTAATTGTTACTGTAACCCCGCTCCGGCAGATTGAAGCCGCCGATGTTGCCGTCGGTGATGCCCAACTTCGTGGTGGAGTAGCGCACCACCAGCGTGTTGTTCGGGCTCAGCGCGTAATCGAGTCGCGGGCTTATCATGAACCGGTGCTGCGGCGTGGTGACGTTCTGATAAAACGGCGTGATGGCCAGCGTGGCCGGGTTCAGCGTGACCGCGTTGACGATGGAGCCGTTATCCACGATGTTGTCCTGCGCGTCCAGTGTGAACGACATGCGCTTGGTCAGAGGACCGCTCAGGTTGCCACCGAATTCGTCCAGCGACAGGTTGGCTTTTTCCGCCGAGTACGGGTTGCGCGAATTCCAAATCTGGTTGGCGAAGTTGTAAAAGAGCGAGCCGCGGAATTTATCGCTCCCCGGCTTGGTGAAGATCTCAATGCGCCCAAAGCCGATGTGATCGTATTCCGCCGAAAACGGGTTTTGATTGACGCGAATTTCGCGGATAGAGCTCTTGGGAGGCAGTTCGCCTCCGCTGAATCCGTCGATGAAGATCGATCCACCGCTGGGTCCGGCGGAGGGTCCAGCCAACGCTTCCAGGTCGGCCTGCAGATCGTCGGGATCGTCGGAAAGGCCTTGCAAATCCTCGCCGCGCAGGACTAACTGGTTGGCGTTGTTCGTCGCCTCCGTGCTGACGACGGGCCCGAGGGATTCCTGCACCGTCACCTGTTGCACAGTGGAGGCGACCTTCAATTGCAGATTCAGCGTCTGCGCCCCGGTTTTGAGCGTGATTCTCACTGGCTGCATGGCCAGATCGGGGGCGGAGGCGTTGACCGTATACGCCGCCGGAGCGAGGCCGGAGGCGGAATAGGCTCCATTGTTATCCGCGATGACGGTCTTCACGACGTTGTCGGGACCGGTGATCACGATTTTCGCGCCCGGAACCACAGCTCCGGATTCATCGGCCACTTGGCCGGAAAGCGAAGAAAGTTGGGCGAAGGCTCCAGTTGCGGTAAGGAGAAGAACAAGAAAAATTGACTTGATACGTTTCATTATGCGGATGTGGAGGAAGGCAAAAACTTAGTTTAGCTTGGGGAATCTCAAAAATTAATCGCGTCTACACTGTATTTGTGGCTAACCACCGGAAAGAATGGGCGTAATAGTAGGGTATGACCGACGCGATCCTCAACGACCTCCGCTATGCTTTCCGCGCGTTGCGCCCCAGTCCGGGATTCGCCGCGGTGGCGATTCTTTCGCTCGCCCTCGGAATCGGGGCCAACACCGCCATTTTCAGCCTCATCGATTCGGTCATGCTGAAGACGCTGCCTGTGAGCCATCCCGAGCAACTGCTTCAGGTAACCATGGCAAAAAACGGCGGCGGGACATTCACCAACCCAATTTGGGAGCAGGTGCGCGACCGCCAGGATGTTTTTTCTGGCATTTTTGCCTACGGCGGCGGACGCTTCAATCTCGCGGCGGGCGGCGAAGCTCGCTACGCCAACAGCAATTTTGTCTCGGGCCAGTTTTTCGACACTCTGGGCCTCCACCCTGCGCTGGGACGGACGTTTTCCGCTACCGACGATCAACGCGGCTGCACGGGGATGGCCGTGCTGAGTTACGGTTTTTGGCAGAAGGAGTACGGCGGGCGCGCCGATGCGGTGGGCAAGAGCATCTCGCTCGATAATCACCCGTTCGAAATTCTCGGCGTGCTCGACGCCGGGTTCAACGGCATGGATGTGGGCAGCGCGACGGAAGTTTATGTCCCTGTCTGCGCGGAGAAAATCATCCACGGCGAAGGCAGCATGCTCGACGGGCGCAGCACCTGGTGGTTGCGGGTGATCGCGCGGCCCAAGCCGGGTATTTCAGGCGCTCAGGCCCAGGCGCGCCTCAAAACGCTTGCGCCCGCGGTGTTCGAGGCCACTGTGCCTCCCGACTGGAAGGTGGATGGCCGGGAGAATTACCGCAAGCGCACCTTCGAGACGCAACCTGCAGCAAACGGTTTGTCGGGCGTGCGGCGCCAATATTCCGAGGCGCTGCTGGTGCTGATGGCCATCACCGGAATGGTGCTGCTGATCGCCTGTGCCAATGTCGCGAACCTGCTGCTGGCGCGCGGCGCGGCGCGGCAGCGAGAAATCGCCATCCGTATGGCCCTCGGCTCAGGGCGCGGACGGCTGATCCGCCAATTGCTGATGGAAAGCCTGGTGCTTTCGCTTACCGGAGCCCTATTGGGCGTGTTGTTCGCGCAATGGGGCGCAAGGCTCCTGGTGGGATTCCTGACGTCGGGCCGCAACCCTGTATTCCTGGACCTCACGCTGGACGGACGCGTGCTCGCCTTCACTGCGGGCGCGGCGATTCTAACCGCAGTGTTGTTCGGACTCGTGCCGGCGTTCAAGGGAACCCGCGTGGATCCGCAAGCGGCGATGAAAGCCAATGCGCGCGGCGTGATCGAGGGCTCGCGCTTCGGACTAGGCAAGGCGCTGGTGGTCGCGCAGGTGGCTCTTTCTCTGCTGCTGGTGGTGGGCGCGGGCCTGATGCTGGCGACCTTTTTCCGCCTGGAGCGCGTGGATCCCGGCTTCCAGCGCGAGCACGTTCTGCTCACCAGCGTCGACCTGCGAAACGGGCATTATCCGCCGGAGCGCCGCGCCGCGGTGTATCGCGATATGCTGGAGCAGCTGCGCGCATTGCCCGGCGTCCGCGCCGTGGGCAAGTGCGATTTTTCGCCCATCAACGGAACGTTCTGGAACGAGGATTTGCAGATCGAGGGCTACACATCGAAATCGCAGGACGATACGCTGGTGTACTTCAATGAAGTGAGCGAAGGGTATCTGGCAACGCTCGGCATCGGTCTGGTGGCCGGCCGCGATTTCGATTCGCACGACACGCCGGAATCGCCGAAGGTGGCGATTATCAACGAAACGGCGGCGAAGCGTTATTTCGCCGGCCGCAGTCCGATTGGCGGGCGCTACCGCGCCGAGGAGGGCAACAAACTTGGCGACTGGGTGGAGATCGTCGGCGTCATGAAGGACGCCAAATACGGCGAACTGCGCGAAGAGACTTTGCCCACGGCGTTCGTCGCCGCGAGCCAGAACGCCAAGCCGCGCGAATCCGCCGTGTTCGATATTCGCGTCGCGGCGGGAAGCCCCACAGCGGTGATTTCCGCCGTGAAGGACGCCATTGCCAAAGTGAATCGCGACGTTTCGCTTCAGTTCACTACGCTCGCCATGCAGGTGGACGAGTCACTGGCGCGCGAACGCCTGCTCGCGACGCTTTCCGGATTTTTCGGCGCCCTGGCGCTGCTGCTGGCGATGATCGGGCTGTATGGCGTGATGTCGTATAACGTTGCGCGCCGCCGCAATGAAATCGGCATTCGTATGGCCCTGGGAGCGGAGCAGTCGCGCGTGCTTCGAATGGTGCTGCGAGAAGTTGCCGTTCTGATCGGCCTAGGCATCGTCATTGGCCTGGGGGCTGCCATCGGCACAACGCGCTTCGTCGACAGCTTTCTCTACGGCGTGAAAGCGAACGATCCATGGACACTCTGCGGCGCGGCGGGGATCCTCGCGCTGGTGGCCGCGCTCGCCGGATTCGTGCCTGCGCGCCGCGCCTCAAAGCTGGACCCTATGACCGCCCTACGCGACGAATAGACACCGGCCGGCGGCCTAACTTACTGGAAGTAGAGGACATCCGGACCGGCGGAAGCAGGAGAAACCGCCTGCAACCTCTTTTCGTCTAAGATAAACTCAGGGTCTAAAACCGGAAAGAGTGGCATGAACGGCAGAAGTGTTGCGATAACCTTAGGATTTTTTTGCGCATTGAGCGTCAATGCGCAGCTTGTGATGAACGACGGAGCGGTACGAGGCATGGTGCGCGATTATACGCGCTCCGGCATCCCCGATACCTCGGTTATTTTGTCCAATGACAAGATCGGTTTTAAGCGCACGCTGAACACCACCGACGACGGTCTGTTTTACGGCGCGGCCATTCCTCCCGGCGTGGGCTACAACTTAAAGGTGACCCGCAAAGGATTCCTCGACGCCGATTATAAGGATTTCGAGATCATCGCCGGCCACACGCTGGACTTCCAGATTTCGCTGAAGCAGGATGCGGCCGCGCAGTCGCTGGATCCGCAGACCGCTTCGCTCAGCGTGCGGGACATCACCTTCGGCGTCGAAACGTCGTACACGGCGGAAGAGGTGGCGTCGCTGCCTTCGCGCGATCGCGATGCGAATAATCTCGCGCCGTTCGTATTGGATGTCACGACGCAGCCCGGTCCGGGGCAGATTGCGGGCCATTCGCAGGCCTCCACCAACGTGTACCTGGTGGATGGCGTGATGGCAAACAAGACGTTCTACTTCCAGCAGCGTCCACTGGGTCCGGCGATCACGCAGGACGCGGTGAGCGAAGTTCAGACCGTCTCCGCCGGCGCGCCGGCTGAAGTGGGCAACACCACCAGCGCCACCGTTTCCATCACCACCAAGTCGGGCACTTCACTATTGCATGGCGCCTTGTACGATTACTTCAATTCGGGGAGCCTGAACGCTCCCGACCGGTTCGGAGGCGGGTTTAAGCCCTCCGGCACTCGCCAGCAGTTCGGCGCTAACGCGGGCGGCGAGACCCTTTTCAAGAACCTGTTCTGGTTCGCCTCGGGCGAGGAACTGCACGCCGATTCGCACAACCTGAACCTGGCCAGCAATTCGCTGCTGACCAACACCGCCGGTACGGCTGTCAATCCGGCGAACTGCGCGGCAACAGCGGCGCAGTGTTCCACGGCGATTAGCTTCCTGAATTCGCAATTGAATCGCGAAGTAACCAGCTCGCTGCTGTCTTATGCGGGCCTGGCGCGGCTGGACTGGAGTCCGAATTCCAGTAACCTGATTACCTTGGAAGGCGACGGCATGCATCGCCATGCGCCGAACGGAACCAATGCGGAAAGCGTCTCGACCAACGCCGATCTGCTGGGCGCCAACGGCACCTATAGCAACGATTCGCGCTTCGCCAAGGCCGGCTATACGGCCACCTGGAGCGGTAACGTGGTCAACGAATTCCGCACCGGCTGGTATCACGACCGTTTTTCGGATTACGCCAATCCCGCGCTGCTGCCGTCGACGGGAGCGGTAGGGATTGACATCGGCGGCACTCAGTTCGGAGGCAATCCGAATCTGCCCATGGCCAATAGCGAAACGCGCTTCGAGTTCAAGGACAATTGGACGTTTTCGGCCGGAGCGCACACGATGAAAATCGGCGGCGATTTCGACAAAACGGAAGACTGGAACCGGCAGATCATCAATAGCGCCGGCGATTACGTGTATCCCACGCTTACCGCCTTCGCGACCGATTTCAGCGGCAACACCGCGCTCAAAAAGAGCTACACGGTCTTCAACCAGACGTTCGGGCAGCCGGTGGTGGACTTGAAGATCAAGCGCCTGGCGGCGTATGCGCAGGATACCTGGGCACCGCTCAAGAAACTGGTGCTGGTGGGCGGCATCCGCTGGGAGAAAACGTTCATCCCGCAGCCTCCGTATTACAACGCGCCCTATTATCAGACCGGCGTGGTGGCGTCGGCGAACATCGACTTCGCGCCGCGCATCGGACTGGCGTATCAGTTGGATGCCAAGACGATGGTGCGTATGGGCCTCGCCGGATTCTATCAGCCTTATCCGGGCATCATGCTGGACACGTTTTACACCGGCAACGCCATTTACCAGTTCCCGATATCGGTGAACCCGAACTTTACCGGAGCGCCCGCGTTCCACCAGATCATCGGCGGACCGAAGAGCTTCCCTCTGGGCTCCACCGATCTGAATTGGGCGCAGGCGAAGCTGCGCACTCCGGTTTCGGCGCAAGGCACCATCGCCGTCGAACGCCAGTTGGCGCGAGATTGGACCGTTTCGCTGAACTACATGTATAACCGCGGCCTCTTCGGATGGGTTGCGACGGAGCAGAACCTGAATAATCCGACGCTGACCGAAACCTACGCCGTGGATAACGCTTCGGGCGCGGTGGCCAGCAACTATACGACGAGCTTCTACAACGTGAAAGCCAACAGCGCCGTGGCGCACGTGTACCAGGTGGGCAACTCCGGACGATCGACGTACAACGCGGCGTCGGTGCTGCTGCGCAAGCGCATGGGGCGAGGATTGATGCTGGAAGGTTCCTACACGTGGTCGCGCGCGAAGGATGACGAGAGCGGAGCGCCGGTTCTTGCCGGCTTTATTCCCACCTCCGTGACGCCGGGCCAGTATGCGCCCGACATGGGTCCGTCGTCGTACAATCAGCCGAATCGCGGACTGGTGCGCTGGGTGTATTCGCCGAAGTTCGGCGACGATTCCGGTGCGGCGCGCTACCTGGTGAATGGCTGGCAGATTTCAGGCACTGGCCTGTTCGCCTCTGGTCTGCCGGAGACTCCACTGGTGCTGGTCAACGGCCAGCAGTTTTCAGGCGTGACCATGCCGTTCCTGACTGCGCTGAATGGAGCCGGCCAGTGGGCGCGCGTGCCGTTCATGCCCGTCGGCGCGTATCAGACCGACAAACAGTACGCCGTCGACTTGCGCGTTACCAAGAACATCCCGGTGACAGAGCGCATCAAGGGCCAACTGATATTTGAAGCCTACAACGTGGCGAACAAGCAGTACAGCACCAGCGTCAATACGCTGGCTTACATCGCGACGTCGGGCACGCTGCACCCGATCGCGGGCGCGGGCCAAGGCAATGCGGCAGGCGGGTATCCGTGGGGCGACAACGCGCGTCACTTGCAGGTATCGATCCGTATCGTGTTTTAACCGCGCGGGTAATTCGGCGAATACAACTGGCTCTGCGGACGCTTCTGCAGCTTTCCATCCGCCACCCATTGCGGCCCGCGAGGCTCTAAATGCGCGATCAATCGTTCGCGCCATTGGGACGCCTCCGGGCTTTGGATTGGCCGCAACTCGTGCGGATCTTTTTCCAAGTCGAAGAACTGCTCTTCGCCCTTCAGCGCGTGGAAGATGAACTTTCGGCGCCCGTCGGTCAGCGCGTTCCAGTGATTTTCTTTCGCATAGCAGACGTCGTGCTCTAAATCGATCCATTCGCGCCACTGGGCGTTTGGATTACGCGCCAAACGCAGCAGGCTTGCACCGTCGATGCCCGACATGGCCGCGCCCGCCGCATCCAAGAACGTCGGCAGCACATCGCGAATCTCTACCGGATTCCGGATGGCGCCGCGCGGCGAAAATCCTTCGGGCCAGTGCAAGATCATTGGAATGTGCGACGACCCTTCATACGCGTAGCTCTTCCGCCACAGGAACTGGTCGCCCAGCATGTCTCCGTGATCGGCGAGGAACAAAATCAGCGTACGCTTCAGCCAGCCGCGCCGGTCGAGCGTTTCTAAAATGCGCCCGATTTGCTCGTCCACAAAACTGATGGACCCGTAGTAGCCTCGCCTCGCGTTTTGCGCAATGTCCGCGCCGAAATCGCCGTGCCACGGCGCGGGACCTTTATCGCTCGGCGGACGGAATTTCGCGGCCCACTCGCCTGCTTCGGCCCGCGGCAGCGCGCCCTCGTAGCGATCCCACCAGCGCTTGGGAGGATCGTAGGGCGAATGTGGACGCTCGAACGATACCTTGAGAAAAAACGGCTCCGGGCGCTGGTATTCGCGCAAAAATCGCACCGCCGTTTCACCGGTCCAAGAAGTGGGATGCAGATGCTCGGGCAGAGCATACCGCTTCGCGGCGTAGCCGTTCCAGTCGATGCCCGTCGCGTCCGCATCGCCATCCGGATCCTCGCTCAGGAACCACGAGCGGTAATCGCTGCGAAAATCCTTGGACTCAACGCGGCCCGATTCGTCCAGAATCGTTTGATCGAAGCCGTGCAGCGCACGCTGCGGATGCCAGTGCATCTTGCCGATGCCGGTGGTGCGGTAGCCGGCGTTGTGGAGCAGCGCGGGCATCTCCACTGCATAGTGCTCGGCCACCTGCCCATAGCCGAGCATTCCGTGATTCCAAGGCGACATGCCGGTGAGCAGCGCCGCCCGCGCGGGCGTACACGTCGGCGTGGAGGAATAGGCGTTGGAAAACAGCGCGCCGCCCTGCGCCAGGCGGTCCAGATTGGGCGTGTGAATCGCCCGGTTGCCTGCGGCTCCCACGCAATCGCCGCGATGCTGATCCGTCATCAGCAGCAGGATGTTTGGACGGTCGCCCGCCGCGCCGCGCAGAAACGCGGGAACCGCCGCACAAGCTCCTAAGAATTGCCGACGGTTCATCTATTTAAAATACAGGAACCGCCAGGCGTCAGCGTACCGGCAGATGTAGCGCTCCCTAGCGTTCTCCGCCGAGCGGTTTATTCAGCAAATCCAGCACCGGAGCCATGGACTTAAACCGCTTCACGATCTCCCGCTTCAACTTAGGCGACGTGGCCACGTCCACGCCCAGTTCTGTCCAGTAATACCACTGCTTCATCTTGATCAGGCCGACAGCCAGATGCTCCGCGTCAAACCCCTTCGGCGGACGCTGTAGCGATTCGCCTTGCAATGCGCCCATCAGCTTATTCGGCTTGCGGAACGGCTCCGGATCGGCGGCGATGAATTCGCGCAGCTTCCGCAGTTCGTCAGGGCCCGGCGAATAGACTCCTCCGGCGATGCCCACGCCTTTGGCGGATATCTGCACGTAATAGCCCGCGCCCGCGTTCTTATTCATCCCGTGGCGCGGAAAGAACGCGCCGATATGAGTTTTGTACGGAGTCTTATCCTTGCTGAAGCGCGTATCGCGATAGATGCGGAAAACGGCTTTCTTGGGCTCGGCAATGTAGAGAGGCGCAAAGCCGAGCAACTCCGCGTTGATGGCTTCCACCAGATCGAACATCGGCGCCTTGACTTTGGCCTCGTAGATTTCCTTGCGCGGCTGAAACCATTCCCGCTCGTTGTGTTTTTCGAGGGCCTTGAAAAACGCGATGCCTTCCTTGGGAAACATATAATCAAGATAATGCTTTTTCGCCTCTCGGAGGCTCCCGATGTGCAGCTTTTCGTGAACGCTCCGCTTGCCCGCTACACCCGTTTTGAAATCGGAGGCCCGGCCCGCATGCTGGCCAACGTTTCGTCGCCCGACGCGCTGGCGCTCGCGCTGCGGTTGGCCCGCCAGAACGCCACGCCTGCGGCCGTGATCGGAGGCGGCACCAACCTGATCGCCGACGACGATGGCTTTCCCGGCCTGGTGATCCGCTATGTGGCGAGCAAGATTGAAATCGACGGCCAGCGCGTGCGCGTGGAGTCGGGCGCTGTGCTGCAGGACCTGGTGGATCGCTCGATCGAGGCGGGGCTCAAAGGCCTGGAGACCATGACAGGCATCCCCGGATGGGTCGGCGGCGCGATTTACGGCAATGCCGGAGCCTACGGACGCTCCATCCATGAATCGGTGGAGAGTGTGCGGTTTCTCGACGGCGAAACCACACGCGAACTGGGTGCCGGCGAGCTCGAGTTCACCTACCGCTCCAGCATTTTCAAGCGCGAGAAAAACTGGGTGATTCTCGACGCCGTGCTGCGCCTGGAGCCATCCGACGCCGCCGCGCTGCGCGCCACCGCCGATGGCATCCTGAAAATCCGCAATGAAAAATATCCGCCCACGATGAAGTGCGCCGGAAGCATCTTCAAAAATCTGCTGCTGCGCGATCTACCGCCGGGCGTGGATGTGCCGCCGGCCGTCGTTCGCGAAGGAAAAGTCCCCGCCGCCTATTTCCTCGAAAAGGCGGGCGCGAAAGGCCTGGCCATCGGAGGCTTGCGCGTTGCAGACTACCACGCCAACCTGATCTACAACCAAAGCAATGGGACCTCCCGCGATCTGTGGCATTTAATCGAAACGTTGAAGATCGGCGTCTTCGATAAGTTCGGCATTCGCCTGGAAGAAGAGGTGCAGCGCCTCACTCGACCGAAACCATCAGTCCTGACTGCGTCGTAAAGGTGCCGACGGAAACCACGATGGGCAGCGTACCTCCGGAAAAATAGCCGCCCGGAAGCTGAATATTGATTTGGAACATGCCCGGATACGCGCCCGTGGGGCCAGCATAGAGAATCGTGCACGGATAGCCTCCGACGGAGACCAGAAACGGCAGCCCGGTCACTCCCTCGCCTGTTCCGAACAGCGAAAGGATGCCATTCCGCGCAGCGGGGTTCGAAGTGCTGTTGAGCGTCCCGTCCTGATTGATCGCCGAAACATGGCCGCTCGCATCGGCGAACAGCGCCGGCGCCGCGGCGGCAACGTTAGCCAGCATCTGCACCATCTGCACGTTCTGATTGTTGACCGAAATGGTGACGCTGGACGATCCCACTAAAGACACCGGCGCGCGTACCAGAATCTCCGTCGGCGTGATGGCCAGAATCGGCGCGTTGGTTGAATTGAACAAGACCTGCGTGGCCGAAAGGTCATTGGACGTCAGACCCGTGCCGGTAATTGCCATCAACATGCCCGGCGCGACCGGACCGGGCGCAAGGCTCGCCGCATTCACCGCGTTCACCACCAGAATCGGTGCGACTGTTGTCTGCCCTGAAGGTGAGCCCACCATCTTCCGCACGCGTCCGTTCCCCGTATCGGCGATATAGACCGATCCACTCCATGCCCCGGAGGTGCTGACCACAACATCGAACGGGGTGTTAAGCTCCGCCGCGGCGGCCGCGCCTCCATCGCCCGCGAATCCGGCCGTGCCCGTGCCCGCAATCGCAACCACCTGCCCATAGGTGTTGATGCTCACCACTTTCCCGAGTCCGCTATCGGCCACCAGCAGATTACCCGATGCGTCCACGGCGATCCCTTGCGGCGAAATCCACAAGCCTGCGGCCACCTGCGAATGCGCGCCGGAAGGCGTCACCATCCAGACCTGCTGCAGGCCGGGCTCGGAGAAATAGAAGTTGCCGTTCGCATCCATCGCCATCCCGCGCGGCGAGGTGAGCCCGCCCAGCATCGTCGTGATCACGCCCAGCCCCGTGACCTTGTAAATCGCCGCGGGGTCCGCGATGTAGAGATCCCCAGCGGCGTCGAACATCATGTAGGCAGGCGCAACCAGCGTCCCCGTGGAAACAGGCCGCATCATCCCGCCAGGCGTCACCATGCGGATACTCGCGTTGCCGGTATCGGCGATGTATAAATTCCCGTTGGAGTCGAAAGCCACCGACGTGGGCCCGTTCAGCGTGGCCAGGATCGCCGGACCTCCGTCGCCGGTATTGCCCGCTTTCCCTGTGCCGGCGAACGTGGTGATCGTGCCGTCCAATCCGACGCGCCGGATGCGATTGTTCGCCTGATCCGCAATGTACAGATTGCCGATGGCGTCCAGCGCCACGCCCGAGGGGTGGTTCAGCCGCGCCGACGTGGCCGCTCCTCCATCGCCCTCCGCCATACTGCCTCCGCCGCCGATCACGCTGGCCACACCGGTCAGCGACACGCGCCGGATGACGTTCATGTCTGCGGAGTAGAGTTGGCCATCCGGGCCTACGGTCAGGTCCGAGGCCGAAACCTTCATCGCCGTCGCGGTGCCCGCGGGCAAAGGAATTTCCAGAATCTGCCCCGCTGAGTGATCCGCGACGTACAGCGTGGAATAACCGTCAAAAGCCAATCCGGTGGGTACGGCCGACCGTACCAGCGATGTCATGAACCCGTTCGCAACTTTGCGGATCAGGTGATTGCCGCTATCGGCGATGTACACATTCCCCAGATGATCGGCCGCCACGGCTGTCGGATAATTCAGCTGCTCATAGGGCGCTGGTCCGTCACCCGAATATCCCTGCACTCCGGTGCCCGCCAGCGTAACGACGGTTCCATCCGTCGCCATCTGGTACACGCGCCCTCCGCCGAAGTCGGAAATGTACATCACCCCGCCATCGCCGATGGTGACATTGCGCGGCGATTTGAACGCCAGCAGAGTGGCATTCGTGCCATCGTTCCTGCCGCCCGCCGCCAGCGTTCCTCCGCCCGCGACCGTCGAAATGTTCCCCGCCGGCGTGATGCAGCGGATGCGCGCGTTCCCCAGATCAGCGACATAAAGGTTTCCATAGCCGTCGAATGCCAGTCCGTACGGCGAATTGAGCTGCGCAGCAGAGGCAGGCCCTCCATCTCCCGCAAATCCAGCAAGTCCATTACCGGCGATGGTGTGGACGATGCCATTGGGAGCAATCTTACGCACCCTATGATTATTGGCGTCGGAAACATAGATGTTCCCCACCCGGTCCATCGCGATCCCTTCCGCCTGTAAAAAGATAGCCGAGGTCGCGGGGACGCCCTCACCAACCCAGTCGCTGCCCGCAACGGTCGAGATCGTATACGATCCGCCAAAGGCAGGAAGAGTTAAGAGTCCGGCGATACAAGTAGTAATCCGCATGCTGAAACGGCATACTCCTAAAGCAATGGAGTGCAAGGAAGCCAGAAAAATTCTCACCCCGCCATCGAGCCGCCATGCGTCAGCGCGCGGGCTGGGTCCGACGCATCGACTGCCGGAATGCTGCTACGCCCTTGTAGGGCAGACACAAAGCGCATTAGAAACACGCCGCGGATTGTTCTGGTCCGCGAGAACCAGACTGCTCTTAGGCAGAGGAACAAAAGTAGGGTAGGGCGAAGAGACAGGCTCTAAGGGTAGGGGTCTTAACCTAGATCACCCTCAGTGCTATTTGTTTCGGAGTTTTCTCAGCCTTTATCGATGAGAAAACTGTGAGACCTCATTTTCAAACCTCCCTCTTAAGCGCAGTTCTTCTTGCCGAGGCCGCACTCGGGCAATCCTCGTTGCGGCTCAAGACTCACACGATCGTTACCGATTCCAGACAAACTGTTCTTGAAGTGGAAGGTACCGGGCAATCGGGCGAAGGGCATCTGCTTTTGCAGTTCGGGCGCCAGCCGGACGCGCGGCACGTCACCGAACTTACCGCCCGCGGCGTGACCGTCCTGGCAGATATTCCGGACGACGGCTTGCTGGTCTCCGTTGCGGGACCGGTCATCTTAACCGGCCTGGGCGTACAGTATGCCGCATCCATCGCTCCGGCGGACAAGATCAGCCCTCTGGCGGCAGCCAATACCAACGGCCACCTTCTCGTCGAATTTTATCCGGACGTCGATTTGAACTTCGCCCGCGAACAGATTGGCTCAACGGGCGCGTGGATTGTCGAAAACCCCAGCCTTGGGCCCCATGTCCTGATGGTTCAAACCAGCGACATGACCTTGATCGGAACGTTGGCGCAGCTCGATCCGGTCTCCTACATTTTTCCTGCATCGAACGAACTGGTGCAGGGTCTCCCTGTGGACCCGTGCGTCGGCGCCCTCACCACCAATGGCGCGACCGTGCAATCCATCCCCACCTACGGCAACGGATGGGATGGCCCCGGACTTGGCGCGGCCACAGTGGCATACTATTACACGAACATAACCGCGCAATTGAACGCCGCCGCGGCCAAAGCCGAGATCGCGCGCGCGATGGCGCGATGGGCCTCCGTCGCGGCAGTCACCTGGGTGCCGGGAACCAGCCCGACAGCGCCGAAAACCGTCAACATCATGTGGGCTACCTACGCGCATGGCGACGGCAACCCCTTCGACGGACCCGGTGGCGTTCTGGCCCATACTTTCTATCCCTCGCCGCCCAATCCGGAGCCCATCGCCGGCGACATGCACTTTGACGACTCCGAGAGCTGGCACATCAGCACGACGACGGATTTGTTCAGCGTCTCGCTCCATGAACTGGGACACGCGCTGGGGCTGGGCCACTCCGACAATCCGAACGATGTGATGTATCCCTATTACAAAATGGTCTCCGGCCTCGCGCCGGGCGACATCGCGGCGATTCAGACGCTGTACGCCGCCAACGGCAATTCGCCCGCGCCCACACCAACACCGACGCCCACCGCTCCGGCGTTGACGCTGACGGTAAACGCCCCTTCAACCACCACAACCGCTTCGTCAATCACGTTAATCGGGTCAGCACAAGGAGGATCGGGCGTGATTACGGTCTCTTGGACCCTCGGCAGCCTGTCCGGCGCCGCAGTAGGCACCGCCGCATCGTGGACCATTTCAAATATTCCCCTAACAGTGGGCTCGAACACCATCGCCATCAGCGCGACCGCCGGAACCAGTAAGGTGATCCGAACCGTCACCGTCATCCGCCAATCGACGATAACGCGGCCACCGCCAACGACGCCAACATATCCGGGAACCAGTGACACCACGCCTCCCACCTTGACCATCGCGTCGCCAGGAGCCACGTCCATCTCCACCAGCGCCTCGACAATCGCGTTCAGCGGGACCGCCAGCGATAACGTTGGTGTCACCAAGATCACCTGGTCCACCAACACCGGCCAATCCGGCACCGCGACCGGGACCGCCAGTTGGACCTGCACCATCCCCCTGTTGACCGGCTCAAACGTCGTGACCATCCGGGCCTACGACGCGGCCGGGAATTCCAGCTGGCGAAGCGTAGTAGTGTCAAAGACCTGAACCGCTATGCGTCAGCATGCGGGCAGGGATGGCAATCTGTCGCAGGCTCCCCGCCTCACGCAGTCACAAGTGTCTACCGCTGGGCGCAGCTATGCGCCCGGGAGGCGTCTCGCGTTAAAATAACGCCCCAATAACGCGAACGAGCTCTCTTTTGAATCATTGACTTCCTATTTTCAGCCGCGAAGGCCTCAGCCCTCGTCATGCAAAAGTGTATCCGGGGAGTTACGAGGTTCGGGACAAGTGGAAGTCCTATCGAACTTAATCGGAGCGAGTTCTGGGGAGGGTAAAATGAGTTCTCGCACAAAAAGTGGTCGCCGACGGAGGCGGAAACTCTCAACGAACACTGTCCCCGATTTTCATGGTTTTCCGACAAGCTACACTTACGACAACAAGGGTCGAATGGTGAAGGTGCAGTATCCGCAGTCGCAATCAGGAGCGCCTATTACGGGACGACCACGACGCCCGGTGCGTATCTCGACACATGGACACATGAGGGACAGCCTGAGTAGCCACGCTCAAACCGGACATCCCACAATGTCCCGAAGAGAGTTTTTGCCCGTTCGAGGCACAAATACAGCGAGATGCGTCGCAATGCACGAGTGGTACCCCAGGGTTGCCCTATCACATCACCCAACGGAGGACGAACCGGCAACGGGTATTCCTCTCGGTCGCCGACCGGGCGCTCTATCTGAGACTGGTGGCGGGAGAATCAAGCCGAGGCCGGAGTGCGCATCCAAGCCTATTGCCTGATGACGAATCACGTTCACTTTGTCGCGGTGCCAGAGCGGGAGGACTCGCTGGCGTTGCTGTTCGGGCGCGCCAACGGCCGGTACGCGCAGGCGCTGAATAGTCGAAAAGGACGGAGTGGGCACCTGTGGCAGGCGCCCTTTCACTCCTGCCCGCTGTCGGATTCGCACCTTGAGGTTGCCCTGCGTTATGTAGAAGAAAACCCATGCCGGGCGGGGATGGCCGCGTCGCCTGCCGGGTGTCGTTGGTCCAGCGCGGCGGCTCACCTGCTGGGGGTGGCGGACCGGAGCGGCGTGCTGGCGGGGCATCCACTTGGGCGGAGTTGCTCGGCAGCCAAAGCAGCGCCGCTCAGGTGCTGGCGCTGCGAAAATGCACGTATTCGGGGAAGCCGTTCGGAGAAGAATCGTTTGTTGCAGCGATGGAGGAGCTTATTGGTACGGCGTCGCCGGATCGGCGTCCAGCGTCATTGGACTCTACGCGCCGTCGCTGGATCCGCCCGGCTGCACTGATTTCATCGACTTCCGGGTTCTGGACGCCAATGGCATCCCAACTGGCGCGGCCGGAGAGCCTTCGGTCACGACCACCTCGTCTCTTGCTAGCGTCCAGTCGGTTTATCCCGTGAGCGACGATCTAGGGGATTATTCCGCCGCGTCCTACCCCGGGCACCTTGGAAACAATGTATTTACCAGCACCACCGGATCGGTAACCCAGACCGTCACGGTGCCGATCGACAACACAGGCGCGACTGCCTGCGCGTTTAACAGCCTGGCGACGGGAACAAAAGAGCGTCGACCGGCATCCAAGTAGCAGGCGGCAAAAAGAAGCCCGCCGCCGGGGCCTCAAAAACCCTGATACGCTGGTGAGTCACGTGAACGACGGCATGGTCGGACTACAACTCGACGCGGCATCTGCTCTGCGGGCGCGCGAGGAGGATTCTGCCCTTTTGGAAGGCCTGCGCAACGGGAGCGAAGATGCCTACGAAGCCCTGATCGACCGCTTCGAACACCCCATCTTCAACATTGTCAGCCGCTTGCTGGACGATCCAGCCGACGCCGCCGATGTGGTGCAGGAAGTTTTCCTGAAGGTGTTCCGGAACGTGGGTTCGTTTCGCGGAGACAGCTCCATGAAGACCTGGATGTACCGCATCGCAGTGAATGAGGCGCGCAATCAGCGCCGCTGGTTCAGCCGCCATCGCCGCCAGGAGGTGAACCTGGACCCGGAAGAAACCGAAGGCACGGGATTCCAGAACTGGCTGCCCGATCCAGGGCGTTCGCCGTTTGAAGTGACGCTCGACCATGAGACGCGCTCGTTGATTGAAGCCGCCCTGGCTGAGGTGAATCCCAAGTTCCGCGCCGCGCTGGTGCTGCGCGAGGTGGAGGGCATGAGTTACGAGGACATCGCCGAGATTCTGGAAATTTCGCTCGGCACGGTCAAATCGCGCATCCTGCGAGGGCGGGACGCGCTGAAGAAGAACCTGGCTGGTCGGCTCGAGCCGGCTTCGCCTTCGGAATGGCCGTCTCAACAGGTGACGGCCGGCCTGGCAAGGGAATTGTAGTTTATGAAACGCGATCCAAACGATTCGGTCCATCAGCTTCTTCGCGAACTGCCGGCGCGCATGCCTCCGCCACGGTTGCGGACCGCCCTGCGCGTGATCGCTTCGAAAGAGCGGCAGAGGCTGCTTTCCAAACGCATCGACTCGCGGGACCGGCTGACGCTGTTTTTCACGAATTTGATGCGTCCGCTGGCGCTGCCGTTCGCGGGAAGTATCTTTTCCGCCGTGGCGCTGTTCAGCATGTGCCTGATGCCCATGTATCCTCTGCGCGGAGACGATACCTCGGACGTGCCCACCAGCCTGAGCACGGAGGCGACCGTGAAATCTACCGCGGCGATCGGCGGAGGCGTCGGCGAAATCGTGGTGGATGTGATGGTGGATGAAGCCGGCCGCATGGTGGATTATAAGATCGTCAGCGGGGCGAACCTGGTGACTACGGATCAGGTGCGCCGCAATCTGGAAAACCAGTTGATCTTCACCGAGTTCACACCCGGTACGCATTTCGGACAGCCCGCGCCGGGCAAAGTCCGCCTGTCGTTCAAAAACATCGATGTCGATGTCAAAGGCTAAAATAGCCTAGTGGGTCGGCGCTTCGGTCAGCATTTCCTTTTTCGCAAATCGATCCTCGACCGCATCGCCGAGGCTGCCTGCGGCGAACGCGCGGAATCGGTGGTGGAAATCGGTCCCGGTCGCGGGCCGCTCACCGAATCGCTGCTTGCCCGCGCCGATAAAGTCATCGCCATTGAAGTGGACCCTCCGCTGGTCCACTATCTGCACCAGAAATTCCGCGATCCCATCGCCGAGGGCCGCCTGGTCGTGATCGAAGGCGACGTGCTGAAGGTGCCTTTCGCCGCGCCCGTGATCACCGGCAATCTACCGTACTACATCACCTCGCCGATCCTGGAAAAAGTGTTCGCGCTGGGAGACCAATGGACCTCGGCTGTCTTCCTGATGCAGGCCGAGGTCGCCGCGCGTCTCGCCGCCAAGCCTGGCACGCGCGACTACGGATTCCTGAGCGTGGTCACGCAGGTCCACGCCGAGCCGCAAATCTTGTTCCCGGTCCCGCGCGAAGCCTTCAAACCGCCGCCCAAGGTCGAAAGCGCCGTGGTGCGCCTCACGCGCCGCCCGCATCCCCAGATCGACGACGCACAAGCATTCCTCAAGTTCGCGTCGCTATGCTTCCGGTATAAGCGCAAGAACCTGCGCAACAATTTAGCGCCGCTCTACGACATCGAAGGCGAACAGGGTCGCCTGCGCGCGGAGCAGTTGGGCATTGGCGAGTTGGCCGCCCTGTTCAAAAAGCAGACGGCTGCCGGGATATGATCTTGAGATGAAGATACTCCTCTGGCTGGCCGCTGTTGCCGTGCTGATTCAATTCGTCCCGTTCGGCCGCGATCACACCAACCCGGCCTCGGTGAAAGAGCCAGCCTGGGATTCGCCCGCCACCAGAGACTTGGCGCGCCGCGCCTGCTTCGATTGCCACAGCAACCAAACCACGTGGCCCTGGTATTCCCACATTGCGCCCGTATCGTGGCTGGTGCAAAGAGACGTGAACGGAGGCCGCAGTCATCTGAACTTCACGCGCTGGGACCAAACGCAGCGCCACGCCAAGGATGTGGTGGAGGAGATCAAGACAGGCGATATGCCTCCGTGGTTTTATCTGCCCATGCACCCGAACGCGAAGCTAACCGATGCCGAAAAACAGGCGCTGATGGAAGGCGCGGCGAAGTCGCTCGGGCCGCAGCGCTAAAGCGCCTTGGCTCCCGCCGCGATCAGTAGCCGAAAGACTTCATCGAAGCGTCCGGCGCGGCCGTTGCGCTTTGCATGCATCGCCCACCCCAGCGGCGTCGCGTGGAAGCGGTCGTCCTTTTCGTCAGCTGGCGCGCCGCGAGCGAGTAATGTTTTGACGATCTCCGGCTCACCCGCGTAAGCGGCCCAATGCAGCCCGCGGTCCAGCGCTTCGCGCGACGGTTTTTGCTCAACGAGAAACTCGACAACTGGGTGGCGCGAAAATTGGCAGGCCCAACCGAGTGCATCGGTCATCTTTGAAGCGTCGAAATTGGCGCGCACGAGGTCAAGACGCCCGACGCCTGCGGCTTCGGCGGAGTTGAGCGGAGCGCCCTTCGATGCCAGAAATTCCGCCGCCTCGCCGCGGCCATTGCCGAGGCACGACCACACGTCGCCCTTGCGGATTTTCGCTCCCCGGTCGAGCAGCAGCTCCATCAAGGCAATCTGCACGCCCGCGCGCTCCGGATGAACCGACGTGGCAGTCAGGTTCAGTGCCGTCGATCCGCCTCCGTACGCGTCCGATTCGGCGTTCACGTCTGCCCCCGCGTCCAGCAGAAGCCGCGCGATCTCCAAAATGTTCGGCGGAGACTTCTGGCGATAATCCTCGACGCCGTTCGCCGAAACATAATGCAGCAGCGTAGACTGGTGATCGCGCATTGAGCGCTGGAGCACCAGTTCAGGATTCGCGCTGAGCAGCGCCCCGAGCGTTTGCATGTCGCCGGATACGATCGCATCCGCGGCGGCCTCGAACTGCGAGACGCCAGAGCTCTTTTCGGCCAGCGCCTCGACGTGCTCCGCGAATCTCGACCAGCTCGCGAAACCGTGCTGCCGCGCCAGAAAAAACTGCGCTTCGGTCAGCGTGCAGGGGCTCTTGCCGAATTCTCGCCAGTGTTGTTCGATGCGCGCAGCGTCGCCGGGCCATCGCGATGCCCACTCGGCGATACTCCCGGTGGAGGCATGCTGCAAATCCCTGGCGAGCTTCTTGTATTGCTCCAGATTGGGACGTGGGGGAAAAGGTAAAACGTCGGACATGCGCGAATCTCCCTTCAAAATCGCCTGGAGTCCGCCCTGAATCAGGCTGAAAGAAGGTCCGATGCCTTCGCGTTCGTAAAGTTGGGTGGGCACGGCCCTTTCCGCGGACTGGAGGCGCCCCTCGCGCTCAGTCCTCACGATACCAGCCTGGGCGCGGGATAGTAAATCCACCCCTCGCGCGATGCTTGTTCCTTTTCCACGTCGGCGGGAAACAAGACCTCGCCCCGAGCGAAGGCCGCCGCTGCGTAAATCGCCAGCACGGCATCCAGCGCGTCGTGACTTGTCAGCATCGCGTCGAAAAACAGGCCGGGTAGGATTTCTTCGCAGATCCTGCGCCGCATTTCGCTCTCTTGCGCGCCGCTTTTGTAGCGCTTCAGCTCGTTGAACCGCGCTTTCCCCGCCAACACGCGTAACGCGGCTTTGGGATACACCTCGATCACGGACGATTCTGAGCACGGCTCCACTGGATTCACGCGATGCGGGCATTGGGCGAGAATCGACGCGGCCTGCCACGCGCAGCGCCCGATCAAATCCGCCGCCACCGAGAGAGGTGTCAGCCCAAGCTCGCGCGCCACGCGCTCATCAGTCAAGCGGGAGGGAAATTTTGATGGTAGCGCTAACGGCCGGTCGGCGCGATGATGTCTCATCGCCTCTTGAAACGCGTCCGGCCAACCCAGCGGCACGTCGATCCCGACCACGCGCGCCTTGGCGATTCGAGCGGGGATCTCCGCGTTCGCGACCCGCCCGAGCGAATCCACGAAAAGCTTCCCGCCGCGCTCTGCGCCCACCGCGATCCATGTTTCGCCGCTTGCGGTCGCGAAGTCAATTCCTGCCAGCATTACATGATCGTCGCAGATGTGGTGAAATAGAAGTTACCCCCACTCCCGGAGGAATCAGCACACTTGACCACAGCAGTTCTCGCCTTGGAAGACGGCACGGTCTTCGAGGGCATTAGTTTTGGTGCGCCCGTCGAACGGACGGGGGAAGTGGTATTCAACACGTCTCTGACTGGATACCAGGAAATTTTCACCGACCCATCGTACGCGGGCCAGATCGTGGTGCTGACCAATCCGCAGATCGGCAACTATGGCGCGAACGACGAGGATAACGAGTCGGCCAAACCTTATATAGAAGGTCTGGCGGTGCGCGAATTCTCGCCGCTCTCTAGCAACTGGCGCGCAGATGAAACCGCGGACCAGTTTTTGGAGCGCAATCGCGTTCCGGTAATCACGGGCATCGACACGCGCGGCCTGGTTCGGCATCTGCGCTCGCGCGGAGTGATGCGCGGCGTCCTCTCGGCGATCCCCGGCACGAAGGACGAACTGGTCGCGCGCGCGAAAAACTCTCCGACCATGGCCGGCCTCGATCTGGCGACGCGCGTGACCACCTCCCAGCGCTACGAATGGTCGAAAGGTGTGGATTTGTGCTCGCCCTCCGATCTCGCAGGCAAGCCGGTTGAGCCGCGCTTTCATGTGGTCGCCTACGATTTCGGAATGAAGCGCAATATCCTGCGCCGGCTGGTGCAAGTCGGCTGCCGGCTGACGGTGGTACCGGCGGGAACGTCGGCAGAGGATGTGCTTTCTTTGAAGCCCGACGGCGTGTTCCTATCGAACGGCCCCGGCGACCCGGAGCCTCTCGAATATCCCGCCGCGCAGGTGGCGAAACTGGTCGGCCACGTCCCGATTTTCGGCATCTGCCTGGGCCACCAGATCCTGGGCCTCGCGCTGGGCGGAAAAACGTACAAGCTGAAGTTCGGCCATCGCGGCGGCAATCATCCGGTACTGAACAAAATCACAGGCAAGGTCGAGATTACGTCGCACAACCACGGCTTCGCGGTCGATCCCGATTCGCTGAACATGAACGAGCTCGAAATCACGCACATGAATTTGAACGACGAGACGCTCGAAGGCTTCCGCCATCGCAACCACCCCGTGTTCTGCGTCCAATATCATCCGGAGGCCGCGCCCGGACCGCACGATTCGCTCTACCTGTTCGATGATTTCGTAAAGATGATGGCTGCCAGATGAGGGTCAAATAGATGCCCAGACGCAACGACATTCACCGCATCCTGATCGTCGGCTCCGGACCCATCGTCATCGGCCAAGCCTGCGAGTTCGATTATTCCGGCGCGCAGGCGTGCAAGGCTCTGCGCGCGGACGGCTATGAAGTGGTGCTGATCAATTCCAATCCGGCCACCATCATGACCGATCCGAATCTAGCCGACCGCACCTACGTCGAACCGCTGAGCGTCGAATTCGCCGCTGAAGTGATTCGCAAGGAGCGCCCCGACGCGCTGCTTTCAACCGTCGGCGGGCAGACCGGCTTGAACTTGGCGATCGCCTTGGCCGAAGCGGGCGTGCTGGATAAATACGGCGTGGAACTGATCGGCGCGAAGGTCGATTCCATCAAGAAAGCAGAAGACAGGCTGCTGTTCAAAGACGCGATGCGCAAGATCGGCCTCGAGACGCCGACCTCGCAGCTCGTCAATACCGTCGAAAAAGGCCTGAAATTCGCGGCTACAGTGGGCTATCCCGTGATCCTGCGCCCCAGCTTCACCATGGGAGGCACCGGCGGCGGCATCGCCTATAATCGCGAAGAATGCGAAGAAATTTTGGAGCGCGGCCTGGACCTTTCGCCCGTCCACGAAACGCTGATCGAGCAAAGCGTGCTGGGCTGGAAAGAGTACGAGCTAGAAGTGATGCGCGATGTGGCCGGCAACGCCATCATCGTCTGCTCCATTGAAAATTTCGACCCGATGGGCGTCCACACGGGCGATTCCATCACCATCGCGCCGGCGCAAACGCTTACCGATCGCGAATATCAGATGATGCGCGACGCGGCGCTGGCCTGCCTGCGCGAAATCGGCGTCGATACGGGCGGCTCCAACGTGCAGTTCGCCATCGATCCGGCCACTGGCCGCATGGTGATCGTCGAGATGAACCCGCGCGTATCGCGCAGCTCCGCTCTGGCGTCCAAGGCCACCGGATTCCCCATCGCGAAGATCGCCGCGAAGCTGGCCGTTGGCTATCATCTGCATGAGATCCGCAACGATATTACCCGCAAGACTCCGGCGTGTTTTGAGCCGACCATCGATTACGTCGTCTGCAAGATTCCCCGCTGGCAGTTCGAAAAATTCCCCGGCGCGGAACCTGTGCTGGGTACGCAGATGAAGAGCGTCGGCGAAGTGATGGCGATCGGGCGGACGTTCAAGCAGGCTCTAGGCAAAGGTATGCGCAGCCTCGAAACTGGCAAAGCCGACGGCGCGACGAAATACGTCGAAGAGCTGATCGAGCCGCGCCTGATCACGCCCAACCCGGACCGCCTGGGCTACATCCGCTTCGCGTTCGAAAAGGGCTACACCGAAGAGCAGGTGCATGCGCTGACATCCATCGACCCTTGGTTCCTGCGCAACGTCCGCGAGCAAGTGGACCTCGAAAAGAAGATGGCGTCGCTGACGATCGAGACGGTCACCCGCGAGCAGATGCTCGAGGCCAAGCGCGACGGGCTTTCTGACTCGACGCTGGCGCGCGCGTTCGGTGCGAAGCCTCTCGAAGTGCGCGCGCGTCGCAAGGAGCTGGGTGTGGTCGCGGTGTTCAATCGCGTGGACACGTGCGCCGCGGAGTTTGAAAGCTTCACGCCGTACATGTATTCGAGCTACGAGCACGAGTGCGAATCCAAGCCCACCGATCGCAAGAAGGTGATGATTCTGGGCAGTGGCCCCAACCGCATCGGCCAGGGGATTGAGTTCGATTACTGCTGCTGCCACGCGAGTTTCGCGCTGCAGGAGTTCGGCATCGAATCGATCATGGTGAACTGCAATCCCGAAACGGTTTCGACGGATTACGACACCAGCGACCGCCTGTACTTTGAGCCGCTCACACTGGAAGAAGTGCTGAACATCGTCGATACCGAGAAGCCGGACGGCGTGATCGTGCAGTTCGGAGGGCAGACGCCATTGACGCTCGCCCTGCCGCTAAAGGCTCAGGGTGTGCCGATCATCGGCACGGACCCCGAAAATATCGACCTGGCCGAGGATCGCAAGCGTTTCGGAAAATTGCTGGACGATTTGAAAATTCCGTCCCCTGAAAACGGCTCAGCGACCAGCGCGGAGGAAGCCTGCCGGGTGGCCCGCAGTATCGGGTTCCCGGTTCTGGTGCGCCCCAGCTACGTGCTGGGTGGACGCGCCATGG
>Ga0209698_10001450_pt1 | contig 27217 bp, 21 predicted proteins | sample LitLauG_LLR_2012_FD_187203 | JGI IMG/M metagenome (GOLD analysis project Ga0209698, IMG submission 187203) | Freshwater sediment microbial communities from Pennsylvania, USA - Little Laurel Run_MetaG_LLR_2012 (SPAdes) (version 2) | ecosystem: Environmental > Aquatic > Freshwater > Creek >... | reverse complement strand
GATCGACGGGCCTAACGTGAAGAAGGGCAAGTCGAAGATGGATCTCGCCGAGCAGTTGCGCGACGACATCCGCGAATTCAAGAAGTCGAGCGGGGCCAGCCGCCTGATCACCATGTGGTGCGGCTCGACCGAGTCCTACATCGAGCCCACGGAAGCGCACCAGTCGCTGAAGGCGTTCGAGAAGGCCCTGCGCGACAACGACGAGATGATTGCGCCCTCGATGATGTACGCCTACGCCTCACTGATGGAAGGCGTGCCGTTTGCCAACGGCGCGCCGAACCTGACTGTCGACCTGCCAGTGATGCTGGAGCTGTCGCGCAAGAACGAAGCGCCCATCTGCGGCAAGGACTTCAAGACAGGACAGACGCTGATGAAGACTGTCCTCGCACCTGCCTTCAAAGCGCGCCTGCTGGGCCTCGCCGGATGGTATTCGACGAACATCCTGGGCAACCGCGACGGTGAAGTGCTGGACGATCCGGGTTCGTTCAAGACCAAGGAAGAATCGAAGCTCGGCGTACTCGAGCACATCCTTCAGCCCGGACTCTATCCGGAGCTCTACGGGAACATGTTCCACAAGGTCCGCATCAACTATTACCCGCCGCGCGGCGATAACAAAGAAGGCTGGGACAACATCGACATCTTCGGATGGCTCGGCTATCCAATGCAGATCAAAGTCGACTTCCTCTGCCGTGACTCGATTCTGGCCGCGCCCATCGTGCTCGACCTGGTGCTGTTCCTCGACTTGGCACAGCGCTGCTCGGAGCTGAAAGGCTTGGGCATCCAGGAATGGCTCAGCTTCTACTTCAAGTCCCCGATGACGGTTCCGGGGCTGTATCCGGAGCATGATCTGTTCATCCAGCTGATGAAGCTGAAGAACACGCTGCGGCATTTGAAGGGAGAAGAGCTGATCACGCACCTGGGATTGGAGTACTACGACTAGCCGAACGTGTGGCGCGGGCGCCCCGGCCCGCCGGCGGCATTCGCCAACGAGCGCGAATTCACTTCGCCGTGGGGACGGGGAATTTCAGCTGCAAGACAAACACGTCGGTGTTGCCGTGAGACTGTGGCTGCGCGGAATTTTGCGTAATCCATTGCGGCCGCCCGATGGCGTTGCCCGCAACCCATACATCGCCCTGCGGATCAGCATGAATAGCGACCGCCGTGTTGTTCATCGGTGCAATATCGGCCGACACATTGCCGCCGAGAAAAGTTCCGTAGTGAATCCACCCGTCCGCGGCAGAGAGCTGCAACAACACCATATCGCTGCCTCGTCCGGGATATGGTGCCAGGGCTCCTCGAGTCACTGGAAAGTCTCGCGAATAGCTCGATCCGCAAAGAAACACGCTTCCCGGTAGCCCGGCGCTGATGCCGGAGAATCTAGTTTCATCAGAGCCGCCGATAAGCCGATACCAAACCACCCGTCCGCCGCTCAGCTTGAGGGCGAAACCAGTGGTCCGGTTCGCGTCCTGGACGGATCCGGTAATGTACACCTGCCCGTTGCGATCCAGTGACAAGGCCGTTGGTTCGCCCGCGAATCGAACGCAGACAGGTTCAGCAGTGTCCTTCAGGGCGACAACGAATCCGTATAGTCGAGCCGGTAACGGCCCCGAACAGGGAAGGTCTGTCGAATCTGATGTTCCTGTTGCCCAAATTGTTCCGTCCGTCGAAATGGCGACAGAGCTGAACCATTCGGAACCGGTTCCGCCAAATCTCCGAGTCCACTTCAACCGCCCTTGAGCGCCCAGCAGCGCGATAAAAGCGTCCGATTCGCCCCGGGGAGTTGTTCCGAAAAAGTCTGGAGACCGAGTCCATCCGGCGACCACTGCTTCGCCGCTGTCGTTCATCGCGACGGCATTGATATTGTCCGCGTCGGAACCACCGAAGTATGTTGCGTACACCGCGCGCGAGCCGGAAGCGTCCAGCTTCACCACGTAGCCGTCGCACGGTTCCAGTCCATGTCCTCCGCCTCCAAGTTTATGCTGGAGGGCGTTTTTCGTGACCGGGAAATCGACCGAGCACGTCGGGCCCACGACTACAGCTTCACCCGCGGAATCGACCGCAACCCCATTGGCCGTGCTGCGCCACGAACCGCCAACAAATGTTGAATAAACAAAGCGGTCGCCGGCAGAACTAAGCTTCGTCACAAAACCCACCCAGTCGTTGTTGTTGACGGTCGTCTGCGTCTTAAACGCGCCGGGTGTCGTCGGGAAGTCGGGTGAAGGTGTATTTCCTGCGACCCAAACGTCGCCCAACGAGTCGACGGCGAGCGAGGTAGCTGTGTCTTTCGCGCTACCGCCAATGTAGGTCCCGTATTCAACTTGGGGTGGCTTAACAAGGGATGCACTCGGAGAGCGCGAGGCAAACGAGAGAATGCCAGCGAGTAGCCAGATAGGCATGCCTTTGCAGACACCACGAATTGCAGTAGGGTTCCGAAGGCTGCGGTGGCCCATGGCTGGGCAAGGTCGATCGCGATCGCCCGTCTTACGCGACTTTCTTCTCCCGTTTGTATTCGTCGAACTTCGCCAGGAAGCGGTCAATGTCTTTTTTCTGCAGGTAGTACGGCGTCGACAGGCGCAGCTTGTGCGGATCGCCGCCGCGGATGCGGATCTTATGCGTCTTCCACAGCCAGTTCTCCAGATCCCCGCGCTGGATGGGTGGGACATTCACGCTGACGATTGCGCAGCGCAAAGTCGGGTCGGGCGAGGTCCACGATTCGGCGCCGCGCTTTTGCATCTCGGCAAGAATGTAGTCGGCAAGCATCCGGTGACGCTTCTCGATGCGATCGAGACCGATATCATTCGCGAGCTTGATCGAGGCGCGCAGGCCCCACAAGGCGGGAACGTTTGAACTGCCGATGCGCTGGAAGCGTTCGGCGCGAATCTTCACATCGTCCCAGCCTTCAGTGGCAATCGTGTTCCACAAGCGGTCGATGACTTCATCGCGCACGTAGAGAAGGCCCGTGCCTTTCGGCGCCATCAGCCACTTGTGCGGGCTTGAGGAATACATATCGCAGCCGAGGTCGTGGACGTTGAGGCGCGTCATGCCGATCACGTGCGCTCCATCGACTGCGGAGAGAATTCCCTTCGTGCGCGCCAACGCCGCGAGTTCCTTCGCCGGCAAAACGACCCCAGAGAACGTGGTGATGTGGCTGAAGAACATCACGCGTGTACGCGGCGTGATCGCGTCGTTGAAGAGGTTCAGCACCTGAGCGGCGTCCTTCACGGGGCGGGGAAGCGTCACCTTCTTGATGACGATGCCGTAGCGTTTCGCTTTCAGATCCCAGGGATGCTCGCCGCCGGGATGCTCCTGATCGGTCATCAGCACTTCATCGCCGGGTTTCATATCGATCCCATTGGCGATGTAGCTGTTCGCCTCGGTTGCGTTGCGCAGCAGTGCGATTTCGTCGCGCTTGCAGCCGACAAATTCCGCCAGCGGATCGCGGAACTCGTTCCAGGCAGCGTATCCCCAGATGGGATAGTCTTCCGGATCCTGCTGGTCCATCTTTTCCGTCGTGGTGTAGCCGTCAAAGATTGCGCGCAGAACGGGCGCGGGGCTCGATCCCACGGTGCCGTTGTTCAGATAGACCTCGTCCTCGGGGATGAGGAACTGCTTTCTCATCTCGGACCAGTAGGCGTCTTCGTTCTTATCAAGGAGAGAGTGATCGGGGAGGGGCGGGGTCTTTTCGAGTTGGGCGAGGAGACTTCCGCGCAGGGCCATTGAGGCGGCAATGCCGGTTGCGGCGGTAGAGAGAAAATGACGGCGGTCGAGCACAGGGGACCTCCTAACGTCGCGAACGTTATACCACGCAGACGTGCAGAAAGTCGGGTGTTGTCGGGGGCCGCGCAGCCAAGTTCCCAGTAGGTGCATGTGTACGTGCAAGTTTCTTTCGCCCCTGCGGGGCTTGTGCTCCTTTCTCCTGCCTACCCACCGCTGGTGGGGTGGGCTGCACTCTTTCGCTGCTGCGGAGCTGGGTTTACGGGTGTGGGCGGTGTCTTGACATTGTGGGGCGGGACTGCGGCGGGGTCCGATGCAATTTGGGAGTCATGGTTGGGGCGGAGGGTGGCGCGGTCGCTTCGCGACCGGGACGGACGGGGGCGTCCGTCGCTACACTTGCGCTCGGCTTCGCCTTTGCTGGACGGGCGAAGGCGCCCGTCCCCACACGAGCCGTCCCCACATAATCTTTCTCCAGCGGTACAGCATGACTGCCCAGAACAGCGATTACACGCAAAACCCCCTCGCAGGTCGTAATTAAGATCCAGCAAAGAAACGTCTCGGCTCGCTGCGTCACCATTAGAGTGACCAGGGACTAGCGGTCTTGGAGGTGACTATGTCTTCGATCCTGCGACCCATTGACATTGCGACGGCGAGGACGCTGCGCCGATCCATGAAAGGCGCGGATGTTCTTCTTCTCCATGCCCTGTTGAACCACCACTTGGGGCCACCGGACGATCAGCTCCCGGTCGATGGTGCGGGCGCGGAGGACTTCGGTCCGCGCACTGAGGAGAAGGTGAAGAGATTCCAGGAGATCAACCGGATCGATATCAACACCAGGTATTTCAAAGATGGGGTGGTCGGGCAGCACACGTGGAAAGTGCTCAACGAAACGCAGCAAGTCACGGTGAGAGTGATTGCCACTCCTAATCTCAATCTCACTCCACCCAAGTTTCCCGACATTCCCGGCAACGTGCCGCCTCAGTCCCCAGGCACCCTTCCCGCCCCCAGCCTGACGCTTGACAACATTCAGATTCAGGCCGGCGAGCAGGGCACGTTCCCGCTCACGGGCGGGGGCGTCACGGTGTCGCATGCGCTGCAGGTGGTCGCGGTCGTGCTCAAGAAGAAAGACAAGGACAATTTTCACCCTGAGATCCAGGTCGGGCCTACCATCCTCTTGAACCGCGGCCCTGGCTCGGACGGGCCTGGTGGCAGCAAGGTCGACTTCGGACTCCTCGGCATTTTGAACCTGGCGAACATGCCGGGTTCGGCGGGACGCTTCAACTGGTCGGTGCAGTCGCAGTTGGCCTTGATCAAGAGCCTCAGCAACCGGGGAGGGTCTGGGCAAGTTTCCATTTTCGGGGTAGCGAACCTTAACCTGGATAAGGCAGGCACCATCCAGGCAACCACGCAGCTCGGTCCCGTTTTTGAAGCCGATCCTCCCAGTTCCGACAACGGCAACAAATGGGGGTTAAAAGCCGGAGTGGGCGCCTTCTTCGGGCTGACTGGCACCATTAACCTGTTTTGACCCGTGGCCTTGTCCGCACCAGACACGCTCGCTTCGCTCGCGGGGCGGACGAGGCGTCCGCCCTTAACACACGGGCAACTCCGGATAACCCGGAAGGGACTGAGAGCGTCTAACTTATCGGAACACGATTAGGGGCTTCGGTGTCCCTGGAACCGGGCGTATAATCAGGCTTAAGGAGTACTCCTATGAAGCTGAGATGGCTGGCAGGCGCGCTGGCAATGGCGGCGTGTGTTGCGGTGCCTTGGATGGCAGCGCAGACAACTGGACAAGATCCGCAGAATCAACCTCCGCAGACGCAAACTCAGGCTCCGTCGAGCCAGTCGCCGCAAAAGGCTCCTCCGACCACCGACCCGGATGACGGGCAGCCGAAGGCGAGCGACATCCAGAACGCTCCCAAGAACGCGCCGGCGGCGCTGCCGACGCAGGACGATAGCCAGATCAAGCACAATGGCGGCAAGACCGACGTGGATGCCGTGGGGAACCGCAACGTGGGCTGCGGACGCGGCGTAGGCAACTGGTACAGCGTCGAGAAACAAGTGGCGATGGGCCGCTCGTTTGCCCAGCAGGTTGAGTCGCAGGTGAAGCTGGTTAACGACCCGGTGGTGACGGAATACGTCAACCGGATCGGGCAGAACTTGGTGCGCAACTCCGACGCGCAGGTTCCGTTCACGATCAAGGTGATCGACTCCGACGTGGTCAACGCGATGGCGTTGCCAGGCGGATTCTTTTATGTGAACTCCGGGCTGATCCTGGCAGCCGATGAAGAGGCGGAAGTGGCTGGCGTGATGGCGCACGAGATCGCGCACGTGGCGGCCTGCCACGCGGCCCGCGAGCAGACGCGCGCATCGCTGTTGCAGATGGCGTCGATTCCATTCATTTTTGTCGGGGGCGGCATCGGGTATGCCGGCTATGAGGCGGCAGGAATCGGCGGGCTGTTCGGCATTCTGAAGTTCTCGCGCGGATTCGAGGCGGAGGCGGACTACCTGGGCATCGAGTATATGTACCGGTCGGGATACGATCCGTCGGCGTTCGTATCGTTCTTCGAAAAAGTGCAGGCGATGGAGAAGAAGAAACCGGGGACGCTGGCCAAGGCTTTCGATACGCATCCGCAGAATGCGGACCGCATTGCGAAATCGCAGGAGGAGATTCGGAGAATTCTTCCGGCGAAGCAGCAGTACGTCGTGACCACCTCGGAGTTCGACGAGGTGAAGGCGCGGCTGGCGGCAATCGAGAATAAGCACAAGCTGCTGGATCAGAAGGATTCGTCGAAGCCGAGCTTGCGGCGGACGTCGAATCCCAGTGACAAGTCCGAGGACGGAAAGACGAGCGATGATGACCGTCCGACGCTGAAACGGCGCGACGATTCGAACTAGGTTAGACGATTAGGGTGCCCCATCCTTGTCCCTGCGGTTCTGGCAGGGACAGGGTGGGGCTTTTGAGTTCCTGGACGGGTGGAAGGGAAAGTCAAAATTTCCACCCCTTCGACTTCGCTCAGGGCAGGCTCGGTCGCACAAAAACGCGACAAGCGGGGGCAACCCTCGAGTTGTTACTCGCGGGAATCTTTTACCAAAGCGTGATATTCGAAATTCGCAGGGTCGTTTATAATTAAATAACTGTGCCCAAGTATTCGATCGTCGTCCCTCTACATAACGAAGAAGAGAACGTCACCGACCTCTATGACCGGCTAAAGGCGGTCATGGAGACCCATGGCGAGAGCTTCGAGATTGTTCTGGTCGACGACGGCTCGAACGATCAGACATTCGCCATGCTGCGGGAGATCGCGGCGGTCGACAGTCGCGTGACGGTGGTCAAGCTGCGGCGGAACTTCGGGCAGACGGCGGGCCTAGCGGCAGGGTTCGATCATGCGCGGGGCGAGTACATCATCGCCATGGATGGCGATCTGCAGCACGATCCCAACGACATCCCGATGTTCCTGGAAAAAGTCGCCGAGGGCTACGACATTGTCAGCGGCTGGCGCAAGAACCGCGTGGATAATTTCTGGATGCGGCGGATTCCGTCGCGCATCGCGAACTGGATGATGGCGAAGATCAGCGGTGTGGATATTCACGATTTTGGAACAACGTTCAAAGCCTACCGGCGCGACATTCTGGAACAAGTGCCGCTATATGGCGAACTGCACCGGTTCATTCCGGCGCTGGCGTCGTGGCATGGCGCGACGATTTGCGAAGTGCCAATCAAGAATGTGAACCGGGAGCGTGGTGCCTCACACTACGGGATCACCCGCACATTCCGCGTATTCTTCGATCTGTTGACGATCCGATTCCTGCTGAAGTATCTCTCGCGGCCGCTGCATTTCTTCGGCAGCTTCGGCATGGTGAGCATCTTCGGTGGAAGCGGACTGGTCGCCTGGATTGGCTTCGAGAAGTTCGTCAATCACGAGCAAGTGATGGCTACTCATGGACCGCTGATGATGGCGGCTCTGGGGCTGCTGCTGGGAGGTTTGAACCTGCTGGCGATCGGGCTGCTGGGGGAGATGCAGGTCCGGCATTATCACGAGCCCAGCCGGCGGGCGCCGTACTCGGTGGATCGCGTTCTGCGCTCGCAGAACGAAGAACACAGCGTGTCGGAATAATTCACTTTCCTAATACCTCAGTCTTAAAACTCACCACAGAGGGCACCGAGTTTCACAGAGGAAACCGGTTCAATGCCATTGAGCCGGCGGTTGTTCTTTGTGCAGCCACACGATGAAATCTGTGGTGGGAGGAGTTCCGCCCAGTTCGCGCAAGCGGGTGGCGTTCTGGCCGCGGTGATAGTGGCTATGCATGGCGGCCTGAGTCAGGGCCTGGCGGATTGAGATTTTAGCCGCGGGACGGAACCAGGGGATCTCGATGATCTTGTCGGCACGCGCGGGATCGAGCGATTTCACGAGTTCATTTAGGTGCCGGAGACCTTCCTGAGCGTATTTCTTTAGATCAGAGATGTTGTGGAAGTCTTCCAGTTTCGTGAAGGCGAACTCGGACCGCTGCGGACTAGTCACCCACAAGAACCCATGCTGCACCAGATGGATGTGATGCAGACGCTCGCTAATGGCCTTGTCTTCGAGCGCTGATGGATGCGCTTCGAAGGCACGCCAGTGCTCGGCGTCGGCCCACTCCTGGTGGGAGTAGAGTTCATTGAGGTAGGAAGGCATAAGTTTTTCCGGTAATAAGGTTGCGCGGATTCAGAGGTTGCAGGCGCGTGTGAGCAGATAGTCCTGCCCTTTTGCGCTTCGTTGAATTGAGCGATGCCCTCCATGAGTTTGTACCTTGATGCCTCCGCGCATCACAGTGACCGCGCTGCTTGCGGGGGTATAATACCCCGTTTGCGTTCTTAGGAGTTTTCCCGCCATGTCGAAAGCCACCCAAACACCATACGAGCTGCAGCTTGCCCGCCGGATGTCGCGGCTAGGAACCGAGACTGCGTTTGAAGTTCTGAACAAGGCCCGTGCATTGGAGCGTCAGGGCAAGAGCATCATTCACCTGGAGATCGGGGAGCCGGATTTCGATACGCCGGCCAATGTGGTCGAGGCGGCGGTGGATGCTCTGAACAGCGGGTGGACACATTACGGGCCCTCAGCAGGGCTGCCGGATCTGCGGCAGGCGCTGGCCGAATGCGTGAGCCGGACGCGGGGGGTGAAGGTCACCAGCGATGAAGTCGTGGTTGTGCCGGGCGGGAAACCAATTATTTTCTTCACTATTCTGTCGCTTATTGATGAAGGAGATGAGGTCATTTACCCTAACCCCGGATTCCCGATTTATGAGTCGATGATCAATTACGTCGGCGGGCGGGCGGTGCCGATTGCGCTGCGCGAGGACCGGGATTTCGCTCTCGACGTGAATGAATTGGAGTCGCTCATCAGCGACCGGACGAAGCTGATCATCATCAACTCGCCGCAGAATCCTACGGGCGGGGTACTGGAGCGCCGAGACATCGAGCAGATCGCCAAGGTGATTGGCGACCGCAACATCATGATCCTGTCGGATGAGATTTATAGCCGGCTGCTGTTCGATGGGGGGCAGCATTTTTCGATCATGTCGGTACCGGGAATGCAGGAGCGGACGATCCTGCTCGATGGATTTTCCAAGACCTACGCTATGACCGGATGGCGCATGGGATACGGAGTGATGCGGGCCGATCTCGCTGCACACATGACGCGGCTAATGACCAACTCGAATTCTTGTACCGCGAGCTTTACGCAGGTGGCGGGGATTGAGGCGATCCGGGGGGATCAGAGTTCGGTGGACCGCATGCGGGATGAATTCCAACGGCGGCGGGATGTGTTTGTAGCCGGCCTGAACAAGATCAAAGGATTTTCGTGCCGGATGCCGAAGGGGGCGTTCTACGTGTTTCCGAACACCACAGGGACGGGATGGAAATCGAAGGCGCTGGCGGATGCACTGCTGGAGCAGGCGGGGGTGGCGGCGCTGTCGGGGACGGCGTTCGGGGCATTCGGGGAAGGATATTTGCGGTTCAGCGTGGCCAATTCGCTGGAGAATCTGCAACAAGCGCTGGAGCGGATTGATCAGTGGACGAGGAAGAATCTATAGCTCAGCAATTAGCAGTTAGCACTTAGCCGTTAGCCAACCGCAGGGCACCAAAGAGGAAACGGAGGGGCGGCAGAGGTTCATCTGCGTGCATTTGGGGGATTCTATGCCATCGAAGAAAACTGGGCGAGGTTTGAGCACTCCGAAGGCCAGCCGTCCGCAGGCGCCGGGGTACGGTTTTCCTGAGAGCAGCAAGGGTTTGCTGCCGTGGTCGTGGGCGGAGCAGCGGCTGAAGAAATCGCACAATTACTGGATCACCACCGTGAAGCCCGATGGGTCTCCGCATACGATGGTGGTCTGGGGGCTGTGGCAGGATGGGCGGCTGCTGTTCTCGACGGGGAGCCAGTCACGGAAGGCGCGGAATCTGGCGGAAAATCCGAATTGCATAGTGTGCAACGAGGATGCGCACGAGGCGGTCATCGTGGAAGGAGTTGCCGAAATCGCGGATGTGGCGGCGCGGAAGAAACTGCTGCCGGCTTACGAGCGCAAGTACAAGTTTGATATGTCGTCGATGAAGGATGACATTCTGTCGATGAAGGAACCCGTGATTGCGGTGCGGCCGCGCGTAGTGTTTGCGATGTGGGAGAAATATTTTCAGAGCAAATCGACGCGTTGGAAGTTTGAATAGTTTCGGCAGATTGGTGTCCATCGGGTGCGCGGGCTAGGAGCCCGCGCCACAGCCGGCGGGACGCCGGCGTTACCTTCCGGCCGGCACTACCTTGCTCACCTCGTGATGTGATCCTAATCACCGCCTGAGTTCTCTTTTCCCCGATAGCCTTAACAACAGCAAATTCTGTGCTCGTCCTGTTGTTGTCCGGTCCGTCCGTCGCCAAAGAGGGGGGAAAGCCATGGCCCTGACCGATTCCACCACCGGGAAAATCATCCGGGATTATTCCGTCGAACAACTGATTGAAACGGCCGACCTCATGCGCGCCTATGACCTGGTAGCGCTGCACGCGGCGGGGTCGGGGCATGCGGGGGGCACGCTCTCGATCATGGATATTACAGCGGCGCTGTATCTGAAGATCGCCGTTCATGATCCAAAGAACCCGAATTGGGTGGACCGCGACAGGATTATCTGGTCTACGGGACACAAGGCGCCGAGTCTGTATCTGGGACTGGCGTTTGCAGGATTCTGCCCGATTGAGGATGTGGTCACGCTGCGCAAGCTGAGTTCGCCGTATCAAGGGCATCCGCATTGGCTGAAGTTAGCGGGCGTGGAGGTGTCGACGGGATCGCTGGGGCAGGGGCTCAGCATCGCGGTGGGAATGGCGCTGGCGGCGCGACTCGATCACAGGTCGCACAAGATTTTTTGCATCATGGGAGACGGAGAGCAGCAGGAGGGGCAGGTGTGGGAAGCGGCGATGGAGGCCGGGCACTACGAGCTTGATAATCTGATCGGCATTATCGATTGCAATCGTCTGCAGATTGACGGCCGCGTCGAGGACGTGATGCGGGTCGAGCCTTTGGCCGCGAAGTATGGTGCGTTCGGGTGGGATGTGCTGCGGATTGATGGGCACGATATGGGCCAGATTGTCGATGCGCTGAAGCAAGCTCGGGGAGTAAAAGGGCGGCCGGTGATGATTCTGGCAGATACGGTGAAGGGCAAGGGCGTCAGCTTTATGGAGGATCAGGCGGGGTGGCACGGCAAGGCTCCGAACTACGAGGAGTTGACGAAGGCGCTGGATGAGTTGGAGGTGGCAGACAAGATTCCATTACAAAGGCTGCTCGATCTGGCGAAGCAGTACCAGGCGGAGGTAGATCGGAAGCTCGATGCGAAGATGCCGAAGTTCACGCGCGATTACTGGTGGAATGCCGGTGACGGAATGAAAGTGACGATGGAGCCGACGCGCAAGGGCTTTGGGCAATCGCTGGCAGCGAATGGAGGTGATCCGCGGGTGGTGTGCCTGGGGCTGGATATTTCCGGCTCGATCACGATCAGCGATTTCTATGCCGGGAAACCGGATCGGAAGAATCGCTGGCTGAGCATGGGGATTGCGGAACAGTCGGCCACAGCGGCTGCGGCCGGACTGGCGCGCGAAGGGAAGCTGCCCGTACTGGGCACATATGCGACGTTTGCAGCGGCACGGAATCTGGATCAGATTCGCACCTCGGTGTGCTACGGCAATTTCAACGTGATGATCGCGGGAGCGCACGGAGGAGTATCGGTTGGTCCGGACGGAGCGACGCATCAGGCGCTGGAAGACCTGTTCGCTATGCAGGGGCTACCGAATATGTCAGTGGTAGTGCCCTGCGACATTCTAGAGACGCGCAAGGCGACGGATTACTTGCTGCTCGAGCACAAGGGGCCGAAGTACATCCGGTTTGCGCGCGAGGCGACTCCGATTGTCACGGATGAGAAAACTCCGTTTGTGTTTGGTAAGGCGAATGTGATCCGGCTGCGGCAAGAGGGGCCGAACTTCCTGGAAGCGTTTTCGATGGTGCTGGCAGCGGAGTACAAGAGCGAGAATGAAGACTTGAGCATCATTGCGTGCGGGCCGATGGTTCCCGAGGCGATGCGGGCGGCGTTCATTCTGAAGAGGGAATTCGGATACGAGACGCGCGTGGTCAATGTACATACGCTAAAGCCCGTCGATGCGGAGGCGATTGTGCGGGCGGCGCGTGAAACGGGAGTTGTGGTTACGGCGGAGGAACATCAGATTGGGGCGCTGGCATGGCGCGTGAGCGGGATTCTGACGGAAAGTCCGGAGTTGTACGGCGTACCGCTGATCACGGGAGCGATCGGGGTGAAGGATCGGTTTGGAGATTCCGGAGCGCCCTGGGAGTTGATCAAGGAATTTGAAGTGAGCGCAGAGCACATAGCGCACAAGGCGGTGGAGTTGATGGCGGTGAAGAAGACAGCGCCGTCGGATCACACACAGCTGACACCTTGCTAGTGGGCTTTACGGGCGCGGGGGCGAGACGCCCCCGCGACAGCCGGCGGGACGCCGGCGCTACCGTCCGATTACTTTCGTTACTGCGGCCGCACCCTCGCGGGCACTGCTGGTTGCGGTTCAGCCACCTATAATTTGAATCAAGCCACAGACCAGGGTATTACGCAGGCATCCTGCGTGTGCGGACTTGTGGCTGAGCGCAGCCACATCCTGATGCACAAATCCCGACAACAACCGGAACGACCATCAATCGCATGGATCTACAATCCCTGGGTCGATTTGATTGTGGGGTGCGGGGCGTGGTCGGCGCCGCTGCTATTGGTGTCGTACTGGACCATTGCTTCGAACGCTCGGACCTGGTCGGTGGCGTTCTACGCCCTGGCACTGTTCTTCAACTATCCGCATTACATGGCGACCATCTATCGCGCTTATCACCGCACAGAGGATTTCAATAAGTACCGCATCTTCACGGTGCACACCACCGCGTTAATTTTTCTGACATTGTTGCTCTCGCATTCGTGGCTGAAACTGCTGCCGTGGATTTTTACGATTTATATCACGTGGAGTCCGTGGCACTACAGCGGGCAGAACTACGGGCTGTTCATGATGTTCGCGCGGCGGGCGGGGGCCAATCCGGATAAGGGCGCGCGGCAGGCGTTGTACGGGGCGTTCGTGGCTTCGTACTTGATGCTGTTTCTTGGGTTTCACACGGGGCATTCGACTGATCCGCTGTTTGTATCGCTGGGCATTCCTGCCACGGTGAGCCGATGGGAACAGATGGTGCTGGGAGCAGGGTTTGTCGCGCTGTCAGCATACGGACTGGTGAAGTTGTCGCGGCAAACGGGATGGCGCCGATTGCTTCCGTCCTTGACATTGTTCTCGTCGCAAGTTTTGTGGTTCTTATTGCCGGCGGCGATTGCACTGCTGAGACGCCTGGAGATTCCGCAGACGCGGTACAGCTCGGGCGCGTTGGCGGTGATGCATTCGGCGCAGTATTTGTGGATCACGAGCTACTATGCGCGGCGCGAAGCGTCTGGAGATGAGGCGAAGGCGGAGCGCAATTGGCGTCCGCTGGCGTATTTCGGAGTTCTGATTGTTGGAGGGATTGCGCTGTTTGTGCCGGGGCCGTGGCTGGCGAGCCGGGTGCTGCATCATGACTTTAGCGCGAGCTTTCTGATTTTTACTTCGCTGGTGAACATTCATCATTTCATTCTGGACGGCGCCATCTGGAAGCTACGAGATGGCCGTATAGCGGCGTTGCTGCTTAATTCGAAAGGGCGGGTGGCGGGTGCCATGGCCGACGCGGGCGGCCGGTTCGAGACGGCATGGCGATGGATTACGGGAGCCAGTGTTGGTGCCGTGCGGTGGCGAGTCAGCGCGGCACTGATGCTGCTGATCTGGGGCACGGTCGATCAGGCGCGGCATTATCTCTCCTTGCACAGTGATAACCTGAGCGATTTGAAGCGGGCAGCGGCGCTGGATTCATTTGACACCCAGTTGCAGATGCGGTTGGGCCGCAAGCAACTGGAGGAAGGGAATCCGCGGGAGGCGGAGGCGGCGTGGCGGCGGGCGATCGCAGCGAATCCGGCGGATCCGGCTGCGCGGCAGGCGCTGCTGAAGTTTCTTCTTGACCAGAAGCGCTTTGACGAGGCGTTTGCCTTGACTGAGGCTTCGCTGAAGTATGCGCCGAACGATGCGAACCTGCTCGTCGATCGGGGATTACTGGCTCTGCAGCGCGGGCATGCGGAGGAGGCTCTGGCCGACTGGGAGCGGGCGCTGAAGGCGGACCCCAATCAGTCGCTGGCGCATTTGTACTTGGCGCACGAGTTGGATCGCGAGGGCAAGGCACAGAACGCAGCCGCGCACTATCGGAGTTACCTCGACAAGATCGCGCAGCAACTCGAAGGCCGGCCAGCGCCGGATGTGTTGATTGGAATTGTGTTGCGTATGGCGGAATGTCAGCTCTGGTCGTCACAGCCCGAAGCCGCGGTGAAGTCCTATCAGATGGCGCAGAAACTGGCGCAACAGACGGGGCAGGCAAAGCTGGAGAGCATGGCGGATGTGAACGAGGCGCAGTTGCTGGGGAAGGCCGGGAAGGTAAATGACACCCTCCAGCTTTATCGGCGCGCGCTGGAATTGGACGATGCCGCGGCCGACACGGACGCGGGCGCGATAGACTGGTTCGCGTATGGTCACTTTCTGGACGAGGCCGGTTTTCCTCCGAGGATGGCGTATGCCTGCATGGTCAAATCCGAACGATTAGGGCAGTCGCTGGCAAAGTCGGGACTTTCGGCAAGCGTAGCGGGGGCGCGGCAGCAGTTGGAGAAACGGCTGGGAGCGGAGGCGGAGGCGATCCGGCGCAATCCCGATCCGGTGCTGCGGGACGCTTTGCGGGTACAGCGCTAGAGGCCGCAGCTTGTTTTTACTCCGGCCGTGCAAGATCTTAGACCGCGGAGATCGCTGAGAAAACCCGCAGAGGTCGCCGAGGGGGTTATCATCTGCGTGACAGTGTCACTTGACTGCCGGGCAATTTGCGTCTTGCGAGACAATTGACACTTCGGTTCTACTGCTGAACAATTAGCTATCCCTGCAATCTATTCTTTTGTTTTCTATAGGAGGAAGTGTATGGCCGATGAGGGCGAACAGATACACGTTGAAAGTCAGTCGAACGCCGGGAAGTGGATTCTGCTGATCGCGGCATTGCTGGTGGTGGCGGTCGCGGGATATGGATTCTACAGCACGCACATGGCGATGGAAAAAATGACGGCCGATCTGGCCGGCAGCCAGGCGCAAGTGAAAGAGTTGCAGAATCGCATGCAGACCGCCGAGGCCGAGGAAGAGACACTGGCGCAGCAGGCCGGCATGACCAAGAAAGAGTTGTCGCAACGCACGGCCCAGTTACAGGCGGAGCAAAAGGCCGCGGCAGCCCGGCTGGAGAAGGAACAGCAAGCACAGATCAGCGCGGTGTCCGGCGATATCGCGGGAGTGAAGACCGATGTTGGCGGGGTGAAGACGGATGTCGCCAGCACCAAAGCGGATCTGGAAGCGACCAAGGCGAGGCTGCAAAGCACCGTCGGCGATCTTGGGATGCAGAGCGGACTGATTGCGACGACTCGGTCGGATCTTGAGGCTTTGAAGCACAGGGGCGACCGCAATTATTACGAGTTCACCCTGCTGAAAGGCGCTAAGCCGCAGCCGGTCTCGACCGTGAGCCTGCAACTCAAGAAGACGGATCCGAAGAAGGCCAAGTTCACGCTGAACGTGACCTCGGACGACAAGACCATCGAGAAGAAAGACCGCAACGTGGCTGAGCCCATCCAGTTCTATTCCGGACGCGATCACCTCCTGTTTGAATTGGTGATCTGGAGCGTGGACAAGAGCAAAGCCACGGGATACCTGAGCACGCCGAAGGGTGCGCCGGTGCCGGTAACGGCGACTCCAACTACAGGCAGCGGGAATTGAACGGAATGTTTTTTCCCGGCGGGCACGTTCTTATGCAGATCGTGCTGCGTACGGGGATCATCTACCTGCTGGTACTGATTGGTGTGCGGTTAAGCGGCAAGCGTGAGGTCGGACAAATGACTCCGTTCGATCTCACGCTGCTGCTCCTGCTGTCGAACTCCGTACAGAATGCGATGACCGGGCCTGACACGTCGCTGACAGGCGGCGCGGTGGCGGCTTGCACGTTGTTGGTCCTGAACTACGGCGTGGCTGCCGTGTCGGGCTCGAACCGCCGCCTTCGGCGGTTGATCGAGGGCGAGCCCTCTCTGCTGGTGCATGACGGCACGGTGATTGAATCGCACATGGCACGAGAACGAGTGAGCATGGATGAACTGCATCGCGCGCTGCGCGAACATGGGATCAACAGCTGCGATCAGGTGGCGCTGGCCGTGCTCGAAGTGGACGGGTCGATTTCTTGTCTGAAGTATGACGAGATCAAGCCGGACGCGAATACGCATCTGGTGCGGCGAAGGTTCATCCAGAAGAAACAGTGACTGCAAGCTTCTGTTGAGTCGTCGCTCATTGTAAACCAGCGATTGGTGTCTGGTAATGCGGCCGTTCGGATTCGGTTATGACTCACAAGCGCCGTGAAAGCCGCAAGGAACGTAGTGCGCGACTCTCCGAGTTGCGAGAGAACGAACCGAAGTCCAACGGATCGGCTCGGCAGCGATACGTCACGGTTATCGGTGTGGCGATCGTGCTACTCTGCACGCTCGTTATTTACGCTCAAACCGTCAACGTTCCAACCATCGATTATGAAGACCCGTTCTATTTGCTCAGGAGCGCCTACGTCAATGTAAGCTCGCCATTTTCAAGGCTGGGTGCCGTCTGGACCGAGCCTTACTTTGCGAATTTTCATCCCGTGACGACGACGACTTGGCTGGTCGATCGAGCTTTTGCAGACAAGAAGAAGCCATTTGACAGCTTGCCGTTCCGCACGACACATCTTTTCTATGGCGTGGTCGGAGCATCTCTGGTGATTGTGCTCTATCGCCGGCTTCAAATTCCTGCGATGCTAGCGGTGCTCGGCGGCGTGTTGTATGCCGTTCACCCCATCCATACAGAGGTCATGGCGTGGCTCTCGGCGCGGAAGGATCTGATTTCACTAGTTTTCATCCTGATGTCATTCTGCGCATGGATTTGGGCGCGAGATGCAGAAACACCCACCCAGTGGAGAATGCGGTACGCTACGGCAATCGTTTTCGCACTGCTTGCAGTCCTCTCCAAGCCGATCGCGGTGATTCTGCCGCCGCTGGTGGTTGCCTACGAGTTCTGTTCGGCGCCGCACCCATGTCTGTTGGGCGGGCGCTGGAGTGAAAAGGCGGGCAGTACTCTGCTCCGCCGGACGCTGACTCTGGCGGCCTTGTTTGTTGTCATCGGAGTGGGATCCACGGCCGTCTTCCGTCTGCTGTTGGCGCGCGACTCAAGGCATGGGGGTTGGCTGATCTTCATCCCATTGATCCTGCTGCTATGTGTGCTGGCTATCGCTCCGGGGATGGGAGAATTGGCGGCGTTCCGCGAAGGGAAACAGACTGGAATGCGCGTGATCGGGCTACCGTTCGCCGTTCTCAGCGTCGTATTCGGCGCCGGCGCGGCTTGGACCTTCTGGGCACAACAACAGGTTGGCGCGATTAGGGCGAGCGCGGCTCTGTTGCCCACTCTGAACGTTACATTCGAAGCGATGCTGGCGTACGCAGGCAGAGCTTTCCTTCCCATGCACATGAGCGTGTCGTATACCTGGAGCGAGTATCCGAATCTCAGTGTGAGGGGAGTGCTCGGGGCAGCCCTGATTTGTGCAGTGCTCTGGATTGCCGTGCGCCTGGCAGGTTCTCCCGACAGCAACCGGCGGCTCATTTCCTTTGGAATCTTCTGGTATGTGATCGCATTGCTGCCGGTGTCGAACCTGGTGGCCACCAGCACGAAGATGGCGGACCGCTATCTCTTCGTGCCCACCGTGGGATCAATTCTCGTGCTCCTGGGGCTGATGACGCCGGTGTTTTCTGCCTCCAATCGCGGCCGTTTGGCAGCGTGGGTGGCGATGGTGTTGATTGCAGCGGTCTATACCGCGTGGGCCTACGGCAGGACCCAAGTCTGGTGTGGCAAAACGACCCGCTGGAATAATCTTTCCCAGCCTAATCTCAGCCTGTGGACCGCTGCCGTCGAAGTAAATCCTGAAGACACCCTCGCACTTTCAAATCTAGGATTGGCGTATCTCGAGCTGGACCCACCGCAGTCTGAGAAGGCATTGTCGTATCTAACCCACGCTCTCGAGGCGGGTGAAGCAAACCAGCGCAAGGTGACGGTCGAAGGAAGAATCGACCTCTCGCCCATACATGAGGGTATGGCAGACGCTTATTTCGCAAAGGCGTCGGCGCTCGCTGGCGGTCCCATGGATTCGGTCGCATGGCGGCAAAAGAAGGAAGCCTACAGCAGTGCGGCGAAGTTTTATAGGCTCGCGCTAGAGTTTCCATCAGGGTTTGCCTCGGACGAGGCGCGGGAGTTGAGCCGGCTTTCCGAAAGTGATGAAGGTCAGGCACAGCTCGATGCACAGGAGATCGGTGCGGTTCCGCTTCAGCAGCGAGAGGCACTGACACGTGAGCGGGATGAACTTCGCCATGAATCGGAGAGTTCTGTCCAGCGGGCGCGAGAACGGCTGGTAGAGGGTAATGTCCCGCCGACGGACCCAAACTTCCGCATGGCAACGCTTGACTGGGGGAACATTATTTTCAACCGCGAATCGGGTGCGACCGGGGAGGAAAAAGCGCGTTACTACCAAGAGGCGCTGCGACGATATCAAGAGGCAGAGACTTTGCTGCCGGACGATCCGCGTCCGCTTTTGTATCAGGGTCTTTGCTATGAGAGGCTCACCGCAGGCACGACGTCCGATGAAGAAAGGAGGCGCGAATTTTCGCTCGGCGAGGTAGTGTTGCGGCGGACCCTCACCTTGGGTGCCGATTTCCCGGGCTATAGCCCGGCGCTACCCTATAGAGAGTTGGCTATCCTGTATACGCATATGAACGACTATGGCTCCGCGCTGGAGCAACTGAAAAAGGCGCGGCAAGCTGCTGATAACAGTGCCGAGGCTGCCTCGGTGGAGAAGGATATTCGCAGCCTCGAGGAATACCTTGCTCAAAGGAACGTGAAAAAGTAGGTCCGTGCTCTGGAGTTAGGGTGCAGCCAGGAACTTCACGCACACCGGCTGACCGACTTCCAGAACCTTTCCCGTGGGTGTGAGCTTGCCGGACTTTTCGTCGATGCGGAAGATGACGATGTTATTAGATCCCTGATTTTCGGCAAAGAGCACAGTGCCTGTGGGATCGATTGCGAAGTTGCGTGGCGTCTTGCCCTGCGTCGAGGCGTGCTCGACCAGAGTCAGTGTGCCTTTTTCCGGATCGATGCCGAAGACGGTGATGCTGTCGTGTCCGCGGTTCGAGGCATAGAGGAACTTGCCGGAGGGGTGAACCTCGATTTCGGCGTCATCGTTCTCGCCTTTGAAATCGTCCGGCAGCGTCGAGATGGTTTGCGAACGATGGAGCATCCCCGCCTTCAGATCGATGGAGAAGGCAGTGACCGTCGATGCCAGTTCAGAGACCACGTAGGCAAATGTTTCCGAGGGATGAAGGGCAAAATGGCGCGGTCCGGAGCCGGCGTGGAGCGTGACGAAAGGGGGATTACTGGGCTTGAGGGATCCTTTCGACTTGTCGAATTTGTAGACGAGAAGTTCGTCGAGGCCGAGATCATCGACGAAGGCAAACCGCTGGTCAGGGGAGAGATCGATGGAGTGGGCGTGCGCGGCTTCCTGGCGTTTCGGATTCAGGCCGTGGCCGGTGTGCTGGACGAAGGCTGAAGCCGCTCCGAGCTTGCCATCGGCGGATATCGGAAACGCCGCGATGCTACCGCCCGTGTAATTGGCGACGAGAACATACTTTCCTGATTGGTCGACGGTGATGTAACAAGGGTCGGCGCCGCGTGAAGCGACCTCATTCAGAAAAGTCAGCTTGCCGGTGTCGCGATCGATGGAGAACGCGCTTACTCCGCCGCTGTTGGGGCCGTTGTAGTTCTGAACTTCGTTGACGGCGTAGAGAAAACGTCCGTTGGGATGAAGGGCGACCCATGAGGGATTAGTAGTTTCGGCCGCGAGTCCCAGGGACGTAACTTCCTGCGTAGCGGCATCGTAGCGATAGGCGTAGATGCCTTTGCTTTGGCTGCCATCCTGGGTGTAGGTGCCGACGTAAAGAAGGTATTTGCCCTTCTGCGGTTCGGCGGCCGACGCGTTGAGGGAAATGAAGAAAGCGAGCGAAGAGAGGAACACGAAGGCGCGGAGGAAACAGGGTCGGGTCATCTCGATATAGGAACCCATTCAGGCGCTTTCGCGCAAGCCCTACTTGCTGAGCATGACGGGAACGGTCTGGTCGTACGGCCAGATCACCGCCGCCACGACCTGACGGTGGTTGAAGGCATCGAGAGTGATGGGGAAGGCGACGATGATGGTCCGAGCAGTAGTTTCTCCCGGCTGGATCTTGGTTTCGGGGGTGAGAGCGGGCTGCGAGCCATTCTTGAGCGCCGGAAAGGCCTGGAAGTAGCGTTCGAAGTCGATGGCAGAGACCGCGTCGACGGTGGAGTCTCCGCTGGGCGCTTTAACTGAGGCCTGCAAGTTGCGCACGTAGAGGATTTTGTCGCTCGTGTTGTGAACGGTGAAGGTGAGCGCGACCATGGTGGAGTCTTGTCCGGGAATTTCCACGGCTACAACGTTGTCGAGCGTGCCCGAGGCTTGCGGCTTGGCGCGCTTCACGAACGAAACGAATAAGACCACAATGCCGAGCACGATGATGGCGACGACCAGGATCTTGCCCGAAGGAAGACTTTTCTTGGCGGTGCCGAATTCCTCGCCGATGTTGATGGTGGGGCCGGAAGGCGCGGCCGGTGGTTGTGGGGTGGAAGGCGGATTCGACATGGAGTTTTCCCTACCCAGCGATTTTACGCTTGGGGCGAGCGTGTCGTCCGTACCGGATTCTTCTTTTTGTTTGACTACGACCCGGCACTTCTGTGCCGGGCTTTCACATGCCGCCGCTTCGTGGCTAGATCGAACTCGAGAACTGACTCGAAGTGGCACGGGGGCGCGCGCGGGACGCTCGCGCCGACAGCCGGCGGGACGCCGGCGCTACCTTACCAGGCGTGTTTCATGGCTTTGGCGAACTTTGACGCGGGGAGCGTATTCAGGACGTCGTCTTTAGTAAGCCAGGCGCGGCGGGCCTGGAGGACTCCGAAGCGGATTTTGTCCATGTGCGAAGTATGGTGGGAGTCGGTGTTGATGACGATCTTCACGCCGTGTTGCTTGGCTTGGCGGAGGTTGGCGTCGTTGAGATCGAGGCGGTCGGGATAAGCGTTCAGTTCCATGGCGACTTTGTGCTTCGCGGCCGCGGTCAGTGCGGCGTGCATATCAAATCCGTAAGAGTCGCGGCGCAGCAGAATTCTGCCGGTGGGGTGGCCGATGATCGACGTGTTCGGATTGGAGATGGCTTTCACCAGTCGGTCGGTCATCTTGGCCGGTTCCTGACTGAAGACGGAATGCACGCTGGCGATGACGATGTCCATCTGCGCGAGCACGTCGTCGGAGAGATCGAGTTCGCCGTCGGCGAGGATGTCGACTTCGATGCCAGCGAAGATGGTGATGCCGTCGATCTTTTTGGCGGCCGCGCGAATGCGCGCGATATGTTCGAGGGCGCGCTTGTCGTCGAGGCCATTGGCGAAGGCGAGATTCTTGGAGTGGTCGGTGATAGCCATGTATTTGTAGCCGCGCGCCTTGGCAGCCTCAGCCATTTCTTCGATCGTGTTCTTACCGTCGGTCTCGACGGTATGCATGTGGACGTCGCCCTGCAGATCTTTTTGCGTGATCAACTGCGGCAAGGCATGATTCTGCGCGAGGTCGATCTCGCCCAGGTTTTCGCGCATCTCGGGCGGGATGTAGTCGAGTTTCAACTTGGCGTAAATTTCTTCCTCGGTTTTGCCTGCCACCGGTTTCTCGCCTTCGAGTGTAGCGAGGCTGTATTCGTTTAGCGTGTAGCCCATCTTGAGTGCGCGCTGGCGCAGGGCGACGTTGTGCGCTTTCGATCCGGTGAAGTACTGCATGGCGGCACCGAAAGAGTCAGGCGGGAGCAGGCGAACATCAACCTGCATGCCGTTGCGGAGGTGAAAGCTGATTTTGTTGTCGCCGCGGGCGATGACATCCATGATCGGAGGATATTTGGCGACGTAGTCGATGGCTTCCTGGCGTCCGGCTTCGCTGCAGCAGGATTTGCCGGTGACGAGGATGTCGAGATCGCCGACGGTATCGCGGCCACGGCGCAGGGAGCCGGCGGGCGTGATCTTGTCGATGCCTTGGAAGTTCTCGATGTAGGCGGTGAGTTTCTCGCTCTCGATCTCGGCCGCATCGATGAGGAATCGGCCGCCGATGCGGCGATAGTCTTCGATGGCTTTCAGAAGCTTGGCCTCGTGCTTCTCGCCCATACGGGGAAGGGTACGAATCTTGCCCTCGCGCGCCAGTTTCTCGACACCATCGACATCGCTGACCTTGTATGCGCTCCAGATCAAAGCGATCGTCTTCGGGCCCAGGCCTTGAATCTTGAGCAACTGCAGCATGGAGGGATGATATTTCTCCAGCAGTTCGGTCTGAACGGCAAGTTTGCCAGTGGTAAAGAGTTCCTGGAGATTGTTGAGCATGCCCTTGCCGATGCCGGGGATGGCGAGCACCTGCTTGGGATCGCTGATGATGTCCTTGATCTGGTGGGAGTGATTCTCGATGGCCTGCGCGGCGTTGCGATAGGAGCGGATGCGGAAGGAATCCTGTCCGTCGATCTCGAGCAGGTCGGCGGTCTCGAAGAGGATGTTGGCGATGGCTTTGTTGTCCACGCACTAAAGATAAACCAAAGCTGGGCGGCGGGAGGCATTGCCGGAGAACACTGCGACCTTCGCGGTAATGAGCTGAACGACTCGACGCCGATCGGATAGGACTGAAACGTCCACGGGAGCGAAGAGATCGGCTGGCGCGCCTACCAGGTCTTACTGTGCTTTCACCACGTTTGCCGCTTGCGGACCTTTCTGGCCCTCGGCAATTTCGAACTCTACCAGATCGCCTTCCTGCAGGCTCTTGTAGCCCTCGGCGGCGATCGCGCTGTAATGCACAAATACGTCAGGTCCATCTGCGCGACCGATGAACCCGTAGCCTTTCGCGTTATTGAACCACTTCACGGTTCCTTTCATACGTTCCACAAAGAGCCCCTTTTCTGCACGTCCTCTGTAGGGGCCCGAGGACGTGCCCGCAGTAATAGTTAGGATGCATTTTGTAGCTGTAGGGGTAGGCTGTCAAGAGATTGCGTCAAAGACACGCGCAAGTCGCGGGCATGAGATAGCCGCAACAAAAACGATGTAACCTGCAACAAAACAATGCGCGTGTGATGATCGCCTGCTGCCGATCTTAAGGGATGAGAGCAGAACCCATCAACCACGAAGGACACGAAGTTACACGACGGATTTCCGGAAATGGTTTTCTTCGTGCACTCTCGTGTCCTTGGCGATTGATGATTTACCTCCTTAGAATCCTCATAATTTGCCTTTGCCGTGATTCAAGACGTGATCGAGCCACAGCACCGATGAGATGGTTTTGGCGTCGCGGATGGTGCCCTTCAGAATCATGCGGACCACGGTGGGCAAGGGAAGCATGCGCTTGTAGATCACTTCATCGTCCTCGGGTTCGGCTTCTCCGGCGTGGAGACGAGTGGCGAGGTAGACGGCCATGGTTTCGGCGACGAAACCAGGGCTGGCGTAGAACTTGAGAATGCAGCGCCAGCGGTCGGCACGGTATCCGGTCTCTTCGATCAGTTCGCGTTTGGCGGCCTGCAGCTCGTGCTCCCCGGGATCGATGCGGCCGGCCGGGAGTTCCCAGAGATAGTCTTTTGCGGCATGGCGATATTGGCGCTCGAGGAGGACGCGGGGCACCGCGCCGGCATCGTCGACCGCGAGCACGACGATGGAACCGGAGTGATGGACGAGATCGCGGCGCACTTTGATGCCACCGGGTTCGACGACGCGATCAGTGGTTACCCAAAAAACCGGGCCGCGATACACGGTGCGAGAGGAAACGAGACGGGCCTGAGATCGCCGCGCAGGGCGAGATTGGGCCCGTGAAGAATGTTTGGCCATGCCATCAATATAAAGCACGGCGGCAGCGGCGACTCTCTATGACGTGGTCCTCTGCTATGCTGCCCGGCATGACGCAGAAACCGAGTATCGCGATCGTGGGTGCGGGGAATCTGGGGACAGCGTTGGCGCTTGCGCTGCGGGAGGCGGGCTATCGAATTGAATCGGTGATTGCGCGAGCCGGAGGAAGATCCCTCACGCGGGCCAGGGGGTTGGCAAGGCAGACCCGATCGCGGGCAGTTCTGGGTGCAGAAGAAGTGAAGGCGCGCGTTCTATGGCTTTGCGTGCCTGACGGCGAGATCGCGCGGGCGTCGGCCTCGCTGGCTGAGGGATTCCGTGTCCGGGGAAAGATTGCGCTGCACTCGAGCGGGGCACTCGACAGCGAAACGCTGGAGCCGCTGAGGAAGAAGGGGGCGGCAGTGGCGTCGGTGCATCCGCTGATGACATTTGTGCGGGGATCGCGGCCATCGCTTGCTGGAGTGTCGTTTGCGATTGAGGGCGATCTGGCGGCGGTGCGGGCCGCGAGAGGTATCGTGCGTGACCTTGGAGGCGAGTCCTACGCTATCGGTCGGAAGGAAAAGAATGCCTATCACGCATGGGGAACTTTCGCTTCGCCCCTGCTGACAGCTCTGCTGGCGACAACCGAGCAGGTGGCGGGGCTGGCGGGGGTGACAAAGAAGACGGCGAGAATACGCATGCTTCCGATACTCCTGCAGACGGTAAGGAATTACGGAGACCTGGGGGCAGCGGCCGGGTTCAGCGGACCGATTGTTCGCGGAGACGTGGAGACCGTGCGGCGCCATCTAGAAGGGTTGCGAAGGGCGCCTGTTCCGCGGCAGGTTTACTTGGCTCTGGCGCGAGCCGCGCTGGAGTATCTACCGGCAAAAAACAAAACATCGTTGCAAAGGCTTCTCGACTCGGCGCGTCGGTGACTCTAAGGCTCGCGTTCTTAGGACGTGAACAAGTGGCCGAGCTTTTCCTTCTTCGTCCGCAGATATTCCTCGGCGTGCGGGCTGGGAGTGACTTCGCAGGGAACGCGCTCAACGACACGCACACCAGAGCGTTCCAGGGCTTCTACCTTGTCGGGATTGTTGGAGAGCAGCCGCACCCTGGTGACGCCCAGCGCCTTGAGAATCCCGCCCGGAAGCGTGAAGTCGCGATGGTCGGCTTTGAAACCGAGACGCTCGTTGGCTTCCACGGTGTCGAGACCGGCGTCCTGCAATTCGTAGGCTTGCAGTTTGGCCATCAGACCGATGCCGCGTCCTTCCTGCTGTTCGTAGATCAGGATGCCGGAGCCCTCTTCGGCGATCATCGACAAGGAGAGTTCGAGCTGCTGGCGACAATCGCAGCGCAGCGAGTGGAAAACGTCTCCGGTGAGGCATTGCGAGTGGATGCGGACAAGGGGCGGGCGAGACTTCACATCGCCCATAACCAAGGCAACGGCCTCTTCGATACGCCGATCAACCCTTCCTTCGGAATGTGCGCGGAATCCGTAAATGCGGAACTGCCCCCATCGTGTAGGGAAGTCGGCGGAAGCGACCTGCTGGACTGCGTTTTCGTTCACTCAATCATTATAGCGGTTGAGCGAGGAGCGGCAGCGTTAGCCGCGAGCGCGGAAAGGAAAGATGGCGTCTTGTTTGGAGGGAATGGGGGAGCCGTTACGCGTGGCGGGATGGAAATGCCAGTTTTCGAGAGCCGCGAGGCACTTCGAGTCGATCTCGGGGCCGAGGCTCTGCAGCACGGTTTTGCTGACGATTTCGCCGCGTTCGTCGATGGTGATTTCAATGATTTCGTTTCCCGGCGAGGTGGGGAGTTGCCATGGGTAGACGACAGGATCGGAGGTGGCGACGGGGAGCGCGGGGCGGATTTCATCGCCGTAGAGTTGCCCCTGGCGCAGGGTTCCGTAGGGAAGACCGGCCTGGGCGCCGTGACCCAGAGCGGAGAGCGTCTGCGCTTTCGACTTATCTTGTTCTTCGGCACGGGCGACGGGCGTCTGCCGTGCCGTCAACTTGGACAATTGTGAGGAAGCCTTCCACGTCAGCTTTTGCCCGAGGCGCTGGTGCTTGTAGCGCTCGGTGGCCAGATCGGAAGAGCTATGAGAGCTGTCGTCGGGATTCTTGCTCGACCAGTAGAGCCGCGTGACCGATGTTCCATTCTGACAAAGGGCGACGGAGTTTGGAGTCAGCAACCTCGGCTCGGGAGTGTGAAGCATCCAGGCGAGAATTACCGCATGGAGAGCTACCGAGACGGCGCGAAGGCGGCGCTGCCGCCGTGCGGTCGCAGGATTCAGTGGCTCAAACATGAAGAATTCCCCATCGTCCCAGTATTGCCTGGTGCTAGTTAGACGCAGGTCGCCGGGTTTCGTCAAGGTGATTTGTAGGGTTCGAGGGAGTCCTCGGAGAAATGGAGCGCGTGCGGTGTTCTGGAGTTATTTGGACGAAAGCTCTTAACCGCGGAGAACGCTGAGGATTCGCAGAGGTCGCCGAGGAACCAGAACGATTTAGGACTCTCTAGACGCCGAGGCTTGGTGCGGATTCCGGAAGGCTGATAAAATAATGCAGCAATCCGATCCAACCTCGCACGGGGCTATAGCTCAGCTGGGAGAGCGCATCGTTCGCAACGATGAGGTCGTCGGTTCGATCCCGACTAGCTCCACCAATCCTTCTAATGATTTGTGGATGATGGGGCTTCTGACTAAAGGCGTCCGACCGTTGCATTCGCTTACGAACTCCTGATCCCGCTCGGAGAGCCGGATGAGGCTGCTTGCTCGGCTGTCCTGACGCAAGCACAAGCTGGGTTCGATTTGACGCCAGTCTCAGCTCTCCGACGCGGGGATCCGAAAT
>Ga0209698_10001449_pt1 | contig 27217 bp, 26 predicted proteins | sample LitLauG_LLR_2012_FD_187203 | JGI IMG/M metagenome (GOLD analysis project Ga0209698, IMG submission 187203) | Freshwater sediment microbial communities from Pennsylvania, USA - Little Laurel Run_MetaG_LLR_2012 (SPAdes) (version 2) | ecosystem: Environmental > Aquatic > Freshwater > Creek >... | reverse complement strand
AGGAGGAGCGGGTGGCGCGGCGACCGGCGCGGGCGGTTCGGCTGAAGCGGTCGGCGCGGCAGCCGGCGCCACGGCGCTGGCCGCGGCGGAGCCGGACACCGCACTCGCGGCGGGGGGCGCCGAGGCAGGGACCGTCTGGGCCAGGGCAAATGTGGTCGTCGCGGAGAGCGCGAGCGCGCCGGCGAGAACTAGACGCATGTTATTCCTGTTTCCTTCACCATTGGCCCTAGGCCATCGTCCCTATCCGCACCCGAAATTCGGGCATCTGTTCGTTCGAGTGCGCCTCTACTGGACGATCTCGTCGGCCCGCTCGGCCAGGATCGTCAGGCCGAGCGGCGTGACGTCGGCAAAGCCGCCCTGGACATCGTAGACCCTCTCGCCGCCATCGTTGTGCACGTGGACGCGGCCCTCCTTGAGGGTCGTCATGAACGGCGCATGGCCAGCCAGAACGCCAAAGCCGCCCTCGGATCCCGGCGCATCGACCCTATCGACATCGCCCGAGAACAGTTCACGCTCGGGGGACACCAGCGAAAAATGCAGCTTCTCTGCCATCCCTAGCCTTCCGCGGCGATCTTTTCGGCCTTGGCCACCGCATCATCGATGGTGCCGACGTTGAAGAAGGCCTGCTCGGGCAGGTGGTCGTATTCGCCGTCGCACACCGCCTTGAACGAGCGGATGGTGTCTTCAAGCGAGACGAAGACCCCCGGCAGGTTGGTGAACGCCTCGGCCACGTGGAACGGCTGCGAGAGGAAGCGCTGAAGCTTGCGCGCGCGCGCCACCACTAGTTTGTCCTCTTCCGAGAGTTCGTCCATGCCGAGAATGGCGATGATGTCCTTCAAGGCCTTGTAGCTTTGCAGAATTTCCTGGACCCGGCGGGCGGTGTTGTAGTGCTCCTCGCCGATCACCAGCGGATCGAGAATGCGCGAGGTGGAATCCAGCGGGTCGACAGCGGGGAAGATGCCCTGGGCGGCGATATCGCGGCTGAGCACGGTCTTGGCGTCAAGGTGGGCGAAGGACGTGGCCGGGGCCGGGTCGGTGAGGTCGTCGGCGGGAACGTAAATCGCCTGAACCGAGGTGATCGAACCCTTGGAGGTGGAGGTGATGCGCTCCTGCAGATTGCCCATCTCGGTGGCCAGCGTCGGCTGATAGCCCACGGCCGAGGGGATCCGGCCCAGCAAAGCCGACACTTCCGAGCCGGCCTGGGTAAAGCGGAAAATGTTGTCGATGAAGAGCAGCACGTCTTTGCCTTCGACATCACGGAAATATTCCGCCTGGGCGAGGCCGGTCAGGGCGACGCGGGCGCGGGCGCCGGGGGGCTCGTTCATCTGACCGTAAACCAGGCTGCAGCGAGAACCTTCGGTCGAACCGTTGTTCTCGCGCGGGTCGACGTTCACCTTGGATTCGATCATCTCGTGATAGAGATCGTTACCTTCGCGGGTGCGCTCGCCGACGCCGGCCAGTACCGAATAGCCGCCGTAGGCCTTGGCGATGTTGTTGATCAGCTCCTGCATGGTCACGGTCTTGCCCACGCCGGCCCCGCCGAAGAGGCCCGTCTTGCCGCCGCGGGTGTAGGGGCAGAGCAGATCAACGACCTTGATCCCGGTCACGAGGATTTCCGCCGATGTCGCCTGCTCGGCGAACGACGGCGCGTCACGGTGAATGGGCGAGCTGAAGGGGCTGGTGATCGGGCCAGCTTCGTCGACCGGCTCGCCAATGACGTTCATGATCCGCCCGAGCGTCGCGGGGCCGACCGGCACAGTGATGGGGCCGCCGGTGTCCGTCACCGCCTGGCCTCGGGTGAGACCTTCGGTGGTGTCCATGGCGATGGTGCGCACTGCGTTTTCGCCCAGGTGCTGCGCGACCTCCAGAACCAGGCGGAAGGGTTCGCCGGTGCGCTGATCGGTGTTGGTGGTTTCCAGGGCCGAGAGAATCGCCGGCAGGTGACCTTCGAACTCGACGTCGACAACCGCGCCGATGACCTGCGAAACGCGACCCGTGGCGATACCGGCGACGGCGGCCGGCGCGGCGGTCTTGGCCGCCGCGGGTTTGCGCGCGGCGGGCTTCTTGGCGGCGGGGGTATCGGCTGTGGTGGTGGCCATCTTAAGTTTCCTTACAGAGCTTCGGCGCCGGAGATGATCTCAATCAGCTCCTTGGTGATTTGCGCCTGACGGGTGCGGTTCATGACGATCTTCAGCGAATTGATCAGATCACCGGCGTTGCGAGTGGCGTTGTCCATGGCGGTCATCTGGGAGGCGTAGAACCCGGCCTGATTTTCCAGCATCGCCGCCAGGACCTGGACCGTCAGATTGCGTGGCAGCAGCGTCGCGAGGATGGTTTCCTCGTCAGGCTCGTACTCATAGGACGCGCCCCGCAGATCGATTGTCGGCGCGTCCGCGTCGACGGCGGCGGGGATCAGCTGACGGGCGGTTGGGGTCTGGGTGACCACTGAGCGAAAGCGGCTGTAGATCAGGGTGGCGACATCGACCTCGCCGGTTTCGAATAGTTCGGCGATCTTTTCGGCGATGGGCTGCGCGCCGGCCAGGGAAGGAACGCCGGCCTCATAGGCGGCGACAATCCGATCGCCGAACTGACGGCGCAGCTGGGCGTTGGCTTTGCGGCCGACCAGCAGCAATTTGACCTCTTTGCCGGCGGCGGCGAGCGTGGCGATGCGCTCCCGCGCCAGGCGGACGATCTGGGTGTTGAACCCGCCGGCGAGGCCGCGGTCGGACGTGGCCACGATCAGCAGCTGGCGACGGTCCGACCCGGTGCCGACCAGCAGCTTGGGCGCGCCATCGCCGCTGACGCCGGCGGCGAGATTGGCGATCACCCCGGCCATGCGCGCGGCGTAGGGCCGTGCGTTCTGGGCGGAATCCTGGGCGCGCCGCAGCTTGGCGGCGGCGACCATCTGCATCGCCTTGGTGATCTTTTGCGTGGACTGCAGGCTGGCGATGCGGCCGCGCAGTTCCTTTACGGTGGCCATGTTCTAAGGTTCCCCGACGGCCAGCCCTTACGCGAACGTCGCGACGAAGGATTCCAGAGCTTTTTTCAGCTCGGCCTCGAGATCGGCGGTCAGCTCCTTCTTGGTGCGGATGCCGTCCAGCAGACCCTGGTGCTGACTGTGAGCGCGGGACAGGAACTCCTGCTGGAAGCGCCCGACATCGGCGGTCGCGACACCGTCGAGGTAGCCACGCGTGCCGGCGTAGATCACGCAGACCTGCTCTTCGACCACCAGCGGAGAATATTGCGGCTGTTTCAGGAGCTCGGTCAGGCGCTCGCCCCGAGCGAGCTGTCGCTGGGTGGCGGCGTCGAGGTCAGAGCCGAATTTGGCGAAAGCTGCCATTTCCCGGAACTGGGCCAATTCGGCCTTGAGCTGGCCGGTCGCCTGCTTCATCGCCTTGATCTGAGCCGATGAACCCACGCGGCTGACCGAGATGCCGACGTTAACGGCTGGGCGGATGCCCTGGTAGAACAGGTCGGTTTCCAGAAAGATCTGGCCGTCGGTGATCGAGATCACATTGGTGGGGATATAGGCCGAGACGTCGTTGGCCTGGGTCTCGATCAGCGGCAGGGCCGTCAGCGAGCCAGAACCGTTCTCGGCGTTGAGCTTGGCCGCGCGTTCGAGCAGGCGGGAGTGGAGATAGAAGACGTCCCCCGGATAGGCTTCCCGTCCCGGCGGGCGGCGCAGGAGCAGCGACATCTGGCGATAGGCGACCGCCTGTTTGGAGAGATCGTCGTAGATGATCAGCGCGTGCATGCCGTTGTCGCGGAACCACTCGCCCATGGCGCAGCCCGAGAACGGCGCGAGGAACTGCAGCGGGGCCGGCTCCGACGCCGTCGAGGCGACAACGATGGTGTAGTCCAGTGCGCCGCGCTCTTCGAGCGTCTTGACGATCTGGGCCACGGTCGAGCGCTTCTGACCGATGGCGACATAGATACAATAGAGCTTGGCGTTCTCGTCGTCGCCGGCGTTGATCGCCTTCTGATTGAGGATGGTGTCGATGGCGACCGCCGTCTTGCCGGTTTCACGGTCGCCGATGATCAGCTCGCGCTGGCCGCGGCCGACCGGGATCAGACTGTCGATCGCCTTGAGGCCGGTCTGCACAGGCTCATGCACCGATTTGCGGGGGATGATACCCGGCGCCTTGACGTCCACGCGGCGGCGTTCGGCGATGTTGGTGATCGGCCCCTTGCCGTCGATCGGCTCACCCAGAGGATTGACCACGCGGCCAAGCAGACCCTTGCCGACCGGCACGTCGACGATTTCGCTGAGGCGGCGGACTTCGTCGCCTTCGCCGATCTGGGCGTCGGAACCGAAGATCACGACCCCGACGTTGTCGCGCTCAAGGTTAAGCGCCATGCCCTTCACGCCGGCGGTGGGAAACTCCACCATTTCGCCGGCCTGGACGCGGTCGAGGCCGAAGACCCGGGCGATGCCGTCGCCGACGCTGAGCACCTGGCCGACGTCGGAGACGTCGGCTTCGACGCCGAAATTGGCGATCTGACCTTTGAGGATATCGGAGATTTCCGAGGCGCGAATGTCCATGGATCTATCTTCTGCTTAAGCTCTTTTGAGGGCGAATTTCAGGGAATCTAGCTTCGACTTCAGCGAAGCGTCGTAAAGCCGCGAACCTACACGCACCTTGACGCCGCCGAGGATGGCCGGGTCGACGCGGGTTTCGATTTCAGGATCCTTGCCCAGCGCCTGGCGCAGGCCTTCGGACAGGGCCTTGCTCTGCGCCGCGGTCATGGGCGCGGCGGTGACGACCTGGGCCGACACCACCCCGCGTCGCGAGGCGGCGAGGGATTTGAACGCCTGGACAATGGCCGCCAAGGCCGCCGCGCGGCCGTTGCCGGACACGACGCCGAGGAATTTGCGGGTTGTATCGTTGAAACCCGCCCGGTCGGCGATCGCGGCCAGCCCGCGCGCCTTATCTTCGGCGGTAAAGCGTGGCGACACCAACAGCGTTCGCAACTCGGGGCTCTGAACGCGCAGATCCTCGAAGGCTTTCAAATCGGCCTCGACAGCGCTCAGCACGCCGGTCTCATCAGCCAGATTGAACAGGGCCAGCGCGTATCGCGCGCCCACGTCCATCGCATTGGAATCATCCGCCACGTTACAAACCGTCCGGTGTCAGTGTCATGCCGGCGCGCGGTTATCCCGCCGCCAACTGAGGAGCTTGAATTCACGAAGGAATCCAGGATGGTCCGGAGCGTCTCGAAAGACCCCCCGCCGCAAGCCGCGCGCCTGATAACACGCGATGTTGGCCATCGCAACCGGATGGCGTCAGGCAAGCCCGGGCGGGCGGCGCAAGCGCCGAAGATTGCCCGCCATGGCAGGGCCGCCCCTCACCGGATAGACTGGCAAGCCGGATATCTGGGGAGATCACCATGAGCACATTGAAGTCGTCATTCGATTTCGTCGGGCGGGGGGCCCGATGAGCAGCCCACCTGACGCTTCGATCATAGCGGCGACCGTCAAAGGTCTCGACCTGGGCTTCGGCCAGGCCGAGCAGCGCCTGCTAAACGAACTGCGCACGCTGCGACGCAAGGCGCGACTGGCCGCCGGCGGAGGCACCCATGCGGAGCGACAACTGACCATCGGACAGCGCGTGGCGGACCGAGTCGCCGCGACGATGGGGTCGTGGCCGTTCATCATCGTCCAGTCGATCATTCTCGTAATCTGGATTGCGCTGAATATCGTCGCCTGGTCCCAGCACTGGGACCCTTATCCGTTCATCCTGCTCAACCTGGCCCTGTCGTTCCAGGCCGCCTACGCCGCCCCATTCATCATGATGAGTCAGAACCGCCAGGCCGACATCGACCGCGCGGCGGCGGAGACGGATCACAAGGTCAATCTGAAGGCCGAGATGGAAATCGAATTGCTACACCAGAAGATCGACACGCTGCGGGAGCAGGAATTCGTCATGCTGACGCAGGCGGTGCGCGACCTATCCGCATTGCTGGCCGAACAGGGCATGCGCGGCGACGCCGCGTCGGCCACGCCGAAATAGCTGTCCAAAGACGTCAACGCCGCCGGCATGAACCGCCGGCGGGCTTAGGGTCGATAGAGTTCTTGGCTTACGCCGCCGCGACCGCGCGCCTGCGCGCGCCTCGAAGCGCGCCGCCGATCCCACCGACGCCGATCAGCATCAGCGCCCACGCGGCGGGCTCCGGCGTCGAAGACAGCGTCAATGTGCCCGCGCTAGTAACGACGTATGACCCGCCTTTCGCCGCCCACAACTCGCCAGGTCCGGTCGAAGGATTGACCTGGCCGCCGATCAGATCCGACCAAAGGTTGTATTCGCCACCCGGGACCAGGTTCCCGCTGACGTAGAAGCCGTCGGTGTCAACGGGATAGGCGTTGTTGACATAGAACCGGCCGTCAGGGGTTGTGTAACGCGCCGTTCCGTTCGGGTTGGCGATCAAAGAGAGCGCTGAATCCACGCCCAGCGGGGAAATGATTGTCCCGGAGAACGAGGTGATCGCTCCGCCAATCTCGGTGAACTGACCAGAGCCGTTCACGGTCGAACTTGTGTACTTCCAGTCGATCGTCGCGGCGCAAGCGCTTCCGGCGACAAACATCCCAGTGGCGATCAAGCTCACGGCAAGTCTGAGGTGACGCATTTGGTCTGTCCGCGAAATGTAAAACCTAACGGACTGTTAAAATGTTCGCAGGCGCGCAACGATTCCGTAGTGGCCGCAATCGCGCCTCAGTCGCCTAAGGGATTGCCGAATCCTTAATCCTCTCCGACGCGGGGATTTCGGACATTCGCTTTCCGGGCGATGTGGCGTTCATCGCCGCGTGGACACCGGCGCGGTCCGCGTCCGGTCCACTATGAGAGTCGTCCAATTCGAGGGAACAGCGGCCGCGGGACACTATCCCGCGCCTAACAGGTTGCATCCGGGCGCGATCTAAGCTTTGAGGAGCGCGCTCAAAACCCCGCCAAAGGAATCATGAAAGACCCGCTTAAGACCGGATTCGCGGATCGCTTGTCCGCCCAGGCCGAAGCTCGCAAGGCGATGCTGGCCAAGATGAAGCCCAAACCGATGGTGCAGGCCACAGAACTCGAGAGCCGCGCCGAGATCAAGGCGCGCGAGCTTGAGGCCGTGCGCAAGGCCCGCGCCGAGGCCAAGGAAGCCGCGCGCCTGGAAGCGGAGGCGAAGGCCTTGGCCGAGCTTGAAAGCAAGCGCAGCGAGCGCAAGGAGCGTAAGGCCCTGACCAAGGCCGAACAGAAGGCGCGCCGCGACGCGCGTTACGCGGCGCGTAAATCGCGCAAATAGGATTTCGTCAGGGCTACTCCGCCGCCATCGCCATCGCCGGGGCGGGTTGCGCCCCGCGTAGCAGTCGCCCGGGGAGGACTCCGGTGGGCTCGCCGTTGCGATAGGTGATCTGGCCGGCCACGATGGTCGCTTCATAGCCGCTGGCGCGCTGGATCAGTCGGCGCCCGCCCGATGGCAGGTCGTAGACAACCTCCGGCGCATGCAACGTCAGGTTGTCGTGGTCGATCACATTGATATCGGCGCGATAGCCTGGCGCGATGACGCCGCGGTCATTGAGGCCGACGGCCGCGGCCGTATCGCGGGTCTGCATGCGCACAACGCTTTCCAACGGCAGTTTGGGTCCGCGCGTCCGGTCGCGGGTCCAGTGCGTGAGCATGGAGGTCGGGAAGGATCCATCGCAGATCGTGCCGACATGGGCGCCGCCGTCGGAAAGGCCCGGCACGGTGTTTGGGTGGTCGATCATCTCGCGCACGGCGTCCAGCGAGCCTTCGCTGTAGTTGAGGAAGGTGATGTAGAGCATGCCGCGCCCGTCGTTGGTGAGCATGTGGTCAAGCGCGACCGCTTCCGGCGATAGGCCCTTCGCCGCGGCGACCGACGCCACGGACGTTTCCGCGGCGGGTTCGTAATCCGGAAGGCCGTCCATGGGATACATCTTGTCCCAGGCCTCGATCATCACCGGCACCGCCGCCTTCGGCCCGGCGCCGAGGGCCTCCTTGGCCAACAGGCGTTCGCTGAACGCCGGGTCTTTGAGGCGAGCGACGCGCTCGGCCAGGGGCAGCTTGGCGATCTCGCGATAGACCGGGTGGCGGCTGAACGGGTTCATGGTCAGCTCCAGACCCAGCAACACACCGACCGGGCGCGCGGCCACCTGAGCCTTGATGTCCAAACCGTCGGCGACGGCGTCCTCCATCGCGCCCAGCAGGATGCGGTAGCCCTTGGGATTGCCGCCGCCCTGGGCGAGGCTGAACGACATCGGCCGGCCGCTCGCCTCGACCACCCGCCTCAGCATGGCGAATTCGTCGGCGGGTTTGGCGAAGTCGGAGACGAACTGCAGCACGCCCTTGCCAGCCTCGGCCAGACCCATGGCGATGCCGGTGAGTTCGTCCTCGCCCGCGGTCAGGGTCGGCGTCGGATTGCCAAAGCTATCCCGGTGGTTGAGCGTGCGTGAGGTGGAAAAGCCCAGAGCTCCCGCTTCGACCGCACTCTTGGCGAGCGCCGCCATGGCCTTGATGTCTTCGGCGGTCGCGGGCTCGCGGTCGACCCCCCGCTGACCCATCACATAGACTCGCAGGGCCGCGTGGGGCGCCTGGCTGCCGATGTCGACATCGAATTGGCGTTGCGACAGGGCGTCGAGATATTCGGGGTAGGATTCCCAGTTCCAGGGCAGGCCCTGGCTGAGGACGGGAAACGGAATGTCCTCCACGCCTTCCATCAGGTGGATCAGGCGCTCGTGGTCGTCCGGCTTGCACGGCGCGAAACCGACGCCACAATTGCCCATCACCACCGTCGTAACTCCGTGCCAGGACGAAGGCTGCATCCGGCCATCCCAGGTCGCCTGACCATCATAGTGGGTGTGGATGTCGACAAAGCCGGGCGTGACGATCTTGCCCGTCGCGTCGATCTCCTCGGCGCCCGCTCCAGACACCTGGCCCACGGCGGCGATGCGTCCGTCCTTGACCGCGACATCGGCGAGGCGAGCCGCCGCGCCCGTACCGTCGATCACCCGACCGTTGCGGATCACCAGATCATAGGCCGCCGTCATGGCGCTCTCCCTTTGCGTGCTTTGGCGGTATCTGCCACCCGCCGGGGCGAGTTCGTCAAGAGAAGCGTGAATTCCTGGCCGCGAGTATAGAAATCCCCCGCTTCCAAATTTCCCCCGCGAGCCTAAGGTTCCCGGCAAAGACGATCGCTATTTCCAGGAGATGCGCCATGGACGGATCCACCCAGCTCGACGCCAAACGTCACGGCCGATCCGGCCGCGGGAAGGTATATGACTCGATCATCGACACGATCGGCGACACCCCGCTGGTGCGTCTGCCACGGCTCAGCGCGGCGATGAAGCCCCATGGCGAGGTGTTGGCCAAGCTGGAGTTCTTCAATCCCCTGGCGTCGGTCAAGGACCGTATCGGCCTGGCGATGATTGAGGCGCTGGAAGCCGAGGGCAAGATCAAGCCGGGATCGACGCTCGTCGAACCCACCAGTGGCAACACCGGCATCGCCCTGGCGTTTGTCGCCGCCGCCAAGGGCCTGAACCTGATCCTGGTGATGCCCGAAAGCATGTCGATCGAGCGGCGCAAGATGCTGGCCCTGCTGGGCGCCAAACTCGAGCTTACCCCGGCCGAGCGCGGCATGACGGGCGCCGTGGCCCGGGCGCGCGAGATCCTCGACGAAATCCCCGGCTCGGTGATGCCGCAGCAATTCGAGAATCCGGCCAATCCGGCGATCCACCGCATCTCGACCGCCGAAGAGATCTGGAACGACACCGGGGGCAAGGTCGACGTGGTGATCAGCGGGGTGGGCACCGCCGGCACCATCACCGGGGTCGGCCAGGTGCTGAAGGCCCGCAAGCCCAGCCTGCGCATGGTGGCGGTGGAACCCTCGGCCTCGCCCGTGCTGTCGGGGGGCAAGCCCGGTCCGCACAAGATCCAGGGGATTGGCGCGGGCTTCGTGCCGGCGGTGCTGGATCGCGGCGTGATCGACGAAATCATCCAGGTCAGCAATGAAGACGCCATCGCCATGGCCCGTCGCGCCGCGCGCGAGGAAGGCATTCCCGTGGGGATTTCATCCGGCGCGGCGCTGACCGCGGCCTTCGACGTGGCGTCGCGCGCGGACATGGCCGGCAAGACGATTGTCGCCATCATCCCAAGTTTCGCCGAACGGTATCTCTCGACGGCTCTGTTCGACGGCATTTGACAGACGTCTACGACGCGGAGAAGCGCTCGGCGGTCATGCGCCGGGTCAAGGGCGCCGGTACGACGCCGGAGCTCGCCGTCCGGCGCCTGATCTGGCGCCTGGGCGGGCGCTATCGGCTCAACCGCAAGGATCTGCCGGGTAAGCCCGATATTGTTCTCTCCGGCCGACGTCTGGCGATCTTCGTCCACGGCTGCTTCTGGCACGGCCACGACTGCGCGCGCGGCGCGCGCGTTCCCAAGGCCAACCGCGACTATTGGCTGGCGAAGGTCGCCCGCAATCGCGCGCGCGATCTGAACGCGCAAGCCGCGCTGGAGGCGGCGGGCTGGCGCGTCGAGGTGGTCTGGGAATGCGCCCTGCGGGACGCCGACGCCCTGGAGGCGAGGGCGACGTCGTGGCTGAGCGTGGCGTCGCGGCGGACGGGGCCCTGGTGAGCGGCGCCGGGTGAAATCACGACGCGAGGGAGGCAAGGGCCTCTGGTTTTTCGCGCGCCGCGGACCTAACGTTTCTTCCCATGAAACACGTACAATTCGGCCGGACGGGCCTACGCGTCTCGAAGCTGTGCCTGGGCACCATGACCTTTGGCCTGCAGTGCGAGGAGCCACAAAGCCGGGCGATCATGGACGCCGCCGCCGAAGGCGGGATCGATTTCCTCGACGCGGCCGACGTCTATCCCCTGGGGGGCGACGCATCGACCGTCGGGCGGACCGAGGAGATCGTCGGGCGCTGGCTGAAGGGAAAGCGGCACGATTTCATCCTCGCCACCAAGTGCTTCGGCCAGATGGGGCCCAAACCCTGGAACCAGGGCATGAGCCGCAAGCATATCGTCGAGGCGATCGACGCCTCGCTGAAGCGGCTGGATACCGACTATATCGATCTCTATCAGCTGCACGGTTTCGATCCGGCCACGCCGATCGATGAAGCGCTTGACGCACTCGACATCGTCGTGCGCAGCGGCAAGGCGCGCTATGTCGGCGTGTCGAACTGGATGGCCCACCGCCTGGCGCGCGCGCTGGGGCGCTCGGAAGTGAAAAATCTCGTGCGCATCGACAGCGTCCAGCCGCGCTACAATCTTCTGTTCCGGGCCTTCGAGCGCGACCTGCTGCCGCTATGCCTGGAGGAAGGCGTGGCGGTGATTCCATACAACCCCCTGGCCGGCGGCCTGCTGACCGGCAAGCACGACAAGACCGGTCGACCGCCGCAAGGATCGCGCTTCACCCTGGGCCGCGCCGGGGCGATGTATCAGGCGCGCTACTGGCATGAGCGCGAGTTCGACACGATCGAGGATCTAAAGGCCGTGGCGGGGGAAGCGGGCATGAGCCTGGCCCAGATGGCAACGGCTTGGGTGCTCGCCAATCCGGCCATCACCTCGCCAATCATCGGCGCCAGCCGCCCAGAGCAGCTGGCCGACACCCTCGCGGCCGCCGAAGCGCCGCCGATGGGCGCCGATCTGAAGGCCAAACTCGACGAAATGACCCACGGCTTCAGAGCGATCGACGCCGAGCGTTAGGCGCCTGCGCCGCGGCCGGCGCCCGTCAGCCCACCCGGTTTTGCGGAACGTCGCGGAACGGCCGGTCGTTGTCGTCTCGCGGCTCCTTGGGCATGCCCAGCACCCGTTCAGAAATGATGTTGCGCTGAATTTCGTCGGTGCCGCCGGCGATGGATCCGGCCGGAACCGAAACCAGGATCTCGGCGATCAGTCCGTTCATAGGCCCATCCTCGCCGGTCAGCATGGCGTCCGAGCCCGATAGCAGCGTGTGGACATGGGCCGCGGCCCGCGCAACGTGGCTGGCGACAAGCTTGCCCAGAGAGCCTTCCGGCCCGGGCGGCCGGCCCTGGGCCTGGGCGGCGCGGGCGCGGCGCGCGGTCCATTCGGCGGTCTTGGAGAGGGTGAGCAGCTTGGCGATTTCCTGCCGCGCCACCGGGTCGGCGATCAGCCCCGTCGCCTTGGCCCGCTCGACGATCAGATCAACCCGGCCGGCGCGCTGTGGATACCATTTATAGGGTTCCATCGCGATGGCGTGCTCGGCCCGCTCTTCATCGTAGATGCGGCCCGTCCTGTCCGTGGCTCTGGCCAGACCGGCCAGGCCGTCGGCGCCGCGCCGCTCGTGCATCAGGGTCGTCGTCGCCACCGCCCAGCCGTTCCCGACCTCCGAGACGAGGTGTTCCGGCGGCGCCTCGGCGTCGGTGAAGAACACCTGATTGAACGAGGCGTGACCGTTCATCTGCCGCAGGGGACGCACCTCGACGCCGGGTTGGCGGATCTGAACGATGAAGTAGGAGAGTCCGCGATGCTTGGGCAGTCCGGGATCGGTGCGCGCCAGCAGCAGACCCCAGTCGGCGTGATGGGCGCTCGTCGTCCACACCTTCTGGCCGTTGAACACCCAACGGCCGTCCTTGAACTCGGCCCGCGTCAGGGCGCCGGCGAGGTCGGAGCCGCTGCCCGGTTCGCTGAACAGCTGGCACCAGTTGTCCTCGCCAGTCAGAGCGCGGCGCAGGAATTTGGCCTTCTGGAAATCGCTGCCGTGCGCCAGCAGGGTCGCGGTCGCCAGGCCGCGCACGCCGCTCCTGGCGACGCCCACGGCGCCGAGCCGGCGCATTTCCTCGGCGACGACCGCCTCGAAAGCCTGCGGCAGATCTCGGCCGTACCAGGCCTTGGGCCACGTGGGCGCGGCCCAGCCGCCATCGATCAGGCGGTTGCGCCATTCCACCAGGCCAAGATCGGGGCTCCAGTTCGCCTCAAGCCAGGCGCGAACTTCGGCGCGAACAGCCGCTTCGGTCGCTTCGCTCATCGTTCCCATCCGTTCCGTCACAGGCCCCAGGCGCGCAGCATGCGCTCGCGCCGCCAGGTGGGGTCGCCCAGGAAGACCTCCGAGCTCTTCGCCCGTTTGAACCAGAGGTGGGTGTCGTTATCCCAGGTGAAGCCGATGCCGCCGTGTATCTGAATGGTGTTGATGGCGGTGCGCATATAGGCCTCGGAGGCGCAGGCCTTGGCCAAGGAGGCCAGGGCGGGAAACTCGGCGTCCTCGTCCGCCGCCGCGGACGCGGCGGCGTAGGCGGCGGACCTGGCCAGTTCGACATCGACCAGCATGTCGGCCTGTTTGTGCTTCATCGACTGGAACGACGCGATCGACCGGCCGAACTGAAAACGCATGTTGGCGTAGTCGAGCGCCGATTGCCGAAGACGCTCAGCGCCGCCGACCATCTCATTGGCCAGGCACGCGGCGGCCTGGTCGAGGGTTCGGGCGAAGGGCTGGGCCCCGCCGCCCGACTCGCCCAACATCCTCGCCTCGACCGAGGCGAATTCCAGCCTCGCCTGTTTGCGGGTGGGGTCGACCACCTTGAGCGCGCGTCGCGTCATGCCGGGGGCGTTGCCGGCGACGGTGAAGAACGACAGCCCCTCGTCACCCACCGAGCCCGGTCGCCGCGCCAGGACGACGATCAGGTCGGCGGTGTGCCCGTCCAGCACGAAGCTCTTGACGCCGTCGAGCTGGAACCCATCGCCATGGGGCGTCGCCGTCGCCTCGACCCCGGACGTATCCCACCGGCCGTTTAGCTCGGTAAATGCGAAGGTGGCGATGGTGTCCCCCGCGGCGATGGGCGCAAGCAGCTCGGCCTTCTGGAGGTCGGTTCCAGCGTTCATGATCGCCGTGGCGGCCAGGACGGTCGAGGAAAAATAAGGCGCGCAGAGCAGGGCGTGGCCCATCTCCTCCAGCACAATGCCGAGTTCGACAAAACCGAAACCCTGACCGCCGTAGACTTCCGGGATGTGGATGCCCGTCAGGCCAAGCTGGGCGTTGAGTTCGCGCCAGTCCTCGCGATTCCAGCCCGCCTCAGTCTCCATGTCCCGCCGCACGACGGATGTCGGCGCCTTCTCCGCCAGGAACCGCCGCAGCACTGTCCGGAATTCATCCTGCTCGCGGGTGAAGCTGAACTGCATCCGATTTCCTCCCCGCGCCGTCGGCGTGTTGCCCAACCTGAGCGCAACCGGCCCGATCCGGCAAGGGGCGGAGCGACCTTCAGCCCATTTCCACGACGACTTCCGTCGTAACCGAATTGGCGATGAAACAGGTCTCGTGGGCCTGATGATGCAATTCGGCCAATTCCTCGGGAGTCGGCGATCGTTCAGCCGCCCAGTTGATATCGGGCCGCAGGACCACCTTGGTCACCGCCATCTTGCCCCGCGCGACGCGCTCCATCTTGCCCTCGGCCGCGTCGCGGTAGGCGGTGATCACGAAGCCCGCCCGGCGGGCGATGTCCAGGAAGGTGAGCATGTGGCAAGCGCTGAGCGCGGCCACCAGCATGGCCTCGGGGTCGACGGCGTCGTGGCTGGACCAAGGCAGCGGAACCACCGAGGGCGAGGCCGAGCCCGCGACGCTGATCCCACCCTCGAAAGCGACAGTGTGCACGCGGCTATAGCGTCCCTTCGGGAAGTCGGCCCCATCTTCCAGGACCCAATCCACGTGGGCGCGATGAACGCTCATGCGGGCCTCACAGCGTGCGCGAGATCAGCACCTTCATGATCTCGTTGGCGCCGCCATAGATGCGTTGGACGCGGCTGTCCCGGTACATGCGCGAGATCGGGTACTCATCCATATAGCCCCAGCCGCCGAACAGCTGCAGGCACTCGTCGATGATCTTATTCTCGAGATCGCTGACCCAGTACTTGGCCATCGACGCTTTCGTGGCGTCGAGCTTGCCTTGCAGGTGCTGCTCGATCGCCCAATTGACGAACACGCGCGCGACGGTGGCCTCGGTCTTGCACTCGGCCAGCTTGAACTGGGTGTTCTGAAAATCGATCAGCTTCTTGCCGAAGGCGCCGCGCTGCTTGACGTAGTCGATGGTCAGCTCCAGGGCGCGCTCGATGGCGCCGATGCCCTGGACCGCGATGTTGAGGCGTTCCTGCGGCAGCTGGTTCATCAACTGGAAGAATCCCTGGCCCGCGTCGCCGCCGAGCAGGTTGTCCACCGGCACGCGCACGTCGTTGAAGAACAGCTCGGAGGTGTCGGCGGCTTCCTGGCCGAGCTTGTCGAGGTTGCGGCCGCGCTCGAAGCCAGGCGCATGATCGGTCTCCACCATGATCAGGGAGACGCCGCGGGCGCGTTGGGTGGCGTCGGTCTTGCAGACCACGCAGACCAGGTTGGCGGTCTGGCCGTTCGTGATGAAGGTCTTCTGGCCGTTGATCACATAGTGGTCGCCATCGAGGCGGGCGGTGGTCTTCACGCCTTGAAGGTCCGAGCCGGCGCCGGGTTCGGTCATGGCGATGGCGGTGACGAGTTCTCCGGTGCAGATGCGCGGCAGCCACCGCTGGCGTTGTTCCTCGGTGCCATAGTGGAGGATGTAGGGGGCGACGATGGCGTTGTGCAGCGAGATGCCGAAGCCGTCGACCGCCTTGGCCGCAAGCTGCTCCATCAGCACCACTTCATGGCGATAGTCGCCGCCGGCCCCGCCGTATTGCTCCGGCAGGGAAAGACCGAGCAGGCCGGCCTCCCCGGCCTTGGTCCACATATCGCGATCGACGACGCCGTTCTTGCGCCAGCGGGCGGTGTCTTCCGGCGTGGCGTGTTCATCGAAGAATTTGCCGGCCGCGTCGGAGAATATGGTCAGTTCTTCGTCGGCGAGACAGGCCGGACGTTCGACGTCTAGGACGGGCATGGGATTTCAGAAAGCCTCCGCTGGAAAGGACATGAGCGTTTCGCTGCCGCTCTTGAGTTTGATGAGGTGCGCGCCGGCGTTGGGCAGAATGCGCTCGATGAAGTGGGCGCCGACCTGAAGCTTGAGATCGTAGAAGGGATCGGTGTCGCCCTCGGCGATTTTGGCCGCCGCCGCCTTGGCCATCAGCGCCCACATGTAAGCCAGGCCCGTGAGGCCGAAGAGGTGCATGTAGTCGGTTGAGGCTGCGCCGGCGTTGTCGGGGTTCGAGAGGCCGTTCTGCATCAGCCACATCGTACCGTCCTGAAGTTTGGCCTTGGCGTCGGCCAGCGCCTCAACGAAGGGTTTGATCGCCGAGTTCGCCGATTCCGCCGCAATGAACGCGTCGAGTTCGGCCGAGAAGGTCATGATCGCCCGGCCGCCCTTGGCCGCCAGTTTGCGGCCGACCAGGTCCAGCGCCTGAACGCCGTTCGTGCCCTCATAGATCATGGCGATCCGGCAATCGCGCAGATACTGGCTCGCCGGGAAGTGCTCGGTGAAGCCCGAACCGCCGTGCACCTGCATCGCGTCGGAGCAGATCGCAAATCCGCGGTCGGTGAGATAGCCCTTCAGGACCGGGGTCATGAGACCCATGTAGTCCTCGCCCTTTTCCCGCACCGCCACGTCGGGGTGGTTGTCCGCCAGATCGCCATGAAGGGCGGTCCAGAACAGGAAAGCACGTCCAGCCTCGACGATGGCGCGGGCGTCCAGCAGCATGCGGCGCACGTCAGGGTGAACCAGGATCGGATCGGCCGGCCCATCGGCGTTCTTCGGGCCGGTCAGCGCGCGGCCCTGCAGGCGATCCTTCGCAAATGCGGCGGCGGCCTGGTAGGCGGCCTCGGCCTGGGCGACGCCTTGCAGGCCAACCCCCAGGCGCGCCTCGTTCATCATCACGAACATGACCGCCAGGCCGCGGTTTTCCTCGCCGATCAGCCAGCCGACGGCGTCGTCATGAACCATGACGCAGGTGGCGTTGCCATGGATGCCCATCTTCTCTTCCAGGCCGGCGCAGATCGTGGTGTTGCGCTTGCCCAGGGTCCCATCGGCGTTCGGAATGAACTTGGGCACGATGAAGAGACTGATCCCGCGCACGCCGGCCGGCGCGCCTTCGATGCGGGCGAGGACGAGGTGGACAATGTTTTCGGCAAGGTCATGTTCGCCGCCGGAGATCCAGATCTTCTGACCGCTGATCCGATAGGTTCCATCGCCCAAAGGGGTCGCCTTGGTGCGCAACAGGCCAAGGTCGGTGCCACAATGCGGCTCGGTGAGGTTCATCGTGCCACCCCACTGACCCGACGCCAGGCGCGGCAGGTAGAGCGCCTTTTGGTCCTCCGATCCGCCGACCGAGATGGCGGAATAGGCGCCGTGGGTGAGGCCGGGGTACATGGAAAAGGCCATGTTGGCCGAGGAGCTCATCTCGCTGAAGGCGAGGTTCACCACAGCCGGCAGCCCCTGCCCGCCCCATGCGGGATCGGCGCCGAGCGCCGGCCAGCCTGCTTCGACGAGGGCCGCGTAGGCGGACTTGAACCCGTCCGGCGTGGTGACGGTATTGTCGGCCTTCCAGGTGCAGCCTTGCTTGTCGCCGACACTGTTCAGCGGCGCCAGCACCTCGCTGGTGAACTTGCCGGCTTCCTCAAGGATCTGCGCGACCGTGTCGTAGGATACGTCGGCGAAGCCAGGCAGATTGGCGTACTGCTCGATCGCCAGAACGTCGCGCAGCAGGAAAAGGTGCTCGCGAACCGGGGCTTGGTAGGTCATCCGCTCATCCCAACTGACGGCCCAGAAACGCGTGGCCGCAGCGCGAGGCATAAAGCCCGCGGTGCGGCGCGGGAATAGGGGGCGCGCAAAATTGCGCGCCTAAGCGATGATGCGAAACCTGGTTGGCGCTCTGATCGCGGGTATGAAGGCCGCGACCCGGGATCGGTCCTAGGCGCGGCGGGCCAGCGCCAGTTCCCGAGGAGAATGGGTCTGACGGTGCGCGGGCTTCACGCTCACGACGTCGTCCTTCAGGAGATCGGGCCGGGCCTGCGAGAGCATGCCCTCCATATTGGCGCAGGCGGAGCGCAGCTCGGCGATCGCGTGGTCGATATCCTCGCGCTGACGCTCGAGATCGACGATCCGCTCGCGGAATTTCCGCAGCGCCTTGGCGTTCTGCACCGCGCCGCCGTCTTCCTTGTCGTAGGCCTGAAGGATCTCGCGGATCTCGGCGAGGGAGAGGCCCACCCGCTTGCCGCGCAGGATCAGCTGCAAACGCGCGCGATCCTTGTAGGAGTAGACCCGGTTCATGCCGCTGCGCGCCGGCGATAGCAGGCCCTTGTCCTCGTAGAAGCGCAGGGCGCGCGGGGTGCATTTGAATTCCAGGCAGAGCTGGCGGATCGTGAATGTTCGTTCCGGGCGACGAAGCTCAAGGGCCATGGCGATCTCCCTAAATGATTTGACGACGGTACGGAATTAGAACCCGTTTCAAAAATACGCTAAGTAAGGTTTACCTCCGCGTCAACCTCCCTCAACTGATCGGCGATCACTTTTGTTGCGGGCGCGTTTAGAATCGCTGTCAGCGCGCGGGCGGCTTCGATTTGCGATCCCGCCTCTTGGCGGGAGACCGCCGGGCGCCCATGTGATGGGCCATGATGATGAAGTTCCTCATTCGCGCCCTGGCCGCGGCCGCGGGCTTCTGGATCGCGTCGCGGCTCTTCGGCGGTGTGACGGTCGGCGGTCTCGGCAGCCTGATCGCCGCGGGACTCGTGCTCGGCCTGCTGAACGCCCTGGTGCGGCCGCTGCTGATCCTGTTCACCTTGCCGTTGACGCTGCTGACGCTGGGCTTGTTCCTGCTGGTGATCAACGGGGTCACCGTGTGGCTGGTGACGGTCTTCATTCACGACATCCATCTGCGAGGCCCCTGGACGGCGATCCTGACGGCGCTTGTGATCAGCGTGGTCAGCTGGTTCGCGGACCGACTGACCGACGCCGCGGACGCCTGAACCCCGCCATTGACGGGACCGTTATTTGACATCGAGGCCCCGACGCCCAAGATGGCGCCCGAGGGACTACGTTATGGAGCGCGAACCTATGAAACATCTCTCGCGTGACCTCGCCGTCGCCCTGTGTGGCTGCATCGCCGTCGGCTTGTTGTCATCCAGCGCCGTCGCCGAGACCCAGAAAGCCGCCAGAACCCCCTGCTTCTTCATCACGCAATGGGAGGGCTGGAAGTCGCCAAGCCCGGACGTGATCTACCTGGGCGTCAACATGCACGACGTCTATCGCGTGGACCTCAGCGCCGGATCGCCTCAGCTCATGTGGCCAAGCGCCCACCTCGTCTCGATCTCCCGCGGATCCGACAGCATCTGCACGGCCCTGGATCTCGATCTGGCCGTGTCCGACATGGGCGGGTTCAAGGAAAAGCTGATCGCCAAATCCCTGGTCAAGCTGACGCCCGAGGAAGTGGCGGCGATCCCCAAGAAGTATCGCCCGAACTGACCCTCGCTAAGGGATCGAAGGGGAGGCGTGGCGTTCGGTGAACCTCAGGCCGGCCACCATGATCATGCCGAGCAGCAACAGCGCGGCGCCCAGCCACAATACGCCGTGCGCGTCCTGGTCGGTAACCACCCAGGAGGCGGCCAAAGGCCCCAGAGCGCCGCCCACCAGCTGAGCCGGTCCGCCCTGCACGGCCGTGCGTCGGCTGGGGTCGGCGCCGATGGTCATGGGCACGAAGAAGGGCGCGATGAGGAGTCCGATGAACCCCTGGACGGCGCTGGCCGCCAGGAACGCCCAGGTCGGGGTGTGGAAAAGGTAGAGCCCCCAGACCGCCAGGTAGCCGATCGATGTGATCGTGAAGATCGTGAAATAGCGCACCCGCCCCGCCATCATCGTCGCGGTCAGTCCGCCGACGATATTGAGCGCCAAAACCACCCAGACGGCGGTGTGGGCGGCGGTTTCGCTCAGGCCCGCCTGCAAGGCGATCGATTCCAGATAGACCCAGACCGCGCCGGGCCCGGCGACGATCACAACGATCCCGGCCAGCGCCACCCATCCCCGAACGGGCAGACGGGTCCCGCCATCGGCGGTCGTCGGCAGTGGAACAAATCGGTCCGGACACATCAGCGCGAAGGGGACTGTCACCGCCGCCGTCATGGCCAGGGCGAAAAGGACGCCGTTGGCCCCATAGTGCGGCGCCAGGGGTGTCAGCACCATGACCAAAGCCACCTGGGCCACGGTTTGCGCGGTGAGGAAAACGCCGGCCCACCGCTCCGGCGTCGCGGTGCGGGCGATCATCGCCACCGTGACCCAGAGCATGACGCCCTCGACCAGGCCGGCGACGGCGCGGAGCGCGATCAAGGTCCAGCTGGCGGCGAACAGGCCCGCAAGGTCGAGTCCCGCCAGGGCGAACGCGGCCAAGGCGCCGATCAGCTTCACCCGGCTCGGCCTGGCGATCAGGCCCATCGCCGCCGTGGCCAGTCCCATGACGAAAGTTTCGATCATCGCCGACTCGCCCATCTGGGCGGCGCTGAAGCGGTGTTCACGGGCCAGGGCGGTCAGCAGCATCGGCGTCACGCCGATCACCATCAGGCCCATCGTCCCGACGGTCTGGGTCCCGATGATTTCGCGCGCGGTAAGGTCAGGCCCGAAAGCCTCATGCACGGCGTGATCGTGGGGTTCGGGCGCGCGCGCGTTGGACGTCATAGTCGAAATGTGTAGCCCATGTGACGAGGCGGATGGGTTAAGACTTGGCCATCCACGGTTGGCGTCGAATTTCCACCTAATATGGTACGATACGCCCCCGAACGCGGGCGGGATCACATGAGATGACCAGGACCAGCGATACAGACAATGGCGCTCACGCCCGCGGCTTCGAGCGACAGCTCGAAACCGAGGGCCTGTTTGTTCTGCCCGGCCAGCCCTTCCTGCCGACGCCCCTGGAGGCGGATCTCGTATCTCCGCGGTATGCGGGCGCGCGCGCCAAGAACATCAGCCTGGGCCCGGACGGAGCGGTGCGCGGCGCCGCCGCCGAGCCGGAAATCCTGGAGCGGCTGGCCGCGCTCATGCGCCGATACCGGGATTGGGCGAGCGCAACTCTGGCCGAGCACGCGCCAACCTACGCATCGATGCTGGAAACAGGGCGAACCAGCCTGCGGACGCGCGAGGTCGCCGAAGGCGCGGAGAGCCCGCGCAAGGACGATCGGCGCCTGCACGTGGACGCGTTCGCCTCCCAGCCCACGGGCGGCAAACGTATCTTGAGGGTGTTTACCAACATCAACGCCGAGGGCGCGCCGCGCGACTGGCGTATCGCCGACGAGCCTTTCGAGGCCCATGCGCGACGCTGGGTCAAAAGCTTGCGACTTCCCCTGCCCGGCGAAGCCTGGCTGCTGAAAACGTTGCGCGTCACCCGGGCGCGACGCACGCCCTATGACGCCATGATGCTCGGCCTGCATGACGCCGCCAAACTGGACGACGCCTATCAGCGGACCGGGCCGGCCAGACCGATCAGCTTCCCGGCTGCGGCCAGCTGGATCGTCTTCACCGACAGCGTGCCCCACGCGGCCTTGCGTGGCCGATTCCTATTGGAGCAGACGTTCTATCTGCCGGTGACCGCCATGGCCGAACCGGCCCTCTCGCCGCTAAGGGTCCTCGAAAGCCTCACCGGGCGATCGCTCGCCTGATCAGCTGACCCTACAATTTCGCCAGGACCGCGTCGGCCATCGCGACCGTGCCCAGGGACCCGCCGATGTCGGGCGTCCGGGCGCCGCCGGCCAGGGCCGCGTCAACGGCGGCGGTGAGCCTGTCGGCCAGATCCGCGCGGCCCAGCGACCAGCGCAGGGCCATGGCGAAAGAGAGGATCGCCGCCAGGGGATTGGCCACGCCCTTGCCGGCGATGTCGGGCGCCGAGCCATGGATCGGCTCGTAGAGGCCGGGGGCGCCGGGCTCGCCGATCCCCGCCGACGGCAGCATGCCCAGGGATCCCGTCAGCTGGGCCGCCTCGTCGGACAGGATGTCGCCAAAGAGGTTGTCGGTGACGATGACGTCGAACTGCCGGGGGTTCTTCACCAGCTGCATGGCGGCGTTGTCGGCCAGCATGTGCTCCAGTGTGACATCGGCATAGTCGCGCCTGTGCAGGTCGGTGACCACCTCGCGCCAGAGGAGGCCCGTTTCCATGACATTGGATTTTTCGCAGGACGTCACCTTATTGCTTCGGCCGCGCGCCAGTTCAAAGGCCACGCGCGACACCCGCTCGATCTCGGCGGTGGTGTAGACCTGGGTGTCGACGCCGCGACGCCCGCCATCGGCCAGGGTCTCGATGCCGCGCGGCTGGCCGAAATAGACCCCGCCGGTGAGCTCGCGAACGATCATGATGTCCAGGCCCTCGATCACTTCGCGCTTGAGGTTCGAGGCGTCGGCCAGGGCGCCAAAGCAGATCGCCGGGCGCAGATTGGCGAAGACGCCCATGGCCGCGCGCAGGTTCAGCAAGCCGGCTTCGGGACGCAGCTGGCGGGGAGCGTTCGCCCACTTCGGACCCCCTACCGCGCCCATCAGCACCGCGTCGCTGGCCTTGGCCAGGGCCATGGCCTCGTCGGTCAGGGGCGTGCCGAGAGTGTCATAGCTTGAACCGCCGAAGGGCCGGGTTTCGATCTTCAGCTCGGGCATGATCGCCTCGGCCACGCGGCGGGCCTGGGCGGTGACTTCGGGACCGATCCCGTCGCCGGGCAGCAGAAGCAGGGTGGGCATTGCGTTGAGGGCCTCTTGGATTTCGATCAGTGTTGTGCCGGCGCGAACTCAGCCCGGAACGCGGACGCCTGCCTAGAGCGGCCGCTCGGACGCCACCTCATAGGCGGTGAGTTTACGGTCGGAGACGCCGAAGTTGGGAAACTCAGCGCGCCAAGCGGCCATGTGGGCGGTCTGGAAGTGGGCGTCCAGGGCCGCCTGGTCGCGCCAGACCTCGAAGACATGAATGAGGCCGGGTTCGGCCACGTCCTCGGCATAGCCATAGGCGTGGCAACCGTCCTCGGCGCGGCTGGCCGCCATCATGGTTTTCATGTGCGGTCGGAACGCCTCGACGTTCCCGGGCGGCACGCGCACCGTGCCGGCGATGATCAGGCTCATGCGACATTCATCCAGGGCAGGTCGATGGATCGGAGGGTTTCGAAGCGGTCGATCGCGTCTCGCGCTTCCAGGGTTTCGCCGATGGCGTCCAGGCCCTTGAGCATCTTTTCCTTGCGTCCGGCGTCGATCTCGAAAGGGTAGGCCTTGCCGGACGGCGAGGTGACGCTCTGGGCGGCCAGGTCGATGGTGAAGACATGATTGCCGCCCTTGGCTTCCTCCATCAGCGCCTTCACCTGTTCGCGCGGCAGGGCGATCGGCAGAAGGCCGTTCTGAAAGCAGTTGTTGTAGAAGATGTCGGCGAAGCTGGACGAGATCACGCAGCGCACGCCGAAATCGAGCAGCGCCCAGGGCGCATGCTCGCGGCTGGAGCCGCAACCGAAATTGTCCCCCGCGATCAGCACTCCGGCGCCCGCGTAGCGGGGATCGTCGAGCACGAATCCCGCCTTGGGCGCGCCATCGGCCTCGAAACGCATGTCGTAGAACAAACCCTTGGCCAGACCCTCGCGCTCCACGGTCTTGAGGAACTGCTTGGGAATGATCTGATCGGTGTCGATGTTGGCCACGTCGAGCGGCGCGGCCTTGGTGGTGAGTTCGGTGAAGGGCTGCATGGGGCCAAATATCCAGAATTTCGAGGCCCGCATAGATGAAGACCGCGCGGCGGCGGTTCGCAACGGCCCGTTTGTTGTCATAGGTGGCGTCGATCAGGCGCTCCATCGCCTCCAGCGTGGTCACCGAAATGCGATTAACAACGACGGACTTCAGGCCGCGACGAATTTCTCCAGAGTCGGCGCTGTGCGCCGTGCGGACGAGGACGGATCGCTCGGCGTCGTGTCTTCGCTCCGGTATAGGCCGTCATATCCTGGCCAAGGGGGCTTGGCCCCCTTGGAACCCCCAAGAGGTGAAGAGGTAAAGAGACAAGAGGTTAAAGCGTTCGGGCGACCCGGAAGCCGACAGCGTTGAGCCGGACGTCGGCCGAGTACCCGTCGCGGGTGCCGGAGCGGAGGTCGCGAGGATCATCGTTCCAAGAACCGCCGCGCACAACCCGCAGACCGCAGTTGCCGCCGTTCATCGCCGAACCGTTCGTTGGCGTCGCCCCGTAGCTGTCCGCATAGCAATCCTGAACCCATGACCAAACATCACCCGTGGTGTCATGGAGGCCGAAACCGTTCGGTCGGAAGTGACCGACGGGAGAGGTGTAGGTGTAACCGTCGTGGCAGTTGACCGTCGTCGCATTCGGGACAGCCGCCTTGATATCCAAGTCGGCGCCATTGGCGTAGCTGCAAGCCGCGTCGGCGTCATCACCCCACCAATAGGCTGTGCTGGTCCCCGCCCGATTCACATACTCATATTCCGCTTCGCTGAGCAGCCGGTAGCTCTGGCCCGTTTTCCTTGAAAGCCACGCCACATAGGCCTGCGCATCACTCCAGTTCACGCAAACGACAGGATGATCATCTCCCTGAGCGAAGTCCGGGCTTCGCCAATTGCGACCATCATGCAGGCCGTACTGCCCACCTTGGAAGGTGTTGCATTGCGATCCGGCGTCGTAGCCGGTTTCGGCGACGAACTTCGCGAACTGCGCCACCGTCACCGGATATTCGCCCACCGCGAACGTGTAGCCAATCGTCACCTGATGGACCGGACGCTCGCCGCCGTATCGGCCCGGCTCAGAATCCGGCGTGCCCATCATAAAACTGCCCGGCGCGATGCGCACCATCGCCGGACAGCCGTCGTCGCAATCCTTGAACACGCCTGAGGGCGCAGCGGGCGCTAGAGCAGCGGGCGCCGGAGCGGTAGGCAACGGCGCGGCGACCGGGGCCGGTCGAGTCAGCGCGGCGATCTTGGCCTTGGCCATGCTGGCGAACATTCCGTTGGGGTACTGAGCCAGATACGCGTTCAACAGCCCAGCATCGTTGCTGGAGCCAATGCTGTTCCACATCGCGATGTCGGCAAGTCTTGGATCGAAGGCCGGCGCTGATGGCGGAGCGGTGGGAGCCGGCGTCACATTCACCGTCACATTGCCCTGCACGAAGACAAAGGGGTCGCCGCTGATGCTGGCGCTCACGTAAGGCGCCTGGAGGTTGTCCGTCGCCCTCAGAACGTCATCGCGGATCTTGCTGCCGAGGACGTGGAGTTCCATGCCGGGCTCCGGCAGACGTCTCGCCAGGGCCGCCGCGAAGGGGCTGTGGTCGGAACCCGGCCCGTCGCTCGCCACATGACCGGGAGCGGCCGCATAGATCACCAGCACATTGTTGGCGTTGATCTCCGCGAGGCCCTGCTGCACGTCGCGCGAGCCTGTGCCCCAACTGCGGCCCAAAGGGTTGTCGCGGCAGGCGTCGAGAACCACCATGCGGATCTTCGCGCCTTCTGTGGCGTCGAGCACGGACTCCATGTTGATCGCCTGGAACGTGAGGTCCTTCTCGTGCTCCAGATAGGCGTCAACCGGCAGCAGCCAGTTTGAACCGCGCGCCTCGATCCCGTGCCCGGCGTAGTAGATCAGGGCCACCTCGGCGCCCTCGGCCTGGGCGCTAAAGCGGCTCAATGCCTTGCGCATGGCCTCGCCGTCCATGTCGGCTTCGGTGTCCACGGTGGTGAAGCCGGCCTTGCGCAGCGCGTCTTCGATCAGAGCCGCGTCGGCGATCGGGTGGCCCAGCCTGCCCGCGTGAGCGTAGTTGGCGTTGCCGATCACCAGCGCCACGCGGCGAGGCCCATCGGCACGGGCGACGCCGCTGAACAGTACCACGGCGAACAGCAGCGTGGTGGCGTTGGCGAGCGCGTGATGCATCGGTATTGACTAGTCCCCCGACCTGACCCTGAGCGAACGACAAGGTACCTGTGGGGAATGATGGACGCAATTCGCACGAGGCAAAGGAGACTGTCGGGGCATAGAGTCGTAGTTAGCAGTTCAAACGTGTGACGGGGCCTTGGCCCTTCGGCGGGCCAAGCAGCTTTATTCCGAATACGTTGTGGTCAAAGCGATCAGGATGCCCGACGAGGCCGACCCGATGGCGGGCCCCTGAACTAGGGTGGGTGGCGTTCTTCGCCGATCCCGATTGCTACGTGGTGTGCCTGTTATGCCTCCTTTATCAACACACTCCGTCAGAGATCGAGGTGCGCCACCAAATGCATTGCCCATGCAATGCGCTAAACGTCCGCCCGCTTTATAGTTATTAAGGCAATACTCTATCAACAGTGAAAGTAACTAATGAGTGTTACCTCTATAAAAATTGACACCCTTAACAACTTATGGATTCCGTCACTTGTTTCCACAGGCGGTTTTGCGCGCGAACGGTCGAAGCCTAGTTCTTGGTGGCGCTGAAATCCTCGCCGTCGTTCAGGTAGCTGCAGGTCCCGCTCCAGACACCCGTAATCGCCAAACGCGGACCTGAGGACTGGACAACGCCGGTCCAAACTTGATCGCCTCCGCCACAGGCTGCCACGTGGCGGGTCCAACGAATTCGATTTCCATCGACCTTACCTAAAGTCACTCTACTGTCATCACCATATGACGCCGCAAAGGTTCCATCCGCGGCAACGTCGAAGATTGTTAACGCACCTTGATAGTTGCGGTTCTTGCAGCAGGACCAGCTCCAAGTTCCCGATATCTGGGACGCAATGCCAGCGCTCGGTTGAGCGATCGGAGCGGCGACCGGGGCCGGTCGAGTGAGCGCCGCAATCTTGGCCCTGGCGGCGCCCGCGAACATGCCATTGGGAAACTGCGCCAGATAGGCGTTGAGCTGGGCTGCATCGTTGCTGGACCCTACGCTGGCCCACAGCGCCATGTCCGCCTGGCGCGGATCGAAGGTCGACGCTGTCGGAGCAGGCGCCGGGGCCGGCGTCACGTTCACAGTGACATTGCCCTGAACGAAGACGAACGGCTCGCCGGTGATGCTGGCGCTGACATAGGGCCGCTGCCGGTTGGCCGTGGCGCGCAGAACATCGTCGCGCACCTTGCCGCCGAGGATATGAATTTCCATGCCCGGCTCGGGCAAGCGTTGCGCCAGCGCCTGGGCGAATGGACTGTTGGCCCCGGCTCCATCCATCGCCGTCTGGCCGGGCGCGGCGGCGTAGATGACCAGCACATTGTCGGCGTTGACCTCGGCCAGGCCTTGCGAGACGGCGCGAACCTCGCTGCTCCATCCGCGTCCAAACGGGTTGTCGCGGCAGGCGTCGAGGACCACCATGCGCATCTTCGCCCCGGACGTTGCGCGCATGACCAGATCGAGGTTGATCGCCTCATAGT
>Ga0209698_10001448_pt1 | contig 27231 bp, 20 predicted proteins | sample LitLauG_LLR_2012_FD_187203 | JGI IMG/M metagenome (GOLD analysis project Ga0209698, IMG submission 187203) | Freshwater sediment microbial communities from Pennsylvania, USA - Little Laurel Run_MetaG_LLR_2012 (SPAdes) (version 2) | ecosystem: Environmental > Aquatic > Freshwater > Creek >... | reverse complement strand
GCGGAGTACCGAACGAGGCGGGAGTCCCGTACGTGGGCGGAGGTGGTGTGCCGTAGCCGGGGGGCGGAGGTGGTGTGCCGTACGCCGGTGCCGCACTCCCCGCGGGCGTCCCGTACCAGTCGGGAGCGCCGTACGCGGGCGGGGTCGCGGGGGCGGTGTAACGGTGGTCGGACGTCGGGCTGATCCCGGCCGAACGCATCAGCTCCATGTCCAAGCCCTCCCGCCGGATACGACGGTCGACGTACAGCAGCACGATGACCGCCGCCTCGAACGGTCCGGTGAGCGTGGCCGCCAGAATTGACCCCAGTCCGGCGATGAGGGCGTGGCCCAGGTAGGCCGAGCTGGACTGGCCCACCGCTCCGCTGGAGCTGAACAGCGCAGCGCCCCCGGCCAGGAACGAGAAAGGCACCTCGATGATCAGGGTCACGATGCCGGCGAGGACGACGGCCAGCAGCCAGATGCCGAAGGTCCGCCACCAGGCCCCACTGACCAGCTGCCACGAGCGAGCCATCGAAGCGGTGACGCCGCCGCGCTCCAGGACTAGGGCGGGGGCGGCCAGCACCCAGCGAACCGCGAGGAAGACGCCGGGCAGCAGGCAGAGCAGGGCGGCCAGCCAGGAGCCCAGGACGACCAGGAGGGTCAGCCCGATCAGTGGTAGCAGGAGCGGGCGTACCCGGTCCCACGCCTGGCGCAGCGTGGGAGACCGGCCCAGCACGGCCTCGCCGACAACGACGGTGACCAGCCCACTGAGGACGATCTGGCCGAGGAGGGCCACGACGACAGTGGCAGCGAGTGCGAGCAGCGACCCGCCGAGTGCCTGCCCCACCTGCCCGGGTTGCAGTGTCGACGAGGAGGAGCTGTTCACGGAGTTCAACAAGTGGTTTTCCGCCAGGCCGATCAGCAGCCGGACCAGCTCCACCACGACGGCGACCACCGCGGCGGGTCCGAGCACCACCCGCCAGTTCAGCCGGACCACGCTCAGCGCCCCGTCGAGGATCTCCCCCACGACCAGAGGGCGCAGCGGGATGACGCCTGGCTTGGGGGCGTTAACCGCGCCGAAACGTGGGGCTGGGGGCAGGCCCCCGGGGTAGCCGCCCCACCCCGGCGGCGGCCCACCCGTGCCGTCTGACCAGCTCACCGCGACCTCCCCGCCGTCGTCGGGTCATCGTGGCATGCCCGGGCGGCTCCCCCGAGGGTCTGTCCACGGTGGGTCGCGAAGACCGCCGCCCTGTCGCCGATACGTCCTGGCGCGCCTGTGGGTGGGACGATGGGGGCGTGAGGGGACGCGTGCTGGTGGTGGACGACGACACCGCCCTGGCCGAGATGCTTGGCATCGTGCTGCGCGGCGAGGGATTTGAGGCGGTCTTCTGCGCGGACGGGGCCCGCGCCGTGGCCATGTTCCGCGAGCACCGCCCGGACCTGGTCCTGCTGGACCTCATGCTGCCCGGCCGGGACGGCATCGACGTGTGCAAGCAGATCCGGGCCGAGTCCGGGGTCCCGATCGTGATGCTCACCGCCAAGACCGACACCGTCGACGTGGTGCTCGGGCTGGAGTCCGGGGCCGACGACTACGTGGTCAAGCCGTTCAAGCCCAAGGAGCTGGTGGCCCGGGTACGCGCGCGCCTGCGCCGCGACGGCGACCCGGCCGCGGAGAGCCTGACGATCGGCGACCTGGTCATCGACGTCGCCGGCCACACCGTGCTGCGCGGCGAGGAGACCATCCCGCTGACCCCGCTGGAGTTCGACCTGCTGGTCGCACTGGCCCGCAGGCCCCGCCACGTGTTCACCCGTGACGTGCTCCTCGAGCAGGTGTGGGGATACCGCCACGCGGCGGACACCCGGCTGGTCAACGTCCACGTGCAGCGGCTGCGGTCCAAGATCGAGCGTGACCCCGAGCGGCCGGAGATCGTGCTGACGGTGCGCGGTGTCGGCTACAAGGCCGGCGTCGGGCCGGCGGAGTAGCCGTGGCCTGGCCCGGCCGGCCGTGGGAGGCGCTGGCCGCCTCGCCGCCTGCCCAGGCGGCGCGGCGCGCACGCTTGTGGTGGCGCGGCTCCCTGTCGGTCCGCGTGGTGGCGACGACGCTGGCGTTGTCCCTGGTAGTGGTGGCGGCGCTGGGTTGGCTGCTGCTGGACAGGGTCACGGTCGGGCTGCTGGGCGAGCAGCGCAGCGCGGCGCTGGACGAGGCGACGGCGGGCATCGTCGCGGTGCAGACCGAGCTGGACAGCGCGCAGGTGGCCGCAGGTGGGGACCCGGCGCAGACCGTCGCTCTGGTGGACCAGGCCACGCGCGACCTGGTGGCGCGGGCGGGCACCCCGGCCCTGTACGGGGTGCTGGTGCTGACCGGTCAGCCGGCCCCGGTCGGCCAGCCGGACCTCGGCTCGACCGCCGTCGACCCCGCGTCGGTGCCCGCGGCCCTGCGCGCCACCGTCGCCGAGCAGGCGGTGACCGCGTACACGTACTCCTCGCTGCGCTACACCGACGGGCGCCCGGCGGCGCCTGGCTTGGTGGTCGGCGCACCGCTGGAGGTGCCCGGCGTCGCCGTTCCCTACCAGGTGTTCTTGCTCTTCCCGCTGACCCAGCAGGCCAGCACCCTCAGCCTCGTCCGCAGCCTCCTGCTCGCCGCCGGGCTCGGGCTCATCGCTTTGCTGGGTCTGATCGCCTGGCTGGTCACGCGGCAGGTGGTGCGCCCGGTTCGCTCGGCGGCGGGTATCGCTGAGCAGTTCTCCGCGGGCCGCCTCGAGCAGCGGATGACGGTGCGCGGCGAGGACGACCTGGCCCGGCTGGCGACCTCGTTCAACGCGATGGCGAGCTCCCTGCAGCGCCAGATTCGTCAGCTGGAGGACCTGTCCCGGGTCCAGCGGCGGTTCGTCTCCGACGTCTCCCACGAGCTACGGACCCCGCTGACCACCGTCCGGATGGCGGCGGACTTCCTGCACGCCGCCCGCACCGACTTCGACCCGGCGACGGCCCGCTCCGCCGAGCTCCTGCAGGGCCAGCTGGACCGGTTCGAGGCTCTGCTGACCGACCTGCTGGAAATCAGCAGGTTCGACGCCGGTGCGGCGGTACTAGACGTGGAGCCCGTGGACCTGCGGGCGCTGCTGGCCCGCGCCGTGGACGCGGCGTCGCCGCTGGCCCAGGCCCAGGGCAGCGCGTTGGAGCTGGTCGTCCCCGACTCCGCCTGCGTGGCCGAGGTGGATCCCCGCCGGGTGGAGCGGGTGCTGCGCAACCTGCTGTCCAACGCCGTGGACCATGGCGAGGGGCGACCTGTGCGCATCGAGGTGGCAGGGGACACCGACGCTGTCGCGGTGACGGTGCGCGACCACGGCGTCGGGCTGCGCCCCGGCGAAAGCTCCCTGGTGTTCAACAGGTTCTGGCGCGCCGACCCGGCCCGCGCGCGGACCACGGGGGGAACGGGGCTCGGCCTGGCGATCGCCTTGGAGGACGCCCGGCTGCATGGCGGCTGGCTGCAGGCGTGGGGGGCTCCCGGGGATGGGGCCAACTTCCGCCTGACGCTGCCCCGGCGGGCGCGCAGCGAGCTCACGGCCAGCCCGCTGCCCTTGGAGCCGGTCGACGCCCGGCCGCCGCGCGCCCCGATGGTCGCCGCTGGACGGCGGGACCCGCGTGCGTAGCCGGGCGTCGTGGGTGGTGCTCGCCGCGTGCGCCGTGACTGCCCTGGCCGGGTGCGCGGCGATCCCCTCCAGTGGCCCGGTGAGCCTCGCGCCGCCTCAGACCGCGGCCAACGGGACCGCGCTGTCTCCCATCCAGCTGTTCGCCCGACCCCCGCAGCCGGCTTCGCCGCCGGAGCAGATCGTGGCGGGCTTCCTGCAGGCGTCCTCGGCGATGCCTGCCGGCAGCCCGGTGGCCAGGGACTACCTGACCCCGACGGCGAGTGCGCGGTGGCGGCCGGGGGCGTCGACGGTGGTCTATGACGACGCCTCGGCCGACGGCTTCCAGATCGCCGCGTCACGGGGAGACCCGGCCACCGTCACCCTGCAGGCGCGGGAGGTCGCCCAGGTCAGCGCCCGCGGCGTGTACACCCCGCGGGCAGGGCGGCTGGTCGAGACGTTCACGGTGAGCAAGGTGGCGGGCCAGTGGCGGATCACGGCCCTGCCGCAGGGTCTGCTGCTGACCCCGCTGGACATCGCCCGCTCGTTCCACTTCTTCAACGCCTACTTCCCTGACCCGACCCTGTCCCATGTGCTGGTGCCCGACCCGGTCCTGCTTCCGCTGGGCGTGAGCCCGGCCACGTCTCTGGTCGACCAACTCGTCGCCGGCCCCACTCCTTGGCTGGCGCCAGCGGTGGCCACCGGCTTCCCAGCCGGCACCCGGCTGGTCGGGGACTCCGTGCCCGTCGTCGGGGGTGTGGCCACCGTCACCCTGAGCGGCCCGACGCCGGACTCGGCGCACGCGCGCGCGCTGGCCGCGCAGCTGGTGTGGACGCTTCGTCAGCTGCCCGACATCACCGACCTGCTGCTCACCTGGAACGGGGACCAGCTGCCGGGCCAGGTCGCCGGGCCGCTACCGGTGCACGGCAGCTTCCCCAGCTTCGACCCCGACGCCTTGCCGGCCCAGGCGGCCCTGTACTACCGCGCGTCCACACCGAGCGGGCGTCGTCTGGTCCGCCTGGTCGGTTCGCTGCCCAAGCCGGTGCCGGGCCCGTTGGGCCAGCCCGGCCGCGCGCCCTCGGTCGTGGCGGTGTCCCTGGACGAGACCACCGCCGCCGGGCTGGGTGACGACGCGTCCACCTTGCTGGTGGGGCCGCTGGGCTCGCGCCTGCGGGAGGTCGCTCACGGCACCCGGTTCACCCCGCCCTCCTTCGACGTCTTCGGTGACCTGTGGACGCTGGACCGGGGCCGAGGCGACGTGGTCGCGACCGTGCCCGCCGGCAGCCACCAGGACCGCCTGCTGGACCTGAGCGGGCTGCCCGCCGGTCCGGTGGACGCCTTCCGGGTCGCCCGGGACGGAACCCGTGTGGCGGTCGCGGTGGGCAGTCCGGCGGGAGGGGAGCGGCTGTTCCTCGGCCTGGTGCGCCGCACGGCCTCCGGGGTGCCGTTCGCCGTCACCGACTTCCGAGCCCTGTCCAGCGACCTCATCGAGGCCTCGGCGGTCACCTGGGCGTCGGCGGACCAGCTGCTGGTGCTCGGCGCGGTGCCGACCGCCCCCGGGGAGCTGCAGGCCGTCACGGTGGACCTGGAGTCCCAGCAGACCCGCGCGTTGGGTGCGCCCGTGCAGGGCTACGGCACGGAGGGCGCCGTCGTGGGGACCATCGCCGGGGCGCCGGGGCGGCCGCCGGTGGTCGCGACTTCCGACGGGCGGGTGTGGACGTATGAGTTCCTCACCTGGACGCTGCTGGACCAGGGTGACGCTCCCGCCTACCCCGGCTAGGTCCGCCGCTACGGGTCGGCGGTCCCTTCTCCGCCGTCGGGGGCTGCACTAGCGTCGGGGCATGGCACCCGTCCGGGTCCGTGGTTGCGCCGACCGACCGTCACGGCTCACGCCGCGTCGGACCGGTGGGCTAGCCGATGCCAGCCGCAGGCGAAACGGCCCACGTAAGCCGACTTCTTGTCGGACGAGCACGGTGCGGTTTAGGAGTAAGCCCTGCCCCGACGGGAGACCCGATGTCCCCCGACCCGGGAGAAGGGGGGTAGTGGCACAGGCCGCGAGACCCTCAGCAGGCGGATGTGGGGACGAAGACCAGGTCGGCCGGGCGGGTGCCTGCGCGGACAAGGGGAAGGGGCTGGCATGGACATCGTCATGACCGCGCGGCACTGGGCGGTCTCTGACGCCTACCGGGCGCTGCTGCGGGAGAAGCTGGCGAAGGTGGCCAGGCTGGACGCCCGGGTGGAGCGGGTGGACGTGGCGTTGAGCCACGAGGAGAACCCGAGGCTGGCCGAGCGCGCCTACCGCGTGGAGCTGACCTGCGCGGGCCCGGGCCCGGTGGTGCGTGCCGAGGCCGCCGCCGCGGACGAGCACACGGCCCTTGACGCCGCGCTGGGCCGCCTGGAGGGTCGCCTGCGGCGCGAGGCGGACCGGCGGGCCGACCACCGCAAGCACCGGTCTCGTCCGCCCGGTGCACCCGCCCCGGAGGCGTTGCGCGCCGGCGAGGCGGCAGTGGCCGGCGACCCTGCCGTCGACGAGGCGGAGGAGCCGCCCGCGCTGGTGGTGCGCGAGAAGCTGCACCGGGCGCCGGCCATGGACCTCGACCAGGCGCTGTACGAGATGGAGCTGGTGGGGCACGACTTCTTCCTGTTCCTCGACGTGCGCACCTCGCGGCCCTCGGTGGTCTACCGCCGCCGCGGCTACGACTACGGCGTGATCACCCTGGAGGTGGCCTCGGCGTGACAGGTGTCGTCGCCGGGCAGTGCCAGGGCCGGCTCGGGTGAGTGAGCCGGCCGCCACGCCCGCCCCGCCGACCCGGGTGCTGGTCGTGGACGACCACCCCCTGTTCCGCCGCGGGCTGATGGCCGTGCTGGGCCGCGAGCCCGACCTCGCCGTGGTCGGGGAGGCGGGCGACGGCGCGGAGGCGCTGGCCCGCGCGGAGGAGCTGGCCCCGGACGTGGTGCTGCTGGACGTGCGGCTGCCTGACATGTCCGGGCCGGCCACCTGTGCGGCCCTGAAGGCGCGTCGTCCCCGCACGGGCGTGATCATGCTGACGGTCAGCGACGAGGAGAGCGACCTGTACGGGTCGGTGCGCGCCGGGGCTACCGGCTACCTGCTCAAGACGATGCCGGCCGACGAGCTCGCCGACGCGGTACGGGCCGTCGCCGCGGGCCACAGCCTGATCAGCCCGGCGATGGCGTCGAAGCTGCTGACCGAGTTCGCCACGATGATCAAGCGCGCGGATGACCGGCCGGGCGGCCAGGCGGCCCGGCTGACCCCGCGGGAGCTGGAGGTGCTGCGGTTGGTCGCCCGGGGGCTGAACAACCGCGACATCGCCCGGGAGCTGTTCATCAGCGAGAACACGGTGAAGAACCACGTGCGCAACATGCTGGAGAAGCTCCAGCTGCACTCGCGCATGGAGGTGGTCGTCTACGCGGTGCGCGAGAAGCTGCTGGAGATCAGCTAGCGGGCTCGCCGTCGACGACGGCCACCCCTGCGGCGCGCAGCCCGCGCGCCACCTCCGCGCGCGCCGACGGCGGCGTCACCGGCCCCAGTGCCACGGTGTCGCGGTCCACCCAGCCCGCTGCGGCGCCCAGTGCCCGTCCGGCCGCCTGGCCCCACGCCGGGCTGGTCACCGACACCCGTCCGCTGCGCAGCCAGGTCCGCTCCCGCTTGGGGTCCGCGCGGCCGACCAGACGGCCGCCGGCCAGCACCGGCATCACGTAGTACCCGTGCTCACGCCGCTCCGCCGGCGTGTAGGCCTCCAGCCGGTGCCGGAAGCCGAACAGCCGCTCCGTGCGGGGACGGTGCCACACCATCGGGTCGAAGGGGGACAGCAGGGTGACGCTGTGCCGCGGCCGCCGGTCCACATCGTCGAGGGCTGCCGGGTCCGCCCACGCGGGCGCGCCCCACCCGGCCACCCGCACCGGCACCAGGCCGGTGCGGGGCAGCGCGGCCACGACCTGGGCCACCCGCAGCCGGTAGTAGTCCGCGAGGTCAGCCGCGGTCGCGACCCCCAGCGCCCGCCCGGCCCGCTGGGTCAGGGCCGCCAGGCAGGCGTCGTCGTCGGCGTCCACGGCGGCCAGCTCGGCGGGCACCGCCCGCGCCGCGAGGTCGTACACCCGCCGAAAGCCCGCCCGCCGGGTGCACACCACGGTGCCCAGGTCCAGCAGCCACTCCACCGCCACCTTCACCTGCGACCAGTCCCACCACGGCCCCCCGGCCTTCGCCCCGCCCAGCTCGGTCGCGGTCAGCGGGCCGTCCGCCTGCAGCCGCGCCAGCACCTGCGCGGTGCCGCGCCCGGGGTCGGTGTGCCAACGCTGGCCGCGGGCGGCGAACTCGCGGCGACGGAAGGCGAAGTACGGCCAGTCGGCGAGCGGCAGCACACAGGCCGCGTGCGCCCAGTACTCGAACGCCGTGGGCGGGTCCGCCCACAGCGCTCGCTCCACCGCGGGGCGCCCCACCGGTCCCAGGCGGGCGTAGCTGACCAGCTCGTGGGAGCGCGCCAGGACCGCGATGGTGTCCAGCTGCACCGCACGCTGGCGCTCCAGGACCCCCGCGGGGCCGCCCGCCCAGCGTGGGCCGGCCAGCCCCTGGGCGCGCAGGCAGATGCGGCGGGCCTGGCCAGCGTCCAGCTCGCCCGCCCCTGCCGGGGGCGCGGACGGGGTGGGAACGCCCGCTCGGGGCGCGTCGCGGGTCACGGAGTGATTACGATAAGCAGGGTGGACGACCCCCCGTGGGGCGGTCCGCGTCGACCCCTGACACCCAGCCTGGAGTGACCGCGTGCCTGCGTTCTTCGACAAGATGCTGCGCGCCGGCGAGGGCAAGATTCTGCGCCGCCTGGAGCGGGTCAAGGACCTGGTCAACGCGCTGGAGCCGGACATCCGCGAGCTCAGCGACGCCGAGCTGCGCGCGGAGACCGAGACGTTCAAGACCCGTCTGGCGGAGGGGGAGACCCTCGACGAGATCATGCCGGAGGCGTTCGCCGTCGTCCGCGAGGCCGCGCGCCGCACGCTGGGCCAGCGCCACTTCGACGTCCAGGTGATGGGCGGGGCAGCGCTGCACCTGGGCAACATCGCCGAGATGAGGACCGGAGAGGGCAAGACGCTGGTGGCCACGCTGCCGGCCTACCTCAACGCGCTGACCGGGCGCGGGGTCCACGTCGTCACGGTCAACGACTACCTGGCCCAGTACCAAAGCGAGCTGATGGGCCGGGTGTACCGGTTCCTGGGGCTGTCGGTCGGCCAGATTCTCGCCTCGATGACGCCCGACCAGCGGCGCGAGGCGTACCTGGCGGACATCACCTACGGGACGAACAACGAGTTCGGCTTCGACTACCTGCGCGACAACATGGCGCTGAGCGCGGACAGCCTGGTCCAGCGCGGCCACTACTTCGCCATCGTCGACGAGGTGGACTCGATCCTCATCGACGAGGCACGCACCCCGCTGATCATCTCCGGGCCCGCTGACCTGCCCCAGAAGTGGTACGCGGACTTCGCGAGGCTCGTCGAGCGACTGGTCCGCGACGTGCACTACGAGGCGGACGAGAAGAAGCGGACCATCGGCGTCTTGGAGCCCGGGGTGGAGAAGGTCGAGGACTACCTCGGCATCGACAACCTCTACGAGGCGGCGAACACCCCGCTGGTCGGCTACCTCAACAACGCCATCCGCGCCAAGGAGCTGTTCCGGCGGGACAAGGAGTACGTGGTCACCGACGGCGAGATCCTCATCGTCGACGAGCACACCGGCCGCATCCTCCCCGGCCGCCGCTACAGCGAGGGCATGCACCAGGCGATCGAGGCCAAGGAAGGGGTGGAGGTCAAGCAGGAGAACCAGACCCTGGCGACCATCACCCTGCAGAACTTCTTCCGGCTGTACGAGAAGCTGTCCGGGATGACCGGCACGGCCATGACGGAGGCCGCAGAGTTCAACCAGATCTACAAGCTGGGCGTGGTGCCGATCCCGACGAACAAGGACATGGTGCGCAAGGACCAGCCCGACCTGGTGTACCGCTCGGAGGAGGCGAAGTTCACCGCGGTCGTGGAGGACCTCGTGGAGCGCCACGCCGCGGGCCAGCCCGTCCTGGTCGGCACGGTGAGCGTGGAGAAGTCCGAGCACCTGTCCCAGCTGCTGCGCCGCCACGGGGTCCCGCACGAGGTTCTCAACGCCAAGCAGCACGAGCGGGAGGCTGCGATCGTCGCGCAGGCCGGCCGCAAGGGTGCGGTCACCGTGGCCACGAACATGGCCGGGCGCGGCACGGACATCATGCTCGGTGGCAACGCCGAGTTCATGGCCGTCGCGGAGCTGGCCCAGCGCGGCCTGGACCCCGAGGAGGACCCCGAGGACTACGAGGCCGCCTGGCCCGAGGCCCTGGAGAAGGCCCGCCGCTCGGTGGAGAGCGAGCACGACGAGGTGGTCGCGCTCGGCGGGCTGTACGTGCTGGGCACCGAGCGCCACGAGTCCCGGCGCATCGACAACCAGCTGCGTGGCCGGTCCGGGCGCCAGGGCGACCCGGGGGAGTCGCGGTTCTACCTGTCCTTGCAGGACGACCTGATGCGGCTGTTCAAGGGGGAGATTGTCGACCGCGTCCTGGGCCGCCTGAACATGCCCGACGAGGTGCCCATCGAGGCGAAGATGGTCACCAACGCCATCGCGTCGGCACAGACCCAGGTGGAGGCGCAGAACTTCGAGATCCGCAAGGACGTCCTGAAGTACGACGACGTGATCAACCGCCAGCGCACGGTGATATACGACGAGCGGCTGCGGGTCCTGCACGGGGAGGACCTCGGCGAGCAGGTCCAGCACATGATCGACGACACCATCGACGGCTACGTGACCGCCGCGACCTCGGACGGGTACGCCGAGGAGTGGGACCTCGACCAGCTGTGGGGGGCGATGCGCACCCTGTTCCCGGTCGGGATCTCGGTGGAGCAGCTGGAGGAGGAGTCCGGCGGCGGCCGCGGCGGGCTGACCGGGGAGTACATCGCCGAGCGGCTGAAGGAGGACGCGCACCGCGCCTACGCCGAGCGCGAGGAGGCGCTCACCCCCGAGGTGCTGCGCGAGCTGGAGCGCAACGTGCTGCTGTCGGTGCTCGACCGGCGCTGGCGTGAGCACCTGTACGAGATGGACTACCTCAAGGAGGGCATCGGCCTGCGCGCGATGGGCCAGCGTGACCCGCTGGTGGAGTACCAGCGCGAGGGCTACGACCTGTTCGCGGCCATGCTGGACGGCATCAAGGAGGAGTCCGTCTCCTACCTGTTCAACGCCGTGGTGGAGGTGGCAGCGCCACCCGACGCGCAGGGCCCGGACGACGCGGACGCCGCGGCGGTGGACGCGGACGTCGCGGACAGCCCGACCGTGCCCTCGCCTCCGGCCCAGCCGGCCGCGGGGCGACCGGTCGTCAGCGCCAAGGGTCTGGACGTCCACCAGCCGACGCACCTGGAGTACACCGCGCCCTCGCTGGACGATGCCGGCGGCGTCGCGCACAGCTCGCAGGATCTGGACTCCCCGGTCGAGCTGGGCGAGGACGCCACCCGCGCCGAGCGGCGTCGGGCCGCCCGGGCGCAGCGCAAGCGCAGCCGCTGACCATCCGCTAGCCGACCACGAGCTCGGTGCACCGCCACCGCCCGTCCAGGCCCTCCAGGCGCAGCGCCAGCGCCGTCGTGCGCTCCCGTCGGGTCACGGTGGCGCTGACCTCGGCCACGCCGTCGGCCGGGCTGAACACCCGACCGACCCTGGCCACGGCCCGACCGGTGGTCCCACGCATCCGGGCCACCGCGGCCTGCCGGCAGACCAGCGCGTAGACCTCGCCCGAGGTCCAGCGCAGCAGCTGCGGGGCCGGCCGGTCGCCGCCGACCACCTCGGCCACCGCCTGCGCGAGGCGGCCCGCCCAGACCCGGGGGTCCGGCAGCTCGACCGCCGGCGTCGGCTGGGGGCCGAAGAAGGCGTCAGGGTCCTGCGCGTCGCCGCGTACGGGCACCAGCCGCAACGCGGGCGCCGGCTCGGCCGGCAGTCCGCCGGGCAGCACGAAGGTGAGGGCGAGCTCGGACTGCCCGTGCATCGCCGCACCGTCTGCCGGCCACCGTGAGTCGCTGTAGGGCGGCTCCCAGTCCGGAGCGGGCACCACACGCAGCGTGGCCGGCGCGGTCGGCGGCAGCGGGGACGCGGTCACCGCGGCGACACCGTCGGCGCGACCAGCCACACCCCGGGCCGCAGGAGGCCAGGGTCCGGCCCTACGACGTCCCGGTTCGCCGCCCACCAGCGGGGCCAGGCCCGGGCCACGGCGCTGGGCGCGGCGCCGGCCGGCAGGTGTGCCGCGGCGATCGACCACAGGCTGTCGCCGGGTTGGACCCAGGCCCCGCTCGCGGCTGCGACCGGCGCGCGGTCGAGCACCGGTGGCGGCCCGGCGCTCACCCCGCTCGCCAGCGCTGGCCCTGCCGCCACGGCGACTCCCACCGCCGCACCAGGGAGCACCCGCCACACCAGCGTGGGAAGCAGCGCTCGGGCACTGCGCACTGCTGCCCGGCCGAGCCGGCCCGGTAGCCACGTCGCCAGCGTGACCGTCGCGCACAGCGCCAGGTACGCCGTCGCGAGCCACCCGGCGGCCACAGCGCCGCCGAGGATCACCCCGGCCGCCCCGCCGGATGGCGGGGCCCCCGCGCGCAGCAGGACGGTGGCGCCGGCGACGGCTGCGCCGAGTCCGCCGGCCCCGACGCCGACACGTCGGAAGCTATCTAATACGTGCGTTTGCATCTGCTTGCGTGTGATATCCCCCATGGGAGGGTGGTAGCGCGTCCCCGACGTCGGCGTCAAGGCGGTTGCCCACAGCGCCCGACACGGCGGAGGCAGGAGGGGGACACGAGACCGCATGTGGTGTGCGGGACAGCGGGCGAGCGGCTCCCCGGCTTGATGCCGCCCGCGGGCTGCAGCGGTGGCCGAGCCTGGCCGGCCGCCTGGCACCGGGCCGCCCTCTTGACACGTCCAGGCGCTGACCCGCGAGCATCGCGTGGGGAACGGGGGTCCCGATGGGTGACGACGACGCTGAGTGGGCGGACGCGGTGGCCGCGCAGGCCTGGGCAGACCTGCGATCGGAGGTGGCGGACCGCAGCCGGGGCGAGGCCGTGCAGGTGGGACTGGTCGACCTGCTGCGCGGCGCGGAGAACCTGCGGGTCGGGCTGTCCGACGACCTCGTGCTGGACCTGGCGGTGGCGGCCGTGGGCCCCGACTGGCTGGAGGGACGCCGCAGAGGGGACGGTCGGGTGGTGCTCGTCCCACTTGCTGCGCTGCGCTGGGTGGAAGGCCTGGGGGCGCCGGCCGAGCCGGGCGACCAGGTCTGGCGGCGCTGGATGCTGCGCTCGCGGCTGCGTGGCCTGGCGCGCGACCGCACCGCGGTCTCGGTGCGGGTGTCGGGGTGCGCCGTGGTGACGGGGACGATTGACGGGGTCGGGGCGGACTACCTACGACTGGCCTGCCACCCCGTTGACGAACCCCGTCGCGGTGGTGCCGTCCGCGGCGTCCGGCACCTGCCCCTGGCGGCGCTGTCGTGGGTGGGCTGGGGCTAGGGCCCGGCTACCCGCCGCCCCCGACGTGCTCCTGCGCACCCTCCGGCACCGGCTCGCCTCCGTAGGGGTGTGCCGCGATGAACCCCCGGGTCTGCTCGTACATCTCGGCGATGTAGCGCTCCAGCGCAGCCCGCTCCACGCGCCACTGCCCCCGGCCACCGATCTTGATCGCCGGCAGGTCACCGCCACGCACCAGCGCGTACACCTGCGCGGCGGACACGTTGAGCAGGTCCGCCACGTCGGCGAGGGTCAGGAAGCGGGGCTCCACGGCGAGCATTGTCGCGCCTAGGAGGCTGGCCAGGGCCCTGGGGAGGAATGTCTACCCAAGCAGGCGGCGGCGGTGCATCATGGCCGGCGTTGGTTCATGCGCTGTCCGGGGGAGCGGGGCGTGGACGAGATGTCCTCATGGGATCAGGCCGTGCCGCGGGCGCGGCGCCTGCTACGCGGCCGTGACGGCCGGCTCGCCCTGGGCGTCCTGCTGGTCGCCGCCGCGGTCGTGCTCGGCACCCACGTGGCTGCCGGCGGCGCGCCCGGCGAGCCCGTGTGGGTGGCAGTTCGTACCCTGGCCGCGGGCGACCGGCTCGGTCCCGCCGACGTCCGAGCGGCCACCGTGCGGCTGGGCGGCGCCGCCTCGGCGTACCTGCCGGCGACGTCGCCGCCACCTACCGGTGAGGTCCTGCGCCAGTCGGTCGGCGCCGGGGCTCTGCTGCCGCGCGCGGCGGTCGGGCCAGCGACGGCTGCGCCGCCGTTGCGATGGGTGACGGTGCCCGTGGCTCCCGGCCATTTCCCGCCGGCACTGGCGTCGGGGGACCGCGTCGACGTGTACCTGACCCCGGGGGCAACCGTCAGCAGCGCGGCCCTGGTCACTGGCCCCACCCTGGTCGTCGCGGGGGCCGTCGTGGCGAGCGTCGACTCCGCCGGCGCCGCGACCTTCGGTGGGACAGGGTCCACCAGCGGTGTGGTCCTGGCGGTGCCGGCCGCCCAGGTGGCGGGCCTGGTCGGCGCGGTGGAACGGGGTGCCATCGACCTGGTCCAGGACGTCCCCGGCGGTCAGCCGTGAGCCGCCCGGTGCGCACGGTGGTGGCCGCACCCGGCGCGCCGTGGGAGTCCGCGCTGCTGGCCGGGGCCGCCGGGGCACCCGGCGACGTCGTCGTGGTGCGCAGGTGCGTCGACGTGGCTGACCTCATGGCGGTGGCCGCCCAGCGGCTGGCCAGCGTCGCCGTGGTGGAGGCGGGTCTGCGCCGCCTGGACGCTGAGGTGGTCGCCACCTTGGCCGCCGACGGCGTGCGGGTCCTCGTGGTCACCGGGCGCGACGGCGCTGACCCGTCGGCGTGGGGGGTGGATGGCGTGGTGCGACAGGAGGACGGCGCGCTCGCCCTGGTCGAGGCGGTCGTCGCCCTCGGGGCCCAGCCCTCGCCCGCGGGGACGGTGGCGGAGGCGCCGGATGGGCGGGCGGGCCAGGTGGTCGCGGTCTGGGGGCCGGCCGGCGCACCAGGCCGCAGCACCGTGGCCGTCGCCCTGGCCGACGAGGCGGCCCGTCTCGGGCGGCGCGTGCTCCTGGTCGACGCCGACACCTACGGGGGAACCCTCGCCGCGTTGCTCGGCGCACCGGCCGGCCGGGCGGGCGTGTTCGCAGCCGCGCGCGCGGTGGCCGCCGCGGGGCTCGGGGACGACGAGCTGCTCACCCTCGCCCCCACCGTCCGCCCGGGGCTGCGCCTGCTTGCCGGCGGCCCGGCGCATCGCTGGCCGGAGCTGTCCCCGCGCGCCGTGCGGGCCATCGCGCGCGCCTCGCGCGCGATCGCCGACCTGACCGTCGTCGACTGCGGCTTCGGCCTCGAGCAGGACGAGGAGCTCAGCTACGACACCCGGGCCCCGCTGCGCAACGGCGCGACCCTCGCCGCCCTCGCCGTCGCCGACCGGGTGCTGGCGGTGGGGCACGGGGACGTGCCCGGGCTGGTCCGGCTGATCGACGCATGGCCTGCACTGGTCGAGTCGACAGCGGGGGCGCCGGTGGGCGCGGTGCTGACCCGCACCGACGGCCCGCAGGCGGCGGCCCTGCTGCGCCGACACGCGGACGTGGACGCCGTCGTCACGGTGCCGGCCGACCACGACACGCTCGCCCAATCCCGCGAGCGGGGCGCGACGCTCGCGGAGGTGGCGCCCCACGCTGCGGCCCGCGTGGCGCTGGCCGTGCTCGCCGCGCAGGTGGTCGGGGCGCCGCCCCGGCGGCGCCAGGGCCTGCGCCCCGGACTCGGCCGCCTTCGACGCCGCGCCTACGCCGGGCTCGGGGCGTAGCGGCGCAGCTCCGCGCGGGCGACGCTGCGCAGATGGACCTCGTCCGGGCCGTCGGCGATCCGTAGCGTGCGCAGCCCGGCGTACCAGGCGGCCAGGGGGGTGTCGTCGCTGACGCCGAGGCCGCCGTGGATCTGGATGGCCCGGTCGACCACGCGGCAAGCCACGGACGGGACGACCGCCTTGATGGCGGCGACCTGCGCACGGGCCGCGGCCGCACCGACGGTGTCCAGCAGCCACGCGGTGTGCAGCACCAGCAGCCTGGCCTGGTCCAGTTCCAGGCGGGACGTCGCGATCTGCTCAGCCACCACGCCGTGGTCAGCAAGCCGCGCCCCGAAGGCGTGTCGCTCCAGGGCCCGCTGGCAGGCCATCTCCAGCGCCCGCTCGGCTGTGCCCAGCGAGCGCATGCAGTGGTGCACCCGGCCGGGCCCCAGCCGCTCCTGGGCGAGCCGGAAGCCGTCACCGCGCCCCCCGAGCAGCGCGCTGGTCGGGACCTCGACGTCGTGGAAGACCACCTCGGCGTGCCCGGGCTGGTCGTGGTAGCCGAACACCGGCAAGGAGCGCACCACCTCCACCCCGGGGGTGTCCACCGGGACGAGCACCATGGACAGGCGGCGGTAGGGCTCGGCGTCGCCGTCGCTGACGCCCAGGACGATCACCAGCGAGCAGCGCGGGTCGGCCAGACCGGTCACCCACCACTTGCGTCCGCTCACCACGACCCGATCGCCGTCGACGCGCAGCGTGGTCCGCAGCGAGCGGGGGTCCGACGACGCCACGGCGGGCTCGGTCATCGCGAACGCCGAACGGGTCTGGCCCTGCAACAGGGGGGCGAGCCAGCGTTCCTGCTGCGCCGGCGTCGCCGCCAGGGCAAGCAGCTCCATGTTGCCGGTGTCGGGGGCGGAGCAGTTCAGCGCCTCCGGCGCGAGCGAGGGCGAGCGGCCAGTGAGCTCGGCGAGCGGGGCGTAGTCCACCACCGACAGCCCCGACACCTGCGGCAGGAACAGGTTCCACAGCCCGGCGGCGCGGGCGAGCTCCTTCAGCTCCTCGACGACCGGGGGCAGGTGGTGGGCGGACCCCGCCGCCGCCAGCGCGGCCCGCTGCTCGGCGTAGACGGCCTCGGCGGGCAGCACGGACTCGGCGAGGAAGTCCCGCAGCGCCAGTGCCAGCTCGGTGGACCGGGGGCTGGCCGCGAAGTCCATGACCACTCCTATCATCGCGTCGTGGCGGTGCCGGGTAGCCCTCCCGCCGCTCTGGACCCTAGGAGAGTCCAGAGCTGGGCGGCGGACAAGGGCCTGGGGTCCGGGCCGTGGCAGGTGGAGCCGCTGGGCCAGGGCCACTCCAACCTGACCTTCCTGGTGCGGGGCGCCGGTGGCGAGCTCGTGGCCCGCCGGCCACCGCTGGGCCCGCTGCAGCCCACCGCCCACGACGTGCTGCGGGAGGCGGCCGTCCTCGCCCGGCTCGGCGCTGGACCCGTCCCCGTGCCCACCGTGCTCGCCACGTGTGAGGACCCCTCCGTGGTCGGCGCACCGTTCTTCCTGATGACGAAGGTCGACGGCGTCGTGCTGCGCGGTGCCCTGCCGCGGCCGCTGGCGGACCGGCCCGCCGCTCAGCGGGCGCTAGGGCTGGACGTCGCGGACGTCCTGGCACGCATCCACGGGGTGGACCCGGCTCCGTTCCTGGCGGCCGGGCTGGGGCGTCCGGACGGGTACCTCGCCCGCCAGCTCTCCCGCTGGACGGCGCAGCGGTCAGGGCTCGTCGACGCCGTCGCCCGCGCCGGCGGCACGGCCCGGGCGCTGCCGGACAGCGACGCGCTGGCCCGCTGGCTCACCGCGCATTGCCCCGACGAGATCGCGCCGACCCTGGTGCACGGCGACTTCAAGCTCGACAACCTCCTCATCGCCGACGTCGCCACCGCCGTCCCACGGGTCGCCGCGGTCCTGGACTGGGAGATGGCCACCGTGGGGGACCCCCGGGCAGACCTGGGCTACCTGCTGGCCCTGTGGCCGCAGCCCGGCGAGCCCGCGGCGCTGCCCGGTGGCGACGCCCCTGCCGTCCTGGCGCTGCCCCGGGCCGAGCTGGCCGCCCGGTGGGCGGCACGCACCGGGTGCGACCCTGAGCCGCTGGACTGGTTCCAGGCCCTGGCCCTGTGGAAGCTCGCGACCCTGCTGGAGGTCTCCTACCACCGGTGGCTGGCCGGCCGCAGCGACGACGCGATGTTCGCGTCGCTGGAGTCCGGCGTGCCAGCGCTGCTGGCCCGCGGACGGGAGGTGGCGGGTGCCTGACCGCGGGCTGGCCGCGCTCGTCGTCGACTGGGGTGGGGTCCTCACCTCAGACCTGGGTGCGGCCATGGACGACTGGGCCTCCCGCGACCAGGTCGACCCCGCCAGCTTCCGCGCGGTGATGCGGGAGTGGCTGGGTCCCGGCGCCGACGCGCAGGTCGCCCTCAACCCGGTGCACGCGCTGGAGCGCGGCGAGCTGGAGGTTCCGCACTTCGAGGCGGCACTGGCCGCACGGCTGCGCACGGTGCACGGCGACCCGGTGGCGCCGGCCGGCCTGCTGACCCGGATGTTCGCCGCGTTCGCGGCGGCGCCGGACATGGTGGGGCTGGTCCGCCGAGCCCACGCGTCAGGGCTCGCGACCGCGCTGCTGTCCAACTCCTGGGGCCTGCCCTACCCCCGGGACGGCTGGGCTGACATGTTCGACGTGGTCGTGATCTCCGGGGAGGTCGGCATGCGCAAGCCGGAGGCCCGGATCTACCGGCACACCGCGGACCTGCTCGCCGTTGCGCCGAGCGCGTGTGTGTTCGTCGACGACCTCGCGCCCAACGTCGCCGCCGCAGCAGCGGTCGGCATGGTCGGCGTGCACCACCGCGACTACGCGACGACCGCCACCGAGCTGGAGGCCCTGTTCGACCGGCCGCTGGCCTAGGCGTCGTCGCACCGCCGGGGCCGCGGGCGCGCGTGGCGTGGCAGCATGGCCGCGGGGCACGGGAGGAGGGGGCGTGGCCGAACGGCTGAGCGCGCTGGACGCCTCCTTCCTGTACGTGGAGGAGCCCACGACCCCCATGCACGCGGGGGGTGTCGCGCTGTTCGAGCTGCCCGAGGGGGGCTTCGACTACGACCGGCTGGTCGCGCTGATCCGCGCCCGGACCAGCACGGTCCCGCGCTACCGCCAGCGGGTCCGCAGCGTGCCCGCACGGATCGGTGGCCCCGTCTGGGTAGACGACGCGCACTTCGACATCAGCTACCACGTCCGCCGCTCCGCGCTGCCCCGGCCGGGGACCACTGACCAGCTGCTGGACCTGGTGGGGCGCATCATGAGCCGGCCGCTGGACCGGGAACGGCCGTTGTGGGAGATCTACCTCGTCGAGGGTCTGCAGGGCGGCCGTTTCGCCCTGCTCACCAAGACCCACCACGCGATGGTCGACGGGGTCGCCGCGGTGGAGCTCGGTGAGCTGATCCTCGACGCCACCCCGGTCCCTCGCCCCACCACGGCGGTGGAGCGGGACACCGTCGCCGAGCCGTCGGGCGCCGCGTTGGTCGCCGGTGCCATGGTCGACCTGCTGAGCGGACCGGGCTCCGCGGTCGACGCGGTGCGACGCGGCCTGTCCGACACCCGGCGCAGCGCGGGGCGCCTCGCGAGCGCGGCCGGCGGGATGGCGGCGATGGCACGCACGGTCGCCCGCACAGCGCCGGGCTCGCCGTTGAACGCGCCGATCGGCAGCCAGCGCCGGATCGTGGTCGCCGACACCGACCTCGCGGACTACAAGGCCGTCCGCGCGGCGCACGGGGGCACCGTCAACGACGTGGTGCTGGCCGTGGTGACCGGCGCCCTGCGGGGGTGGCTGATGACCCGCGGCGAGCCGGTGACCTCGGCGACCAGCGTGCGCGCCCTGGTCCCCGTCAGCATCCGCGCCGACGGCGAGGGGCCCGGCAACCGGGTGAGCTCCCACCTGGTCGACCTACCCGTCGGGGAGCCCAACCCGATCATCCGGCTGCACCAGGTCTCCTACGCGATGGCGGCGCACAAGGCGTCCGGCCAGGCGGTCGGCGCCGACGCGCTGGTCGGCCTGGCTGGCTTCACCCCACCCACGCTGCACCTGATGGGCGCCCGGCTGGCCAGCTCGCTGTCGCGCCGGCTGTTCAACGTCGTGGTGACCAACGTGCCCGGGCCCCAGCAGCCGCTGTACGCCGCCGGCGCCCGGCTGGTCGCGCCCTACCCGGTGGGGCCGCTGGCCCGCGGGCAGGTGGTGTCCATCGGGCTGACGTCCTACGCCGGCGGGGTGTACTACGGGCTCAACGCCGACCGTGACGCCATGCCCGACGTGGACACCCTGGCGACCTGCCTGGCTGACGCGTTGGCCGAGCTCACGGCGACCCTGCCGTGAGCGTGCCGCCCGACCGCCCCGTCGACCCGGGCGACCGCGCGGTGGTGCGCAGCCCCCGGGCGAATGTGCCGGCGTGGTGCCCGCGCGTGCCCGGGCGCGGCGAGGAGGGGCTGTCGTGGGGTCGGTGACCCGGGTCTACGTGCCGCTGGTCTGGCACGAGCTGCGCTCACTGGTCGCCGACGGCGCGCTGCCCGCCGGCATGCCCGCGTACGCGGTCACGCCCGCCCTGGTGGACGCGGAGCCCGCCGGCACCGACGAGCAGGAGGAGCTGGCCTGGCAGGCAGCCGTGGACGCGAGCCTGGCTGCACTGACCGCCGATGTCCCCCCGCGGCGGGTGGTGGTCTCCGCGGACGTGCCCGCCGCCAGCGTCGTCCCGGCGCCGGAGCTCGGTCCCGCGGCGGTCAGGCTGACCGACGGCGCCACGCGCCACCAGGTGGCCTGCGCGCACGTCGACGACCCGGCCGCGGCAAACGCCGTCGCTGTCGCGCGCCGCGGGACGCCGGCGGACCTCGACGACGTGGACCTGCTCTGGTACGCCGAGGTGGAGCTCGACGCCCTCGTCGCCGACTGAGCACGGGCGCGGGGCGTCCGCCGGCGTCGCCCCGGTGGCAGGATCGAGGTGCGCCGCCGGTGCCGTCGGCGCGGAGGGAGCCGTCGGTGAGTACTGACCTGGGGGTTCCCCCGCCGCGCAACGAGGTCGTCCTGAGCTACGCGCCCGGCAGCCCGGAGCGCGCCGCCGTACGCGCCGCACTGGCCGACCTCGGTGACGGGGGCAGGGAGCTGCCCTGCACGATCGGTGGCCGGGCGGTGATGGCCCGCGGGGAGCGGCTGGACGTGGTGGCGCCGCACGCCCACCGTCAGGTGCTCGGGGTCACGGCGGACTCCACGCCGGCCGACGGGGAGGCCGCGGTGACCGCGGCGCTGGCGGCGGCGCCTGCGTGGGCAGCGGCGTCGCCCGCCGACCGGGCGGCGGTGTTCCTGCGCGCCGCCGACCTGCTCACCGGACCCTGGCGGGCGCGGCTCAACGCCGCCACGATGCTCGGGCAGTCCAAGACGGTGTACCAGGCCGAGATCGACGCCGCGTGCGAGCTGGCGGACTTCTGGCGGTTCAACGTGGCCTTCGCCGCGGAGCTGGGCGCCCAGCACCCGCTGTCGTCGCCCGGGGTGTGGAACCGGGTGGACCAGCGCCCGCTGGATGGGTTCGTGTACGCGGTGACCCCGTTCAACTTCACGGCGATCGCGGGCAACCTGCCGACCGCGCCGGCGCTGATGGGCAACACGGTCGTGTGGAAGCCCGCGCGCACCCAGCAGCTCGCCGCTCACCTGACCATGCAGCTGCTGGAGGAGGCCGGCCTGCCGCCCGGCGTGGTCAACATGGTGACCGGGCACGGCCCGGCGGTCAGCGCCGCCGTGCTCGACCACCCCCTGCTGGCCGGGGTGCACTTCACCGGGTCCACCGCGGTGTTCCAGCACCTGTGGGGCGAGGTCGGCCGCAACATCGCCCACTACCGGTCCTACCCCCGCCTGGTCGGGGAGACCGGCGGCAAGGACTTCGTCGTGGTGCACGCCAGTGCCGACGTCGACGTGGCGACGACGGCACTGGTCCGCGGCGCGTTTGAGTACCAGGGCCAGAAGTGCTCGGCAGCGTCGCGGGCGTACGTGCCGGCGAGCCTGTGGCCGGCCCTGCGGGAGTCCCTGGTGGAGACCACGCGGGGGCTCAGCATGGGACCGGTCACCGACCTGGGGAACTTCATGGGCGCCGTCATCGACGAGCGGGCCTTCGCCAGGCTCGGTGCCGCGCAGGACCGGGCGGCGGCGCTGGACGGGCTGTCCGTGCTCGCCGGCGGGACCCGTGACGACACCGAGGGCTACTTCGTGGCGCCCACGCTCGTGCTGGGCGAGGACCCCCGCGACGAGGCGTTCACCACCGAGTACTTCGGGCCGATCCTGACCCTGTTCGTCTACCCCGACGCGGACTTCGCCGCTGTGCTTGACCTCGTGGACACCACGACCCCGTACGCGCTGACCGGGTCGGTACTGGCGAGTGACCGCGCAGCGGTCGTGGCCGCCCGGGACAGGCTGCGGTTCGCGGCGGGGAACTTCTACATCAACGACAAGCCCACAGGGGCGGTGGTGGGCCAGCAGCCCTTCGGCGGGGGTCGCGCCTCGGGCACCAACGACAAGGCCGGGTCCGCCGCGAACCTGCTGCGCTGGACCTCCACACGGGTGGTGAAGGAGACGCTGGACCCCCCGCGCACTGTGGGCTACCCGCACATGGCGCCGGACGCCGACGGATAGGCTGCACCGCGCAGCGCGGTCGCACACTGGGGTGCGGCCTCGGACACGTAGAGGCGATGGGGACATGGCCACCAGCGGTGCTCCGGGCGGTCGGTACGCGGAGTCCAAGGACGAGCTGATCAGCCGGGCGCTGGGGCTGGTCGAGGGCGTGCACGGGGCGCAGGACGAGGCTTTTCTGCGCCAGTACTACCGCCACCTCGCCTACGACGACCTCGTCGGGCGTGACCCGGTCGACGTGGTCGGTGGACCGCTCAGCCACCGGGAGCTGGCGGCGACCCGGCCACCGGGGACCGCCACGGTACGGGTGTTCACCCCGACGGTCGAGGCGCAGGGCTGGGACCCCGGGCACAGCGTCGTCGAGGTGGTCACCGACGACATGAGCTTCCTGGTGGACTCTGTCACCAGCTACCTGGGCCAGGCAGGCCGCTCGATCTACCTCGTCGTACACCCGGTGCTGCGGGTCAGCCGGTCCCTGACCGGCGAGCTGGGCGACATCCTCGACGTCGACCCTGACGCTGCGCTGGGCGTCGGCGAGCACGCCGAGTCCTGGATCCACGTGGAGATCGACCGAGAGACCGACCCGGACGTGCTCGTGTCGCTGCAGGCCGGGCTGGCTGACGTGCTCCGCGAGGTGGGGGAGTCGGTCGAGGACTGGGCGAAGATGCGCGAGGCGGCGCTGGGCATCGCCGACGAGCTGGCGTCCGACCCGCCGCCGCTGCCTGAGGCGGAGGTGTCCGAGGCCTGGGAGCTGCTGCGCTGGCTGGCGGACGACCACTTCACCTTCCTGGGCTACCGGGAGTACGACCTTGTCGGTGAGGGCGGGGACTCCGCGCTGGTGTCCCACGCGGGCAGCGGGCTGGGCATCCTGCGCCACGACGCCGGCCAGTCCCGCTCCTTCGCCACGCTGCCGCCCGCGGTACGGGCGAAGGCCCGCGAGCCGCGGCTGCTGGTGCTCACCAAAGCGAACTCGCGTTCCCCGGTGCACCGCCCGGCGTACATGGACTACGTGGGCGTCAAGCGGTTCGACGTGGACGGCACCGTGGTCGGCGAGCGGCGGTTCCTGGGGCTGTTCACCGCCGCCGCCTACACCGAGAGCGTGCTGCGCATCCCTGTGCTGCGCCGCAAGGTCCGTGAGGTGCTCGACTCCTCGGGGTTCCCCCTGAACAGCCACAGCGGCAAAGACCTGCTGGCCATGCTTGAGGTCTACCCCCGTGACGAGCTGTTCCAGGTCGACACCGAGAGCCTGCGGGATACCTCGGTGGCGGTGCTGCACCTGCAGGAGCGGCGCCAGACCAGGCTGTTCATGCGCCGCGACGCCTACGGGCGCTTCATGTCCTGCCTGGTCTACCTCCCCCGTGACCGCTACACGACGCAGGTACGCCTGGCGATGGAGGCTCTGCTGCGCGAGGCGTTCGGCGCCTCGTCGGTGGACTACACGGCCCGGGTGTCGGAGTCGGTGCTGGCCCGCCTGCATTTCGTGGTGCGGGTCCCCGCCGGCATGGCGCTGCCCGACGTGGACGCCGCCGAGCTGGAGCGCCGGCTCGTCGAGGCGACCCGGTCCTGGGCGGACGACTTCGCCGAGGCGCTGGTGGACCAGTGCGGGGAGGAGGAGGCCACCCGGCTGCTGCACACCTACCGCGCGGCCTTCCCCGAGGCCTACAAGGAGGACTTCCCGGCCCGCACCGCGGTGGCCGACCTGCGCCAGATCGAGGGGCTGACACCGGGGGAGATGGCGCTGAACCTGTACTCCCCGATCGGCGGTGGCCAGGGCGAGCGGCGGTTCAAGATCTACCGGGTCGGCCAGCCGATGTCGCTGTCCCAGGTCCTGCCGGTGCTGGCCCGGATGGGGGTGGAGGTCACCGACGAACGGCCCTACGAGGTGGACCGGGGAGGCGCCGAGCGCGGCTGGGTCTACGACTTCGGGCTGCGCTACCCCCGCACCGCCGTCGTCGACGCGAGCCTGAAAGAGCGGTTCCAGGACGGCTTCGCGGCGGTCTGGGAAGGTCGGGCGGAGTCCGACGGCTTGAACGCCCTGGTGCTGACGGCGGGGCTGACCTGGCGCCAGACCGCCCTGCTGCGCGCGTACGTGAAGTACCTGCGGCAGATCCGCTCCCCGTACAGCCAGGAGTACATCGAGGCGTGCCTGGCGGCCAACGTCGACCTGACCCGCGGCATCGTCGCGCTGTTCACCGCGCGTTTCGACCCCGACGCCGACACCGACCGCGACGCCGCCCAGCGGGCGCACCTGGACCGGCTGACCGCCGCCCTGGACGACGTGGCAAGCCTGGACCAGGACAGGATCCTGCGCTCCCTGATCGCCCTGGTCACCGCGACACTGCGGACCACCTACTTCCAGCACGATGACGACGCCGGCGTGGACTACCTGGCCTTCAAGCTGGACCCCGCCGCGGTCCCGGACCTGCCGGCGCCGCGGCCCCGCTTCGAGATCTGGGTGGCAAGCCCCCGACTGGAGGGCGTGCACCTGCGCTTCGGGCCCGTGGCCCGCGGCGGCCTGCGGTGGTCGGACCGCCGTGAGGACTTCCGTACCGAGGTCCTCGGCCTCGTCAAGGCCCAGGCGGTGAAGAACGCGGTCATCGTGCCCACCGGCGCCAAGGGTGGCTTTGTCGTCAAGGCGTCGAAGGCGGCCGTCGGTGACCGGGACGCGGTGACCGCGGAGGGCGTGGACCGCTACCGCTCCTTCATCGCCGCGCTGCTCGACCTCACGGACAACCGCGTCGGCGGCGCCGTGGTCCCCCCGCCCCGCCTCGTCCGCCACGACGGCGACGACCCGTACCTGGTCGTGGCCGCGGACAAGGGCACCGCCACGTTCTCCGACATCGCCAACGAGGTGGCCGGCGACTACGGGTTCTGGCTCGGTGACGCGTTCGCCTCCGGCGGCTCGGTCGGCTACGACCACAAGGCGATGGGCATCACCGCCCGTGGCGCGTGGGAGTCGGTGCGGCGCCACTTCCGCGAGCTGGGGCGCGACATCCAGTCCCAGCCCGCCACGGTCGTCGGGATCGGGGACATGTCCGGCGACGTGTTCGGCAACGGGATGCTGCTGAGCAAGGAGCTGCTGCTCCTGGCGGCCTTCGACCACCGCCACGTCTTCCTCGACCCCACCCCCGACCCGGCTGTCTCCTTCGCCGAGCGACAGCGGCTGTTCGCACTGCCTCGCTCCTCCTGGGCGGACTACGACCCCGCGCTGCTCAGCGCCGGCGGCGGGGTCTTCCCGCGCAGCGCGAAGGCCATCACGGTCAGCCCGCAGGTGGCGGCCGCCCTCGGACTGCCCGCGGCGCCGGCGACGATGACGCCGGTCGAGCTGATCCGGGCGATCCTGCTGGCCCCGGTAGACCTGCTGTGGAACGGGGGGATCGGCACCTACGTCAAGGCGACGAGCGAGAGCCACGCCGATGCCGGCGACAAGGCCAACGACGCTGTGCGCGTCGACGGGGCCCAGCTGCGGGCGAAGGTGGTGGGCGAGGGCGGCAACCTCGGGCTCACCCAGCGTGGTCGCATCGAGGCCGCGCGCGCCGGGGTTCGGCTGAACACCGACGCCATCGACAACTCCGCCGGCGTGGACACCTCCGACCACGAGGTCAACATCAAGATCCTGCTCGGGGCCGCCGTCGCGGCGGGCGACCTGACCGGCAAACAGCGCGCGGACCTGCTCACCGCCATGACCGACGACGTCGCCGACCACGTGCTGCGGGACAACTACGAGCAGAACGTGCTGCTGGGCAATGCCCGGGTGCAGGCGGCGACCATGCTGCCGGTGCACCAGCGGCTGGTCCGCTCCCTGGAGCTGCGCGGCGAGCTGGACCGTGAGCTGGAGGCGCTGCCGTCCGACGCCCAGTTTGCCGCGCTGGCGGGGGCCGGGCAGGGTCTCACCTCCCCGGAGTTCTCCGTCCTGGTCGCCTACTCGAAGATGGCGCTCAAGGCTGACCTGCTGGCCAGCGACCTGCCCGACCAGCCCTACTTCGGGCGGGTGCTGCGGGAGTACTTCCCGCCCGCCCTGCTCACCCGCTTCCCCTCCCTGGCCGACGAGCATCCGCTGCGCCGCCAGATCGTGGTGACTGGCCTGGTCAACGAGCTGGTCAACCGCGGGGGCATCACCTTCGCGTTCCGGGCGGCGGAGGAGACCGGCGCGGTGGTGCCGGATCTGGTCCGTGCGGCCACCGTGTCACGGGAGGTGTTCGCCCTGCCGGCCTTCTGGCGGCGGCTGGAGTCGCTGGACGACCAGCTGCCCACCCGGGCGTCCACCGCCTTGTACCTGGAGTGCCGTCGCCTGCTGGACCGCGCGACGCGCTGGTTCCTGCAGTCGCGGCGCGCAGAGCTGGTGGTGGAGGAGGAGATCGCGCGGTTCGCGGCGGTGCCGGACCTGGTGGCGCAGATCCCCGGCTGGCTGCGCGGCGGTGAGGCGGAGCGGCTGGCGCGGCGCGGCGCGGAGTACCAGGTCCTCGGTGCGCCCCCGGCGCTGGCCACCGAGACGGCAGCCCTGCTGGACGCGTTCTCCCTGCTCGACGTGGTGCAGATCGGGCAGGCGACCGGCGAGGCCCCGGCTGACGTGGGGCCGGTGTACTTCGTGCTGTCCGAGCGGTTCGCGGTGGACCGAATGCTGAACCGGATCACCGCCTTGCCGCGCGATGACCGCTGGGAGGCGCTGGCGCGGATGGCGCTGCGCTACGACCTGTACGCCGCCCTGGCCGCACTGACCCGCAACGTGCTGGACAGCACGCCCGGGGGGCTCCCCCCAGACGAGCGCTGCGACGCGTGGGAGGCCGCCAACGCCGAGGGGCTGGCGCGCGCCCGGGCGACCCTGCGTGACATCGGGGCGAGCGAGTCCTCCGATCTGGCCGCACTCTCGGTGGCCCTGCGGGTCATCCGCACCCTGGTGCCGGCCACCTCCACCCGCTGACGCGTCCACGCAAGGTCCGAAGGCGGGGTCCGCGGGCAGGGTCCTCCGCGGCGGCCCCCCACACGGTGCCCGAGGTGTTGACGCCGCTAGCGGCGCTCCACCACCCTGCCGTTGCGCCCTCGTCCAGGGGCGGAAGCGGGGGCACGGGGGATGGACGCAGCAGGCGGTGGTGGGGG
>Ga0209698_10001447_pt1 | contig 27243 bp, 26 predicted proteins | sample LitLauG_LLR_2012_FD_187203 | JGI IMG/M metagenome (GOLD analysis project Ga0209698, IMG submission 187203) | Freshwater sediment microbial communities from Pennsylvania, USA - Little Laurel Run_MetaG_LLR_2012 (SPAdes) (version 2) | ecosystem: Environmental > Aquatic > Freshwater > Creek >... | reverse complement strand
TAGGATTGCACGCCCATGGCTAGCCTCATGCGTGCGTCGGAGCCGAACTGGTTGATCAGCAACTGCGATCCGCGATGACCTTTGACGTTCTGAAAGAGAAGAGCCGGGCCTCCACGCGCGCCCTTGGCATCCATGCTCTTGGAAACGCGGTCGGTTATCTCTGCGATTTCGAGGATTGGATCCGCTTCGGTCTGGATACGCTTCAGTTCGCCGGCGCGGTCGAGCGCGGCGATCCACTGGCGAAGGTCGTCGAAGGGCAAAGTTTCCTCTCAGCGTGACCGACGATTATAAGGGATTTACCGACTCGGGAGTCTTCGTCCTTCGTGCCATTCGTGGTGAATTGCTTTTCCGCCGCGCCGGCTAAGCGGATTTACTTCCTTTGCTCCAGTTTCACGCTGACCGTTACCGGCTGCCCATCGCGCAGCACCTTTACTTCAACCACGTCGCCTACCTTGCTGCGGCGTAGAGCATCTGTAAAGTCGTACAGGTTCTTGATCGGTTTGTCGCCGAATTGCACCAGCACATCTCCAGCCTTGAGTCCCGCTTTCGCCGCGGGCGAATTCGGCTTTACGTCGGAGAACTTCACGCCGTTCTCAGTCTGCCCGAAATCCGGGATCGAGCCGAAATAAGGACCATAGCCTCCGCCCCCGCCTCCTGCCGGCGGTTTATCCTCGGCGACGACTTGAAAGGCTGGCGGCGTGTCGGCGTTGGCGAGTTGCACGGCGACGTTACCCACCAGATCGAGCAGGTGCGCCGCCGAAGGCGCATTGATCTTGTCCCATGTGTCCGAAGGCTTGTGATAGTCGGAATGTAATCCGGAAAAAAAGAAGAGCACGGGAATCTTTTTCGTCACAAACGACGTGTGATCGCTGGACGAGTATCCACCCGCGGAATACTCGATTTTGAATGGCGTCTCTTTCTGCGCCTGTTCGAGAACGGACTTGAATGTCGATCCAGTCCCGACCCCTCCGATGTAAACCTTGTCGTCTTTAATGCGCCCGATCATGTCCATGTTGAGCATGGCGACGGCTTTGGCCAGGGGGCGCGTTGGTTCCTTGACCCACTCCGCAGAGCCGAGCAGTCCCAGTTCTTCTCCGGCGAAGTTCATAAAGAGGATGCTGCGCTTCAGTTGTCCCCGCTGAGGGGCGAATAACCGCGCCAGTTCGAGTACACCCGCCGTACCGCTGCCGTTGTCGTCAGCTCCGGGATGAATCTGGCCGATCTGCGAGGGCGCCAGCGAATCGAAGTTCCCGCGCCCAAGGTGATCGTAGTGCGCGCCGACGATCACGTATTCATCGCTTTGTCCGGGCAGCCACGCAAGAACGTTATCCACGGTCGCCCGCGTGGTTTCGATGTCGATATGAAGCGAGGCATGCAGCGTGTCCGGGAAGGCGAAGGATGCGGGCTTGGTTGCAGCGTTAATCTGCTCTTGAACGTCTTTCAGCGACTTTCCCGCTGCCTGAAACCACGCGTCCGCCACCGCATTCTTCACGTGGGTAAAGACAATTCCAATGTTCTCCGGTCCGCTGACACTCCCGAATCGCGTGAGCAAGTCCTCTTCCCCATCGCCTAGCTTGCCGTTGAGAACAACCACAGCCTTGGCCCCGTGATTGCGTGCATTGATGGCCTTGGTAATGAGTTGCGAATGCTGCGTGAGACCATGATTGCCGCTTTTCTCCGCGAAGCCAGAGGGCTCGTAGCGAAGCACGACGACTATCTTGTCTTTGACGTCGAGCCCTGCGTAGTCGTCGTAATGAAACTCGTCGGCGGTTGCGCCGTATCCGGCAAACACCAGCGGTCCGCTCACCTCGCCCGAGGAAGAGAAACTGAATGGAACGAATTCCTCGTTGATCTTCAGCGTCTTTTTCCCATCGGCGGATTGCAGTGAGAAGGTGTTGTCGGATTTGAGCCGCGCTCCGGTGATCACGCTGAACGGCTGCGCGTATCCCTTCACTCCTGCCGGTTGCAAGCCCAGTTCCTTATAGCGTTTCTCGATCAGATGCTCAGCGCGTGTGATTCCCTTGGTGCCGGCACCGCGCCCCTCCATCTCGGGTGAGGCGAGGGACTTGATGTCGTTCAGATAGCGATCGGGATCGGCCCGCTGAACCCCAGTCGATGCAGCCAGGAGGAGGAATACGAACGCAACGGCAAAGAGAATGCGCGGGCGATTCTTGTGAGTTGGCATGATATGGTTCTCGTGAACCGGGAATGCTAGGAGGTCAACCAAAAAGTGTCAATGAGCGTCGTCACCGGCCTGGGTATTCCGGATACAGTCTTTCGCGACAATCCTGGCAGATTCCGTGGCTGAAGTCGGCTTCGGTGTGATTGCGAATATAGGCCTCGAGATGGTGCCAGGCTCCCTCCTTATCACGGATCTTGCGGCAAGCAGCGCACATGGGCAGCAGCCCCGTGAGTGTTTTTACCCGGCTTAGTGCCTCTTTGAGTTCATGGATCAAACGCTCGCGCTCCGCTTCCGCGGCTTTCCGCTGGGTGATGTCACGGATGATTATGCAGGTCCTGGTTCCACCTTCCGGCGCGGAAAACACGACGGAGGAAATCTCCACCGGAAACACAGAGCCATCCTTGCGTCGGGCGCCGAGTTCTCCGTGCGCGATCCCCGTGCGCGCCCGCTCGGCAACCAGGCGGGCCAGCCGCGGGTCCGACGTGTCCATGACTCCATGACGGCCTTCCAGCAGGATCTCCTCCCGGGTCCTGCCTAGAATGCGGCATGCCGCAGGATTCGCATCGAAGATCGAGCCGTCGGGAGCGGTCAGCATCAACCCATCCATACCGTTTTCAAACAACAAGCGGTAGAGTGCTTCGCTGTTCGGAAGCAGTTCTTTGGCAGAACTTGCACGTGTTCCGGAGGTCATGGGTTCGTTCTTGGTCCGATGCGATCCTGATTCGCAACGCGCAACGAGAGACAGCGAAAGCCGTTGGGAAGATTCTATTTGTGCTGAGGGAGCATCCGCAACATTCCGAAGGTGCCAAGGAAGGAACTGCCCGGCTAGCTCCTAAGAGACAAGTTCCAGGACTGTCTGCTCCACCTGCTTCCATGCCGAGCTGCGAGGGTCGATCAAATCGTAGTGGTCGGCGTCTGCGAGTTCTAGCAAGTGAACGTCCTCTTTTTGCCTGCCGGTTCGTTTTTGTTTCGCGGCGACATAGTCTCGGCTGAAAGCCGGCGGAACGATATCATCCGCTGTCCCATGGATCAGCCACTGGCGGGCATGGGGAAGTGAGAGTTGCATGGGATCGGCCTCGCGGTAGTGGTCGGGGACCTCATCCGGAGTTCCGCGCAGAAGCCCGACGACAGCATCGTTGCTGAGGTGCAACTGGTAGGCCCGACGCAAATCGACAACACCTGCCAAAGAAATCACCCGTGTCACCGCCGGTTCGTGCGCAGCGAGGGCCAGTGCGAGTTGTCCTCCGGCGGAGTGACCCATTACCACGAACTTCTGCGCGTCAAGCTGGTGGAGGCGCGCATTCTGCACCAGGAAACTGTAGGCGGAACGGATATCGGCGAAGGTTTCAGGCCATGCCCCGCCATCGTTGCCAACGCGCCGAAATTCCAGATTTGCGGTTGCAATCCCTCTGGTGGTGAGCGCCGCACACAGGTGCCCAGCATGGTCAAGGTTGTACTTGGCGCGCCAAAACCCACCATGGATGTTGATCAGAACCGGATAAGAAGCTGGATTCTTTTGCTTGGTCGCCGGCCGGCGCAGGTCAAAGAACTGATTCGGATCCGAGCCGTACGCGGTGCGAGCATCGGCGGGCGGAGGTGCGAGAGTGAGTATGTCTTCCGGCATTATTCGTAGCGCAGTGCCTCGATAGGATCGAGATTGGCGGCGCGCATGGCCGGAACCATCCCGCTGACCACGCCGACGACAGCAAGAATCGAAGTGGCTACAACCAGGATCATGGGCGAGACCACGAGCCGAATGTCCCCGGCCTCGGCATGTTTTGCCATCGCACTGTAGAGAGTCAGGCGTCCCACGGAGACCGAGACAATATACGAAAGTACGATCCCGAGCAGGCCGCCGATGGCCGTAATGACCATGGCTTCGGCCAGGAATTGAACAAGGATGTCGCGTCTCCGCGCGCCTAAAGCTTTTTCAACGCCAATCTCGCGCGTGCGCTGCGTGACCGAGACCAGCATGATGTTCATCAGACCGATGCCGCCAATGCTCAGCGTAACTGTGCCGATCACTCCCAGAAGAATCTTGAGCATCGCGGTCATGATGCCAAACTGCGAGAGTTGCTTCTGCGCGTCGAAAACGAATACGGCCCGGGGATCATCAGGCTTGAAATTGTGAGCAGCCGCCAGCGTATCTTTGATGGTCTTCGCCATCTTGTCGTGATCGAGTCCAGCCGAATCGAGCCACATTCCATCCAGATAGTGATTATCCTTAATCACGTCCATCGAGTTAAACGGCAGGTAGACGATACGGTTGTTGTTGTTGTCTCCCTCCTGCATGCGCGGCTTGAGCACGCCGACAACCTGAAACGTGACTCCGTCGATCCGGATGCTCTCCCCCACTGTACTCATGCCCGAAAACAACCGGTCTCGCGCCTCCGAGCCCAGCACGGCATAGAGGCCGTGCTGCATGTTGTCGGCATCGTTGAGAAATCTGCCCTCGGCGACATCGAGATTCCAAACGTCGTCAATGCCCGCATCGAAGCCCATGGCGGGAAAACTGAAAGAGCGGTTATTGTTCTGGACGGTTGCGTCTTTCTCAGCCATGCGGACGACATGGCGGCACAGCGGCACGTTGTTGCGCAACAACTCGACGTCGTCGCTCGTGAAGCGAACCAGCACTCCTGCTTTGTTGCCACCCGCCTGCTGCGAAGTCCGGCCTGGAAAAACACCAACGGCGGTAGCTCCGAAACTTTCAAAAATATTCTGGATGGCCTGCCCGAATCCATTTCCGTAAGCCAGCAACAGCACGACCGTCGCGATCCCCCACGCCATGCCGGCCATGGTCAGGGTGGTCCGCCGCAGATCGTGACGCATTGCCGAAACCGACTGCCGCAAAAGATCGCGATAGGAAGTGACGATCGGTGTGGAATGCCGCGTGCGAAGTACCTCTACCGGCGCAGTAGTGCCGGGTGAGGCGACTTCAAGGACCTGGTCTGAAATATCCATCTACTATTCCTTGCGCAAGGCCTCGACAGGTTCGAGCATCGCAGCCCGGCGGGCGGGATACAAACCGGCCGCAACTCCCGCGAGGGTCAGCGAGATCACCGCCAGCGCCGCGGTCGAAGGAACCAGCTTGGGAGGATCGAAGTTCCCCATTTCCACCCCCGACAGTGTGCTCATGATCGCCGCTGCCCCTGCAATGCCGATCCCTCCGCTGAGCAACGTGAGAAATGCCCCTTCCACGAAAAACTGGAACATGATGCTGCTGTTGGTTGCACCAACCGCTTTGCGCAGCCCAATTTCGCGAGTCCGGTCCGCAACCGCCACGAGCATGATGTTGATGATGCCAATTGCACCCAGTGCGAGCGTGACCAGGCCGACGCTGCCCAGGAAGGTATTCATGGCATCGAAGATTTTTCCGATCTGGTCCACGGTCTGGATAGTGTCCCACTCATCGAAAGAATCGGGATTGTCCGGATCGAATCCGTGATTGCGTGCAATGACCCTGTGCACCTCTTGTTGCGCAATTTTGTGCAGCGCCCGCGATTTGGGTTGGTAGTTAATGTACGAGATTACATCGGTTGCCTCGCCCGCATTGGTGGGTGGGAAGTACTCGTGCATGGTACTGAAGGGCACGAAGCTCTGCAGGTTCTGGTTGATGTTGTCGCCGTGCCCGATGCGCTGCAGGATTCCCACCACTTCGAAGCGGATTCCGTTTAGCAGAATCGTGCTGCCCAGGGCCGGCCGGCCGAGAAACAGCGTGCGCCGGGTTTCATCCCCGAGCACGATGACCGGACGTTTCTGCGCATCATCCATGTCGTTCAGCCAACGCCCTTCCTTGATGGGAAGGTAGCGGATCTGGTTGATGGCCGAGGGCGCGCCCACAATGCGACCGCTCGATTGGTAGAAGTCGCTGACCGCCCGGATGTCGCTGCGCGAGATTAACGCCGCGGCTAGTCGCACACTCCGGCAGTCGCGCATAATGTCCTGATAGTCGCGGTAGGTCAGGTAATACTGCCGGAGGGCGGTGAAACTGCCTTGCAAGACGGGCGCCCGGCCCGACCAGATGAACATTACGTTCTCGCCGATGGAATCGAACTGCTTCCGGTTGCCCGATCGAAACCCCTCACCGACGCCGACCAGCAGGAGCAGGGAACCCACTCCCCATGCAATGCCAAACATGGTCAGGAATGAACGCAGTTTGTGCGCCCAGAGTGTGCGGAGGGTCTGCCCGAAGATGTCGAAGACGTGGCGCAAGCATCCATTATAGGCTTCGGACTTCGGGCTTCGGGCTTCGGACTACGGACTACGGACTTCGGGCTTCGGACTTCGGCCTTCGGGCTTCGGGCTTCGGGCTTCGGACTTCGGACTTCGGACTTCGGACTTCGGACTTCGCGATGCACTTTCGGATTCTTAGGTTTATTCACTAGGTATCGGCTGAATCAATAACCGACATCGACACCGGATCTTCGTGCTGACGTTCGAAGTCTGAGGCGAGAGGGCTGATGTCTGAAGTCCGACGCCAGGGGTCGGGTTTCACCGATTTTCGTTCCGCATCGCCCGCGAATTTGGTTATTCTCTCAGCAGCGTGACTACTCTGCCTTTGAGCGAACTGTTGGGAGCGCCCGTGTATGACCCGTCTGGCGCGCAGAGTGGCAGTGTGCGCGAGGTGACCTTAAGTCCACAGGAAGATCGCACCCGCATAGCCTCGCTCATCGTCAAGACGAGGTCCGGCAACCGTGTCTTGCCGCTGTCGGCGGTGTCGACCATCAATGGAGGTGTGAAAGCTTCCACCCCCGCTGCCGATTGGGCTCCCATCAATGGGACGGAGGGATTGTTTCTGATGGAGCGCGATCTGCTCGACCAGCAGGTCATCGACATCAACGGCCGGAAGGTGGTCCGAGTCAACGACGTCGAGCTGCAATTGGACGCACCCAAACCTGGCGGTACAGGGACTCCGGTCTTAAGGGTTCATTCTGTCGATGTGGGTGCCAAAGGCGCCGTGCGCCGTCTGTTGCGCGGCATAGCGCCAAAGTCCGCATTACATCTCCTGCTGGGGCGTATTCCTCCCAAGAGCATTCCCTGGAATTTTGTCGACGTCATCGAGACCGACCCTGCCCGCCGGGTAAAGCTGAAGATTTCCAATGAAGGCTTGGCCAAGCTGCATCCGGCCGATATCGCCGACATCGTGGAAGACCTTGCGCCCGACGAGCGGCAGGCCGTCTTCCAAACCCTCGACGAAGAGACGGCAGCTGAGGCGCTGGAAGAAGTCGAGCCCAAGGTTCAGAAGGCGATTGTCGAGTCCCTCGACTCTGGAAAGGCCGCCGATATTGTCGAAGAAATGGATCCCGATGCGGCCGCCGACTTACTTGCGGACCTTCCCGAGGAACGCACCGAGCAGATCCTCGTGCAGATGGAGCCCCAGGCCCAGCAGGACGTCGTCGAACTTCTCGAGCATAAGGAGAGAACTGCCGCCGGTCGGATGACGACCGAGTTCCTCGCCCTTCCGATAGCCGCTACGGTGCAAAATGCCATCGACTCGCTGCGCGAATTCGAAGGCGGCGTCGAGGCGGTTAGCACCATCTATCTCGTCGATTCGCATGGAACGCTCGTGGGAGCCGTCCCGTTGGCGAAAATCGTCCTGGCTCCCCTCTCTGCGCCCATGCTCTCGCTCACCCAGGAACCGCTCGTCTTGGCGCGCGAAACCGCAGAAGAAAACGAAGTAGCGGAACTGTTCGATAAGTACAACTTGCAGACGCTACCCGTCGTGGATGAACACAACAAACTTACGGGTGTCATCACATCCGATGACGTGATCAGCATGTTGCGGGCAAAGCTGTAGGAAGAAGGCCAGCGTTCGATCTTGACGACAATCAATCCAAAACGTCCGGGGAGGAACTCGTGACACCGTCATCACGAACAATGGTTGCGTTTGGACTGTTTGCAGCCGGTCTGGTCGTTGGTTGCGCGCAGGGAATGTCGGCCCAGAGCGGCATGAGTTGTCACCCCATGAATATGCGGGATGCGGTCGCCCCGGAAAACCTGCCACCGCCTCAGAAACTCACCGGTATCGGAAATGCCCACCTCCGCATCACTGGCTCGCCGGAAGCGCAAATGTGGTTCGACCAGGGCCTGAATCTGCTTCACGACTTTTGGGACTACGAGTCTGTGCGCGCCTTCGAGCAGAGCGCGCGCGTCGATCCGCAGTGCGCGATGTGCTATTGGGGGATCTACCAGGCGGAAAAGTTCTTCCATAGCAATTCCAAGTACTACGCGGACCAGGCCTTGACCAAGGCGGTCCGCCTCAAGGGCCACGCCAGCAAGGCCGAGCGCCTGTATATCGAGGCGAGCGTTGCTGCCGAGGCCGCCGGGAAATCCGCAAAGCCCGAGAAGAACGAAAAGAAAAACAAGAGCACGCAGGAGTCCGAGGAGGTTCAACTCTACCGTAAGCTCGTCAAGAGCAATCCCAAGGACCTGCAGGCGCGAATTTTTCTTGCGGAAGCGCTCGCGAATGGCTACGACGAGAATGGCCAGCCGCGTGCCAGGCAGAAGGAAGCCTTGGCGATTTTGCAAACCGTCTTAAAGGAGGATCCAGACAACTCGGCGGCGAATCATTACTGGATTCATGCCGTTGAGGCCAGCCCTCACCCCGAGCAGGCCCTGCACAGCGCAGAAATTCTCGCCCGCCTCGCACCCGCCTCGGGACACATGGTCCACATGCCGGGCCACATCTTCTATCGCACCGGCGACTACACCCGCGCGAAAGAATCTTTTGCGGCCTCCATGAAGGCCGATGAGCAGTACATGCAGGCACAGCATGTGCAAGTTGACGATGACTGGAACTACGTGCACAACCTGATGTACGCGATCGCCAACCTCCTGGAAGCCGGCGAATTCAAGGAGGCCACGGCGCTGTCCGCCAAACTGAAAGACGCGCGCGGTGAACTGGAAAACACGCTGTATCCATGGTCAGCACGCGACGCGATGTCGCGCCTCGACCCTCGCATCCCGGTCGCTCTGCGGACCGCGGATTGGACCACGGCTCTGACCATGCTGAAACCAGTCGATCCGCCGCCGTCTTTGCCGAATCTCCAGTTTCTGGCGGGGCAGTTGACGCAGTTCGCTCTGGGCATGCAGGCCCTCGATCAGCACGATCCGTCGCGCGCGGAAGCAGCTTCGGCGCAGTTCGATGCGGGGCTGTGGCGAATGTCGAACCGGCTGAAAGACGAATTGGAGGCCAAGGCCAAAGAAAAGGAGAAGGACAAAGACAAAGATGAGGAAAAGAAAAACGCAGACGCTGCTTCTCCCAAACTGCAGCTCATGCCCGACGCTTTGCCCGATCCGCTGGTGCGTCACCTGTCTGTGATGTCTCTGGAACTGCGCGCCGGGCTGCTCATGGCGAAGAAGCTCAACGACGACGCGAAAAAGCTTTACTCGCAGGCCGCGCAGGAAGAAAAAGCGCTCGGATACCGCGAGCCTCCCGCCTACATTCGTCCGGTGAGCGAAACGGAAGCGGCGGCGTTCCTGGCAGCTTCGGACTGGACTGGCGCAAAAGCCGCGTACAAAGACGCACTGGTCGAGCGGCCGGGCTCCGGCTTCCCGCTCTACGGCATTGCCGTGGCCAGCGAGCAGGCGGGCGACATCCCAGGCGCCACAGCAGGGTATGCGGACTTCCTGGCGGCGTGGAAGGCGGCTGATTCCGACCTCCCGCAAGTCGTTCACGCGCGCTCTTACGTCGCCTCTCACCACCAAGGCACATCCAGCAAGTAATCTAGGACCCAGGCCCCAGCCCGGCACCAACTCCGCCATCCCGAATTCCACATTCGGCACACTTTTTCTTTGGCCAGATTCCCCGCCTCGTTTATTCTGTTCGGTCGTTGCCCGGCTTTCAGTTTCATTCCTATGTCTGTGAAATGCGCGCATGAAGTTTCTGAGACGCTGGAAGACCCGGATCCTGCTTTTCTTTGCCGTAGTTGGGCCGGGGTTCATTACCGCGAACGTCGACAATGATGCCGGCGGCATCCTTACCTACTCGTCCGCCGGGGCGCAATTCGGACATCTTCTGCTGTGGACCATGATCCCGATCACCCTTGCCCTGATCGTGGTCCAGGAAATGTGTGCCCGCATGGGCGCGGTCACCGGCAAGGGCCTCAGCGACCTGATTCGCGAGGAATTTGGACTCCGGATCACCTTCTTCATGATGATCGGAATCCTCATCACCAACTTCGGCAACGTAGTTACCGAATTCATCGGAATCGCTACCAGCCTGGAACTATTTGGGCTGCCCCGGCTCGTAACGGTGCCCGTTTGCGCCGTGATTGTCTGGCTGATCGTCGTCAAGGGACAGTACAAGAGTGTGGAGAAGGTCTTTCTCGCGGCATCGTTTTTCTATGTGACCTATATATTCGCGGGAGTTCTGGCTCACCCGGCATGGCGGGATGCGACCATCGCCACCTTCAAACCGCCAGCCATGAAGGCATTTCGGGATCAAGCCTATCTCTACATGGTGATTGGAGTCGTAGGAACTACTATCGCCCCCTGGATGCAGTTCTATCTGCAGTCGTCAATCGTGGAAAAGGGCGTCACGCGGCGGCAGTACAAGGCCTCCATGCTCGATGTCGTCACCGGATGCATCTTCACCGACGTAGTGGCCTGGTTCATCATCGTCGCATGCGCTGCAACTCTGTGGGTTCATGGATTCCGCAACATCACCTACGCCGCCGATGCCGCTGCGGCCTTGAAGCCTCTCGCGGGACAATACGCCTACATCCTCTTTGCGGTCGGACTCTTCAATGCTTCGCTGTTTGCAGCCTCGATCCTGCCGCTTTCCACGGCTTACACGGTATGCGAGGGACTCGGGTTCGAGTCCGGGGTCGGAATGAAGTTTGGCGAGGCGCCGGTTTTCTATTGGCTGTACACGCTGCTGATCGTGGCCGGCGGCGCTGTCGTGATGATTCCCGGCCTGCCGCTAGTGAAGATCGCTGTTCTCTCACAGGTCGTCAACGGCATTGTCCTGCCCTTCGTTCTGATCTTCATGCTGCTGCTGATCAATAAAAAAGAACTGATGGGCGAGTACGTAAACTCTCGGCTCTTCAATGCCGTGGCATGGATTACGACCGTCGTGATGATCGTGCTGACAGTAGTCTGGTTCTGGACGCTACGCTCCGGCTAGCGAACGCGCAACCTGTGCCACGCGAATCTTGTATCGCACTATGACGGGCAAAGCTGCATTCCGCTGTTGGTTCCTGGCACTTGCTCTCTGCGTTGTTGCGGTTGGACTGTGCAACGCTTACGTGGATCGCCCCCTTGCAGAATGGCTGGATACGCGCGTGCGCCACACCGAATTATGGGCAGCGCTGAATCTCGCGCTATACCCGTTCCTCCTGGTTGTAGTGGTGGCGTTATTCTTTCTGCTCGGGTGCGGGATCGCGTTGATTTCCGGCCGCTCACTACGGCCATGGACAGCGGTTCCGATTCTCTGTTCGTGGAGTACCATGTGGGCAGTCGCTTCCGAGATCATCCTGAAGCGCATCTTCGGCCGCGGCTGGGCTGATCCTACATTTGTTCGCGATCACCTATACGGCTTCCATCTTCTTCACGGCGAATTTCACTGGGACGCCTTTCCCTCTGGAACAGCGGCGGTTTCTTTTGCGATTCTCTCGGTACTATGGATCGTGAAGCCGGGATGGAGAGTCGCCGGCACAGCGACCGTGGGTCTGTTGTCAGTTGCGGTCGTGATCGGCAACTACCACTGGCTGTCAGATGTGATTGGGGGCGGGTTCTTGGGGGTGACCATCGGTTGGGGGACCGTGGCATTGCTGCATCCGGTAGTTCAGCGTCAATCGTGATAGATGGTCCGCTAAATCAGCTTCCCCGCAGCCAAATCCCTTACCAGCGTCAAATCTGCTTCCAGGAAGTCGTACTTCGGAAGATCGGCAAGCAAAGACCACTGAATATCCTTGAAGATCCGGTTTTCGAGTTGCCCATCATACTCACGCACCAGGAAGAACCGAAGTTCTACCATCCCGCCGTTGGGATACTCATGTTGGATACGCGCGACCTCGTGCCCAATTTTTGCGTGAATCCCAAGCTCTTCTTCCAATTCTCGCCGCAGGGCGTCGCGAGGCTGCTCCCGCTCTTCAATCTTGCCGCCGGGGAACTCCCACTTCAGCGGCATCGTCTGATGGCGCGTGCGCTGGCACACGAGCAACTTCCCGTCCGACACAATCAGTCCAGCAACGACCCGCTTCATGACTGGGGCACGGTGGTTTCCTGCAGGGCGCTGGCCACCGGATCAACGCAACTGGTAAAGGTGAAGGCGAATGCGGCTACGCCCGCGGAACAGCGGAGCTCTAGGGTGTGCTGGCCGAAACCGTGATTGTCGACAAGAAAATACATCCGCGCTGAATCGACGAGCACGAAACTTTCTTCCCGGCCTCCGTTCACACCCGACCTGAATTGTGTGTCTCGCGTCGCCTGCGCCCGGCTGAGCGGCTTGCCGTCCTGCAGGATGACCACTTCCGCCGACTTGCCGCGAGGACTCGCCAAGACCAGGTTGACGCCGGCCGCCTCGTACTGCAGTTGCAGAACGTGCTTGCCCTCCTCCACCGCCTCGAAGTACTCGGCGGTTGAGGCCCAGCGGCCGCTGGCATAGAAGAAGTTCTCCTGCAGCGAGCCAATGAACGAATATTCCGCAATCTGATCTTCTTGGAATCCGCCCTCGTTCCCGATGCGTCCGCGAGCATGCCCCAAATACAATTCGCCTGTCGGGCGGAAGCACACCGCACCCGCATGATCTTCTTCGCGCACGGGATCCATCAGCGCGGGCAGCATTACGCCCGGATCAATCTCCCGAAGCAATTCCTGGATGACCTGCTCGCATTCGGCGTAGCCGCCTTCGCCGAAATGCCCGTACCGCAGATAACCGTCTTTATCGAGCAGGTACTTGGTCGGCCAGTAGCGGTTGGCGAATGCCTTCCATATCTCGCGGTTACTGTCGATTACGATCGGGTAGGTCAGCCCAAATTCTTTGATGCCGCGCTCCACGTTGGACTCATACTGTGCGAAGGTGAACTCGGGTGTATGGACTCCGATTACCGTTAGACCAAGGTTGCTGTAGCGTTCGTGCCAGGCCTGCACATAAGGAAGGGTTCGAATGCAATTCACGCAGGTGTAGTCCCAGAAATCCACGAGCACAACCCGCCCGCGCAATTGCCGAAAACTGAGCGGTGGAGAATTCAGCCAGATACGCCCGATCTCGGGCGCGCGCACTTTGCCCTTTTCGACTCTCATCGGCCGGATGATTCCAATTTCTCTCCTACGAGCTTGGCGCAGAATTGCACCAGATCCTGATGTTCCGGGGTGAACGCGGCAGGGAAGTGGCTGTCGATGTCGAGTTCGCCGACGACTCTTCCGTTAGCAAATACAGGGACCACAATCTCGGATTTCGTCTCCAGCGAACATGCCAGGTACCGCGAGTCCTTGCTGACGTCGTCCACTACGACGGTTCGTCCGCTCGAAGCTGCCGCTCCGCAGATGCCCTGATTGAGTGGAATGCGCGTGTGGGGAGTCATTGCGCCTTCAAACGCCCCGAGCACCAACACCGGTGGCTGCGCTCCCGGCTCCAGCATGTAGAACCCTACCCAGTTGTATTTCAGGACGCGCTCGTGCAAGAGCTTGGCCATCTTTCGCATCAGGTCGTGTGCGGTCCCCTCCGCCTCAGCGAGCTGCGTGACTTCCTGTCGAACCTCTTCGATTTTGGTGGCTACAGGCATGGGAGGAATCTTAACTCACGGCGCGTGACTTTGAGATGGCAGAAGTAGAAGGGTGAGTAATCCGGCGGATTCCATTCGTCAGCGGAAAGATCTCTGGATGAATGGCGTGTGCCAGCGCATCCAGTCCGCGCAGCAGGGTCGGGGCCGGGGTGTTCAGAAACTCGTCTCGGATGCAGAACACTTGGCCGTTTTGCGCGGCTGCCGTCTCGTGCCAGCCTCGCTCGCGAACAATCTTCTCCAGCGGCACGCGATCTCCCGCGCCACACCAGGCAGCAATCAGGACGTCCGCATCCATGCGTGCGATTTCTTTCGCCTCCACCTGCTTGCCCGGACTGCCTACGAACTCTCCGCCCGCAGCCTCGACGAGCTCCGCAACCCACTTCTGCGAGGCGATGATCGGCTTGCCCCACTCTTCGCAGAACACCATGGGGCGGGGCACTCGCAATGTTCGCGCGCGCACGCCTTCGATGTGCCGCTGCATGCTTGAGATGATCTGTTCGCCCCGCGTTGCTGCTCCGACTGCGCCCGCAATGGTCGCTATGTCCGTATAGATGTCCGCCAGACTTCTCGGCGCGAGTCCCAGGAATCGCGCACCGGATTTCAGAATTTCGCTCACCGCTTTTTCCTGATAGGGAACCGCGGCAATCACAAGATCGGGCCTGACTGCCACGATCTGGTCGGTCTCCGCAGTCCACGAATCCGCGAGGATGACCCGCGAACCATCGGCGACCCCCGGCACGACATCCGCGCAATATCGCGTGCAGCCCACAACACGTGTAAGTTCGCCGAGAGCATCAAGGATCACGGTTGCGCTCGGCTGCAGACACGCAATGCGCCGTGGAGAATACTGCGAACTCATACTATCCATCTTAAGGCCTGACCTGGCGCAATGCGGCTGCCAACGCGTCGAGCGCCAATTGCGCGGCGTGGGTGGAGGCCTGGGGTAATCCGTCAACCGCGGCAATCAGATCATCGCGCTGGATTGAAAGAGCTTCAGCGATGCTTTTGCCATGCACCAACTCCGTGATCGCCGAACCACACGCCATGGAGGGCACGCATCCTTTAGCCTTGAAGCCGATATTGGTGATTCGTCCAGAGTCAACTCTCAGGCTTAGGCGAAGCGTGTCACCGCAGGCGGGATTGGTGATTTCCGCGATGGCGTTCGCCTCGGGAAGGTCCCCGGCGTTGCGTGGGTTCTGAAAATAATCGAGCAGGCGGGCGGAATACATGAGACTGAAATTGTAAACGGGGCGCTAATCGCCCGATCAGCGGCGGGGTCCGTCCGGAAAGTAAACGGTCCAGTTCCGCTCGCGGGCGACCGACTCCAGGTCAGGATTCGGATTCACTGCGTAGGCATACCGCGCAGTCGTAAGCATCTCGGTGTCCCAGCGGGAATTGCCAAAGGCGGCGTCGATGCCTTTCTTCACCACTTCGCGCAGAGCCTTCGGTTTGCCGTGCCCGGACGGAACTCGAACCAGTCGGTCGGTGACGATCCCGTCCTTCAACTCGACCTTGGTCGCAAGTATATGGTCTTCCGCGATGCCAAACTGCTTCATCCCCGCCCGGATGACCCACTCGTTCGAGGAAGATACGGCCCATACATCGCAGCCGCTATCGTGAAGCTTGTGAACTAAGTCGCGCATCTCCGGAAACACGCTGCCATTAAAGTGATGCTGCATGAACTCCGAACCCGCGTGCAGGACCACGTCTTCCGGCATGCCGGCGTGCATGGTCACCATCTCGCCGCACATGTCGTCTTCGTTGACTTTTCCGGCTTTGTATTCGGCATAGCGCGCGCGCATGCGCAGCCCGACTTCGACTGGCACGACTCCGGTTCGGATCTCCCAGTCAAAAAAGGTCTCTCCGGCGTCGCCGGACCACAGCGTCCCGTCGCAATCGAAGGCGGCGACTCGTGGCGCAAGGCGCAGAACCGAATCCAGAAATTCCTGACGGGTGAGCTGGGTCTGGGCTAAGTTTTCCATGTCCTTCGACGATAACGTGAGGGACATCAAACAGGCAACGGCTGGGTAGCGCCGGCGCTTCCACTAAGCGCAGCCAAAAGGCCCCGCCGGCCGTGTGGGTGGGCGTCTCACGAGCACGTCATTGTTGAGCCAGGGCCGCGTAATCTCCAGGCGTATTGATATTCATGGTCACGAAGGGATCATCGACCGCAACGTAGTGAATGTGCTCTTGATGCCGGTGCTCGATATCACGAGCCGAGGCGTCGGCGGGAGCCCGCAAAAAAGCCTCAATCAATTCGCGCCCTGCGACGAAGGGATGCCCGTGCTTCCCGGAGAATTCAGGCACGACCGCCCAGATATTCTGCGGGGCAGACTCAAATGCCTCGCGCAGCGCCTGAACGGTAGACGGGTTCGCTGCCGGCCGATCCACCAGCGTAATGATCGCCACGTCCCGTCCCCGGTTGAGGACTTCGTGCAGGCCGACCCGCAGGGAACTGAATTGTCCGCAGCCTGGATCAGGATTCACCACCAGAGATGCCCCGTGCGCGTAAACAACCGGCGCCAGTATGGATTCGTTCTTGCCCGCCACGATGACCACGAAGTCCGACGAGACTGACAAACTGCGAATTGCTGCCGACAAGAAAGTGTCTTTCGAAGGAACCTGTCCGTCAGCTGACGGAGGCCAGGGAAGCAGCGCTTTGTCGGTGCCCATCCGCGCAGACTCGCCGGCGGCAAGAATCACTCCGGCAAAGCTGACAGGCCTCGACATGTTGCGGAAGATAGCAGAAAGCGCCGAGAAAGTCAGTGAGTCACGCCCGCGGACGCATTCATCTCACGTAGCCGCGGACCCATTCGTCCGCAGGCCAGGATTTTCGGGCTTAGGACCCTCAGTGCCCCTCCGTGTCCTCCGTGGCGACGATCTTCTCTTTGAACCAACTCAAGTGCGGCAAGCCAGCGGAAGCGTGCCGCCGAATGGCAATTAACTCGGCCGTGATCGCGACTGCGATCTCCTCCGGAGTAATAGCCCCGATATCCAGTCCGATCGGCGCATGGACGCGCTCGAACATATGAGCGGGCAGCCCTTCCTTCTGCAGGTTCTTGAAGATCTCAATCACTTTTCGCTTCGAGCCGATCATGCCCACGTACTTTGCGCGTGTCTGCACGGCCCAGCGTAAAATGCGCATATCGTCGCGATGGCCTCGCGTCACCACGACGATGTACGATGACTCATTCGGATCGAACTTCTGCATGGCCTCGCCAAAATCGAGCGCATGTACGTCGCGGGCGGCGGGGAAACGTTCTTTCGTAGCATACGACGAGCGGTCATCAGTCACGATGACATCGAATCCAGCCCCTGCTGCCGTCTGGCAAAGACTGTGTGCCACGTGGCCTGCCCCAAAAACATAAAGTAACGCTGGAGGCAGGATCGGCTCCACGAAAACTTCCAGAGTCCCGCCGCAGACCAGGCCCGTGTCGTACTTGGGGTCCTGATTCAGGTCGAAGGTGAGCGTTCGCGGTTTCTCTGACTCCATGACTTCACGCGCCGCTTGCCATACGTCCGCCTCGACGCATCCGCCGCCAATCGTTCCTACAATCGACCCATCGTCGCGGACCAGCATCTTCGCCGTCTTAAACGACGGAATCGACCCGCGGACGTTGACAATGGTAGCCACGGCGCCGCGGCGCCCCTCGCGCCGCAACTGCACGATTTGTTCGTAGATGTCCATCGTCGCGACCATATTGATTATCATTCGGTTAACAGAAGAGAGTCAATCCAGCCTGGCGCGAAGTCCCCGTCGCTCGTACTTTAGTGACCGGCTGATGCCCACTCCGTGTGTTAGCTTTATCGAGCGAATCCAGAAACGCAGGAGTACGCATGAATTCCTGGACGGCGGTACGAAGTACCTCGAAGTCGGCCATCTCCAGACTGATCTATTCCTTTCTATATCTTGCGCTGATGTTTTCATACGCCAGTGCCCAGCAGCCCAAGCTTCCGGTCGCGGCGCCAGCTCCGCCGCAGATCGCTGCCGCGCAAAAAGTATTCATCTCTAACGCCGGTGGAGAAAGCTTCGAGAACATCATCAACGCCACCGTTTTCAACGGAGGCCCTGACCGTCCTTACAACCAGTTCTACGACGCCATCAAGGATTGGGGCCGTTACGAACTCGTCTCCTCGCCTGCCGATGCCGACCTTGTATTCGAAGTGAGTTGGCAACTCACCGACACGGGATTGAAACTGCCCGTCCTCGGACAACTTCGAGTGGTAATCATCGACCCCAAAACCCACGTCACGCTCTGGAACCTCACGCAATATGTCCGTGGAGCGATCCTGCTCGGCAATCGCGATAAGAACTTCGACCTGGCGATGACGACCATCGTGAACCGCCTGCGGATTTTGTCCAGCACGCCTCCGGCAGCACCGGAGGGATCGCACAAATAACAGACCGAAACCAGGCTTGCGGGACAGCCAACTTTGACTGTCCAGACGGCTAAAAAACTTTTCCTCACAAGCTCGTGATATTTTGCTTCGCATCGCATAACTTCTACCGTGACCGAAGGAGTCTTGCTCATGAAAGCTGTGCGCATTCATCAGTTCGGTGGCCCTGAAGTTCTCACCTACGAAGACGTCGCGGATCCGCAACCCCGCAAAGATGAGGTTCTGGTGCGGGTGAAGGCCTGCGCCCTGAACCATCTCGACGTCTGGGTCCGCAAAGGATTGCCGGGGATATTGCTGCCGCACATCCTTGGCAGCGATATCGCGGGGGAAGTCGCCGAGGTGGGGGAATACATAAGCGGTTTTCAACCGGGGCAGCGCGTGGTCCTTGCCCCCATGCACTTCTGCGGACGGTGCGCCAAGTGCGTGGCCGGATTGCAAAACCAGTGCCGCGAATTCACCGTACTCGGCAATGCGGTGGACGGTGGCAACTGCGAACTGATCGCCGTGCCCGCGGCCAATGTCATCCCGATTCCCGATTCTCTCCAGTTCACCAATGCAGCCAGCGTTCTCCTGGTTTTTTTGACGGCATGGCACATGCTGGTGGGTCGCGCAGAAATCCGTCCCGGACAGACCGTGCTGGTGCTCGGCGCCAGTTCAGGCGTCGGCGTTGCGGCCATCCAGATCGCCAAAATGTTCCGGTGCCGCGTGATCACGACCGCAGGAGACGAAAGTAAGCTGCAAAAAGCCCGTGCACTTGGCGCGGATCACGGCATCCATCACTACAAACAGAAGATCTCAGACGAGGTCCGCAAGTTCACGAACAAGGAAGGCGTGGATATCGTGATCGAGCACGTCGGCGCCGCCACCTGGGACGAGAGCATAAAGTCGCTCAAGAGCGGCGGCACGCTCGTCACCTGTGGCGCGACCACGGGCCCGAACGTCGGCGTTGATCTTCGCCATCTTTTTGCTCGTCAACTCAGGCTGCTCGGCTCTTACATGGGAACCATGGGCGAACTTCATGAGGTTCTCAAGCACGTGTTCGCCGGAAGGTTGAAGCCGGTCGTGGACCGCGTCTACCCGCTGGCCGACTTGCGCGCCGCCCATGAATACCTGGAGAAGAGCCAGATGTTTGGAAAGATCGTAGTAACGCCTTGATATCGGGATGTGGAGTCTCAGGGTCGGGCAGCCTGCGACAGGCGTTACCCGCGGGCGCCACGCGTTTAACAGTTGGGGACCTGCCGTCGAGTTCTCGATAGTTTAGAATACCTCAATGTCCCGTGAACTCAACTTTGGACCGTATATCGAGACCCAGAATGGCGAGCGCCATGTCAAGGACCTCACCTACGGCAACCCCACGCCTGAGGGATTGGTCCTCACTAAGCTCGACTCGGCCGTCAACTGGATGCGAAAGAGTTCGATCTGGCCGATGACTTTCGGTCTGGCCTGCTGTGCGATCGAAATGATGTCGATGGGCGCGTCCCGCTTCGATATTGCCCGCTTCGGCGCTGAAGTCTTCCGTCCTTCGCCACGGCAAAGCGATTTGATGATCATCGCCGGCCGCGTCTCCAACAAGATGGCGCCCGTCATTCGCCAGTTATGGGAGCAAATGCCCGAACCCAAGTGGGTGATTTCGATGGGAGCCTGCGCGACCTCGGGCGGTGTCTTTCAGAACTACGCCCTGGTGCAGAGCGTGAATCAAGTCATCCCGGTGGACGTTTATATTCCGGGCTGTCCGCCGCGCCCCGAGCAGGTGATTTATGCCATCACACTGCTCCAGCAGAAAATCCAGCACGAACGAGGCACCATTAAAAAGGCCCTCAACCTGGCGTAGGAGCGCAGGACTCAGGACTATAGATCAGGGGCTAGGGATCAGGTATGTCGCGCGATGCTGGTTCCTAACCCCTGACCCCTATTCCCTAAGGCAGCTTGAACACGACCGTGATCCGTTTCTGGATCTCGATCGGTGTTCCGTTCAGCAAGGGAGGGCTGTAACGCCACTGTCGCACAGCATCTCGTGCGGCCCCAGCAAGCATCGGGGGCCCGCTGACGATCTTGACGGCCTTCACTGCCCCCTTCTCGTCAATCGTCGCGTCCAGTTCGACCGATCCCGCAATCCGCTGCGCGCGCGCTTGTGGCGGATACGCGGGCCGCACCTGATGAAGCAACACGCCTTGCGTGACACCCTGCGAAACCTTGATGGCCAGAGCCGGCATGGTCGCAGGCGCGGCGAACCCGGAAAACGTGCCCGAAGAGGCTGATGTCGACACATCGACGGCCGGAGGCGCTTCGTCCGCCCCCTGCGCTGAATCCGGCTGCACCCTCTTTTTGGGGACTGCCGGCTCAGAAGCCGCAAGTACGATTGCCGATTTCTCATCTTCGGCAGGCTCGATCTTCGCCGCGTTTTTCAGCACTTCATCCTTGGAGGAAGATCGGTGGCCCGTGCCTGCTTGTGGCTTGGGGGCCAATTCGATAGTGGGCGGCGCAACGGCCGGCGTCTGCACTGCCTTCCCGGTTTGTGTCTTGTCGCTCGTATCCGGCAGTGGCTCATGCCAGGTCAGCCACAGCACTCCCGAAATCAGCAACAAGGCGATGACTGCGCCCCCGAGAATCCAGTAGCGGCGCCCCGGCGAAGGATCGCTAAACATCTCGTTGGCGATTTCTTTGTCCTTCGGCGTGAGCGCGGCGAACAGCTGTTGCCGCCGCGTAGTCGGCTTTACCGGAACCCCCGTTGCGGCGCGGCACTCACGTTCGTACGCCGCTTCGGCCAGTTCCGCCAACTCGCGCAGCGCGTCAATCTGCTCATTTCCAAACGCCGCCGCCTTGCTGGAGAACGCTTCCAGAATGCCCGCCATGCCCATCGGGCCCCGCAGCGGGACTGCAACGATCGAACGAATTCCCAAGGCGCGGCAAACGTCGGGATCCACGCGTGTATCCTTTTCCGCATCGTCACATACAAGGACACTGGCGCTGCGCAGGCATTCACCGGAAATTCCTGAATCGACATTAAGTGGAGCGCCCAATTCCGGCGCGATCTCTCCGCTACGCGCACGACACACGACCAGCGCCTTGGTCCGGACAGCAATGGCGACACCATCGGCAGAAGTTAGAGTCCGGGCGGCTTCCGCCAAGGAATGAAGAATAAGGGCCGGGGTCTGCGCCCCCGTGTCCAAAGCGCCGCGGAGGGCCGCTAAAGGATTTTTGGCCCGAGGGTCTTGAGAACTTTCCGGAAGAAGATTGCGCGCAAACCGCAAACTATCGGCATCTGGTGGCCCCGTGTTCGGTAGCCCGGCTCCCGAAAAAATCGACGAATAGCCCAAGGTACTGCACCCGTGGATAGAATTGTGCCCAGCGACGAAGCCGCCACACAAGTACCTTGGCGAAGGCGCGATTGGGCCGAGTGTCTCGGAAACAAATCCAGCTGTCAATCGAAAACCTTCAACCCTTCCACACGGAAGGGCATCTATTAGTCAATGAAATGCAATGCCGATCCGTGTGCGCCCCTTCTTTGTCGCAATCGGCAGCGCTATAATCTTGTTAGTTGGCCCGGGGTATTTATGGAACGTCGTCGCGGCCCGTCCCTCCTTCTTTTTTCACTCCTGATCGCGGCGATCCCGCTGTGCGCGCAAGACAACCCGCTTCCCAATCAGAAGCCGTCGAAGGTCATTCCCAACATTCAAACGCAGACGCTGACTCCTGCTCCGCCAATCCCGGCCGGTGCCCCGCGTATGAGCAAGCAGACTCGCTACGAGATCATCCGCGATTTCGAAACGCAGATTGTCTACGCGCGTGCGCCCTTCCCCATGGGCGGCAAGGGTGTGCAATTGAAGAACGGCGTAGCGACGCCGAACGGCCAGGAATTGCAGCAGGCCCTTGCCCTCTGGGGACCGGCGGTGAAGCCCGGAGACCCAGCCCAATTGTCGTACGTGCAGATCAAGGACAACCACATCCACTTCGACATCAATGGTGGTCCGGTGCGCCGCAAGAAGTGGTATCAACATATTCAGGTTTCTGGCGCGGGTGGTAACTCCGTTCCGCTGTCGCCCTCGGAGTCGCAGCCCAATCCACACGGCACCTACCTCGACATCTATTTCGATACATATGTCCCGGAGATGACTGCCCAGCAGCTACGGGATCTGCTTTATCCCGTGCTCGATTTCACCGCGCGCAATAAGGAAGAAGCGTATCTCGACACGGTGCCTCCGAAGGTAAAAGAGGCGATCAGGGCTCATCAGGTGCTGGTCGGGATGAACTCGGAAATGGTGCTGCACTCCCGCGGCAAACCGCCCAAAAAGGTTCGCGAAAAAGAAGGCGACGTCGACTACGAGGAATGGATTTACGGCAATCCGCCAGAGGACGTCGATTTTGTCCGCCTCGTCGGCGATGAGGTCGTGCGCGTCGAGACCATGAAAGTCGGTGGGCAGAAAATTGTCCGCACCGACAAGGAAGTGATCCTCGATCACCCCGACAAAGACACGGAAGCCAAGAAGCAGGAAGTTCGTCCGCCGAACGCTCCCACGTTGCGGCGTCCGGGTGAGGATTCAGACAACGTCCCGAAACCCGAAGATGGTGTGAATCCTGTCCCGCCGGTGAACCCTCCGAGTCCCCCGCCACCCGGCGGCTCAACCCCGAACGACTGGACTCCGGGCCGTTACTGACGCGCTCGATGTTCTTGGAGTTGTCATCGTTTCTTCGAGGGACCTAGGTTACATGGAGCCCGGCTTATGGGGGACGGCCGCCCTCGGCTGTCCGTCGAGCGAAGCTCGACCTCATCCGTTAGAATCTCCCCATGCCCGCCGCCATCCATTGCCGCGATCTTCGCAAGACGTATGACGGCAAGGTTGAAGCCGTGCGCGGGCTGAATCTCGAGATCCAGCAGGGCGAATGCTTCGGCCTGCTCGGCCCCAACGGAGCAGGGAAGACCACCACGATTGAAATCCTCGAAGGCTTGCTGCAACCGACGTCGGGCGAAGTTTCCATCTTCGGCCATACCTGGCGGGAGAACGAGCGCGAGATGCGCGAATGGCTCGGCATCTCACTGCAGGAGACTCGGCTATCAGAAAAGCTGACTGTGCGCGAGACCATCGAACTCTTTGCCAGCTTTTATCGCCAGCCACGCTCCTCTGACGAGGTTCTGGAGCAACTGCAACTCACCGAGAAAGCGGATTCCTGGGTCGGCAAACTTTCCGGTGGACAGCGGCAGCGCCTCGCCGTCGCCACCGCTCTGGTGTGCAATCCCAAAATTCTCTTTCTCGATGAGCCGACTACCGGACTCGATCCGCAAAGCCGCCGCCAGCTTTGGGACATCATTCGCGAATTCCAGCGTGCCGGCGGCACTGTGCTGTTGACCACGCACTACATGGACGAGGCCGAGCGCCTCTGCGATCGGCTGGTGATTGTCGATCACGGACTGGTCATCGCCGAAGGCTCTCCGCCAGACCTGATCGACCGCCTTGGGGGACATCACGTCGTCGAATTCTCCGTGAGCGGAAATGGCGCGGAGCCGGAAGCATCGAAGGGCACGTGGCGCGCTCTGCCGAGCGTGGAATCGGTGCGTCAGGACGACGACCTGATCGCACTCAATGTGAAGCAGCCGCACTTGACGATCCCTGCCTTGCTTGAGGCGATCGACAAGCAAGGGCGGGAGTTGCAGCACCTGACCACGCGCCAGGCGAGCCTCGAAGATGTCTTCGTGCGCTTGACTGGGCGCCACCTGCGGGAAGACTAAAGGGCTGACATGATTCGAAAACTACGATTTCTCGTACTTTCAACGCTATTGCTGACGGGCACGGTTGCATTCCCGCAATCGAATGAATCCGCATCTTCCTTCGCGCCATTCGAGCAGTGGAAAGCCGCGGTGCTCTCCGGCGATGCCGCCGCGCTGAAATCGTTCTACAGCACTGATCCGCCGGCGCAGGTGCAGGTCAATACCGTCAAGCGTGACGTGGACGCTGACGTCAGTTTCTGGCTTGCCCTCAAGCCTCACAACATGAAAGTCGAGGTCGTCCGCAACGAGCCGCGGCATGGGCATATCAGTTTCATCTTCCGCGCCGAAGTAGTCTCCGGCCTGCCCAATGGCCAGACGGTCTCCGTCACCGACGACCAATCCTGGCAGCAGCAACACAATCAATGGCGCCTGGTTGCCGTCGAGCGAACCGACGCACCACGCCTGAAGCAGCCCTCTAGCATGAAGAAGGACATCTATCCGGCAAACGCCGATGCTCACGCTGAAATCAAAGAAGCCGGGGAGAAGGCGGCGCGCAATCATAAGCGCCTGCTGTTGATCTTCGGCGCGAACTGGTGCTTCGATTGCCACGTCCTCGATCTTGCCTTCCAAAGACCCGACATCGCGCCCATTCTTGCCGCGAATTATGAGACGGTTCACGTGGATCTCGGCCCGGAAGAAGAGAAGAATCCTGATCTTGTTCGCGCCTACGAAATCCCTCTGAATAAGGGAATCCCCGCACTTGCGGTCGCCGACAGCGATGGCAAGCTCGTGGTAAGCCAGAAGAATGGTGAATTCGAAGATGCCCGCGCCCTCACGCCGGATGTGTTGCTGGAGTTCCTCAATAAGTGGAAGCCGCAAGCACCATAACTGCTCGACGGAAAAGGGACAGCTGCTTTTGCCCGGGAATATGCGCATGGGCCGATGGGAAAAATACTTATGACACGTCGAACATGGCAGAGGGTGCAAATTTTGGCAGGGCTGCTCCCGTTCTTCTTGCCATATCTTCAGGGGCAGAACGCCTCGTCATCCTTTCAACCGCTTCAGCAATGGAAGAATGCGATTCTCGCCGGCGACGTTGCCAGACTGAAGATACTGTTCAGTACCCAGCCTTCCGCGCAAGTCGCCACGGCGAAAGGCCCTAGCGATGTTTCCACCGAAGCAAGTTTTTGGACGGGATTGAAGGCGCAGACCATCAACCTCGACATCACACAAACATCTTCGCCGCAGCCTGATCTTCAAATCGTCGTCTTCCAGGCAGAGGTGCAGTCCGCCGGGTCCTCGGGGCATGCACTCTACGTGACTGAGGCGCAGGCCTGGCAGCAGCAGTCGGGTCAGTGGCGTTTGCTGATGGTAAAACGCACCGATCCCGCTCACCTGCAGCAACCTGCCAACACGAACAAGGATCTCTATCCAGCCAATGTCGACGCGCATACGGAAATCAGGGAAGCGCAAGAAAAAGCGGCGAAAGATCACAAACGCGTGCTGCTGGTCTTCGGTGCGAACTGGTGTTTCGATTGCCATGTACTGGATCTCGCCTTTCAGCGTCCCGATTTTGGGCCTCTCGTCGCGCGCTACGAGGTCGTGCACGTCGATATCGGGGAAGATGGCAAGAAGAACGCTGATATCGCGAAGCAGTACGAGGTTCCCTTGGGGAAAGGAGTTCCCGCGCTGGCAGTGCTCGACTCCAACGGAAAGCTGTTGGTGAGCCAGAAAAATGGTGAGTTCGAAAACGCCCGCGCCATGACGCCGGACGTCATTCGCGAATTTCTGAACAAGTGGAAGCCACAAACTTAATAACCATCCATGTCATCCAGCATGTCGTCATCCAGAGCGAAGCGAAGGATCTATGCATTTTGCCGGAGCAAGCAGACTGCATAGATTCTTCGCTTCGCTTTGAATGACAAACGAAACAGGTTGAATTTATGAGCCTAGCCCAGGAAACACCGATCACGACCGCCCCTCCCGCGTCGACGCCCACACGCCGCAACGGCCGCTGGTCCGGCTACGCCCATCTGCTGATGGCGCGCATGCTCGAGCTGAAACGCGAGCCGGAAGTCGTCTTCTGGGTCTTTGTTTTTCCGTTGTTGCTTGCCCTCGGGTTGGGTATCGCCTTCCGCAACAAACCGGGAGACGCCATTTCGGTCGCCATCGTCGCCGCGCCCGGCGCCGCCGATGCGCAGGCGATGCTGGCCGGCTCACCCCAGCATGATCGCTTCAAAGTGCAAACGCTCGATGCCGACGCCGCCCACAACGAATTTCGCCTCGGGAAGTTCGAGCTGGTCGTCGAGCCCGACGGCAAGGGTGGATTCCAGTACCGCTACGATCCTGCACGCCCCGAAAGCGTGCTCGCCAAGACAGAAGTCAACGATGCCCTGCAGGCGGCAGCCGGTCGCAAAGACGTTGTCGCCACGAGCGCCACGACTTCCTCCGAGCCTGGTTCGCGCTACATCGATTTCCTTATTCCCGGACTGCTGGGCATGAACCTGATGAACTCCGGCATGTGGGGCATCGGCTTCGCCCTGGTCGATATGCGACAGCGCAAACTGCTCAAGCGTTTTGTAGGCACACCCATGCGCCGCGGTGATTTTCTTCTCGCGCTCGCCTCCAGCCGGCTGATCTTGATGATCATCGAAGTCGGCCTGTTGCTCGCCTTCGGCGTGATCTTTTTCCACATGCGCGTGATGGGCTCGATTGCCGCCATCGCGCTGCTCGCCGGCATCGGATCGCTCACCTTCGGCGGCGTGGGCCTGCTGACCGCCAGCCGCGCGCAAAAAATCGAGTCCGTCAGCGGCCTCATCAACCTCGTCATGATGCCGATGTGGATCTTCTCCGGCGTCTTCTTCTCCTACGAGCGTTTCCCGGCCGTGATCCACCCGCTTATTAAGGCGCTCCCGCTCACCGCGCTCAATGACGCCCTGCGCGCCAGCATTCTCGAAGGCACACCCCTGCTTCACCAGTGGTCGCGATTGTTGGTGATGATTCTCTGGGGAGGAATCTCATTCGTGCTGGCACTGAAGTGGTTCCGGTGGACTTAGGAAGTTGCGGAAATATTATGCTCGGCCTTTAGCGTTGAAACGGCGCGGCTTTCAGACGCGGCCGCCCCGTTAGTGCTGTTCATCGACCTTGCGACGTGGCCGGTGCGTTCATCGGCGAAACGGCTGACAGTCTAACGTACCTTCCCAGGGTTTTGAGCGCAATGGCTTGGTTAC
>Ga0209698_10001445_pt1 | contig 27255 bp, 18 predicted proteins | sample LitLauG_LLR_2012_FD_187203 | JGI IMG/M metagenome (GOLD analysis project Ga0209698, IMG submission 187203) | Freshwater sediment microbial communities from Pennsylvania, USA - Little Laurel Run_MetaG_LLR_2012 (SPAdes) (version 2) | ecosystem: Environmental > Aquatic > Freshwater > Creek >... | reverse complement strand
ATCCCAAGCTTTCAGCAGCCGGAATGCCCAGGCTTCGAACCCCACGAAGCCTGGGGCAGCCGTCCAATCGGGGTGGCAGCAAAGTCTGGGCCAGCCCCCGCAGGTCTCGGTGCGAGTCAAGAACAACCAAACGACCGAGGTTTCTGTTGATGGCCTCAAGATTGACCGCGCAAAGTTGTTCAGAGATTTCTACGAGGCCAAGTCAAGTGGAGATCGCTGATGGTGGGCAGAGGTAGATTCGCGCATCTCGTGAGGCTGGCGGCTCATGGCAAATTCGGAACATCTCGCAAAGCTCAAGGAGGGTGTGGAGGTATGGAACGCCTGGCGTGAGGCAAGGCCTGACATCCGACCTGACCTTACTAAAGCGGTCTTCACCAAGGCAGCCTTCACCGTGACGGGTCTCAGCAGAGCGAACCTTTCGGAGGCAAACCTCGGCAGTGCGCGCCTCAACGGCGTAGACCTAAGCGGGGCGCGCCTTGCAAGAGCCAACCTCCTAGAAGCAAATCTCCGCCAGACAAATCTTTTCGGAGCGGATCTTCGCTGGGCGAACCTTGAAAAAGCAGATCTCTTCCAAGCGGACCTCAACGGGGCGAACCTCAGCGGAGCGAATCTCCTCGAGGCAAACCTCAGCATGGCAAACTTTCAGTCGACCGATCTCTCCGGGGCGATAGTCGCGTACACGACCTTCGGAAATGTGGACCTTAGCCGCTCGAAGGGCCTTGAGAGCGTCCGGCACCTTGCGCCCTCCACGGTCGGCATTGGCTCCATCTACCGCTCTCATGGCGACATTCCACTCGGATTCTTGCGCGGGGCAGGTGTTCCTGAGAACTTCATCACCTATATGCCGTCGCTCGTCGCGCCCGGGGCCATTCAGTTCTACTCCTGGGCGGGCTGGCCCACCCTTGCTCCCATAAATAGCTGAGGCTGCCCCACCCTTCGTGCTTTTCGAAGGGTGGGGACCTCGACCTCAATTTAGAAACTCGGACAAATGCGCGGGGGCGGGACATTCCCCAATTCTAAAAACTGATTCCACTGGTCACTGCAGAGTGTGGCTGGACGACGACCCCGCCGATCCGACGCTGATGTTGTAGCGCTTCAGCTTGCGGTAGAGCGTCGCGCGGCTAATGCCCAGCATCCTTCCGGCCAGCGCTTTATCGCCTTTCACCTGCTCGAAGACGCGCTGGATCGTTGCCCGTTCGATGTCCTCCAGATCTGTCGTCGACAAAGGAGCTCGCGGAGATTCGGCCGCGGCCATGGCCTCGGCAAGATCAGGATCCATCACCGCGGACCTTTCCGCCGTGAGGCCGGCAGTTGCGCCCGTCGCCGCAGGACCGGCGGCAATGGACGGCGGGAGGTCACTCAAATCCATGATGCGTCCATTGCCCAGCGCGACCGCGCGCTCAATGCAGTTTTCCAGTTCGCGCACGTTGCCGGGCCAATCGTATTGCATCAGCGACTTCATTGCGGCGCTCGTGACCTGCAATCCCGAACCTGGCGCGTAACGTTCCAGGAACCAGTGCACCAGCATCGGAATGTCGCTGCGCCTTTCGCGCAACGCCGGTACGTGCACGGTAACGACATTCAAACGAAAATACAGGTCCTTGCGGAAGGTTCCGTTTTTGTACGCGGCCTCCAGATCGCGATTGGTCGCGGCAATAACGCGCACGTCAACCTTGACCCGTTGGTTGCTCCCCACCGGACGGACCTCCTTCTCCTGCAGCACACGCAGCAGCTTGGCCTGCAACTCCAGAGGCAGTTCTCCAACCTCATCGAGGAAAACCGCGCCGCCATCGGCGGCCTGGAACAGGCCTTGCTTCGATTTCAGAGCTCCGGTGAACGCTCCCTTTTCATAACCGAAAAGTTCGCTTTCGATCAGCGTGGGCACCAGCGATCCGCAATCCACAGCGACAAAGGCGCGGCCGGCGAAGGCGCCGCGGAAATGTATGGCGCGCGCCACCAACTCCTTGCCCGTTCCGCTCTCGCCGTAGATCAGCACCGGAGTCCGCGTATCTTTCAGGCGCGAGACCATGCGCAGCACTTCCTGGATTTTGGCCGACGATCCCACGATGCCGTGCACCGCGGTCTCCGAATCGGTGCGCTGGCGCAGGAACTCGTTTTCCTCGACCAAGCGGATCTTTTCCGCCATCCGGCGCAGAAACAGCCGCAATTCTTCGAGCGGAGAAAAGGGCTTGGCGATGTAGTCGTACGCGCCCAATTTCATGGCCTGCACGGCGGTTTCGACCGACCCGTGGCCGGTCATGACGGCAACTTCGGTGCGCGGCAGCAGCTTCTTCACTTTTTCGAGGAATTCCAGGCCCGACATGTGCGGCATCACCATGTCAGTCAGAATCATGTGCGCCGGTTGTTCCTCGAGCAACGCCAGGGCGGACTCCCCGCTTTCCGCCTCCAGGCACACAAAGCCCATCGCCTCCCCCACCGCAACGCAGAGTTTACGAATGCTCTGCTCGTCGTCCACAATCAGCAGGCGGATACGAAGATCATCTTTACTTCTCACACTGTTCACTGCGCCTTTCCCATGGCCTGGGACACGGCCTCGATCAATTGCTGCACCCGAAACGGTTTCTCCACACAGGGAGCGCCGGTTTGGCGCAGCGTGGCGACTGTCTCTTCGTTGGCAATGTCTCCCGTAATGAAAACCACACGCGACTCCAGATCCGGCCGATGGCGCGCAATCCAGGCATGCACCTGGCCGCCGTCCACGCCGCCAGGCGTACGCATGTCGGAAACCACTCCTAGAAATGCCCCTTTCTCCAGCAGGCGGAGAGCCTCCACCCCCGACTCACAGCAGACGACCGGATATCCGCTGCGCTCCAGAGCGGCTTGCACATAGGACATGACCGCGGGTTCGTCCTCGATGAGCAATATCGGGGGCGGAGGCGGTTTTACAGCATGTACGCTCATGTTTGTATCACTCCTGCCGACACTCCTTGAGACGCGGTTTGGGACGAGGGCAGGCGGACAATGAACGTCGCCCCCGGTCCCCCAAGATTGTTGTGACAGAGGATCTCGCCGCCGTGTTCTTTCACGATACCGTAACAGATGCTCAGGCCGAGCCCGGTGCCTTTGCCGACCTCTTTCGTGGTGAAAAACGGGTCGAAGATCTTGTCGGGATAAGAGATTCCGTTGCCGTTGTCGCGGAAGGAAACTTCGACCGCGCTTCCAGCCTTGGTTGACATGATCTCGATGCGCGCCGGACGCCCGACTTCATGAACCGCGTCATGCGCGTTGTTCAGAATGTTGAGGAAGACTTGCTGCAACTGGTGCGCGTCGCCCATAACCTCGGGCAAGTCTTCGTCGAGATGCTCAATCACTTCCACGCCGTGGCTGGTGAAGTCGTACGAGCGCAGCTGCATGGTGCGGCGCAGGATTGAATTGAGTTGGACCGCGGTGCGCTGCGGCGGCATCTGCCGGGCAAAGCTCAGCAGATTCTGCACGATCTGCTTGGTCCGCTGGGCCTCCTGCAGGATCACTCGTATATCCTTGCGCGCCGATTCCGGCAGGTCCGGATTCTCCATCAGGAGGTCGGCGAAACCCAGAATGGCGGTGAGCGGATTGTTGACTTCGTGGGCAACCCCGGAAACCAACTGCCCCACAGCGGCCATTTTCTCGGTATGCACCAGCTTATCCCGCAGGACGGCGGAATCCGTGATGTCGGTCAGCACCGCCACTATGCTGGTGACCGATCCCTGCTCGTCGCGCATGGGACTCAGATTGGCTGAGAATTTCCCCACGATTCCGTTGCTGCGAACGATCTGCAGTTCGAGGTTGTCGACCTGCTGGCCGTCGAGGGTACGCTGCACAGCCTCAGCCAATGGCCGATCGACACCAGGGGCAGCCAGTTCGAGCAGCGGACGCCCCAGCAGTTCGCGTTGATCGAACCCGGCATCCTGCCACCGTCGGTTGGCATAGCTGACCAGCCCCGCCGTATCGGCGACCAGGATCAGACTCTGCGTGTTGCTCAGAATCTTGGCGGAGAAATCGCGCTCTCGGTGGAGTTCGGACTGGAAGGTGCGCAGACCGGTCACATCCAGTATCAGCCCGCGAATCTGCTGCAGGCGGCCCTGGTCGTCGTGCATTCCGAAGGCATTGATCAATACGTGAATCGGAGACCCGTCTTTGCGCCGTAACGTGGCCTCGTAGTTGCGCAGGTGGCCCTCCTGCTCCAAAACCTCAGAGTGGCGCTCGCGCTGCCCGGGCAAAAAATAGAGCTGCGTGGGAATGTCGATCTGCAGCAGTTCGTCGCGGCTATCGTATCCCAGCATGCGCACCATGGCGTCATTGACTTCCACAAAACGGCCGGCGGGCGTACTGAAGAACAGGCCTTCCTGAATGTTGTCGAAAAGCTCCCGGTAGCGGCGTTCCGCCTCCCGCCGGTCGGAGATGTCCTTGAGAACGTGGATGGTCTGCAATCCCTCGTCGGAAGCTCCATGCACGCGCGAAGTCGAAACCAGAAAAGTCCGATCGAAAACCGGATGCACGAATTCGTCGCCCTCGTCGGCCATGGCCCGGCAGAAAGGACAGGCATGAGCAGCGGCCGCGCTGTTGAGCGCGAGCAAGGCGCGCATGTCCATGCCGATCAGCTCCGCCGGCCGCACGCCAATCATGGCCGCTAGCGAGCGATTGACCCGAAGCACCTTCCCGGCCTGGTCGTGCACCACAATAAAGTCGACGATGGCATCGAAAATCTCCATCCAGTGCCGGTTCGACTGCTCGATTTGCGTGAATAGACGGGCATTCTCCAGCGCCATGGCGGCATGACCCGCCACGGTTTCCAGGAAAACACGGCTTTCCTGATCCAGAGAGGGTGAGCCTCCGGAGAGACAGAGTAGCCCGGCCAGTTCTCCGTTGGCGCCGGGAAGCCGCACCACGGTGCAATCCGCCCAGTGCAGTCCAACAGCGGCCTCCGGGCCAAGCAGCGCCTCCGCCGTTCCGGACAGGACACTCTCCGCGTGATGCGCTGCGTAATCGCCGAGAGCCGACCCGATCGAGCGATCCACTCCCCGGTCGAGTCCCTGATTCTGTTCGGGATAGACTCCGGACGAACGCGGCGCGCCGCTTCGATCCTCGGACCGCGTTGATTCTTTTCCGCCACTGCTGGCCGCGGAACTGTCGGTCGCCAGTTCCGGCTGGGGATGCAACGCGACCACCTGGAAGCGCCCGTCGTGCCGAACAGCCAACAAACCGGCCCGGGAACCGGTAAGTTCGACGGCGCGGCACACGAACCGGCGGGCGAAATCCGGCAGGCGCAGAGCGCCATCAATTTCCCGTGCCAACTCGATCAGGGCTTCGGCACGGCGCCGGTGCTGTTCGGAGAGGTGCAAGCTCCGCGCCACCTCGAGCACGACCGCAGCCTGATTCGACAAAGCGCGGGCGCGTCGAACGTCCTCCGCTGATATTCCGGCGGCGTCAAGACGGTCCACGACTCCGAACATTCCCAACAGTTGTTCGCCCGATCCCAGCAGCGGCACCACCAGGATTTGCTTCACCTGGTATTGGTCGACGACTTCAACGTTCACTCCAGGAGTGCGTTTGGCATCATCGGTCCAGAAAACATCCTGGGCGCGCAGGGCTCGGGTGGCAATGCCCTCGGGGAACGGAAGATCGGCGCGGCGCGCCTGACCATTTTCTACTCCGTAGCGAATCCGGAACTGGTTGTCCTCCAACAGGGCAATAAAACAACGCCCGAAGCCGAGAAAATCCGCCGCATGAACGACAAAAGCTTGCAGGAAATGCTCCAGATCTCCGCTCGAGCTCAGTTCCGATGAAATCGCTAGCAACTGTTGGAGTTCGTACGATTGGGCGTGGGAGGTGGAGTACAGTTCCGCGTGGGCCAGAGCCACGGCTCCGAAGCCGGCAATCACCGAGACCAGGGCCTTCTCTTCGGGCGTGAAGACGGCGTCCGGCCGCGGATAAATCACAATCGCGCCTTGTGTGCGCGATGTCCGCAGCGGAGCGGCGATCAACATCCCGGGAGAAACCAGATTCCCCAGGGAATGTGCGTCGGCCCCGACGGACAGGGTGATGGGTTCCGCGGCCGCGATCGCGCGCTGCGCCAGATCAGCCGCGAACCGCAGCGTGTGCCGGTCGTGGCGGGAGCGAACGGAGTTGGCCAGTTGCGCTGTCTCCGCCGAAACGGCGCGCAGCTCAAACGGTCCCTCCCGCTTCAGCAGCACGCACACCAGCCGCGTCTTCAGCAGCAGGCGCAGGCGATCGGCCAGGGCTTCGACCACCGCGGAGACATCCGGAGTCCCGTGCAGAGCGTGGGCCATGTCGGCCAGAATTTCAGCCCGTCGATGTTCTTCGCGTGATGCCTCACTCAAGCGCGTCGCCTCAAGCAAGCTCCCCAGCTGGCCGGCCAGGATCGTAGCCTTCGCGGCGAGATCTTCATTGAAGAAGGTGTCATCGGAATCGTGCAAGAACGCGGTAGCGCCGACAACTTCGTTGAAGACCATCACCGGGGCAGCCATCAGAGAGCGCGCACCAAACTCCTTGGCACCGGGGAAAGTCACCGAATGCACGCGGTTGGCAAAAATCGTCCGCCGCTGACGCACTGCCTCCGCCGTCACCGAACTCTGCTCCGGACGAATCCGCGTTCCGACAAAGTTCGCGGCCAGCTTTCCGTCGGCTTGTTCTCCGACCAACTCATTCCCCAACTGGCATCGCCAAAAGTACACGCCTGAAAGCCGGAAGAATTCGCGGGTGACGCGGCAAAACAACCGGATGAGCCCGTTGGCGTCGGGACGCTCGCCAGCCGTGGCTGCAATCCGGAGCAGCAGCTCCTGGAAGCCCTCGTCGGCACCAGGAACGAAACTGGTTTCCTGGGAAAGAATCGGCCCATTGCCAGAAAAGCCCAAACTGCGATCGGTCGTCAGGGGAACTTGTTCGCGATTCACAAGTGCTTGAATCTAATGGGAAACTACCTGTCATCTCAATTTGAGTCAAGGGAAATGGGTGACAGGGGTGCCTTGGTGTGAAATCCCGAGACCAGTGTGAGACTGAGTCTCACACTGAGAAGCGTAACCCAATTTTGCGGGAATGAGACTGCCCTAATATCGCACCCCACATTTCGAGGCGCGGCGCTGCGTCGTAACTGCATTTATTTGAAATACATACAGCTCATTACTTCGGTTTTCCCCGGAGGGCACCGGTGGCCCACCCGTTGCACGGTCACGGTGGCGGGATTCTTCGATCTGCTGGAGGAATTGTGTCTCGACGAGCCGCAGTCGCATTGATGGCGGTATTGACTTTTGCCGGGACTTTGGGCCCGTTCCACGCGGGAGCGCAAACGCAGGCGCAGAACGATGAGATTGTCCGCCGGGCTAGAACGAAAGTGCAACCCGCGTATCCGGAGCTGGCGCGGAAAATGAACCTGTCAGGCACGGTAAAGATCGAGGTCGTAGTCGCGCCCAACGGCACGGTGAAAGATGCCCGGGTGGTGGGCGGCCACCCAGTTCTCACCAGTCCTGCGCTCGATGCCGCCAAGAAATGGCGCTTTGAACCGGCCGCAAGCGAGAGCACAGGGATTATAGATTTCAAGTTCGAGCCGCGGTAGGCAGTTTCACCGCGGAGGAGAAACGGCATGACGATTGGTAAAAAGCTGTACATGAATTTCGGCGTGATCCTCACGATGGTTTTAGTGCTGTTTCTCGTGAACTGGTCCGCGGTACAACGCGAGCACGACGCCAAGAAGGCGGCGCAACAGTCGCTCGATCTGGCCGACGCCACCAACTCGGTGCGCTTTCAGATGATGCAGAACCGCCTCTACCTGAGCAACTACCTGCTGAGCGGCGATACGCGCGAGGTGGACCGCATGACCGAGGGCCTCCGTACCCTGAACGAGAAACTGGAGCAGGGCAGGACGCTGGCCAACTCCGAGCAGGTCAAAACGGCGCTAGGTAAGGTGCAGCAACTGGAACAGGCGTGGGGCAAAGAGTTCGCGCAGCCCCTGATCGGGAAACGTAAAGACGTCGACTCCGGCAATGCCACCGTCGCTGAATTGCAGATTTATTATCTCCAGAAGGACGCCTCCTCCTGGGTGAAGAACTCGACCGACGCTCTTGATGTCGCCGACGTCGAGAACCGCAAACTGGTGGAGGAACGCCGCCAGTCCGACGAGAACGCGGCCTCGCGAACCATCGCTGTTTCCGTGTTCAGCACCCTCCTCGCTCTGTGCGTCGGAGCTATCGTCGCCTTCCGCACGGCGAAATCCATCAACCTGCCGCTGACCAATCTGATGAATGTGGCCCGCGGCATCGGCAACACCGGCGACCTGGAGCACAACATTGACATTACCCGCGAGGACGAGATCGGGGAACTGGCCCGCACCTTCTCCAAGATGGTGACCTACCTCAAGGAGATGGCCGGCGTTTCCGAGTCCATCGCCGGTGGCGACCTCAGGGTGGAAGTCAAGCCCCGCTCTTCGCACGACACACTGGGCAACGCTTTTGCCCGCATGGTCGACGGGTTGGCCGGACTGGTGCGTAGTGTGCGCGACGCCTCCTCGCAAGTCGCCAGCGCCTCCGACCAGGTCGCGGGGGCCTCGGAGGACTCGGCCAAGATCGGACTGCAGGCCTCCTCCGCCATCGATGAGGTCACCAGCACGATGCACGAGATGAGTGTCAACGTGCAGAACATGGTGAAAAGTACACAGGTGCAGGCCTCCAGCGTCAGCGAGACCTCAGCCTCCATCGATCAGATGGTGGCTTCGATCCAGCGCGTGGCCGACACCGCGAAAGTCCTGCTCGATATCTCCAACCGCTCCCGCGAAGAAGTGCACAGCGGAATCGCCACCATGGAGAAGGCCACCGACGGCCTGAACCGCATCAACACCACCATTAACTCATCCGGCGAAATCATTGGCGCCCTGGGACAACGCGCCGACGATATCGGCAAGATCATCGAAGTGATCGACGATCTGGCCGAGCAGACCAACCTGCTGGCGCTGAACGCCGCCATCGAGGCCGCCCGCGCCGGCGAGCATGGCCTGGGGTTCGCCGTCGTCGCCGACGAAGTCCGCAAACTGGCGGAAAAGTCGGCACAGTCGACCAAGGAAATCTCCGAACTGATCCAGAGCATTCAGAAGGAAGCCCGCAAGGCGGTCGAGAACATGGACCGCTCCACCTCAATCGTCAACGAGGGACTGGAACTGGGCGGAGAACTCAACGGGGCCTTGAAGAAGATCTCCAACGTGGTCACCGAGGTCTACAAGTTCGCCCAGGAAATCGGCGCTGCCACCAACGAACAGTCGCACGGTTCGTCGCAGATCGCCCGCGCCACCACCCGGCTCAACGAAATCACGCACGAAATCAACTCCGCGGTCGAGGAGCAGGCGTCCGGAGCCCAGGCCGTGGTCAAGGCCATGGAGCGGATGCGCGAACTGGTGCAGCAGTCCACCTCCGGTTCGACCGAACTGGCGGCTTCGTCGGAGCAGATGTCGAAGATGTCGCGCGGGCTCCTGGAATCGCTCGATCGCTTCTCGCTGGAGGAGGCCTCGCGCCAATCCGCGGGTGGGGATGCTTCCGGCCGCGCAGCGCGGCGTGCCGCCGCCGCGGCGCAGTTCTAGGTCGGGGATGCGGAGGAGTGTGAACCGATGAGTCGTGAACTCCATATCGTGGGCTTTCAGGTCGGACGCGAGACCTATGGCGTGCCCATCACTTCCCTGCACGAAATCGTGCGGGTGCCCGAGATCACTGCTGTGCCCGACGCTCCCGACTATCTGGAAGGCGTGATTAACCTGCGGGGCAAGATTGTCTCGGTGATGGACCTGCGCAAGCGCTTCGGAGAAAAACAGGCGCTGCTTAAAAAACAGAACCGCATTCTGGTAGTTGAACACGGAGGAAGGCTGGCCGGCTTGATCGTGGATTCGGCCTCGGAAGTGTTGAAGATTCCCTCCGACGCCGTCGAACCGCCGCCCGCCGTTTTTCAGGAAGGCGGTCTCAACTGCGTCACGGGCCTAGGTAAGGTCGGAGGACGGCTGGTAGTTCTGCTTGACATGAGCAAACTGCTGGCCCCAGGCAGCCTGCAGAGTGCGAGCGGGACCGGAGAAAAAGAGACGGGAGCCAAAGGCGAGGCACGCGGCGCCGCGGCACGGTAGAAGTCCCGGGCATGGTTGTGGTGTTTGAATTCAGTGTCAGGCGAGAACGAGAGCGAGCATGAGTACATCCGGAGCAGCACCTGCTCCCCTACTGACGGAAGCCGAATTGAAGTTGTTGCAGGCGCTGATCTACCAGGAGTGCGGCATGCACTTCGACGAACGCCGCACGCACTTTCTCCAGGACCGGCTGCTGCGCCGGCTCAAGGAATGCCGCGTCGACTCCTTCTACGCGTACTACCGCTTGCTGATCAGCCCGCAGGGCAAGGATGAACTGGCCAAGCTGCTGGAAAACCTGACGGTCAACGAGACCAGTTTCTTCCGCCACAAGGCGCAACTGGACCTGTTCCAGAAGACCGTGCTGGAAGAGTTGTTCAAGCAGAAGAGCACGCGGCGGGATTACTCGATTCGCATCTGGAGTGCGGGCTGCTCCACCGGGCAGGAAGCTTACACGCTGGCCATGCTGCTGACCGACGCGTTGGCGTACTACTACCTGCGCAATCCGCTGCCCATGGAGTTGCCGCTGCCCAAGCCCCTCGTGCCGGCGCCGTGGCGGGTGGAGATCCTGGCCAGCGACATCAGCTATTCAGTTCTGCGCGCCGGGCAGGACGGCACCTACAGCGAGAATCAGATGTCGATGGTCGACTACAGCTACCGCTTGCGCTATTTCGACAAGGTGGCGGAGCGCTATGCCATCAAGAAGGCACTGAAAGAGATGGTTCACTTCGACTTTCACAATTTGAAGACTGAGTACCTGCCGCAGCGCAATGACGTGATCTTCTGCCGCAACGTCATGATGTATTTCGATGAAGCCGAGCAGAAACGGTTGATCGAAAAGTTCTACCGCTGCTTGAACACCAATGGCTATCTGTTTGTCGGACATGCGGAAAGCCTGCTGGGCCTGACCAAGAAATTTCACATGGTGCACAAGGACAGCGGCACGGCGTACCGGCGGGTTGAGGTGCGAGAGTAACCGATGACGAACGTCCCCGATGAGCGCAGCGTCGAGCTCCGGGAGCTCTTCTTTGAGACTTCGCAGGAACTGCTGCAGGCGCTGAACGAGGAAGCGCTGAAGCTCGAGAAGCATCCCGGCGACGAGGAGATCGTGCGCGGCATCCGGCGCACGGTGCATACCTTGAAGGGCGACTCGGCGGCCTGTGGCCTGCGTGAACTGAGCGAACTGGCCCACCAGTTCGAAGACGCTCTCTCGCTCGAAAGCGCTGCCACGCAGACGGATGTGGCCGAGATTGCCTTTTCCGCCGCAGACGTTTTTGTGGAGATGATCGCCGCCTATCGCAGCGGCAAGAAACTGCCTTCGACCAAAAGCCTGAGCAAGCGAATCCAGGACCTGACTGCTGCGCCCGCCCCTAAGAAATCCCGTCGTACCCGGAAAGCTGGGGCCACACCCTCGGCGAAGGCCTCTCCCCAATCGGTTGCAGACTGGACAGAGTACGAAAAGCTCGCCATGACCCGGGCTCAGGCCGACGGGCTGGCCGTTTATCACGTAGTGGTCAAGATCGATCCCCACTGCGCCATGCCGATCGCTGGGCGGCAGCTGGTTCACAACGCATTGCGCGGCGTCGGTGACGTGCTGGCCGTGCGGCCTGACGTCAAATCCCCGGCCGCCTCCAAGCAGGTCGAGTTCGTGCTGGCCAGCGGACAGGCGGCTGAGCAGATCGCGGCCAAGGGGCGCATTCCAACCATCGCCCAGGAAGTGACGGTCGAACTGATGCACGCGCCCAGCTCGGTTCCGGCCCAAACCGAAATCGACTGCGATCCGGGGCAGCAACCTTCAGCGGACAACTCGCCGGAGACTGGGGCCAGTGCGGCTTCCGCGCCGGCCACCGCTTCGTTGCCCGAACCTGCGGGATCGGCCGTCACGCAGGAAAACATCCTGCGCGTCGAAGCCGGACGCATCGACAACGTGTTGAACCTGGTGGGCGAGCTCATCATCGGCAAGTCGATGTTGCAGCAGGCGTTGAACGAGTTCTCGAAGCGCTATCCCAAGGAACTGCTGCGCGGCAAGTTTGCCGATGCGATGGCCTTCCAGGCGCGCGTGCTGAATGATCTGCAGCGTTCGGTGATGAAGATCCGCATGGTGCCCGTCGATCAACTGTTCCGGCGCTTCCCGCGCATGGTGCGCGATGTCGCGCGACAGTGCGGGCGAGAGGTGGAACTCGCCGTCAGCGGGCAGGAGACCGACCTCGACAAGGGCATCCTCGACGCCATCGCCGAGCCTCTGACTCACTTGGTCCGCAACGCCATCAGCCACGGCATTGAATCCCCCGAAGAACGCCGCCTGGCGGGTAAGGCGCCGCAGGGCGTGGTCCGCCTCAACGCCTATCACCAGGGTAACCAGGTCATCGTGGAAGTGAGTGACGACGGCCGCGGCATCGATGCCCGGAAGATTCGCGCCAAAGCCATCGAACTGGGCCTCACGACGCCGGAGGAAGCTGCCCGGCTGAACGAAACTGAGACCCTTGATTTCATCTTCCGCCCCGGCTTCAGCACAGCTGACCAAGTCACAGAAGTTTCCGGGCGCGGGGTGGGCATGGATGTGGTCCAGAGCGTGCTGCATCGTTTGAAAGCCTCGATCAGCGTGGAGACGCGTCCTGGCCGGGGCACCACGTTCCGGCTGAAGCTCCCGCTCACGCTGGCCATCATCAAGGCTCTGCTGTTCTGGGTCGAGCAGCGGCTGTATGCCATTCCGCTGAACGCAGTCGTGGAAATCGCGCGAACTTCCGAATCGGAAGTCCACCAAGTGGACAACTACGAGGTTCTGCAGTTGCGCAACCAGGTATTGCCCCTGCTGCGGCTGGGCCGTCCCGCGGCCGACGGAGATCACAAATCCAAGCTCTTTGTGCTCGTCATTCTTGTGGGCGAGAGGAAGTACGGCTTGATTGTCGATGCGCTGGACGGCGAAGAGGAACTGGTGATCAAGGCTTTGGACGACCACACGTTCTCGACCGACCTGGTCTCCGGCGCCTCCATTCTGGGAGACGGGCGAGTGGTGCTGATTCTCAATCTGCCCGCCGTGGTCGAGCATGTGGCACGGTCGCGTCCCGATGAAGCCGGGACGGCCAACTCCGGTCTGCTGCTGACGCATGCTGATCGCAGTCGGCTGGTGCTGACGGCCGGGGCGGAGGGCCGCATATGAAGAAAAACTCCGTCCGCGTCCTCGTGGTCGACGATTCCGCGCTCATGCGCAAGCTGATCCCCCAGATGCTGGCCACCGACGAATCCATCGAAGTAGTCGGCACTGCGATGGATGGCACCTTCTGTCTGAAAAAGATTGAGGAGTTGAAGCCCAACGTGGTCACGCTCGACCTCGAAATGCCGGGCATGAATGGCATCGACGCCCTGAAAGAAATCATGCGCCACGAGCCGGTACCGGTGATCGTGTTCAGCTCCCACAGCACCGAGGGCGCTTCGGTCACGATGAAGGCGCTCGGGCTGGGGGCGTTCGATTTTGTGACCAAGCCCAAGGACGCTTCCGCCCACATGGCGGAAATCTCGAAGGAGTTGATCGCAAAAATCAAGGCCGCGGCCGAATGCAAACTGAAACCGCGCGCGGTGTTCGGTGTTCCACCGAAGCAACAGAAAACTTCGGCGCCGGGGGGCGCGCCGACCAGGGTTGTGGCCATCGGCGTCTCGACCGGAGGCCCGCAGGCCCTCGAATACCTGTTCACCCAGCTGCCGCCAGACTTTCCTGGAACTATCGTCGTGGTGCAGCACATGCCGGACGGATTCACTGACATGTTCGCGCGCCGTCTGGACGAACTGAGCCCGCTGCGGGTCAAAGAAGCGCAATCGGGCGACCTGCTGCAACCCGGACGTGTCCTGATCTGTCCCGGAAGCCGCCACATGAAAGTAAAACGGCTGCCCATGGGAGACGTCGTGGTGCTCACCGACGAAGCCCGCGTGAACGGGCACCGTCCCAGCGTGGACGTTCTGTTGCGCAGTGTGGCGGAAGAATTCCGTGGGCTAGCGATTGGCGTGCTGATGACCGGCATGGGTGATGACGGCGCTGAAGGTTTGGGAGTCATCAAGAAGGAAGGCGGCATGACGATTGCGCAGAGCGAGGAATCCTGCGTGGTGTACGGCATGCCGAAGGCGGCAATCGAGCGGGGATACGCCATCCGCGCGGTCGCCCTGGATGTGATGGCATCGACGCTGCAGGCGATCTGCGGCAGGAATTCGGGCTCCGAGATGGGGTCCACCGGCCGGGCGGTACGCGCCGGAAACTAGGGCATCTGGCCCCGGCAAAAACCGATGACCAGAGTGATCTGGTCGGGGCAAACCGGGCGTGATATGCAGTTGAAAGGGGAGGTCTGTATGGAGCAGTTTGCACCAGTGAAACGCAGCAAAGACGGGCAGCCGGTCCGCTACTTGATCGTGGACGACTCCGTGTTTGCCCGCAAGAACCTGGCCCGCATGATCGAAACATTCGGCGGGCAGGTGGCGGCCGAAGCCGGGGACGGCTTGACTGCCATCAGCGAGTTCGACCGCACCCATCCTGACATCGTGCTCATGGATATCACCATGCCGCAGATGGAAGGGATTGAAGCGGCCGAACGGATCGTACAGCAGCATCCGGAAGCGCGCATCGTGATGGTGTCGTCGGTGGGGTACCAAGAAAACATCGTCGCGGCGTTGCAGCGGGGCGCGCGGCACTTCGTGCAGAAACCGGTGAAGCCGGAAGTGCTCTACGAAGTCATCAAGTACGTCCTGGGCGAAGACGGCGTCGTGGCCAACGCGGCGGGAGCGGGAGTCTAAGGCAAATGAAGATGGAATTGATCCAGCCTTTCATCAACTCGGCGGACGCCGTGTTGTCGCAAGGCCTGCAGGGCGCCACCAAGGTAGGCAACCTTACAATGGAAGAGGAAGCTTACCGGCGTAAAGGCGTCGCGGGCATGATCGCGCTCACGGGCGACATCGAAGGCCGGATCATCCTCGACCTCGAAGCGCAGACCGCGGTGCGCGTGGCCAGCCACTACGCGGGCGCCGAATTGCCCGAGTCCGATGCGCTGATCAAGGAAACCATCTTCGAACTGGCCAACCAGGTTGTGGGCAATGCCATCTCCGCGCTCAACGACCAGGGCTTTCATTTCCGCGTCCATCCCCCACTCCTGCTCACCGCCCAGGAAGGCGACAAGACCAGCGAAGACACCGAAGCGCTGGTGATCTGCTTTGAGACCCCCCTTGGCGGCGTCTTCATGAACGTCGCCTTGCGTTACAACAAACGTCGTATGGCCGATCACGCGGCGGTCGGGGCGTAAGTCCGGGCGCCATCGGTGAGTTGTCAGCGATCGATTGGGACCGCGGACCGCCTTCACCGGCACTACGTCCAGTGGAACCGCCGGATATATACCCTCACAAATTTATTGATACTGATATGGCAAAATCCTGATTCTGCGGGAGTTGCTGGACTTCGGTATCTCCGGGCGCCGGCAAAATATTGCGGAATAACGAGTTGCACGCAAAATATTCCGGAATAAGGACTTAGCCGAGGCTCTGCGCAGAAACCTGGCTAAGTTCTTGGCTATGGGTCGATTGGAGACCGGGTCGCGCATGGCGGTAGTTTGCACTGTCTACATCCTCAGTCAAGGTTGTTCGTCACAGGGAAGTGATTTTTTTCTGTGGAGGACTGTGGATAAAGTTCCGGAGGGAACGTCCCGTCTCTCCCCGAGTTTCCTGTCCCCGAGTTTCCGTCCCGAGTTTCCCCGCAATTGTTTCCCCTTGACAGTCGACAGGAGACCGGTGTACATCTTTTGTCGAGTGTCGAGGGGAAGATATGCCGCCATCAACCGATCTGCTGCAGGGGACGCTGGATCTGCTCATTTTGAAGACGCTTGCGCTTGAACCGATCCACGGATGGGGAATTGCCAACCGAATCCAGCAGGTCTCGAAAGATGCACTGCAGATCGGGCAGGGCTCTCTCTATCCAGCCTTGCATCGTCTCGAATACAAAGGATGGATTAAGGCCGAATGGGCAAGCTCGGAAAACAACCGCCGAGCGAAATTCTATTCACTGACTCGGGCCGGGAAAAAGCAATTGGAAGCTGAACTCTCGAACTGGGACCGACTGAACACAGCAATGAGATTGGTTCTGGAGCAAATGTAGGAGGCTCCGTGCTGAGAGAATTCCTAACACGCCTGCGCTTCTTTATATCGCCGAAGCGAGCGGTCGAACTTGATGACGAAATGCGGTTTCACCTCGATCAATCCACGCAGGCGAATATCGCAGCGGGGATGACACCAAAAGAAGCCCGTAGGCAGGCGGGGATCGCCTTCGGAGGCGTCGAACGTACACGCGAACAGTGCTATGAGCAACGGCCTGGACAGTTCCTGGAGGCCGTCTTGCAGGATGTTCGGTTCGCGCTGCGTTGGCTTGCACGCAATCCCATCTTTACCATGGCAGTTGTAGCAACTCTTGGGCTGGGCGTTGGCTCAACTACAGCTGTCTTCAGTGTCGTAGACTCCGTGCTTTTGCGCCCGCTTCCGTATTCGAACTCTGGGCGAATCGTCACGATTTGGAATACTTTCGCTCCGCGAGGAATGACCGAGATTCCTCTATCAGAACCGGAATTTCTTGAATATCGGCAGAGTCAGAGCTTCGCTCACGTGGCCGCATTTTCGCTCGGTAATGTGACTCTCACGGGAACAGGCGATCCCTTGCGCCTTGTAACGAACTGGGGCACGTCGGAGTTCTTCGCAGTGTTGGGCACGCAGCCTTCTCTAGGCCGAGTCTTCTCTCCTGAAGAGCAGCAACCCGGCCATACTCAAGTGGTTGTTCTCAGCTACAAGTTGTGGCGGGAACGGTTTGGCTCCAATCCGGAAATCATCGGCAAGACAATCCTCTTGAATGGGGAAAGCCGCATAGTTGTCGGAGTCATGCCCCGCAACTTCAATTTTCCCAGCGAGGACGTGGATCTATGGCAGCCACTTCCTATTTCCTCTGCCAGTTCGAATCTGGGCAACCATTATTTGAACCTCGTGGGAGACCTCGAGCCGCAAGTGACTCTTGACCAGGCGCGGGCCGAAATGAAGACAATTCTTCGGCACATCGAGCAAAAGTATCCGTCTTATTACAGCGGGGCTGAAGGGATTGGCGTCGGCCTCATTCCACTACGAGAACAGATGGCCGGGAACGCGCGGACCACGTTGTTAGTTTTATTGGGGGCCGTAGGTTTCATGCTGCTGATCGCCTGCACCAACGTGTCCAATCTATTGTTGGCCAAGGCAGAGGACCGCAAGAAGGAAATTGCGACCATGACCGCCCTGGGCGCCAGCCGCTGGCGCATCATCCGCCGGGTGCTGATCGAAAATCTTCTCCTGTTTTTGCTGGGCGGAAGCATCGGGCTGTTCTTGGCTCTCTTGTGCTTAAAAACGCTGCCCTTGCAAGACTCTCTGAACCTCGCACAGTTCGGGGGAGTCGCACTCAACCTGCGAGTACTGACTTTTGCAGCCATCATTTGTTCGTTCACAGGACTGCTGTTTGGCCTAGTGCCAGCCCTGAAGGCCTCACGCTCTGACTTTAACGACACACTCAAAACAAGCGGCCGGAATTCCATGGGAAGCCGCCACGGTACCCGGAATCGCAGTTTCCTAGTGATCTCCGAGATAGCACTCTCCCTCGTGTTGCTCGCTGGGGCCGGACTCATGATCGGAAGTCTCGTACGTCTGCTTGGCGTCAATCTTGGCTTCGACCCAAAAAACGTAATCACCATGAGGCTGTCTCTGCCCGAAGCCCGTTACTCCTTAAGTCGATCTGCTACCTTCTATGAGCAATTGCAGGCGCAAGTGAAGAGCTTACCTGGAGTGAAGGCAGCCGCAATCGTCAACCAATTGCCGCTGAGTGACGCCGCAGGGAATTCTTCCTTTGAAGTCGAAGGCCACCCGCCAGGGACAGATATCAACGTTGCTGATTCGCAGATCATCAGTCCCGATTATTTTCGTGCGATGGATATCCCGCTCGTGACGGGGCGATTTCTGAGCGAGGCGGACACCATGCCCGCTCCAATGTCGGTGATGGTAAATCAAACGCTGGCCCGCAAAGTGTGGCCCGACCAAAATCCCATTGGCAAGAGGATAAGGTTCCGGCCGGATGCTCCCTGGCTTTCGGTGATCGGAGTTGTGATCGATATCAAGAATCATGGTTCCAATGTCGCCACCAAACCGGAAGTGTATTTCCTGCACACGGACCAGCCCTCCGGTTTATGGGCCGACTTCCGCTCGATGACGCTGGTTGTCCGTACAGCCGCAGAGTCGCAGCAGATCGTCGGGGCAATTCGCGGCGAACTCAAGAATCTGGATCCGGACTTGCCCATTTACAAGGTTCAAACCTTGGACCAGATCGTCTCGGCTTCCGTCTCGCAGACCCGTTTCCCGGCAACCGTGCTGTCAATCTTTGCGGGCTTGGCACTCGTTCTTGCCGGAGTTGGGGTTTACGGGGTTCTGGCGTACACCGTTGAGCAGAGCAAACATGAGATCGGCGTACGAATGGCGCTGGGCGCTCCACGTGCGCAAATCCTGAGATTGTTCCTGGGTCAGGGAGTCAAGTGGGCACTGTTGGGTGGAAGTATGGGGCTCTTGGCCTCATTCCTCCTAGTGCGTTTCATGCGGAGCATGCTGTTTGAGGTAGGCCCCTATGATCCGGGAATATTTGCCATTGGGGCAGCAATTATCACGATAGCTGTGTTGATGGCCTGCTATCTTCCTGCGCTCCGAGCTACCAAAATCGACCCGATGACGGCCGTGAGGAGCGAGTAGGAAGGTGGGGGCTGGGCCAGACTTGCTGGCAGCACCGCGGGAATGGCTGCCCCAGACTTCGTGAGGTTCGAAGTCTGGGCATTCCTGCTGCCGGCGTCAGGAGATTTTGCGAATCCGTAACTCAGCGTTCTGCCGTTCATTGACCAGCACAGGTCCGGCTTCGTCGTAAGCGTAATGGCGCGGAAGCTGCTCCAGCATCTTGGTCGTGATGAAATGCGAGTATCCCGCTCCATAATAGCGACGCAACCGCCTGGCCATGGCCGAGATAGAACCTCAGCGGAGAAGATCTGGCTGTGACGAGTGGACATCCGAGATACTTTCCCCGGTGGAAAAGTGCTTGTGTAATCCAACATCCCAAACTTTCAGCAGCCGGAATGCCCAGGCTTCGAACCCCACGAAGCCTGGGGCAGCCGTCCATCGTGGTGGCAGCAAAGTCTGGGCCAGCCCCCCGTTCGCCAACTTATCCGCCCCACGCCCGCTTCGAGACCTCGCTCTTCCAAGCGTCCGGAGACCTCCGTCTCCCCTTGACTTTTACTTAGTTTCCCCGAGTTTCCCGGAGGAATCGTCCCGCATGGACCCCGGTTTTCCCGTTTCTGGAGCATTCGTTTACAGAAGATCGCGGTAGCGTTCCAGGGCGACACGAACGAGTTGGCTGCGGGTGCGCACTTCGGTCTTGGCGAACAGTTGTTGGAGGGTATTCTTGACGGCGCTTTCGGAAATTTCCATTCGGGAGGCAATTTCTTTGTTTGCCAAGCCCTGAACCACAGAAAGGAATATGCCACGAAAGATGATCTAATCGCGGCGATGGATGACGCCCTGAGCAAGCTGGCGGGCGTGATCTGGAATTTTTCGCAGCCGATTTCCGACAACGTGGAAGAAGCCGTCAGCGGCGTGAAAGGCGAACTGGCGGTGAAGCTGTTCGGTCGCGACCTGAAGACACTCGAGCAAAAAGCCGAAGAGATGCAGAACGTGATGAGGCAGATTCCCGGCGTTGCGGACCTGGGCACGTTCCAGGTGCGCGGGCAACCTAACGTGAATCTAGTGGTTGATCGCGCGGCTGCCGACCGGTTTGGCATCAACGTCAGCGACATTCAGGACGCGGTGGAAGGGGCCGTGGGCGGCAAAGCGGTGAGCCAGATTCTGATCGGCGAGCAACGCTTCGACCTGACGGTGCGCTTCCAGCCACAGTTTCGCGAAACCGTGGAAGACATCGGCAGGATTCGGATTCTGGCACCTTCAGGAGAGCATGTAGCGCTCAGCCAGGTCAGCCAGATCTCGCTCGATGACGGGGCTTCCACGATCTATCGCGAGGGTAATTCCCGCTACATCGCAATCAAGTACAGCGTGCGGGGGCGCGACCTGGGGAGCACGGTGCGGCAGGCGATTGAAGAGGTCCGTCAGAGAGTACAGTTTCCCTCGGGTTATCACCTCGACTGGACAGGTGAATATGAGAGCCAGCAGCGCGCCAACCGGCGGCTGGCATTCATTGTTCCGATTACGTTGCTGCTGATGGCATTCATCCTGTACTCGGCGTTTGGCTCGTGGAAATGGGTCGGACTGATTCTGGCAGTGGTGGGGCTCTCGCCGCTGGGCGGATTTCTCAGCCTGTTGTTGACGAGAACTCATTTTAGCGTTTCGTCCGGGCTAGGATTTCTGGCCCTGATCGGAGTATCGGTACAAACCGGCGTGATCATGGTGGAGTACATCAATCAACTTAGAGTGCGAGGCAGGACTGTGCCGGAAGCGGCTCAGGAAGGAGCGGCGCTGCGGCTCCGTCCCATCTTGATGACTATGCTGGTCGCCACGCTGGGCCTGTTGCCGGCGGCTATGTCTCACGATATTGGTTCCGATTCCCAGCGGCCTTTTGCGATCGTTATTGTGGGCGGTCTCACCTTCGAGTTGCTGATCAGCATATTCCTCCTGCCGACTTTTTATTGCTGGATCGCGAGGCCGGGAGACCGGCTGCCTCCGCCAGAGGCGCGGTTCATCGAGGAAGGCGAACATGTCGACTAAGGGATAGTGGGATGCGACAACCAAAGCTTCTCATCGAGGAATTATTTCAGCGATACGCGGTACACATTTACGGAATAGGCGGGTAGTTCCGCGGAAATCGTTCCTGCTCTGACGTTGACGGTGGATGCTTCTGGGGAAACTGCCTTCGGATGATCAAAGCTGTTCTCGGCGTTCAGGTCGGCGCTTTGGAGAGTTGTCAGCTTCGCTTCACCCGGCGAGCTGACAGGGCCGAGTCGGACCTCAGCTTGGCGAGCAGCGGGCGTGTCGTTGATGACCTTGACGATCAGTTCGTGGCTGCGCTCGTCGAGGGATGCGCTCGTGAATAATCCCCCTTCTGCTTGAGGGGTCACGGGGACGACGCGCGTGCCAACGTTACTGGCAAACAGCATCTGTACGTAGTAGTCCGGAGTGCCGTAGGAACGTAGATTGTCGAACCAGATCGCGTCTGGGGTCCATTGCCAGGCGCCGACATGCGCCATGAGCGGTGCATAGGATGCCATTTGCACTACATCGCCGTTGCGCTCCAGGCCGGTCATGAATGCGGCCTCGGAGATGGCCGCGTTCCAGTTGTTTTTGTTGTCAGGCTTGGCCACGCCGGAGGTCTGGGCGGCATACTCCCCCGCGAACACTTTCGGTCCCGAGCGGTCGTAGTGATCGTAGCGGCCGGTGTTGGCCAGGAACCACTCAGGGGCCATGTAGTAGTGTTCGTCCACGATGTCGGCTTTGAGTTCTCGCCAATCCGCCCACATGCTGTTAAAAGGCTCGCCCGCGGGAGCAGGACCTGCGGCGACGATGAGTCTGATCTCGGGATGCTTGGCTTTCAACGCAGCCGCGAAAACTTTGTAGCGCTGGACGTAGCGCGGTCCCCACTGTTCGTTTCCTACTCCCATCATCTCGAGGTGGAATGGAGCGGGATGTCCCATCTGCGCGCGCACTTTGCCCCAGGGCGAGGTCACTGGACCGTTGGCGAATTCGATCAGGTCGAGAGCGTCCTTGACGTACTCATCGAGTTCTTCCAGTTTGGCGGTCTCGTCGGTGTTGAACTGGCACGCCATGCCGCAATTCAAGATGGGCAGCGGCCGTGCGCCGATATCTTCCGCCAATTGAAAATATTCGTAGAAGCCCAGTCCGAAAGACTGAAAATAGTCCGGAGCCGGCTTATGGTCGAACTCATCATTCCAACGGTTGATGATGGTCTTCCGTTGTGTGATGTCCCCTACCGTCGTCTTCCAACGATACCGTGTCACTAGTTGGCGGCCTTCGACGATGCAACCGCCGGGAAAACGAATGAATCCGGGGTGAAGATCGTAGAGCAACTGAACCAGGTCCTTGCGTAGTCCGTTGGGGCGGTGATTCCAGGTGTCGACCGGAAACAGTGAAACCATGTCGAGGTCGAGGTAGCCTGGCTCATCTACGGATAGAGTCAATTGCGCGTGTTCGACCGTGGCGTTGGCGCGAATGACGGTTTCGTAGTGTTGCCACTTGCGGTCGAAGCCTTCCAGCTTTCCGCTCGCGATTTCGCGGCCGCTTGCGTCGGTGAGGGTGGCGCGGATCGCCTTCGGTCCGCCACTTCGAGCATAGGCCGAGAAGCGGTACTCGGCTCCGCTATTGACTCCGATGCCGCGGTAGCCGGTGTTGAAGAATCCGTAGCCCGGTTCGTAGACGCGGGCTCGCAGATAGTGCGGGTTGGTCGCATTCAGTGGGTCTTCGGTGTGGATGCTGAGTTCGCCCTTGGGATTGTCAATCCCTTTCGCGGCGCTGTACCCCATTACCTCGTGCCATCCGGTCAGAGGCTTATCGAATTCGAAGGAGCGATTCTTGACGAGTTCCGGATAGAGTCCGCCGTCGGCAGCGAAGTTGATGTCCTCGAAAAATATGCCGAACATCTGAGGCGAGATTGCGGCGCCGGGGTGGGCGACATCGACACTGATGATGGCAGGGCTCTGCTGCGCGTGGCTGATAAGGGCGAGCGGAGCAAGGGCGGGGAGCAGGAGTGCGATCCAGATTTTTGATGGCATGGTAGGCGCGCACCATTATAGAGCCGTATAGAGCCGTCCGGACCGGAGCGCCTCTGCTCCTCGCGTCTGCCGCTGAGGTGCTGTCGCTACCGTTCCACTCGATGCAGAACAACTGGGATGCTCGAGGGCACTGACCAAGTGACGTCAACGGAGGGATCGGAGCCGTCCGGCGCCGGCCCGACGGCTGGCCGTCCGGGTTCCTCCTTGGGGGGAGACGGAGTTTCCCACGGGAGGTTGACCGTGCGCTGCAATTCGATGCGGTCTCCCTTGACCGCTCCGGTAAAGCTGCTGTTCAGGCATTTGAAGGCCACCCGATCGCCGTCCATTTTCCCTTCCACGATGGGGCTGGGTACATCGTCGCCTCCGAAGAAACCGGCCGCACCTTCCACAGTTCCGGTCAGCATACTCCCATCCTGCCGAAGGGTGAACACAGCGTTGACACCCACCAACATGGAAATGAAGTCATCCGATGAACCCGCCAAAACCGGTCTCCACAGGCCAGTGACGCCAGATCCCGACGGCACTTCGCGGGTCCACACCGCTACCTGCGGCCGCAGTTTCACCGGCTTGGCGGTAACCGTGGTGGTGGCCGAGGCAATGCCGGGCGAGGTCGCCTCCACCGTGATGGTCCCGGCGGCCTTGGAAGACTGCACGAGCGCCATGCAAAAACCGGAGAATGCCTTTCGCGACGTGCCCTTGTCGGACGAGTGATCCGTCGGGTCGCCGTTGCCGACGCCGATCAACTTCCCGGCGCCGGAAACTCGGAACGTCACCTCATTGTCGGTGATGGGAACGGTGCGTCCCTGCGCATCCTGCACTTCGACTGCGAACATGGCCACGTCCTCACCGTCGGCGGAGACTGCCTCGCGATCGGCGCGCATGACCAGCTTGGCCGCAGAGCCGGTCGTGTCGCGCGTGGTTGTCATCACCTGCTTACCGTTTTTCGAGCCGCGCGCCTCGATCGAACCGGGCACGTACTTCACGACCCAGGCTACGTGCGAGTCCTTCATCACATCTTTCGCGCCCAGGCTCTTCCCGTTCAGAAACAGCTCCACGCGATCGAGGTTCGAGTAGGCCCAGACCGCGATCTCCTTGCCTTCCAGGCCCGGCCAGTTCCAGTGCGGAAAAAGATGGAGGACGGGCTTCGCCGTCCACCACGACTGGTAGTAATAAAAGGAGTCCTTGGGGAAGCCGCAGGTGTCGATGATTCCGTACTGTGAACTGATGTTTGGCCACACATCGGGCGAAGGCTCACCTCGATAATCGAACCCTGTCCAGATGAATCCGCCTGAGAGCCACGGCTTCGCATTGCAGAAGCGCCACCAGCCCTCGGCCGACGCGCGCCCGGTCGTGGTGTAGGGATCGTACGAGCTCACAAAGCCCTTGGCGTGATCGGTAATGTAGATGCCGCGCGTGCCGACGGCGCTGACGGTTTCGGTACCCATCACCGGCTTGTCAGGATGAGCCTTGTGGAAGGCCTCGGCTTGCGGGTCCATGTAGTTGTAGCCCGCGACGTCGCACACCTCCAGACCGCCCGTGCCGATGGCACCGGCGGGAGCGATGGAAACGGGCCGTGAACCGTCGTGCCGGGTTGCAACGGCCTTCATTTCGGTCAGGACGAGACCGCCCCTCGCCGTGTTCGCCTGGCCTTCCTCGTTTCCCATCGACCACATAAAGACGCTCGGGTGATTGCGATCGCGGCGGACGAGGTTTTCAAACTGGCTCAGGCCTTCCGGATTCGACGACATCATGCGCGTCTCATCGAAAACCAGCATGCCTAGTTGGTCGCATGCGTCCAGCAACTCGGGAGTGGGCGGATTGTGCGAAGTGCGAATCGAGTTGCAGCCCATCTCCTGCAGCTTGTCGATGCGATAGTACTGGACGGCATCCGGCAGCGCGGCGCCCAGACCGGCATGGTCTTGATGGTTGCAGGTGCCCTTCAGCTTGACGGATTTGCCGTTCAGCAGCAGTCCCTTCGCGGCGTCAAATTCGGCGGTGCGAATGCCAAATGGAGTCTCGTAGCGATCCACCACTTGCCCGTCCGCTTGAATCTCGGTGACCAGTTTGTAGAGGTGCCTTTCTTCGAGCGACCACAAAAGGGGCTGCTTCACCACGATCTGCTGCCGGTAGTCCTGGTCAGCGCCCGCGGGAACTGACGCGGATGCAGCGGCGTTCTTTCCAACCGTCTGGCCCGAGGGGTCGAGGACCGTCGAGATGACGCGCGCATCGCGACCCGCAGTTCCGTGGTTGCTCACTTCGGTGAGTATGGAGAGCGAGGCTTCGCCTTGCCGAACTTGTGACTTCACGAACGTGCCCCATCGCTTTACGTGCAGCGGGTTGGCCTTCACCAGCCAGACATGGCGGTAAATTCCGGCGCCCTCATAGAACCAGCCGTCGCTCTGGGTAGCGTCGACGCGCACCAGCAAGACGTTGCGCTGGCCGAGGTAGGCAAAATCCGACACGTCAAAGCTGAAAGGATCGTAACCACCGCTATGCTGCCCAATGTAGAAGCCGTTGAATACCACCATGGTCTCGCGGTACGCGCCATCGAATTCGATGGTGATGCGCTTGCCGGCGTCCTCAGCGGGGATTTCGAAAACGCGTCGGTACCAGCCCACGCTCGTGGCCGGATACTTCCGGCCCAGCGGGTAGAAGCCTTTGTTCAGCAAGTCCTTGTCGTTCTCGAAGGACAACTCCACGGCCCAGTCGTGCGGCAAGTCGAGGCCTCGCCAGTCGCTGTCATCGTAAGCAATGGCGCAGGCGGGCATGAAGTTTCCGGTCTTCTGGAAATTGCCCACGGCCGGACCGCCGAATCCGAAGTCTTTGGCCGGGTCGTCGGCGTGGCCGAAGTGAAAGCGCCAACCGAAGTCGAGGAGCAGGCGCTCGCGCCCTGCGCCCGGGAATACAGAGGCGAGTGTCTTGTCGTCGCTGAGAGGCGCCGAGTGCTCCGGCGCTGCCTTCATCGCGAAATCGAACGGGCTGATTGTCTTGGCAGCGGCAACGGCTGCGGGCGCCAGCAGGCTGGCCTTGAGAACATCGCGACGTGTTGGCATGTCTCCTCCGGGTGAGGCGCTTTGAAGATGGAGTCTCTGACACAGAAGCAGCTTTGTTGATCAGAGATGAGAGCGACGGAAGTATACGCTCGCACCTTGCGGGTCACAATAACGCGCGTCACAGGGAGGCCGCAAAAAAACCACTTCTTGCGCACAAAGCGCGCGAGAAATGGGGCACCCACAAAGGCGATGAGTTCAAGCTAATAATGGGAGTTGTGGGCCGGCGGGTTCGGCGGAATCTTCTTCTGGATCGGCGAATCGTCTTAACTCCGGATATTTCTGAATGAGTGTCGGCGGGGCTGACACTCGCTTGCGGGTGACCATGGCCTTCAATTCCAGCGCATTCACTCCGGCCTTGCTCTCGAAGTGATTGTTGGTAATGACGTAGGTGGTCTGCGCCTTCTCTGCCACGTTCTCGATTCTTTCTTTCCAGCTTTCCAGCTCTCTTTCTTTGTATAGATAGTTGTAGCGATCGTTGCGGTTGTCGGAGTCGAACCACTCGCTGTAGTTGCGGCCATGCAGGCGCACGTAGGCGATGGGCGCGGTGACGTACTCGGTGGGGGCGAGGGAACTCCCGAGCACCGGCTGATCGATATTGCAGAAGGCAACGCTCTTTTGCGTGAAGGCGGCCAGGGTTTCGGCGTTGTTCCAGCTTGAGTCGCGCACCTCGACCACGCGCGGATACTCGATGAACTGGCGCAACAGGCGCTCAAGGTATTCGCGGTTCAGCGATGTGTTCTTGAACGAGACGGGAAACTGAATCAGCAGCGCGCCCAGACGACCCTCGCTGGCGAGCGCATCCAGGCCCTCACGAGTGCGAATTTCGTCTTCATCAGTAGGGCGGATCGTGGCGGCGGAAGTCGGCTCCATCACTGCGGTGGGCGAGTGCGTAAACGCGCGATAGAGCTTCGCTGTGAACAAGAACCGCGGATTTACCGCGGCTACCTTGCGGCACCAGAGCTTGACCAACTCCGGCTTCAGGGGCCCGTAGAACGAAGTATTGATTTCGGTGGTATCGAAGAAGCGCGCCAGGTACTCCAACGGATGCATTTTGCGGTGCTGCATCCCAGAGGGATAGAAGATACCATCCCAGTCTTTGTACGACCAACCGGCGGTGCCGATGCGGACGCTCCGGGAGTCGAAAGGAGATGACGGAACTGGGGCAGTGGATTCCATGGGTGGAACCGCAGACAGAGGGCAGGCCAAGGGTAGCACACAGCGGTGGCCGCCTCCCTGCGGACGCAACGCCCGATAGTGCGTCAGGTTGAATCGTGGCCTGTCCGTTTTC
>Ga0209698_10001443_pt1 | contig 27286 bp, 21 predicted proteins | sample LitLauG_LLR_2012_FD_187203 | JGI IMG/M metagenome (GOLD analysis project Ga0209698, IMG submission 187203) | Freshwater sediment microbial communities from Pennsylvania, USA - Little Laurel Run_MetaG_LLR_2012 (SPAdes) (version 2) | ecosystem: Environmental > Aquatic > Freshwater > Creek >... | reverse complement strand
AATATGTTTGGGTAGAGTTGCGATCTCTGTTGCGAGAGTAGCTATCTTGCGGTCGAGCGCCTGAAGACGGAGCGCAAGAACCATATCCTGAAGCATTAAACCAAAATTTTAGCACGCCGCGTCGAGAGCCTCTTCCAGGTCGGCACAACAAAAGAGCTAAAAGCGAAACCCACTTCCTGAACGCCGAGCATGCGCGCCGCTCCGAGAAAGAGTGCGAGGGCCAATGGAATCAGTACCGCCAGTTGAACGCAATCTGCCAGGCGTGTGTCGGGAAAGGTTCTAAACAGATAAGCATGAAGTAGATAGAGCGGGACCGCCATTGCCGCTGAAGCCAGAGCCACGCGTCCGAAACAAGCACTCAAATAGCGGCCTTCAAGTCCACCCAAACGCCGCCGTAACAGTTCCGCCAGCGCCAAGCACTCAAGGCCAACTGCGCATGCCGTTGTCAGGGCTAATGCCTGGAATCCCATGTGCCAAACATGTAGAAATAAAAGCGGCAGCGCTAAATTAATCGCGATCGAACACACACTCACAATCATGGGCGTGCGTGCATCGGATAGAGCATAGAACGCTGGGTTCAAAATGCGAGCGGATGTAAACGCGACTAAGCCAAGCGAGTAGCAACTTAAGGCGAGAGCGCTTTGCGATGTATCGTATGCATTGAAATGGCCGCTTTGATAGACCGCGCCGATGAGCGGCTGCCCCAAGGTAATGAGGAGCACGGACGAGGGAATTGTAAGCAAGAAAACCATGCCGAGCGACCGGGCCAGCGTTTTCCGAAACTCATCGAAGTTATTGGCGGCCACGCTTCTTGCCACGCTCGGCAGCATGGCGGAAGCGAAGGCGACTCCAAACAAGCTAAGCGGCACTTGCACAAAACGCATCGCGTAACCCAGCCAACTCACCGGTCCATCATGGCCGCGTACGGGATCGTAAAGCTGCGAAGCGAAACTTGTGTTGATTATCAGGTTGGTCTGCGCCGCAATATTCCCGATAAGGGCGGGCAACATCAAGCGGGCGATGCGCCGCAAGCCAGGATGAGACCAATTCCAAACAATGCGGAACCGATAGCCCAGCGCGTGCAGCTTCATGCGCTGCCATCCGAATTGCAGAGCACCCCCGACCACTACTCCGTAAGCCATTCCTTCGATCGGAGCCAGCCCCAAATAGGGCCCGAGAATGTAGCCAATAAACAGCCCTGCGCCCACCGAACCAATATTGAAAAAGATAGAGGCGATGGCGGGAATTCCAAAGCTGCCGTGCGAGTTCAACATACCCGTCGCCTGCGCCGCCAGCGCAATGAGCAGCAGGAACGGGAACATGATGCGCGTCAGATGCACCGCCAGTTCGAACTTCCCCGGCACAGTGGCGAAGCCAGGCGCAAGTAGCCACACAAGATGCGGCGCTAACCACATTCCCAGCACACAAAGAGATCCAACAACGGCAATGATCGCGCTCGTCACGAGATTTGCTAGTTCACCCGATTGCAGTTTGCTGCCGGTGACAAGCGAGGTCGTGAAGGTTGGTACAAAAGCGGAAGAAAGCGCACCCTCAGCAAACAGGTCGCGCGAAAGATTCGGAATGCGGAAACCTAAAAGGAACGAATCATGGGCAAAGCTGGCGCCAAACTGATTGGCCATCACCATTTCGCGAACCAATCCAGTGAGCCTGCTAGCAGAAACGGCGACCGACACGATGCCAGCCGAGCGTACCACCTCCGCCTCTTGCGGCGCTTGGTCGTTGGCTGCGTCGGCGGACGGCGATGTCCGCTCGCTGATGGTTGGTAGCGTCATTTACTGCGGTTGCTATCGCCACTCAGGCAGCGAGAGTACACACTCGCTCCCCGAAATATGCAGATTCTGCCTGTAGCCTAAACCCCAGTTAACTAATTACACGGTTTTGGCGTACGCGTCAAGAAAGAATGCTATTGTTCTGATCCCATCATAGTAATTGCTAATCCGGTACTTTTCGTTAGGAGAATGAAGGCCGTCATCCGGCAGACCGAAACCCATCAGCACCGTCGGAATCCCTAGCGCACGCGCGAAGTCTCCCACGATCGGAATGGAACCGCCACTGCGCGTAAAGACCGTTGGTTTCTGGAGCTTATCGCTGAATGCCTTGGCGGCAACCTGGATGGCTGGATGGTTCGGATTAACTACAATAGCCGGACCACCACTCAACATACGGACCTCTATTTGAATGCCCTTGGGGGTATGAGCCTGCACCCATTCCGTGAACTGCGCCAAGACCTTCTCGTACTTTTGATTTGGTACTAAACGGAAACTCACTTTTGCTGTGGCGGAGGCGGGAATCACGGTTTTGGCCCCTGTCCCGGTGAATCCGCCGGCAATGCCATGCACCTCGAAAGTTGGGCGCGCCCACACTCGAGCCAGTACCGACTGATCCGGTTCACCAGTCAGCGCTGTTGCACCAACGCCCGACTTCAAGAATTCGTCTTCAGAAAACGGAAGCTGCTTCCAACTCGCGACTTCTGCGGCGTCCGGGGCCTCGACGTCGTCGTAAATACCGGGAATCTGAATTCTGCCATCTGCATCTTTGGCTTTGGATAGCAATTCAATCAAGCCGAACACTGCGTTTGGAGCGGCGCCGCCGAAAACTCCAGAGTGTAAATCGCGTGCGGCACCTCGTGCTTCCACTTCCAAATACATCAAGCCCCGAAGCCCAATGCAAAGTGTGGGGACGCCGTCGGCAAACATTTCCGTATCGGAAACCAGCGCTACGTCAGCCTTGAGTTGATCTTTGTGAAGCGGTACATACTTGGCTATCGATTCGCCGCCAATCTCCTCCTCGCCCTCAATCAGAAACTTGACGTTTAACGGAAGCTTGCCACCATAAACGCGGAACAGCGCTTCCACGGCTTTGATATGCATGTACATCTGGCCCTTGTCGTCACATGAGCCCCGCGCATAAATGTTACCGTCGCGGATGGTCGGCTCAAATGGGGGGGATTTCCAAAGTTCTAAAGGATCGGGTGGTTGGACGTCATAGTGCCCGTAACACAAAACGGTTGGCTTCGAAGGGGCGTGCAGCCAATCTCCGTAGACCAACGGATGGTTGTCGGTTGGAATGATCTGGACATTTTCGACTCCCGCGGTTTGCAATGCGTCCGCTACAAACTGGGCGGCGCGCGCGACGTCCTGTTTACGCTCAGGCAATGTGCTGATACTGGGAATTCGGAGGAACGTCAGCAGTTCATCTAGAAAGCGCTTTTCGTTCTGGTCGACGTAAAGATCTACAGGTGAAGACACGAGTATGGGAACCTTCCGACTCCAAGTATAAAGACCACACTGCCGGAAACGTTCCCATTCGGTTTAAGAGTTCCCTTAGCTCGACTGATCTTGGGTGATATGAGCGCGACGGTTCTTTTGCCAGCAAGCCTCGTCGTGATCGTTGCAGACAGGCTTCTCTTTGCCGAAGCTCACGGTGCGAAGTTGCGATGACGGTAAGCCTAACGTTTCTAGGAATTCTTGCGCTTTGCGGGCGCGGGCGTCGCCCAGCGCGAGGTTGTATTCATCTGAGCCGCGCTCATCGCAAAAGCCTTGCACAGTCAGTTTGTAGGTAGGGTATTGTCGCAAGATTTCGCGTAGGGTCTGCGCGTCGGCCTGTAGCGTGCTTTCCGCATCAGGACGCAGAACGTGTTTATCGTAATCGAAATAGATGTCTTGAATTCGGTCAAGCAAGCTTTGAATCGTGGCCTTAGTCTCAGGGCTAGGCACGGCAGGCGCAGTTGCGTTCGGAACGTGAACGACAACGGGTTTTGCTTCTTCGCGCGGCGCAACCTTTGCTTCAGCAACGGGCTGTGGTGGAGCAGGGGGCGTTGGTGCAACCGCTACCTGCTTATGACAGGCGGCTAGCAAGGCAAAAAGGCAGATCGCGGTCAGACTTGTAACGGCGGAACGTTTGGAGGAAAGAATATGTGAGCGGTCCATGTATCTAGTCTAAAAGCAGCGCGTGGACAAAGTCATCAGTCGGACAGTGTATTTTTTGCTAATCAAAATACTGTCTCGACGGGATGCCGCCCGAGCATCTCGTTATGCGACGCTGAGAGATTAGACTTATGCGGCAGCATCCTTGGGTAGCATTGGCGGCTGGGTTCGGCGGGTTGCTGGTGATTATGGCGTTGGCCCAGGTCGGTGCGCTCCTCATGATGCACGAACTTCGTCATAGCAGCCGTCAAGTGGAGCAACGATTCTTGGAAAGGAGCCGCATTCTTGAAGAAATCCGATCGTCGATTTATCTTTCAGGCACCGTTGCTCGGGATTCGCTGCTAGCACCTACGGGGGGCGCGCCCTCTCAGCTAGCCGAGGTCCAGCAGCTTCACCAGAAAACGACGGAAGCGCTAGATTCCTATCAGAAGTCCGTCGACATCCAAGAGGCTGCGGCTTTTGCCAACCTTCGCTCCGAGATAGAGGCTTATTGGCGCGTCCTAAACGGAACCTTCTCCTGGACTGATGCCGAGCGAAGAAAATTCCGCTATCAATTTTTCTATAGCGAATTGGTCCCTCGCCGTACTTCGATGTTACAGATCGCAGATCGAGTCGGTCAACTAAATGAACGCGGTTTGCAGCGCGGTGATGAGCAAGTGTCTAATTTATTCGATCGGCTGCGGCTTGGGCTCATAGGAATGATTGTGCTGACCCTTGTTGGCGGGCTGGCGCTTGCAATTTATACCAGTGTTGTTATCTTACGGCTGCAAAATGAGGTGCGGGCGAGGCTCGAAGAAAATATTGGAGCGAAAAGGAGTTTGCGCGAATTGTCCGCCAAATATGTGCGTGCCCAGGAAGAGGAAAGGCGAGCTCTGTCGCGGGAATTGCACGACGAAGCGGGTCAATCGTTCTCGGCGATCTTACTGGAGACGGAGAATTTGCTCGATGGCGAGCAGGTCGCTTCCGCTCGTCTTCACTTGGAATCGATTCGAAATCTAGCTCAGCACGGAATGGCGGAAACCCGGGACATGGCATTGCTGTTGAGGCCTTCGATGCTTGACGATTTTGGTTTGGTTCCAGCGTTGAATTGGCAAGCAAAGGAAACCGCTAAGCGGTCGGGTTTGCGTGTGCAATTTTCAGCGGCGGAGTTGCCTCGCGACCTGCCGGAAGAACACAAAACCTGTATTTATCGGGTCGTGCAAGAAGCGCTCAATAATGTGGTGCGGCATGCCCAGGCCAGCACCGCGCAAATCCATCTGCAATGGGAGGATGGAGAAGTCGGTCTTACGGTGCAGGACGATGGAACGGGATTCGACGCCGAGCGTGTTCGTGGACTAGGCTTGCTTGGCATGGAAGAGCGAGTGCATCACTTGGGTGGCGCCTTTGACATCGATTCACAGCCCGGTAGAGGCACTTCGCTCAAAGTCCGGCTTCCAGTGGCCGACTTGGCAAGCGATGAAAAATATGAAACCGATTCGCATCCTCTTAGCCGACGATCATAGCCTCCTGCGGGATGGGCTGCGGCTCCTGCTCGAAAGACAATCCGATATGAGCGTGGTTGCCGAGGCCGGTGATGGCCGCGAAGCTTTGCGAATGGTTGAAGAGCACCGTCCCGACGTGGCGGTGATGGATATCGCAATGCCCCTGCTGAACGGTATTGACGCGACGAAGCAAATCGTGGCGCACAGTCCGGCAACATCGGTGATTATGCTGAGCATGCATCATGACGAGAGTTACGTCATTCGAGCACTGAATGCGGGCGCCCGTGGTTATCTGTTAAAAGACTCCCTGAAAGCCGATCTAATTGCCGCGGTGAAGTCGGTAAGTCAGGGTCATTCCTATTTCAGTCCGAAAATCCGTCTCATTTTGCAGGAGGATTATTTTCGGCAAATGGCGGATAAGCAAAAGAGCGATAGCTTAGAACTCTTGACAGCGCGGGAGAGCGAAATTCTGCAACTTGCCGCCGAGGGCCACAGCAATAAAGAAATTGCCAGTCTATTGAGCCTCAGCTCTCATACGGTTGAGACCCATCGCGCCCACATTCTCCAAAAATTGAATCTTCATACCGTGCCAGAGCTTATTCTTTATGCGGTGCGGAAGGGCATCATTCATTGATCGATAAGTTGCGTCGCAGTCTAGAAAAACTCCGTCAGAACGAAGACCAGATGGCACTCGTTCTCAGCCTGCTGATCGGCGCGCTCGTTGGCTTGGTGGTGGTGGCCTTTATCTTGCTAACCGGACGTCTTTCGGCGCGCATGTATCCGGCGGGCGGGGCAGGGTGGCGACGTTTTTTAGTTCCAGTGCTTGGTTCGTTGTCGACCGGCTACCTTCTTTGGCGCTACTTCCCCAATGCCCGCGGTAGCGGAATTCCTCAAACCAAAGCGGCCATCTTTATTCACGATGGTCGAATCCTCTTTCGTACCGTGCTGGGCAAGTTCTTTTGCTGCTCAGCGTCTTTAGCCAGTGGCATCGCGCTCGGGCGTGAAGGCCCATCCGTTCATGTCGGTGCAGGCTTGGCGTCTGTCATCGCTCGCAATCTAGGATTAAAGCCGAGCCAGGTGAAAGCGCTGGTACCAGCGGGATGCGCCGCCGCGCTGGCCGCCGCATTTAACACGCCCATCGCGGCCGTCTTGTTTTCGCTCGAAGAAATCTTAGGAGACCTGCACGCGACTGTACTCGGTTCAGTAGTGCTGAGCGCCGCTACGTCTTGGGTCGTCTTGCATCTGGTTTTGGGTGACGATCCGCTATTCCATGTCGCCGGCTACCAACTGGTCAACCCAGCGGAATTCGGGGTGTATGCCGTGCTCGGCGTAGTGGGCGGCCTTGGATCTGTAGGGTTCGTCAAACTTCTTCTGCATCTCCGGCAATGGTTCATGCGGCTGCCTAAATCCACAGCATGGTTCCAACCGGTGGCTGGCGGCCTAACGGTTGGCATTCTGGGCTACTTTGTGCCTGAGGTGTTGGGCGTTGGTTACAACAACGTCGAAAAAGTGCTCAACGGAAACATTGTCATTAAGCTCGTCGTGCTCTTCGCGGTTCTCAAAATCGTCGCTACAGCAGTCTGCTACGCCTCCGGCAATGCCGGCGGCATTTTCGGCCCCAGCTTGTTTATCGGAGCAATGATGGGTGCGGCCGTTGGAGGGGTCGCTCATATGCTTTTTCCCATCGTGACGGCCGGCCCTGGAGCTTACGCTCTGGTAGGGATGGGCACCGCCTTCGCCGGTATCGTGCGTACGCCTTGGACGTCCGTCATCATGATCTTCGAAATCACCCGCGATTACACCATCATTGTTCCGCTCATGATTTCCAACATGATTGCTTTTTTCATTTCTCAAAAGCTACAGAAAGAGCCCATCTATGAGGCCCTGTCCCACCAAGAAGGCATTCATCTTCCCACTGGCGAAGCACGCGCGCAAGGCGATCGGATTCCAGTGCTGCAATCCATGCGCTCCAAGCCCATTACCTTCTCGCCCGACGCCGAAGTCGGCGCTGTTCTTTCGCAGATAAAAGAAGGGGGATTTGACGCGTGGCCCGTCGTGGCCAAAGACAGACTGCAAGGGATGATCAGAAATAGCGCGATTGTAGATCTGGTTGCGGCAGGCTTGTCTACCAAGAAGTTGTCGGAGGTGCTTGATGGCTCCAGCAGCGACGGTCAAGCGATCGCGGACGCGATCCCCCACGTCCACCCCGATCATAGCCTGAGCTTCGCTTTAAAGCGCATGGGCGCTAGCGGCGTGAATGTGTTGCCGGTGGTCAGCCGAGCCAACATCCATGAATTGCTCGGCATTATCGCGTTAGGAGACATTCTCGACGCGTATGGCGTGATGAAGCGAGCGAATGGAAAGGAGCCCGCAGCGGAATGATGGTGCAGCCCGTCGCCGGCCGGTCCTTTCTGGCCACCTTCGCCTTGGTTCTGGTTGCCATTGCCGGCCTTTTCGCAATCGACATGTTTCTGGCGAAGACCGACCGTGCCGAAAGCCACATTGAAGCAACCCGGTTATTTGAAGAAGGGCAGGCGTCTCTCAAGAACGGCGACCCACTTAAAGCTGTGGATAGAATCAGCGACGCCATCACTATCGAACGCGACAACCGTGATTACTTACGCTCGTTGGCTAGCGCACAACTCGCGGCCGGCGAAAGCGCCGATGCCCAAACTACGCTAGCTGGGTTGTTATCGAGCAATTCGACCGATGGGCTAGCTAATTTGCTCATGGCCCGCGTTCTAGTAAGGGAGGGCCGAGCGGCCGACGCGGTCGCTTATTACCATCGCGCGATCTACGGGTCTTGGAAAGTAGACGTGGAAGGCAACCGGCGGCGCGCACGCTTGGAACTGATCGACTTGCTCGCCCAACAAAACTCAAAGGCGGAACTACTGGCCGAACTCTTGCCCATGCAAGACAACGCGCCACGCGATTTGACCGCACGCGTGTATTTGGGCGAGCTTCTTCTGCGTGCCGACTCTCCGCCAAGAGCAGCCGATGTGTTCCGCGGGATCTTGCACGAATCGCCGTCGAACTCGACCGCCAACCTGGGCCTGGGCGAAGCGGAGTTTGCCCAAGGCGACTATCGTGCCGCCGAAAAGAGTTTTCAAACAGTGCTCCGGCTTGCACCAGACGACCCCAAGGGCCGCCACTGGCTCGACGTTTGCCGTGAGCTCCTTCAACTGGATCCAACGATTCGCGGCTTGGCTTCGAGCGAACGCTGGCGCCGCAGTCTCACACTTGTGCGACAGGTAAGAAATGACGTTGACTCTTGTGTGCGAGAAGACTCATCGGAGGAGTTGAAAGAATGGGCGAGCAAAGCGGATGCCGCGTTGAAGACGCCTGCGAAAGAGCCTCGCACGGCTGATGACGATTTCGAAGCCAACCTCGACATAGCAGAGCAACTGTGGCAGATTCGGCAAAAAGAGTGCCAACCGCAAGCCTCAAATGATAGTGCTTTGGCTCTTGTTCTAAAAAGGCTGGCGCGCTAGACGGTCAAACGAAGCGATGACTAGCGGTTGCTCAAATTAAAATTCACCACAATCGCTTGTGTGACTTCAATAGGATCACCATTTAACATGGCGGGTCGGTATTTCCACTGCAGCACAGCTTGCCGAGCCGCTACGTTCAATAGCGGGTCGCCACTCAGCAACTGGATGTTCTTGACCGATCCATCTTTCGCGATCGTGGCTTGAAAGCGCACCGTTCCTTGTGCCTTGCGCTGGACGGCAGCGGGCGGGTAGATAGGCTGCACCGTGTGCACGAGCGTCGGCTGCTCAAATACACCGCCTACATGACTAGCGGCGGCGCGGGCTGCCTCCACGCTCTGAACGGCGCTGGTGACAGGCGCGGTCGATTTTGCAGGAACAACGGCAGCAGGAACCGGAGTCGGAGTTGGTGCGGGCGGTACGACCGGAGCCGGCGGGGGTGGTGTATTCATTGCCACAACTGGTAGACCAACCGCGTCGCTCCCGTCACTGCCTGTAGTCAACGGCGGAGGCGCCACGCCATTCAGAGGCGCGTTGCCGCGGCGCTTTGGTGGTGCAGGGGCTTTGGCTGGCGCGAGCGATTTCGGGTCGAAAGCCTTGGGAACCGCAGGATTTGCGGGATCTTGAGTTGCTGCCGAATCAGTTCCATTTGCGGGAATCCCATCGGCTTGGGCAGAGGGAGTTGCCGCAGTTGGCGGAGGCGTGATCTCGGTTGGAGGTTGACCTTCGGTAGGCGGTGCAGAACTTGCCGCTTTGCCGGTTTTAATAACACGGCCCGCTCGCGTAACTTCCTTTGCTTCCTCCGAAGAGGAGGAGGCATTTGGCCGTTTTGTGCCGGGCAATAAGAAGAACAATAGGGCCCCCACCATCAGTAGCCCGGGAATTGTGAAGCCTAGAATCCTGGTCCAAGGTAAGCCGCTCGGCTCGTCTATGTCCAGAATGCGCACGCTTTGCTGAGGCGCCTGTGAACGCGCGGGGGCTGTTCGTTGTGGGGTCGACGTTGGACGAGTCCGCGCCGCCTCGGACCTGACCGGCTCGGGCCTGACTGATTCAGATCGGATTGATTCGGACCTGGGCGCCGGATCCAAGTCACGTACCACTGCCGGTCTAGCCGGTGGCGAAGAAACGACTCCGGCGGCGGCCGCCGCAGCCCTTGCTCCATTTGTTGGCGCCGAAGCCGGTTGTGGCTGAACGCGGGCGCCCGCAGGTGAGCCATTATTTTCAGCCGCGGCAGCGGGTGTTCCGTTCCGCACGCCGATGGATGGAATCTTGGGCGCGGTACGTTCAGGCCTTTGCGGTCCATTGGAGGGCGCCACCGTAGACGGGGGTGCAGTTCGTGCCGGCTCGGTAAATACGGGGGTCGAGGGAGGAGGCTCGGGTGAGAAAATCGGTGCTGGTTCCGGCGTTTCTAGCGCCGTACTCGCAGCCGCCATGCTCGCTGCTGCTGCTACAGCGGCTGCCGCTACCAAAGGCTGAACAGTTGCAGGAGCCACTGGTGCCGGCCTGGGACGCTCGGCGAATTTCTCTTTTTCCAATTCCTGTTCGCTGATTCCGAAAATCTGAGAGCTCGGGCCTTGCTTCGTATCCAAGTCGCGCATCTGCCGCGCAATTCTGCGCGCTTCATGCCAGCGGCCACTATCCGTCTGCTTCAGCGCTTCCGCCATCAACGCGTCGCTCTCTTCGCGCTTTAGATCGCTCATGAGCGGCTGCAGATCGGCCAATAGTTCCGCGAAACTATGATATCGGTCGTTGGGATCTTTCTCAATCGCGCGCAGAATTGAGTGATTCAACTGTGCGGGCACTTGCACCAGATCGGCGGGTACGGCATCCATGATGTTGCCAATCATGCGGTCGCCATCATCGTCGTAAAAAGGATGCCGTCCCGACATCCATTCGTAGAACGTTACGCCGAAAGACCAGATATCGCAGCGCTCATTCGCCGTGTCAATAGCTGTCAGCCGTTCCGGGCTCATGTAAAACGGAGCACCCACCAAATAGCCGTGTTCCGTTACACGCGCCGGATCAAACGAAAGCCGCCCCAAGCCCAACCCTAGGAGTTTCGCCTCGCCACTTGCCCCCAACATGATTTTGGAGGGGCGAATATCAAGATGGAAAACGCCGCGTTCGTGGGCCGCTTGTAAGGCGCCGCCCACTTCCTGCATGGCGCGAATGCGTTCTGCCACCGAAGGGGCGCTGTTGCTCTTCAGCAGTTTGTCGAGATCGTGTCCCTCGACCAACTCCATGACCAGGTAAGGAAAATCATCTTCGAACCCAAGGTCATGAACGGCTACTAAGCTCGGGTGAAGTACGCTAGCTGCCTGAACTAGGTCCTTCTGGAACTCGTCAAGATGCTCCGGTTCAGTTTGCGTTGTGGACACTTTGATCGCAACTGAGCGACCCTGCGTATCGATCGCGCGGTAGACACGGCTGTGCGTGCCGCGCCCGATTCGCTCGCTAATCGTATATTTGCCGATCTGTTTAAGCATCGTGTCACGAAGCCTGCAACTGAAACAGCTAGCGACTTCGCCTGACCGTTTTATTGCGCTACCCTAATCCTCTGAACACCTTCATGTATATTTTACTACCTATCAAAGGAAATTTCGTAGTGGATTTGTGCGAAGCTACCTAAACTACGCCCGCTTCGGTTCTAGTGCCATCCGTACCATTACTCTGGGCGTATGGGCGGGTATTAATCGCCACTCGATTTATTATGTATCTTGTTGTGTTTTCCCGGGGAAAGTTCTAACAGCCCCGCTTACCTAAACTTAGCGTTCGGTTTGCGACCCATCGGTGGGGACCGAGGATTCTCTGAGCGCCGTTTTGGGCTCTCGGGCTCGGCATCCGATCCACAACCGCCGACGGTGTGTCTAGGTGACAAAGTAGAGGCGGCTATCGCTAACCGAGTTGCCAGCCTTTGCGAACAATCGGGCGCAACAGTTCGTTGGCTTTCGCGTTGTTGGTGACACTCATTTTCTCGGCATCCCACTCCAGCTTGCAATTTAGTTTGGTAGCGATGGAGCCCAAGGCAATCCATTCGGTGAAAGGCCCAGAGACGCTGAAGTTAGAGCAGGCGGGAGCACCGCCTTTGCAAGCGCGAATCCAATCGTGATAATGCCCCGGCGACCGGGGCAGCACCTCGGGAGGAAATTCGTAGTCGCGCATTTTCTCAACTGGCAGGAGGCGAGTATTCTCCCCATAGGTGCCGGTGGTGATAAAGCCTTTCTCTCCCACGAACAGGCTGCCGTTGGTGCCTTGATCAATGAGACTCATCCACCTATCGATTTCGCGTTCGTGAGGCGTTTTAGCGGCATCATGCGGATCGGCGGCGAGTTGGTCGGGCTGCTTGGGCAACTCTTTGGGAGAGAAAAATTGCTGCGTGAAGACATCGCCGATGATTTGGCGCTCTTTGGGGCGGGCGAGTGATTCGGCGCTGCCAACGCGATTGTCCGGAAGATCTCCCAGAATCTCGCCGGCGGGAGCTTTGGGGAAATCGGGCTGAGGTTCGCGTTTGGCGTCATACCAATAGATGGCGACGGGCGGCATGGTTCCGCGCGCGGGAAAGTTGAACTTGACAACGGACTTGGCCGGGAAAAAGATAGCGCTTTTTCCTTCCTGGCTGAGGCATTCCACAGACGTGGGCGCGCCTAATTGAAGCGCCATGTTGGCGGCGCCTAGGATGTGGCACGCCATATCTCCCAGCGCGCCAGAACCGAAATCGTAAAAGCCGCGCCAAAGGAACGGAAGATAGTCTTCGCTGTAAGGGCGCTCAGCGGCGACACCGAGCCAAAGATTCCAATCCAATTCGGCCGGGATTTGTGAGTGAGTAGGAGCAGGAAGATTACCCTGCGGCCATACAGGGCGATTGGTCCAAGCGTGCACTTCGGTGACATTGCCGATATCGCCGTTCCAGATCATTTCGGCGCATTGGCGGGTGCCTTCATTGGAGTAGCCTTGGTTGCCCATCTGCGTAGCGACTTTGTAGCGTTCGGCCGCTCTGCGCAGTTCGCGGCATTCCCACACGGTGTGAGCGAGGGGCTTTTGGACGTAGACATGCTTGCCGAGCGACATGGCGTGCAGCGCGGCCGCGGCGTGCATGTGGTCGGGCACGGTGACAATGACGGCGTCGATGTTCTTGGATTGCTTGTCCAGCATGACGCGGTAGTCTTTGAACTTCGGGACGCTGGGGAATTTGTTATAGATGTTCGCCGCGGACTTATCGTTGACGTCGCAGAGGGCGACGATGTGCTCAGAGAGGGCGCATTCGGAGATGTCTTCTTCGGCTTTTCCGCCGGCGCCCACCGAAGCGATGGCAAGCTTCTCGTTCGGCGATTTGTAACCCAAGCGTTTGAGCGAAGGCTCACTGCCAAAGCCGGCCGCCGGTACGACGCCGGCCAGCACACTGCCGAAAAAGAAATATCTTCTGGAAATAGAGTTCATCGCGGAAAGCTCACCTGTCCTAAGAATCATACGTCAGGGGCGCTGCGGTTTTACCACGAATAATGCGCCGTATAGCTGATGACCTTCTCTTGTCCGGGCTGCACCGTCACTTCATATTCAATCGTGCGGCCGTCCGTTTGGCGGTGAGGATCCGATTCTTGTGAGATGCTCCAGTTCGACCACCGGTACAAATGCTCGACAACGGTGACCGTGGCGGCTTCTTTCTTCTGGTTGTGCAGCTTTATCTCGAAGCTTTCGTCGGTTGAGCCGTTCGGAAACGTTGCTTGATTTGTCTTGAACTGGGTCTGCCGGTGCTCTCCTGTAATGTCGAAGGCGTTGCCGGTGTAGATTTTGACGGGCTCGTCTTTGGCGGTGTGGTCGATCGTGTTCTCGCCGGTGAATTCAAGTTGGCCGTCCTGATCGCGGCGGTAGAACCGGACACGGCCCTTGGGCAGTGGAAGACCCAGATGATTCGCTTCTGAGTTGGCGAACTCGCGCATGATCCAAACATGCGAATTGGATTCGGTACCCACCACCGGCTGCTGGCGGAAGTCGCTGTTGCCGCCATACCGATTGCGTTCCAGAACGAACCCATCATAGACGTAGTGACGCCGCGATGAGATGCCTGAGGCGCGCATGAATTCCACCTGCTTGGTTTAGCGATCGTGCAGCGTGGTGGGGAGCGGGAGGCTGTAAAGATGATAGTCCTCAAAACTCTCTTCAGTGACTGCCGGAAGTCCGGCAACGTTGCCCGTTCCGAGGTGCGCGCCATTGGTCATTTGGAATCGAAGGTGTTGCGGCGGCTCCAATTTGTTTACATCCCCCGCCATTAGCTTGATGTGGGCGTGATCGAACTGCTTGCCGCTTCGGTTATCAATCGTCACCCAGCCCACTATGTCCACCGGGTGGCTGGTCTCGGGTGCAACGAGATTGTAGTCGGCGCTCCAAGTCATGCCGCCGGTGACGTAACTGAGTTCCGCGTCGAATGTGGCGGCTTGCGGGGATTGAATCACCCAGTCGAGCATGGGCTTCAGAATGGTGTCATCCCTCAGCGAAGGAAAGATCGGCTGTCCCGGCAACGAAAATCGCAGCTTGCCATCCACTTCGATGATGGGCTGTCCATTACCGCCGTCGGCCACCTGGTTGAATTGATATTGGGTGCCATAGTGTTGCATCGCTTGGTAATGGGATACGTAACCGCTGCGAATGATCTTTCCTTCGACAATTTGGGGCTTGCCATCGGGTGACGGAACCATGAACTGGATTGTCCTGCCTTCGTAGAGATTCAGCAGGAGTTCTTGCGAGACCGGTTCGGCGCGGTAATTCTGCTCCAAAACGAGAAGCGAATGTTTAGCCGCTGGATCGCGCAGGATGACCGAGTCGGGTTCGAGGTGAAACGTAGCGCCGGAGAAGCGCACTGTATTGATGCCGGCGGTCAATTTGCAGCGGGATAGCTTCACGGATCACTGCGAAATCTTGGTTGTAGATAGTGAGAGCCGGGTCCGCCGCAAAGGCAGCCAGGGAAACGCTGCAGTGCAGGGCGATAGCGGTCATCTTCTTTGCGGTCATGGCAGCATCGACGCGCCGAGTAGCAGCCGCGTTTCGCAAAGATGTAAGCCCAAAACGGCACGTCCGGGGCCCGTAGTGCTCCTTCTTCGTAGCCGACGTTAGAAAATGAAAAGAATGACAGTCTCAACTTCGACCCGTACCGAATCTGACAGCATGGGAACCATTGAGGTGGCCTGCGACCGTTACTGGGGTGCGCAGACCCAGCGCTCTTTGCATCATTTCGACATTGGCGAAGACCGCATGCCGCCTGAACTGATCCGAGCCTTCGGCATTCTCAAGCGTTGCGCTGCCTTAGTTAACCATGATCTCGGCAAACTGAGCGAGGAGAAGACGAACCTCATCGTAAAAGCGGCCGAAGAAGTGATCGCCGGTAAATGGAACGATCATTTCCCATTGCGCATCTGGCAAACCGGCAGTGGCACGCAGACGAACATGAACGCCAACGAAGTGATCTCGAACCGAGCCATCGAAATGGCCGGTGGAGTGATGGGCAGCAAGAAACCGATTCACCCCAACGACGATGTCAACATGTCGCAATCGTCGAATGACACGTTTCCCACAGCCATGCACATTGCCGCCGCTAGCGTGGTGCGCGCCCGGCTGCTGCCCGAAGTGAAAAAGCTGCGCGACGCGCTCGACCAAAAAGCCAAAGCCTTTGTCGATGACGTAAAGATTGGCCGCACCCACTTGCAAGATGCGACGCCCATCACCGTTGGCCAGGAATTTTCAGGCTGGGTTTCGCAGTTGGATCGCGATTTACAACGTCTCGAAAGCGCCTGCGATGGACTTCTCGACTTGGCCATCGGCGGAACGGCCGTGGGTACAGGCCTAAACGCTCACCCTGAGTTTGCGCAGCGTGCGGCCGATAAGATCGCGGAATTCACAGGCATCCCCTTCCGCTCCCATCCGAATAAATTCGCTGCGCTTGCGGCACACGATGAAATAGTCTTTGCCAGCGGTGCGTTGAAGACGCTCGCTGCTTCGCTGATGAAGATTGCGAATGACGTCCGCTGGCTGGCTTCAGGACCGCGCTGCGGCTTAGGCGAAATCACAATTCCCGAGAACGAACCAGGCTCGTCCATCATGCCCGGGAAAGTGAATCCAACGCAATGCGAAGCGATCACCATGGTGGCCGTGCAAGTGATGGGCAACGATGCCGCTATTGGTTTCGCCGGGTCGCAAGGTAACTTCGAGCTGAACGTTTTCAAGCCCGTCATGATTCATAATTTTCTGCACTCGGTGCGCCTGCTGGCCGATTCGTGCCGCAGCTTTACCGAATTCTGCGCCACAGGCATCGAAGTGAACCGCGCTCGGATCGACTACTATCTGAAAAATTCGCTTATGCTCGTCACCGCCCTTGCGCCGTTTATCGGCTATGACAAAGCCGCGAAGGTTGCCAAAACCGCTCATCAAGATGGTTCGAGTCTCGAAGAGGCTTGCGTTAAACTCGGCTTCTTGAGTGCGGATGAGTTCCGGCAAAAGATGGAAAACGTGAAAAAAATGACTCAGCCCGGGTAGCTCGAAGTGACGCAGAACGAATTGCAAACCAGTTTGTACGAGGCGCTGAACCGTTCGAATATCTTGATTCGGCGCCTTGACGGAACGATTGAACATTGGACCAGTGGCTGCCAACGCCTCTATGGCTGGACGGAAGGAGAGGCGTTGGGCAGCAAATCTCATGATTTGCTGAAGACCAAATTTCCAGTACCGCTGGAAAAAATTCAGGCAGAACTCCTGGCACGCGGCGCTTGGCAAGGCGACCTCACCCAGCAACACAAAGACGGCCGCTGGCTGTTGATTTCAACGGAGTGGGCGCTGTTGCCCGACGAAGATGGCGCGCCTCTGCGCGTCATTTCGACCCATAACGACATCACATCGCGGCTCGAAGTCGAGCGCGAACTCGACGCCAGCAATCAACGCCTGCGCCAAATGGCGGAGGAACTCGAGCGCAGTAACGAAGAGTTGGAAGAGTTCGCGCGCATTGCCTCCCACGATTTGAGCGCGCCCATCACCACCGCGCGCTGGCTTACCGACCTGTTGGCGACTCGCCATTCCAAACAGCTAGACGCAGATGGCATGACATGCCTCAAGCAGGTCTCTTCCAGCTTAGAGAGGATGGCCGATCTGATCGATGCCGTTCTAGCCCATGCGCTGGCCGGAAAGGGCGCCATTGCCGCACAGCAGGAGATCGATGCCAACACAGCCCTCAGCGCCGCCATGGAAAATTTGCGCCGCGACATTGCTACGTCCGGCGCGGTGATCGAAAGCGCTCCTCTACCCAAACTGCGCATCCGCTCCCAATCGCTCACGCAGTTGTTCCAGAATCTTCTGTCAAACGCGATCAAATACCATCGTCCGGGCGTCCCTCCACGCGTTGAGATCAGCGCCGTGCAAGACGGACACAATTGGACGATCGAAGTTCGCGATAATGGAGTCGGCATCGAGCCAGAGTGGTTTGAGCGTATTTTTCTGCCCATGCAGCGCCGTCATGGCTCGCGCGTGAAGGGCAGCGGAATTGGACTCGCGACCTGTAAAAAAATAGTGGTCCGTGCCGGCGGCGACATCTGGGTGGAATCGGAATTAGGCGCAGGTTCGGCATTTTATTTCACTTTGCCGAGTGCCCCGTTCGACTAATCCGTTAATTTTTTCCGTTCCAGCGCGACCGTCTGGCGAGTGTTTTTTGCAAAATTGTTTATCTAAACGGCCGGAAATGGGTCATAATACGTGGTGTTATTCGTATTTTTTGCGCGCAGCATACATCTGTGAGCGCGTGAATCTACGTACAGAGGAGGAAGGGAAGATTTATGGAACCAGCTGCTCAGACCGCTGAGTCACGTCCGAAACTTCTATTTGCGGACGATCACCAACTAGTGTTGGACGCTCTTTCCCTGATGGCGGCTCCGCATTTTGAGGTTCAAACAGCGGATACACTCCGCAGTTTTGAGGAATCGGTAGATCAATTTCGGCCGGACGTGGCCGTTCTCGACGTGCGCATGCCGGACGGTGATGGCTTCGAAGTAGCACGCCGAATTTTGGTCAAGCATCCAGCTCTTAAGCTGATGTTTCTTTCGATGCACACTGAAACGGCATTTATGAAGCGGGCCCTCGACATGGGCGCCAAGGCCTATCTTTCGAAACGCGCCCCGATGGAAGAGTTGTTGACCGCCATTCGAACGGTGCTCAGCGGAGGCAAGTATTCCGGTTCCACCATTCAGACCGAACAGGATCTGCCGGCCGACGGCGCGTTGACTGAGCGGCAGATTGAAGTGTTGCGCCTCATTGCGCAAGGTTCTTCGGCTAAAGATATAGCCAGCAAGTTGAATATCTCCGTGCGCACTGCCGAATTCCATCGTGCAGCCATTATGGATCGTCTCAAGCTTCATTCAACGGCGATGATTACTCGGTATGCCATCGAGCATGGTCTAACCTGAGCATGACTTGGATCGTCTGGGCTCTCCTCTCAGCGCTCTTCGCCGCGGCCACTGCTATTTTTGCCAAGCTGGGGGTGGCCGGCGTAGATTCGAACTTTGCCACGGCTGTACGCACTACCGTAGTAGTTCTGCTGGCTTGGGGAATTGCACTGGCTACGCGTTCGGAAGGGAGCTTCCAGGTTCCGTCGCAGCGCACTTGGCTGTTCTTAACGCTTTCCGGCATGGCCACGGGGTTGTCGTGGCTTTGCTATTTCAAAGCTCTGCAACTCGGGCCTGCCTCGCGTGTCGCACCTATCGACAAATTAAGCGTTGCCCTGGTGATTGGCTTCGCCGCACTTTTCTTAGGGGAAAGGTTGACTGTTGGCAAGTTAATTGGCGGTCTCTTGATTGTGGCCGGCGCTATTGTCGTTGCGTTAGACGCTTAGCCTAGCGCTGGTTCCCATTGCTGCGCTGATGTGCGATGACAGGCAAAATCACAGCCGAGGGGTACCCCTTCTGGTGAAACACCGTTTGCCGCGCTTTATTCATCTTCGTCTGATCTGCGTTTGAACCCATCGCGTTCAAATTCCGGTCGAACCTTGGAAAATTGCTGCTCGAAACTTCAAGCCTGATTCGATGTCGCGGCCCAAACACATAGCTCGTCACTCCTGTATCCACGCTTATCTGGTAGGCCTGATTGCGCCGCACGTATGCCGGATTTGCGAGAGATAGGCGGTAGCGCATTCGCTGTATTCCATCTGTCACCAGCAACGGCTTTCTGTCTGGCTGAACATCAACCAGTTTCGCCGTGAAGTCGGTATCGTTCACGCTGGTCGAAACATAGAGAATCGTCCGAACCTGGCCAGTCACTTCAATTTCTTCTGAAAGCGGCGGCGAGGTGAATACCAGAACATCCGGCCGCGCTTCCACATTGCTTTGGTCGAGTGGTCCTGGTTGGAAGAACCTGGGGTCGCAGCAGACTGCGCCTCCGGTGGTCGGAACGGGAGTGCGGGGATCGTACGTATAGGTATCGACTTTCGATTTTCGGGGCAGCTGCCAAGTCAGCGCGCCGTCTCCTGTCGCTGCGTTCGCGTGTCCGCCGCTGGCTAAGTAGAGCGGGGTGTAGTGCGTCCGGGCGAGTGGCCATTCGTGTTCCTTGCGCCAAACATCGGGCCCCATTACGAAAATGTGCAGCGTGGCCGGTTCGGCTTCAGGCTCGGTTGCCGCAGACGATTTCTTGAGCCAGCGGTCAAACCACTCACCTTGCTTGGTGCGCATCGCCAGGGTCGCTTCCGCACCAAAATCCCGAGTTGGATAGCGAAATGCAGGATCGTGTGCCCACGGGCCAATCCATGTTTCCACGGTCTTGTTCGCTTTGGCCAATCGACCGAAAGCGTCCAGGTCGCTCGCCGCGTAGGTGTCAAACCAGCCACCGAAGGAAAGCACCGGTGTGTTTACGTTTTTCAGGAATGTTCGCAAGCTTTGCTGCTGCCAAAAGGAATCGAAGGAAGGGTGGTCAAGCGCCTCTTGCCAAAGGGGCAGCGGGCGTTGTGTGGCAGCTATATCAGCCGAGCGTAATGGAAGGTGATCTATGTAGTCGTTGAGCGGAATCGGCTCACCCGGCCGCGGCGGAAAATTCTCTGCGAACCAAAGCAGCCGGTGCCCGAGTTGCAATGCGCCCCCGGCCGAATAGTAGCGATCGGCATATTCGTCGTCCCCCGAAAACATAGGGGAAATTGCCCGCAAATGTGGATTACCTTCTACGGCGGCCCACCATTGAACCACGCCTAGATAAGAGCTTCCTGCCATTGCTACCCGGCCGTTCGACCAAGGCTGCGCGGCAATCCAGTTGATCGCGTCATTGCCGTCCGGACCTTCTTGAGTAATGACGCCAAACTTCCCTTGCGATGCGTAGCGACCGCGCAAATCTTGCACCACGAGCGCATAGCCGCGTTGCACGAAATAACGATAGCCGCGAATGACCGGGGAATGCCGGCTATAAGGAGTTCTAACAAGAACGGCAGGCCAGCGTCCGGTGGCGGCGGGTAGGAAAATATCTGTCGCCAGCTTTACGCCGTCGCGCATTGTTACGGAAACGTCTCGTAGCTCGTTGGCTGGCCCCCTGTTAGTCGAGGTCTGTGCCAAAAGATCGGGGGCACAAAGTCCAATCACCACGGCGAAATGAAATAGCGGGCGGCTCATGCGGTGACAGGCTTGGGTCTCCTGCCGAACAAAGCTGTACCTACTCTAACGATGGTCGCGCCTTCTTCAATGGCGGTTTCCAAATCTCCCGACATCCCCATTGAAAGTTTGGGTAGTCGATATTGGAGGGCCAGTGCCGCGAGTTGGCGGAAATAGGGACGGGAACGTTCCGGATCTTCCGACCACGGAGGCATGGTCATCAGCCCTGTCATCGAGATGTTCGCGCAAGCAGAGGCAGCATCCAACAGTGTTGGGATCACGGCAGGTTCCACACCACTCTTGCTTTCCTCCGTGGAAAGCTTCACTTCAATCATTGCTTCGATTGTTACACCACGCTCGGCCGCGAATTGGTTCAAGCGGCCGAGAAGTTTGGCGGTGTCTATGGTTTGGATAACTTGAAACAACTCGCAGGCCACCTTTGCCTTATTGGATTGCAAATGGCCGATCAGGTGATAGCGAGCATCCGTCAACTTCGACAAGGCTGGCCTTTTTTCCACAAACTCTTGTATGTAGTTTTCGCCGAACTCGCGCAACCCTGCACGGTAGGCTTCCGCCAGACGTTCCGCTGGGAACTTCTTCGAGACGGCGACCAGCGTGATGTCTTGACGTTTGCGTCCACAGCGTTGCGCGGCCCGTTCGATTCTTTCCTCAACTAAGGCCAGGCGTTCTGAGAAGTCTGCGTCTTCGGGCGGCAAGTCTCTATTCTAGTGGCTGCCCTTGAGCATTTTCGATTGAATATACTCAATCCTGTGCACAGCCGAAGAACCGCACTCATAAAAATCGCCAGCGCCGCAACCTCTGCCGCCATTGCGCCGTTGCTGGCTGATACCCCCGATTCTGAACACCATCTTCACGAAGCGATGGAACAGGCGGCTACTCCGCTAGCCGCAGGGCCTGCTTATTTCAACCAAGCCGATTTCGAAACCATTTCAAAATTGGCGGATCTGATCATTCCACGCACTGACACGCCAGGCGCTACCGATGCGGGCGTCCCTCATTGGATTGACTTTCATGTCAGTTCCAAACCGGAACTGCAAGAGAAATTCAAGCAGGGTCTGGCTTACCTTGATGAACAGGCTCACACGGTCAACGGACCGTCGTTCCGCGCGTTAGCCGCTGAGCAGCAGACCGCGCTTTTGCAGGCTTTGAACGCCGATCCTGACACCGCCCAAAGCGGGTTTTTCAGAACGATCAAAGATCTGACCATTGACGGTTATTACAGCTCTGAACAAGGCTTAGTACAAGAGCTCGAGTTTAAAGGCAACACGTTTCGAGCAAGCTTTCCTGGTTGCACCCATCCTGAACACTGGCCGTCCGCCGCCGTGAGCCGGGAGTCTGGCAAGTGACCGCGAAAAAAGCAGTACCGATGCACGATGTCGTCATCATTGGCAGCGGTGCCGCCGGCGGTATGGCTGCCTGGAATCTCACCCGCCAGGGCGTCAACGTATTGGTGCTTGACGCCGGCGAACGATTCGACCGCGCTAAATTTTGGTCTCACGTCAAACCCTGGCAAGCGAATGCGCGTCACGAACGCGGCCAATATGCGCCCGAGTTCCACCTGAGCACCACAGAACAGCCCTATCGGACCCCGGCAGATAAGCCCTTTGACCTAGTCAGGGTTTGGGGCCGCGGCGGCAAAACAAACATTTGGGGCCGCGTTTCGCTGCGCTACTCAGACGTCGATTTTGAAGGCCCCGCTCGCGACGGCTGGGGTGTTCCTTGGCCGATTCGCTACAAAGACATCGTTCCTTATTACGACAAAGTTGATCAATTCATTGGCGTATGCGGTGGCTTGGACGATCAGGATTCCCTTCCAGGCAGCAAATACATGCTGCCACCGCCGGCGCCCCGTTGCGGTGAACGCCTGCTCCAAAAAGCCGCGAAACAGATTGGGGTTTCCATTGTTTCTGGCCGGCGCGCCGTTCTCACTAAACCGCACAATGGTCATGCCGCTTGTCACTACTGCGGCGCTTGCGGCTCCGGCTGCGACGTAGGCGCCTTCTTTAACTCTTCCGACTACCTGATCGATCCGGCCATGCAAACAGGTAGATTGCAAGTCATCGATAACGCCGTTGTTTCCCGCGTTATGGTCGACGACAAAGGCTTGGCGAGCGGCGTGCAATACTGTGATCGCAAAACGAAGACCGAACGCAGAGTGAAAGCGCGCATCGTGATCATGGGTGCTTCGTGCGTTGATTCCACTCGCATTTTGCTCAACTCGAAATCTTCCGCGCATCCGAACGGCATTGGTAACTCTTCCGATGCCATCGGCCGCTATCTGTGTGAGCAAATTCGTTTTCATATCTACGGATTTATGCCGGAACTATTGGGCGGACCGGTTTATGACGATAGCGGCATCGGTGGCGAACACATTTATATGCCGCGCTTCAATCACCGCGACGGCCGCAAGCGCGACTATTTGCGCGGGTTCGGCATGCAGTTCTGGGGCTGTGGTGCGCAAGGTGGCGCCAGCTACGCAAAGGCATTGCCCGGTTTCGGCGTCGATTTTAAGAAAGCCGTCAAGCAGCGCTACCCCGCGCTGGTAGCGCTTCACCCCTATGGCGAAACTCTGGGCCGCGCAGAGAACCGCATAACCGTTGACGACAAAGACCTTGACATGTACGGCGTCCCCCGCATGAAGATCGAGTACCAGATCGGCGACAACGAACACAGCATGGCGAAAGAAATGTATGACACGGCTGAACAGATTCTTCGTGCTGCCAAGGCGGAAATTTTGCCTTACGAACGTGGCTCACTGGATAAGCCTGGTTCCGCTATTCATGAACACGGCAGTTGTCGCATGGGTGACGATCCGAAGAAATCGCCGCTCAATGCCTTCAACCAAATGCACGACGTGAAGAACCTTTTCGTAGTTGACGGCTCAGCGTTCACCACCGCCAGCGACAAGAACCCGACGCTAACCATTCTGGCCCTTGCGTGGCGTGCCACCGACTATCTGGCGGACCAGATGAAAAAGGGGAACGTCTAGTCATGCCCGAACCTGTTTGCGTCGCTCCAACGGGCGACATTTGCGGCGAAGGCGCTGTCTGGGAAGCGCCCGAAAACGCACTCTATTGGACCGATATCAACCGTTTTTTGATTCATCGCTATGATGCCTCAACTGCCAACGTCAAGACGTGGTTCTTCGATGAACCAGTGACGGCGTTAATCCTGACAACTCATCCAGGCACCGTTGCCGTCGTCCTCGGATCGCGCTTAATTCTTTGGCAACCCGCCACCGATTCGCGCGTTGACTACGGATTCAAGCTTGCCGGCTGGCCAAAAGTTCGCTGCAATGACGCTCGCGCCGATCCGCAAGGCTCCCTTTGGATCGGCTCGATGTGGAATAACGTCAATGCGGATGGCTCCCCCGGCAGTCTTGAAAATGGTCATGGCGCACTATACCGTCTGGGCCCCGACCTCGCCATAAGGGAATTTCGAAGCAAGCTCGGTATAGCCAATACGTTGGCTTGGAATCCGCAGCGCAGCGCATTCTACTTCGCCGACTCGATGGCCAACACCATCTATCAGTACGATTACGATTCGGTAACCGGTAACATCGCGAACGAGCGTCCATTCTTTCGCGACTTTGCCCGCGGCGCGCCCGATGGTTCAAGTATGGATTCCGAAGGTTTCCTCTGGAACTGTCGGTATGGCGGTGGCTGCGTTGTTCGGCTTTCGCCGCAAGGTCAAATCGACCGGATCATCGAAATGCCCACCCCGAATATAACCACTTGTACATTCGGCGGGGCGGATTTACGAACTCTTTACATCACAACTGCCGCAGCTGGCGCCAAGCCCGGAGATCGCTTCGCCGGCGGCCTCTTTACGCTTCAAACTGAAGCGCCAGGTCAAGCCGAAAATCGTTTCTCACTCAGCAACCGGTAACCCGAGTCGCGTTCGCAAATCGGCAAACTGACCCAACTGCAACTGCTCCGCGCGCAGTCCCGCCTCCGGCATCCCATCGATGGCGGTCCCATAAAAAGGGCGAAGGTTGTTGCGCAGCGTTTTTCGCTTGTGCGTAAAACACCGGCCAACAAATTTCAGAAGCGCCACTAAATCCGCGGTCAGCGTTGGACGGCGAGATAGGCGCACCGCAGCCGATTCGACTCGCGGCGGGGGCGAAAATGCGCTCGCGGGTACCTTGCACACCATTTCCGCTTCGCAGACAAGCTGTGTCGCCACGGTCAAATAGCCATAGTCCCGCGAATTGGGTTTGGCCAGCAGGCGGAGTGCTACCTCCAACTGCATCAAAAACACGGCGCTGGGAAATTCCGGACCCAATTCCAGAAACTTTTCGACGATGGGCGACGTTATGTAATACGGAAGATTACCTGTAATGACCGCCGGACCCCAGGCGGCCAAGTTACTTTCCAGCGCGTCGCCGTGATGAATGTGTAGATTTGGTTGATTTGCAAATTTGCGTGTAAGAGATTCCACTAATCGCTCGTCTAATTCAATGACATGGAGCTGTTCGCACAAAGGCAACAGATGGCTAGTCAAAGCGCCGCGCCCCGGGCCGATCTCCACAATGCAATGAGGACGCGTCTTTGCCGCGGCTGCGGCAATTTGCGCCAAAATCGTTTGGGACGTCAGGAAATGCTGGCCAAGCTTGCGGGGCAAGCCCTAAGTGTAAAACACGTTGCTACACTGATGAATCGGACCAGCTTTTGAAGACAATGAATCAGACCGATTCTTTGGAGGCCCTCCTGGCAGCTTCGCGCGACGAAGTAGACCAACTGAGATCGGATCTCAGGGCTTCCGAGAAGCAACTGGCGCGGTTGCTTACGATGTTTGAAGAACAGCAGCGGCAGGTGAATAGCCAGCAGGCTACCTTGGTGCGCGTTGAGCGGATTTTGATGGACGTTGTCACCGGGCGGCTTTGGAGAACTTTGCGAGCCGTAGGGAACGTCGTAAAGACGATCATGCCGGGCGAAGGTGGACAGAAAAGGCTTGCGCTTAACGGTGAGGCCGCAAATGGATCGAACGGCCATTCCAATCTCATCGCTCGCCGCAACACTTACCTCACCATTGACGAGCCAAATCCCGACGAAAACCGCCCCCGACGCGGCAAAATCACGGTTCGTGGTTGGGCGGCTGCCGAAGGTGGGGTAGATAACATTCAAATCGAAGTGCCGGGCCTCAAGACCATTGAGACCCAGCCTTGCATCCCGCGCCCCGATGTTCAAAAATCTTTGCCGAATCTGGATAAAACGGGCCGTTCGGGTTTTATGGCGCAGTTTGATTCGAAAGAACTTTCAAACGGCCGCCATCCTGTCTTGTTGCGCGCCTTGGTGAAAGGGGTAGTTGTTCGTGAGGCTCGCACCTACGTTGATATCAACCACGAGAATGGTTTTGTTTCCGATTATCAGCGCTGGATTCACGAATTCGAGCGGCCTGAATCGCAGATTATTGAATTGAAGGTTGCCGGGTTTACGGTCCAGCCCAAAATCAGCATCCTTACTCCGGTCTACAACACAAGGCGGGACGAGCTCGAAGCCGCTATCGATTCGGTGCTGCGCCAGTCTTATCCTAACTGGGAACTGTGCATTTGTGACGACGCCTCCTCTGATCCGTCCATTCGCCAGATGCTCGAACGTTATGCCGCGCTCGACTCGCGCATCAAAGTCCACTACGCCAAGGAACAAGGCGGCATCTCCCGTGCCTCGAATGTGGCCTGGAAAATGGCGACGGGCGATTTTCTAGCGCTGTTAGATCACGACGACACGCTCGCCCCGAACGCACTGGCTTATGTCTGCGAAGCCATTAACCAAAACCCGATCGGCGACTTCTTTTATAGCGACGAAGACAAGATTGATGAACGCGGCACTCGCTTCGATCCATTCTTCAAACCCGACTGGTCTCCGGATCTGATCCTGTCTGAAAACTATGTGTGCCATCTAATGGTCTTGCGACGTGATTTGGCGGACAAACTAGGCGGCTTCAATCCTGCGTTTGATGGCAGTCAGGATTACGACCTCGTTCTACGCGCCTCTGAAAAAGCCGCGCGTATCCAGCACATCCCTAAAATTCTCTATCATTGGCGTGCCGGTGCTACGTCTGCCGCCAGCGGCATCCAAAACAAGACCTACGCCATTGAGGCGGCCCGCCGCGCGATTCAGGAGTTTTGTGATCGCACGCAGGAATGCGGAGTAGTCGAGCAGGGTAGGATCGACGGTCGCTGGCGCGTTCGTTACCCCGTCATAGCAGGCGCACGTGTCAGCATCATCATCGCTGCCGGTGGAAAAGTCGATGTGCTGCGCACCAACCTGGAAAGCCTGTTCTCCAAAACTTCGTACGAAAACTACGAAGTGGTTGTTGTCGATAATTCCAAGGGTCCAGCCACTGAAAAGCTGATCAATCAGTTCCAGAGCAATCACTCTAATTTGCGTTATATCGATTGGCGGAACCAGCCTTTCAACTTCTCGGCGATTAACAATGCAGCGGCGCGCCAGTGTCAATCTCCTGTCTTGCTGTTTTTGAATGACGACACTTCGGTTATCGAACCCACTTGGCTGGAAGCAATGTTGGAACTCGCTCTGCGGCCGGAAGTCGGGGCAGTGGGAGCCAAGCTTCTTTATCCGAACGATGCTATTCAGCACGCCGGCGTCGTAATGGGCTTGTTCGACAATTGCGGCCATGCCTTTAAGGGCCTGACATCCTCAGCCGGCCACTATTTTGATTTCTCCGACGTCATCCGAAACGTCAGCGCTGTAACTGGCGCTTGTCTGATGGTGCGTGCTGACGTTTTC
>Ga0209698_10001442_pt1 | contig 27339 bp, 21 predicted proteins | sample LitLauG_LLR_2012_FD_187203 | JGI IMG/M metagenome (GOLD analysis project Ga0209698, IMG submission 187203) | Freshwater sediment microbial communities from Pennsylvania, USA - Little Laurel Run_MetaG_LLR_2012 (SPAdes) (version 2) | ecosystem: Environmental > Aquatic > Freshwater > Creek >... | reverse complement strand
GTCCGGGGACGGAGGCGGGGGCGCGTACGTGAGGAACACGCGCATAGACGTCTATCGGGAGGTTTCGGGGGTGGAGTCGGCCGCGGAGCGTGAAATCCTCGGCGCCGTCCGCAGTGCGATCGGGGAGCGCGGGATATGCACTCTCGGGCTCTCGGGGGGCGAGACCCCGCGCGGTCTGTACGGGAAGCTCTCCGCCCTCGGGGATGGGGACGCGCCCGACTGGAGCAAAATCCATCTCTGTTTTTGCGATGAGCGGATGGTCTCCCCGGATGATCCGGAAAGCAACTACGGCATGGTGCGCGACGCGCTCATCAGCCGGATCCCGATCCCCGCGGGAAACGTCCACAGAATACGCGGGGAGAGGTCGCCCCTGGTCGCTGCGTCGGAATATGCCGCCGATATTGAGAAGACGCTTGCGCTCTCCGGCGGGAGATTCGACGTTCTGCTCCTGGGACTCGGCGCAGACGGTCACACCGCGTCCCTCTTCCCCGGCACCGATGTTCTTCGAGAGCAGGGGAAATCCGTCAGCGCCGTGTTCGTTCCCGCTCTCAACACGTGGCGCGTGACGCTGACGCTCCCCGTCATAAACGGTGCGCGGGTAGTGCTCTTTCTTGTCGCGGGTGCGAAGAAAGCGGACATCGTCCGCCGCGTTCTGGAATCCGGGGGGCCCGACCCGGGGATACCCGCGACGCTTGTCGATCCGTCGGGTTCCCCCACCCGCTGGATTCTCGACGCGGCGGCGGGGGTCTCCGCCGGCGGCAAGGCGCGCGTGCATTAGGGGGCAAATAATGAGAGGTCGACGCCGCCAACCGGAAATGCGGGGGATGAACAGCCTGAAGCACAGATGACATTCAGCACATGTCGATGACACGGAACCGCATTTACCTTGACAGGAACGAAAACAACTACGGCCCCGCGCCTGCGTGCTTCGACGTCCTGAAGAACGCCGGCCTCTCCCGGCTCAGCTGGTACGACAGATCGTTCACGCGCGGGTCCCGTGGAATCCTGTCGGAACGGCTGTCGCGGGAATTCGGCGTCGGCGAGGACCGTGTGCTCCTCGGATACGGGGCGGAGCACATACTGAGGCAGACGGTCCAGTGCTGTCTCGGCAGCGGGGAGAAGCTCATGGTTCCCGGATGCTCCTGGTGGTACTACAGGAAGATCGCGTCGGAAGCCGGGGGGGGGACGGTGGAGTTTCCGATGACGGCGGGACCCGACCGTTTCCGGTACGACCTCTCCGCCATGCGCGAGGTATACGCGCGGGAGCGCCCCTCGGTCGTCTTCGTCAGCACGCCCAACAACCCGACGGGGAACTCGGTCGAACCCGGTGAGCTGAAGGAGATGCTCGCGGATTTCAGGGAGTCGGTTGTCGTTCTCGACGAAGCGTACGTGGACGGATCCCTCAGAGGGTACGTCAGGGACCTCGTCGACGGCTTCCCGAACCTCCTTGTCGTCCGCACGATGTCGAAGTATTACGCCCTGGCGGGAATGCGCATCGGCTTCGCCCTTCTGGGAGGGGGACTCGGTGCGCTGGCGAGCTTCGGGAACCGGTACCTCGGCTTCAACCGCATCGCGGAGGACGTGGCGATCGCCGCGCTCGATTCTCCGGACTACTACAGGCACGTCGCGCAGAAGATCAACGCGGATAAGGAACTGTATTATGCCGCCCTGGGAAGACTCCCGGGCTTCCGCGTGTTCCGCTCGGACGCCAATTTCATCCTCGTATCCGTCCCCCCGGCGGAGCGGGCCGCGCTGAAGCGGCATCTCGAAGAGAGGAATCTCTTCGTCAAATTCATGGACGAGCCGCTCCTCGACTCGCACGTCAGGATCACCATCGGAACGCAGGAAGAAAATGCCCTCCTCATCGATGCGTTCAAGTCGTACTTCGATTGAGCGTGTGCCGGCGGGACTCCCCCCGGGGATCCTCCACGGGCTGAACGGCGCCCCGCATCCCGCGGCACGGGAGGAACGGTGAAGGGCGTCATACTCGCCGCGGGAGTCGCTTCCAGGCTTCGGCCCCTTACCGATCTCGTCCCCAAGTGTCTTCTCGAGGTGGGGGGGGGAACGATTCTCGGGCTGACGATCGAGAACCTCATCGCCAACGGGATCGCCGATATCGTGATCGTCACGGGGTACAGGGAGTCGCTGATCCGTCAGTACCTCCGGGACTCGTTCCCCGCGCTTGACGTCGGGTTCATCACGAACGACCGCTTTGCGACGACGAACAACATCACCTCCCTTGCTCTGGCCGGGGGGGCGATGACAGGCGGAGAGATCATTCTCCTTGACAGCGACATCGTGTTCGACAGGCGGATTATCGGGCTCCTCACCCGGGTGGGCCGCGTGAGCTGCCTCGCCATGAAGAGCGGGACGGCACTCGGGCCGGAGGAGATCAAGGTCGAGACCGGCCCCGGGAACACGGTCCGACGCATCGGCAAGGACGTGCCCCCCGGCTCCGCGGCGGGCGAGTCCATCGGGATCGAGAAACTGAGCAGCGAATTCCTCAGAGATCTCTCTCCGATCCTGGAGAGGATGATACGGGAGGAACGGGGAGAAAATCTCTTCTATGAGGCCGCGTTCCAGCGGGCGATCACGCTCGGGTCGGTGCTGACTGCCGTCGACGTCGGCGATCTGCACTGCATGGAGATCGATACGCCGGCGGACCTTGAGGCCGCGAGAGCGCTCTGCGCGCCTGCACAGCGCCCGTCCCGCAGTTAGATATTCCCGTCGCGCACCGGAAGAGGCCCCCCGTCGCTCCACTGTTCATTCGGTGCGCCGCAGGCGAAACGCCCGTGGGGTGTCAGAATACGCATAATGCAAGGGAGGTGTTCATGGCCGATTTCCGGTACCTGATCGTAGGAGGAGGGATGACGGCGGATGCCGCCGTGCGGGGGATACGGCTGACCGACCGGACCGGATCGATCGGGGTCATCTCGGGTGAACCCTATCCTCCGTACAACCGGCCTCCGCTTTCGAAGGCTCTATGGAAGGGGGAGCCGGTAAGCGGCATCTGGCGCGGGACGCCCCTTGAAATTCTGGAGATGATCCTCTCGCGGAAGGTCGTCCGCCTCGACGCGGAGGAGAAGCGCGTGTTCGACGGCGGGGGAAATTCCTACACGTACGGTAAGCTTCTCCTTGCGACAGGGGGACGTCCGCGCAGGCTCGCGCCGGACGCCGGGGGCGTCATCTATTACAGGACTCTCGATGATTATACAACGCTGAAGGAGCTGTCTGACAAAGGGGGCTCATTTGCGGTGATCGGCGGAGGGTTTATCGGTGCGGAGATCGCGGCCGCCCTGGCCATGAACGGGAGACCGGTGACGATGATATTCCCGGGGGAGACGGTCGGGGGAGGGGCGTTCCCGCCTCCCCTTGGAAGGTTTCTGAACGGCTACTACAGGGAGAAGGGCGTCGTGCTCGTCACGGGCGGGAGTGTGTCGGGCATCGAACGACGCGGCGGAAAATTCATCGTGCGGACGCCGGGGGGTGAACTCCCTCCCGTGGATGGGGTGGTCGCCGGGATCGGCATCGAGCCGAACACGGAGCTCGCCGCGAGCGCCGGGCTGAGCCTTGAGAACGGCATACGCGTTGACACGTACCTGAAGACGTCGCATCCGGATATCTACGCCGCCGGTGACGTCGCGAGCTTTCCGTGGCCCGTCTCCGGGAAGATCCGCCGCGTGGAGCATGAAGACAACGCGGTGACCATGGGGACCACTGCGGGGAGGAACATGGCGGGTGAGTCTGTTCCGTACGGCCATATCCCGTTCTTCTACTCCGACTTGTTCGACCTGGGGTACGAAGCGGTAGGGGAGCTCGATGCCCGGCTGGACGTCGTGCCGGTCTGGAAAGAAGAATTCCGCGAGGGGGTCGTGTACTACCTGGATGCGGGGCGGATCCGCGGAGTCCTTCTCTGGAACACATGGGGAAAAGTCGATGCGGCGCGGGCGCTCCTGACGGAAGATGCCCGCCGGAGCCCGGAGGAGCTCCCCGGTCTGATCGGGGCCTGATCCGTGTGCTGGCCGGGGGGAAGCCCTTCCACTGCGGCATTCCGGCTCCCCGCGTGCCTGACGCTTAATTCCGGGGAGGGCCTTCCATTTTCCTGACCGCATCGTCGAGCGCATCCTCCGCGCCGCGTGAGGGGGTCCGCGGAGCAACGGGAAAAATCTGCACGGAGCGGCCGGACTTTACGAACGCAAGAACAGCCAGGACAAGCCCCGTAACAATGGCCCCCGCGCAAACGATTGCTCCTCCGTAGTACATGACGTCGGCGATGGTTCCGGAAGAATCCATCAATGACCACTGCGAAAGGAGATAGTGCCAGTCATGTCCCGACTTGTCTCCTCCCAGGAGAGGGAGCATTCTCCCCGGCGCGTCACGGACATACAGGCTCACGTCCATCATATTCTCCCCCGCCCAGAAGAGGGGGAACGGGTACACCTGGGACCCCTGACGGAATGCGATGATGAACCAGAGGAGCGGGAACGTGATCTGCCAGAACGAACCCCCCAGGACGTAGAGCGTCCTCCCGAACAGGATGAAGAGTACATGCCCTCCCTCGTGGAGCGGGAGGAATGTGAACGTCCGGACGATGAAAAGGAGGTTTCCCCATCTCATGCCGGGCCGGTACTCGTAGAATGCGTCGAGCGCCTGGAAGAAGAAAACAATGAGGAGCGCATACACGCCCACGCGGAAGAGGAGCGGGACGTAGCGCTCGACGGGGTCCGCCGGAGGGACGCTGATGTCTGTGGGAAGACGGGAGATGCTCCCGGTTGACTGTCCCGTCACGCGGGCTCCTGATGGTGGTCTGAATTCACCGGATTCGAAATCGTTCCGCCGGCACAATCAACCCCGCCGCCGCGCCGACTTCTTGTGTTTGGATGTATTGTCACATATCTTTGGTCGATCGGAATCGTCTGCGGCAGGCGTCAGCTGTGCCGTATCATAAGGATATCGCCGTCCTGGACGACGTACTCTTTCCCTTCCAGCCTCCACCTGCCGGACTCTTTCACTCTGGCGTATGAGCCGTCCTGGGCGATGAAATCGTCATATCCGACAACTTCCGCGCGTATGAACGAGGTGATGAAGTCGGTGTGGATCACCCCCGCCGCTTCCTGTGCGGTCGCCCCGCGCCGGACGGTCCATGCCCTGCATTCGTCCTCTCCGACGGTGAAGAACGACTGCAGCCCCAGGAGGGCGTACGACTCGCGGATGAGCGTGTCGAGCGCCGATTCCCGGATTCCGTACTCCTCCATGAACGACCGCGCGTCCGCCTCGCCGAGCTCGGAGAGTTCCATTTCGATCTTGCCGAAGAACGAGAGGACCCGCGTGTTCGACCCCGACTTCCCCTCGCCGGCGCGCCGGACGAGTTCCGCAGAGGAATCCCGCTGCGATTCGTCGAGGTTCAGCGCGATGAGCATCGGCCGTGCGGAGAGGAGCTGGTACCCTTTGAGAATTTGCAGCTCCTCCCTGCTGAACGTGGTCTCCCGGAGCGGCTTCCCGGCGTCAAGCACGCCGTGGCAGCGTTCCATGAACGGCAGATCCCTTTTTCCCTGCTCGTCCGCCCCCCTGTTCGACTGCTTCCTGATCTTCTCGAGCCGGGCCTCGACGACCGCGAGGTCGGAGAGGATGAACTCCGTTTCGAACGCCGCGATGTCCCTGACGGGGTCGATCGTGCCGTCGGGGTGGGGGACGGCGTCGTCCGCGAAGACGCGGACGACCTGGACCAGGGCGTCGTTGGTCTTCACGTTGGAGAGGAAGTTGGTCGTGAACTGTGTGGAGCCCGACTCCCCCTTCTTCAGCCCTGCGACGTCCACGAATTCGATTGTCGCGTGAACGGTCTTTTTCGGGGAGAAGATCGCGCTGCACCTGTCCAGGCGGGCGTCGGGGACTTTGACGACCGCATGGTGCGCATCCGGGCGCGCAAGGAGTGAGGGATCGATGTGCGTTTTCGTAATTGTCTGGAAGAGCGTGGATTTGCCCGAGAAAGGGAGCCCGACGATGCCGATCTGCATGAAAATGTCTCCGGTTGGAAGTAGTTCAGCAGTGCAATATACGAATCTCCGGACACACCTGCCCCGGGCCGATTCCTCCTGCGCGGGCGGAGGGCGGGCGCGATGACGAAACGCCGGAAAAAGGAGCGCGCTCCGGATCCCACCCCGTCGCGGCGGGACATCCCCTTCGTCAAAGGGGGAGTCATTGTCGTCTCCGTCGTGCTTGCGGCGGTCCTAGTCGTCGTCGCAATACGGATCCCCTCTCCCGTGTCTGCGCCGCGCACGGCGGCGGGCCCTCCGGCGGTACCGGCGTACGTCCCTGCGGAAAAATGGGTGGGGCGCGCCTACGCCCTCGACATCCTCTTCCACCGGGTCTATACTCCGTGCTGGGAGGGGGCATACGGCGCGATCGGGGACGCGCACCTGTTCGCCGTGACCAATGATTCCGCTCTTTTCCGGTTCTACGCCGTGAGTCACCCGCTGGCGGAAATGTGCCGGCAGACCTGGATCGACGATCAGGCGTGGGTCTGTCTCGCCGAGATGTACTGGTGGCGATTCACGGGGAAAACGCACGTCGAGTGGGCGGCGGATGCCGTGCGCCGGTATGCCGAGGCCCGCGAATCGGGCGCTCTCTCGCACATCGAGGGATTCTGGAGCTGGTACAACTTCCCCCCGGGGACGGCCCGTGAACAGGTGTTCACGAACAGCAATATGAACCAGATGGCGACGGTCGCATGCTGGCTTCACGAGGTGACGCACGATCAAAAGTACCTCGACGATGCGCTCCTGGTGTGGAACGGCGACGATACCGCCCCGGGAGTTGAGAAGACCTATTACAGGGGGAACGGCAGGTGGGTCGGCAAGGCCGGTCTTGCCGCGTTCGGCAACCCTCTCCCCTGGATGGGCGCCGGGTACTGTTCCATCGCCGCGGCGCTGTACAGGGAAACGGGGGACGCAAAATACAGAACGATCGCGGCCGCCACCGCGAAAAGGGTCATGAACCCCTCAAACGGATGGGTGGACCCGGCGGACTATTATCAGGTCAGGATGGACGGGGGTGGCGCGTTCACGCATTTTCTCCTCGACGCCTACCAGATCGCCCCGGATGAGCTTCAGGACCTCCCCGGGAAGGTGGAGAAATCGCTCGACTATGTTTGGACGAATGCCCACGGGAAAGCCGCCGTCGTTCTTCACCGGGAGTCGGACCACGGGATCCGGAACGGCTGGAACGGCAAAGGGGGGGAAGACGGGTACCGTGTGGGAGAGGTGGGGACGGTTCATGCGCAGGGGGAGGCGGTCCGCGCGTTCGGCGTCTACGCGTACGTCCTGAATCGCGTCGTCCCCCGCGCCGCGGGCGTCCCGCGCTGACGCGGGACGCCCCCGGGGGGACGCACGGGATGATCCGGCGGCTTACCTGATGTAGGCCATTTTCTGAACCTTGCTGAACGCGGCTCCCGACTTGTCGAGAGCCACTGCTTCGATCCTGCAGAAATAAACCCCCGACGACGTCGACGGATGCCACTGCACGACGTGCGAACCCGCCTCGACGTCCCCGTTGACAAGCTCTGCCACGAGCTCGCCCAGGACGTTGTACACCGCAAGGCGCACGTTGCTCCTGACGGGGACGGCGTACGAGATCGCCGTGGAGGGATTGAACGGATTGGGATAATTCTGCTCGAGCGCGAATTTCCCCGGGGCGGCGCCGGCGGCGGTCACCGACGTGTTGACCTTTAAAGCCCAGGAGACAGGGGGATAAATGCTTATCGTTCCGCTGTCGGGCCCGGTCGTGCTCACCGCGCTCACCTGTACGAGCGTCCCGTCATTCGAGAGGAAGATAAACCCGACGCTTTTCCCAAAGCTCAGCGTATGTGTTGATGTCGAGTACGTGGTGAGGCTGTCGGTCTTCTTGATCCGGAGCACGTGGTGGGAAACTCCCCCGGGCATCTTCAGATCGCCGTACGCATCGACAATATAGGAAGCGTTGTGCCTCACGCTCCCATAGTAGACGGGAATTCCGGGTGCCAGGTATCCCACGGTGGTATCAAGATACGTGGAGGTCCAGGTGGTTCCCAGCGTCGACGGGAGCTTGTAGAAGACATCTGCAGGCGTATTTGTGATGAGGGCCGATGCCTGGGAGCCGATTGCGTTTGCTCCCTCGCCGAGATTCAGGAGATTGCCGGAGAGCTCCAGGTAGACATAGGCGGTGACGGGGAGCGTAAGACCCGACAGCGAAAAGGTCGTTGTCGTCTGGAGCACGTGTGTTGCACCGGGGAACTGGGTGGTGAACGGTGATCCGGAGACGGCAATGCTTGTAAGCGTGACGGTGCTGCTCTTTATCAGCCCGCTGAAGTCCCAGGAGGATGCACCCGGCGCTCCGATGTTGATCGTCGTCGCCGTCGAGTCGAACTGCGTATCGGTGAAATTCCCCGGCGCAAATTGTGAACTCACGTCCGAGGACGTGATGGTGATCTGCGCGTCGGCCCGCGCGGCGAGTGCGGCCGAAGCGCAGATGATCGCGATGGCGCCAATCATTCGTTTCATATCCCCCTCCAGTGAAGTGTGTGGTAAGTGTCCTGTTATTTTCAGAATTTCGATTCCAGCACGAGCACGTAAGTCCGCGGAGGCATGATGTTCCCCGTCAGCTCGACGTAGTTGCGCTGGAACAGGTTGTTGACCTGGAACGTCGCCGAGAGGGGAATCCCGGTCGCGGCGAAATCCGCTCCCGCCCTGATGTCGGTGACGAGGATGTCCTGCCTCTGGTCCCCGTCCGGGATGATCCCCAGGTTGACGAGCTCGATATCGATGTTGTCGACGCGGCTCACGAAGCGGAAGTCCCCCCCCGCGCTGAACATGCCGGCCCGCCCGGTCAGGTTGACGTAAAAGAGATCACGGGGGCGGTACCGCAGGATCTCGCGCGTCACGAGGTCTTCCGGGTACGCGTACGTGTAACCGACATTGCAGTCCAGGCCCCCGTCGAAGAGGCCGAATCTGAACGACGTCTCGAAGCCCTGCACCCTCGCCCTGGTGACGTTGCGCCACTGGATGTACGGGAGGCTGGATCCCGCGGGGGCGTAGAGGCCCGGCTCGATCAGGTTGTCGAAATCCGAACGGAACGCCGCGATGTCCATCGTCCCCGCTCCCCACATCGTCTGGGCGATCCCGAGCTCGTACGAGCTGCTTCGCTCGGGCAGCAGGTCCTTGTTCGGGAGCGTCGCGAGGTTGCTCACCTCCCCCTGGATGAACGCCTCCGCCACGGACGGGACCCTGAACCCTCTTCCGTAGGAGGCGCGGAGCGTCGTCCCCGTCGCGGGGGTATAGGCAAGGGCCGCCTTGGGATTGACCTGGCCGCTCGGTTTGATGATGCCGACCGATTCGAAATCCAGGCGCACGCCTCCGGTCGCGACGAGCCCTTCGGCGAGCCGGTACTCGTCCTGCACGTACGCCGCGAGCCCGCCTCCCACGTGCTCTCCGAACAGGTCGGCGTTGACCATGTCGTAGCTCCCCGTGAACCCGGCCGTCATGGTGTTCGCCCTGTCGAGGATGAGCGTCGTCGTCCCCTCGAGGGTGATCTCGTCGGAGAGGGACTTCGTCATGCCGATCGCGTGTATCGTTTCGTAGCCCCAGTCGTTGTGATACCAGAGGACCTTCGCCGTGAAGAGGGCCCTGTCGGAGAGGACGCCGTTGTACTGCGCGTTCGCGTAGTAGCGTATCGAGCGGACGTCGTCCGTCTGCTGGAGCGACGGGGGGATGAGCGCCGAGTCGAGGTTCCGCCAGTAGAGATACTGTCCGCCGTACTGGTACAGGAGCCCGAAATTGATCGTGAGCGAATTGGAATTTGCGAAGTCCTCCCTGGTCTTGACGTAGACGTTGTACCGGCGGTGATAATCGTTCTGGCGGTACCCGTCGTCAAACTGGCGCGAGAAGAACAGGGCCACGCCGAGGTCCCCCGACTTGTAGGCGTGGCTGATCGACTCGCCGTTGTAATATCTGTTCCTGTCGGACCAGTCCCATGAGCCGAACGACGGCTTGTTGTAGAGACCCGCGTACGTCCTGACGACGGTCTCGGGCGTCTCGGGGATTTGTTTGGTGATGATGTTGATGACCCCTCCCAGTGCGTTGGATCCGTAAAGCGCGGAACTCGCCCCCTTGACGACCTCGATCCTGTCGATCTGTCCCACGGGGATCGATTCGAAGACGAGCTCGCCGGTGTCCCCCGCGATGAACGGGATCCCGTCAAGGAGCATGAGCACCCGGCTCCCCGCCCCCCTGCTGTACCCGCTCGAACCGCGGATGTTGACCTGGCCGCCGGTGATGTTGACCCCGGGGACGTACCGCAGCGCGTCGTCGATCGTCTGTGCATTCCGCATCTGGAGTTCGGCGGCTTCGAGGACCGAGATGCTCGCCGGTACTTCCTGGAGCGATTGTTCGCGCCGGTTGGCCGTCACGACGATCTGTTCGGTCTGGACCGGCGTCTGGACGAGCGCGGCGCTCGCGGCCGTCTCCTTTCCTTCCTCCACGGTCACGTCTGCCCTTCTCTCGTGCTGATATCCCACCATCGAAAAGAGGAGCGTGTACGTTCCGGGGGAGACGCCGGTGATCCGGTATTCTCCCTTCGTGTTCGTCGTGGTCCCCCGTACGGTCCCTTCGATGAGGACCGTCGCGCCCACGAGCGGCTCGGCGTCCCCTTTTCCGGTGACGTGTCCGGCGATGGATCCCCCGGCGCCGAACGCGCATCGTCCGGAGAGTGCGGAAAGAAGTAAGAGTGTGGGGAGTCTCATCGCCAGGGCTTGGGTGGTGGGGTGGCGAAATCTGCGACGATGTCGATTCCGGTGATGGTCTTGTGGAGAAGCACGCGCACCGGTGCGGCGTCGTACGGCCCGGGTCCCGTGGAGTACACCCCCGCCGGGCTCCAGTCCGCGAACACGTTCGGCCCGTATCTCCAGGCCATCGCGACGTAGTTGTACACCCCCACCTTCAGCGTCGTTCCCGCGGTGGAGAACGTGTAACGGATGGAGTCGGCAAAAAGGACGTGCTGCGTCGTGTCGAGGAGGAGATTGGGCTGGCCGATCTGGGGATACGCCACGGCGTACCCGTAAAGGAGGTCGAGCAGGATGCTTGCGCTGTCGCTGGGATAGGTCTGGAATGCGATCAGGCGGAGTTCCAGGACGCTGTCCGCGGGAGGCCAGTGTCTGAACCGGACCACACCGCTGAACCCCGACGGCTCGTCGGGGGGACCCAGCCCCGTGTCGCAACCCGCCGCGAAGAGGAGGAGGACCGTGAGTGCCGTTGCCGCATACCGCGCCTTGTTCATTGGGCTGCTGGTGCTATCCTGGAAAGAACAATTTGGGTCTCATGCTCCGCCGCGTGAAACCGGGAGGTGCCTGTTCTGTTGTCATACCATCGGTGGCGCCTGTCTGGCGCCAACAACTCAGAAAGTTATTCCCACGGTTGCGAGAGGGACTTCCGAGCTTGTCTTCCCCGTCGTCATGATGAAATTGACCTTAAGCTCTGCAAAAAGCGCCACCGGCCCGAACTTGAGGTCGACCCCTGCTCCGGCGTTGAGCGTCGGTTTGGTCTGGGTGTCGAATCCCTTGATCGTGAACGGGAGCGGGATTCCGTTGTATGTGAGCGATGCGTTGTTCATCTTCAGTTCGACGATTCCGGCTCCCCCTGTAGCGTAGACGTGTATGACGGGAAGCGGGAGGAGAGTAAACTTGAGATTGACGTTGCCCGAGTAGATGTCGATGCGGCCGCCGTCGACCGTAAACGCTGATCCGAGAAGCGTCTGGTACTTTGTTTTATCAGGAGAAAGCATGATATAGTCTCCTGAAAGCCGGAATGCGATGAGTCCGAGGTTGACATCGAGATGCGCTCCCCCGCCGTACCCGAGTCCGTATACCTGTTTGAAAAGCGAGCTGTAATCGACGGAAATCGAGGCTCCCCCCCCCGTCGGTATCTGGACGTTAGTCTGTGCGACTCCAAGATTAAAATTGACGAAATCGCCCTGAACGCCGAATCCAACTCCCTGGGCTCCCGCGGACGCCGTGAATGCGGCAAAAACGGCACAAAGTAGTATGACGCGCTTCATGGTATCTCCTGCATGGATGAATGAGAGGTCGTAATCCGCCCCGTCAGGCCGGTCGGGCGGGAGGAATAATTTATTGTTTGTCCTCTTATTATGCAAGGAGAGTTTGGAGTTAACTCCTCTTTCCTGCCTTGACAACGTGCCCTTCTTCTTGTAATATACATCACTTAATGCATTTAGTTGGTGAGATCCTTCCATACGAACCTCTTTGCAGCATGGAGACAGCCGGGATGACTCCCGGGTGTTCGCTCCCCCGCCCCTGAAAGGGAACGTGCGTCTGTGAACAAGATCGGCAAATACGATATCGTCGAGGAGCTCGGCCGCGGCGGGATGGGGGTCGTGTACAAGGCGCACGACTCGCTGATGGAACGCGATGTGGCGATCAAGGTCATGTCCGACCTGATGCTCGCGGTCCCCGAGATACGGACGAGGTTCTTCCGCGAGGCAAGGACCGCCGGGAAGCTCTCGCACGAGAACATCACCGTCGTCTATGACGTCGGGGAGGACGAGGGGCGGCCCTATATCGTCATGGAGTACCTGACCGGGAGCGACCTGGCCGAGCTTATCGAACGGAATGAGCCGATCCCGTTTCTCCAGAAGCTGGACTACGCCATTCAGATCTGCCGCGGCCTCTCGTACTCCCATGCGAACGAGATCGTCCACCGGGACATCAAGCCCCAGAACATACGGATCGTGGGGGGCGGGAAAGTCAAGATCATGGATTTCGGAATCGCCAGGTCGCTCTCCAGCACGATGACGACGACCGGCGCCGTGATCGGGACCCCCTACTACATGTCCCCCGAACAGATCCAGGGGCGGCACGTCGATAAGCGCTCCGACATCTTTTCGTTCGGCGTTCTCTTCTACGAGCTCCTCACCGGGAAGAAACCGTTCACGGGCGACGTCCCCACGGCGGTGATGTTCAAGATCGTCTACGACGAGCCGGAGCGGATCGACGACACGAAGATCGATCACCGGACCGGGCTTCGCGACGTCGTGGCGAAGCTCCTGGCCAAGGACCCGGAGAACCGGTACCAGGACCTTGCGGAAGCCGCCGATACGCTCGAGAACGTCGTGGCCGATCTCCGGGTGGAAGAGCGGAAGAAGATGGAACTGTTCCGGACGAGGCTTGGAAAGCTCATCGGGGAAAGCAGGGCGCTCCTCCGGGGGAACAAATTCCGGAAGGCCAGGGATCTTGTCGAGCAGGCTGCCCGGATGGACCCCGCCAGCACCGAAATCGCACGGCTGAGGAATGAAATCACGGCGGCGGAGGAACGGGAGGCGAAGAAAGCCTTTATCGAGGAGAGGCTGGGCGGCGCCCGCAGGCAGATCGAGTTGAAGCAATGGGACAGGGCGTTCGGCCTCCTTCAGGATATCCTGAAGGTGGAACCGGAGCATCCGGAGGCGGTCCGGCTGAGCCGCCAGGTCGGGGATGCCATTGCATTTGCGAAGACCGGTGACATCCGCTATGCTGCGACGCGGATGTCCGACGACACCGACCCCGGGGTGGCCGTTCCCGGGCGGACGGCGGCGGCGCCGAACCCCCCCGGGAATTCGGCGACGGCGCCTCTGGGGCCCCCCCCGGCTCCTCCTCCCCCCGTTTCGCGCGTGAAGCAGGAGACGCCTCCGCCGAGGCCGGCGAAGACGAAACCGGCGGCGGCGAGGCCCGCACACGCGCCTTCGCGCACCGTGGTACCCGCCCGGCGGAACACCCGGTACGTCATCGGGGGGGGAGTTGCGCTGGTGATCATCGGGGCGGTTCTCTACAGGGTGCTGCTCTACGTCCCCGCGCCGGCGCAGGGGTCCGTCGCGCTCAACGTCCTTCCCTGGGGCGAGGTTTCGAGTATCGTCAGCGTGACCGGTCGGGAGATCCCGCTCACCCGGAAGACCTGGACCCCATGCCGTCTGACGCTCCCCGAGGGATCGTACTATATTCACGTCACGAACCCGAAGTTCCCGCGGCCGCTCATCGACACCGTGACCGTCCGCGAAAATGAAGTGCAGAGGGTGACGAAGAAGTTTGACGGGTTCGACGACGCAAGCGTGTTGTCGAAATTCGAGTGACGGATACCGCAGGCAACGCACACCAACCATACAGAGGAGCCCGCTGATGCAGATTGCCAGACCCGGACCATTGCCGCTGCTCTTTGCGATCGGTACAGCCCTTGCCGCCCTGAGCTGTTCGAAGGACGACATCCCGACCTCGCCGCCGCCTCCGTACCTGTTCACCGGCGTCGCGATCTCGAAGTTCGTGTCCCCTTCCCCCGATGCCGCGATGCACGCCGGCCAGGGGTACGTCGTCCGGTTCGTCGTGGACTACACGCTTGATCCGGCCGTTAATGCCCAGAGAGGCCTGTACGCCATCTATGCCGACGTCGCCACGTTTGACTCCAGCGACAACCTGGTCCACGTCGTCGGCTTTGGTCCCAATCCTCCTCCGGCGCTGACGGCGTCCTCGGGGGCGGTAACCGATTCGATATCCATTGCCGTCGCGGCCACGGACACCCCTTACGTCCGCGTGATCGCGGGGATTGCCCTGAAGACGGACAGCACCTTTTTCTACACGCGCGGACCGCGCTGGTCGGTTCACTAACCGGGAGAGCACACGATGCGAACGACACAGAGTACACCTGCCGCCGGCGCGATCGCCCTCCTTGTTGCGCTCGCGTGCATCGCCGCGTCCGGCGTTGCGCAGACGAACACGGAGAACTTCGCGCAGTTCCGGTTTAACTTCAACAACCCCGGCGCGCGCGCGATCGGCATCGGGGGGGCCTTCATGTCCATTGCGGACGATGCGACGGCCTCCGAGGCCAACCCCGCGGGACTCACGACGCTGCTCAAACCGGAGCTCTCCCTGGAGGGGAAGGCGATCCAGTTCATCACCCACGTCGGGAATTTTTCGTCCACCGGGACCGCTGCGAATTTCTCGCTTGTCAGCAAGGATTTCAAGAGCGCGGTGGTGAGCCCCTCGTTTGTGAGCGTCGTCTTCCCGGCACGGCGGTTCACCTTCGCCGTCTTCCGGCACGAGCTCATGAATTTTGAGAGCGACTTTTATACGGAGGGATCGTATGCGCCGGGCTTCACCGACGGGAGCTTCTTCTTCCCGGCGAAATCGAGCACGCGGCTGCACGTCGACGACTACGGCGGGACCGTCGCCTACAAGTTCCGGGAGTCGTTTTCCGTCGGGGTCTCGGGCGGCGTGTCGCTGATGAGCATGCAGTCGTCGATCTCCCGGTACTTCATCGCGGTGTTCAATGACGGGACGCTGGCGAACATTGCGACGATCGACAGCCATGCGTCGGATTTCTTCGTGAACGTCGGCATCCTCTACAAGCCCTCCGAGAAGTTCTCGATCGGGCTGACGTACAAGAGGAGGCCGTCGTTCAAACTCGACCAGACCTACACGTTCACGAATTTTCCGGCCGACTCCTCGAAACAGAGTCAGATCAACTTCAACATCCCCTCGTCGTACGGCCTCGGCGTCTCGTACCGCCCGACCGATGTCCTCACGTTTGCCGTCGACGTCGTGCGCGTCAACTACTCCAGCCTGACGAAGAATTTCGTGGTGACGATCACCCCGGGCTCTGTGTCGCCGGCGGACTTTGCCGTCAGTGACGGCATGGAGTATCATGGCGGCGCGGAGTACGTGTTCTTCGTCAACACCACCGGCATCGTCATCAGGGCCGGGGGCTACCTTGAGCCGGACAACAGGATCCGGTTCGTCGGAAATCCCGGGACCGATTTCGACAGGAAGATCGAGCAGGGACTCTTCCAGAGCGGCGAGTCGTACGGCCATGCGACGTTCGGCGCCGGGTGCATACTCTCGAACAACATCCAGTTCGACCTGGCCGCCGATCTCTCCTCGGTGAGCAACACGGCGGTCGGCTCGCTCGTCATACGGTTCTGACCCGTGCGCCCGGGACGTCGGAGAGTACTTCTGCTCGGTGCGGCGCTCGCTTCCTGCCTCCTTCCGGTGCGCGCGGGGGCGCAGACCCCGTGGTACGTTTCCTACGAGCGGGCCCTCGCGGCGCAGGACCAGGGCGACTGGAAGGGGTCGATTACGCTTCTCGGTGACGCCGTGGCGGTGAAGCAGTCCCCGAAGCTCAAGGCAAAGACGTACGGACTCCGGTTCGTGAATTACCTCCCGTACTTCCACCTCGGCGAGGCGTATTATCACCTGAATGACAGGCAGAAAGCGGTCGAGAACTACGACCTCTGCCTGAAATACGGCGAGGTCCAGCAGGCCCCCGACGAGCTCGCGCTCCTCAGGTCCCACCGCGCAGAGCTCGCGGGGGAAGGCGCTGCCGCCGCGACGCCGGCCGCCGTGGCGGGTCCGGAGCCCCCCGATATCGGCATCCCGGCTTCCCCGGGAGGGCTCCCCTGGTACGTCAGCTATGAGACCGCACTTGCGTACATCGAATCCGGGGACTGGCTGAACGCGACGGAAAACCTGAAGACCGCGCTGAGCGTCAACGGGATACCGCGCAGGTACGCGCGAACGTACGGCATGTGGTTCATCACGTACATCCCGTATTATTATCTCGGCGTGGCGTACTATAACCAGGGGATGTGGCAGCTCGCGGTGAACTATTTTGAAACCGCCGAGCGCCTCGGCGAGGTGACGGATCTCGAGCCGGAGGCCTCCACGCTCAGGTCGGACCTGGAGGATGCGCGCAGAAAAAGCGTAGGGGGGAAGAAAGGGGTTTCCGAGGAGCTCAAGGCGGGCGTGAGCAGCAGGATTGCGGATGCGGTCCGTCTCTTCAACGGCGAAGAGTACGCGAAGGCGGAAGCCGTCTTCCGCTCCGTCCTCGTCATCGATCCGTATAATTCCGTCGCGCGGAATTACCTCGCCAGAATTGCGAACCGGTCCGGAAACGGCGCGCAGGAGCCGCCTCCTCCGCGGGCGTTCTCCGACGGCGTCCTTGAGCTTCTGAAAGGAAGGCACGAAAACGCGATCCGGCTCCTGAAGAGTGCGGCCCCGGAAATGGAACAGGACGCCGGCCTCCACGCATATCTCGGGGTGGCGTACTGCCTCCGCCACCGCGCGGCGGGGAAGAAGGAGAAGGAATCGCTCCGGAGCGCGCAGACGGAATTCCGGCGCGCGCTCGAGATCGACCCGTCGTACACGCTCGATGGAACGCTGTTTTCAAAGGATGTGCTCGACATCTTCCAGGGCGTACGGAGAAAATGAAACGATCACTTCTCCTCATCCTCTTCCTCCTCCTTCCGTTCGGCTTCGGTCTGGCCCAGTGGTACGTCAACTATGACGACGGACGGAAGGAGGCGATGGAGAAAGGGGGAGACCTGCAGAAGGCCGTGAGCCTTCTCACCGATGCGATCAGCGATGAATCGGATTCGAAGGCCCTCAAACGGACGACAAGTCTTCAGTTCATCGATTATTTTCCATACCTCTACAGAGGGATCGCATACTACAAGCTCGGGGACCTCGCGAAAGCACGTGCGGACCTTGAGAAGGAAAAGAACGACGGCGCGATCAACGATGCGGAGAAGGATAAAGGAGCTCCCGCCCTCCTGACGGAATACCTGGGACTCCTCCAGAAGCCGGCTCCCCAGACTGCACAGCAGAAAACTCCTCCTGTCGTCCAGGAGAAGTCTCCCCAGCTCGCCGAACAGAAGCAGCCCGGGAAGGCCGTGGTGACCGTGCCGCCCCCCCCGGGGAACAAACGCGACGATCAGGCTTCTGCGAAAACGAACAAAGGGACGTCCGGCAAAACGATCGCGGCGCTGACCCCGCCGAAGGAAAATCCTCCCTCCCCGCGCGAGACTGCAAAGGAACCGGCCCCGCTTACCGTCGACACGGCGGGGTCCGCGCAGTTTCATGATGCGGTGGCTCTCCTGAACGCCGGGAAAATCGGGGAGGCGAAGTCGGCCTTCCTGCGCGTTCGTGCCGTCGCTCCCGGGTATCCTGATCTGGCGGCGAACCTCGGGGCGATCGCCGCCATCGAGGAGAAAACGCACACGGGGATCTCGGCCTTTCTCCGGGGCGAGTACTCCGAAGCGATCGAGAATCTCGGTTCGACGTCGAAGCACGGGACCGACAATCCTCACGTGTATGCGTTCCTTGCGTGTTCCTACGCCGCGGAATATCTTCTCGCAGGAGGGGAAAACGGGACGCTCAAGAAGGAAGCCGTGGAGGCGTTCGGCAGGTTGAAAGGGATCGATCCCCGCTACGAGCTTGACGCTCAGCTTGTCTCCCCCGGTATCATCGCCCTCCTTAAAGGAGAGTAACCCGTCATATGCGTCGCCCGGAGGGTACACCCTGTGGGATGCCGCGGTGGTACTCCGTCCGGACGTTGGGTCGCCCGGATGGGCGAAGTTTCAGTCGATCGGCAGGTTCATCGGGGAAGGAGAGAGCGCGGCCGGGAACGCTATGCGCGGGATTCGGAATCTCTGGTGCAGGGCGGCATTCAGAAACCGGAATGGGGTCCGTTCACTCCGAACCGCGTTTCCATCCGGTAATAATCGAGAGGAAGTTGGACCACCCGGCGATGACGACCATGACGAGATGCCCGCCGAGGAACAGGACGAGAGCCCCCATGAAGAGGAAGTGCCAGATACGCGCGGTGTCGTACCCGCCGAACAGCCGTGCTACCGCGCCGAACTGGACGGGCCAGTAGATTGACATTCCCGTGAGGATGGATCCGAGCGCGACCGCGGGAATGGAGGTGTAGGCGAGTTTCTGGAGCGGGTTGTATTTCCCTGCGGGGGGGTGCTCTCTCCGGATCCGGAGGTAATACAGGATCATCGGGAGCACACCCGGCGCGTCGTTTCTGCGGAACAGGGTCGTCCTGCGGCCGTGCCTGCTCAGGATATTGTATGCGAGCCACACCGTCCCGTTCACCGCAAAGAGCCACATGCCGAAGAAGTGCCACATGCGCGCCCCCGCAAGCCAGCCCCCCAGGGTCAGGGCGCCGGGGATGGAGAACCCCCAGAGGGGCGACGCGTTGTAGATCCTCAGCCCGCTCGTGATCATGATCCCCAGCGCGATGGCATTGACCCAGTGGGTTGCGCGTATGACGAACGGATGCTGGTATTCCTTTTTCACGGTCTTCATCAGATCCCCGCGAACCAGTCGTACCCCTGGTCCTCCCAGTAGCCCCCGGTTTTCTCGTTCGTGACGACGAGCTTCGTAATCCACTTTGCGTTCTTGTACCCGAGCTTCGTCGGCATGACCACGCGCACGGGGGCGCCGTGGGCGAGCGTCAGCGGCTTGTCGTAGGCTTCGTAACAGAGGAGCGTTTGCGGATGGAGTGCGCTCGGCATGTCGTAGGTCGTCATGTAGTCGTCCGCGCACTCGATGTACACGTACTGGGCCCGGGTGTCCGCTCCGACCGTCCGCAGGAAATCCGAGAGGAGCGTTCCTCCCCAGCGGGGGACCATGCTCCATCCTTCGACGCAGCAGTGCCGTGTGTTCATGACGCGTTTGGGAAGGGACGCGATATTCGCCAGCGTGTATGTCCCGGGACGTGCCACGAGTCCCTCCACGGTCAGCGTCCAGGCCGCCGGATCGACGTCGGGGTAATCATCGTCCTTGCCGTTGATGCGGAATCCGGCTTCGGGCGTCACTTCCGCGTCGGCGTACTCCGTGCTGAGCCGTGAACCGTCGAAGACCTTCGACTGGAACCAGTCGTTGAATTTCTGGAAGGATCTGAGAAATGATTCGGTGCGCCCCTGCGGCGTCATGTCGCATCCGGCCAGGAGCAGAAGAGGCGAGAGCTTCAGCAGGCCCCTCCGCGTGATCGGGATTCCCGTTCTCTCTCCGGGGGCATTCCTGAATCCGCTCTCCTGGGACATACGCTCTCCTCCCTCCTGACGTCGCAAAGAACATGGGCGCCGGCCCGACCGCCCCTGTGTGCCGTGCTGTAACTGTAACAAGATTTCCCGGGTTTGTCAACCCCTTGCACTTTCTTGCTCATTCGCTCCAACCTCCGTACATTGAGCCCGTGAAATGAGCGTGTGATCGGAACGAAGCACGTCGGGAGGAGCACACCGTGGAAAAGTATCATTTCGGAGTGGTAGGCCTGGGCGTCATGGGGCAGAACCTTGCCCGCAACCTCGAGCGTAACGGCTATTCCGTCGTCGGCTACGACGCCGACCGGGGGAAAGTCGATGACTTTGCCCGGGTTATGGCCGGGAAGAAAGGGGCCCCGGCCCGTTCCGCGCCGGAGTTCCTTGCGGCGCTTGACTCCCCCCGGAGGATCCTCATTATGGTTCCGGCCGGCAGGGCGGTCGACGCGGTCATCAACGATCTCAAGCCGGGACTCTCCGCCGGGGATGTACTCATCGACGGCGGGAACACCTATTTTGCCGATACCGAGCGCCGGCTCAAATCCCTGGAGGGGACGGGGATACTGTTTGTGGGATCGGGCGTCAGCGGGGGGGAGGAAGGCGCGCTCCGCGGGCCCTCGATCATGCCGGGGGGAAATCCCGCGGCATGGCCCGTGGTGAAGCCCTCCCTCCAGGCGATCGCCGCGAAAACGGAAGACGGCGTCCCGTGCTGCGACTGGATCGGGAGCGGCGGGGCCGGGCATTTCGTGAAGATGGTGCACAACGGGATCGAATACGGCGACATGCAGATCATCTGCGAGGCGTATTTCCTGATGCACCGGCTCCTGGGGATGTCCCCCGGAGAGATGTCCGGCGTGTTTGCGGAATGGGACACCGGAGAGCTGAACAGCTACCTTATACAGATCACCGCCGATATACTCCGCAGCAAAGATCCGGAGACGGGAAAGCCGATGGTGGATGTGATACTCGATACCGCGGAGCAGAAGGGAACGGGGAAGTGGACGAGCCAGGTTGCGCTGGATCTCGGGATCCCGGTGATGACGATCGCGGACGCCGTGTTCGCGCGCATGCTGAGCGCGCAGAAGAAGGAGCGGGTCGCGGCTTCCGCCCTGCTGAAGGGCCCGCCGGAGACGTTCCGCGGCGCAAAGACGGAGTTTCTCGAGCTGATCCGGAAAGGGCTTCTCTGTTCCAAGATCTGCTCGTACGCGCAGGGTTTCCAGCTCCTGCGGGCCGCGGACACCGAATACGGCTGGGGTCTGAATTTCGGAAGGATCGCGCTCCTCTGGCGCGCCGGGTGCATCATACGCGCCCGGTTCCTCGGGAAGATCGACGAGGCCTACCGGAGAAACCCCGCCATTCCCAGCCTCCTCCTCGATCCCTGGTTTTCCGGCATACTCACGTCGTACCAGGGCGCGTGGAGGACGGTGATCGCCGCGGCCGTCACGCAGGGAATCCCCGTCCCTGCGTTCACGGGCGCGCTCGCCTACTTCGACAGCTACAGGACCGCCGCGCTCCCGGCAAACCTTCTGCAGGCGCAGCGCGACTATTTCGGCGCACACACGTACCGGAGGGTCGACAGGGAAGGGGTGTTCCATACGCAATGGGAAGAGGGTGATGAAGATCGCCGTTGACAGGAACATCCCTCTCGCCGGATCCGCCTTCGGCCCGCTCGGCGACCTGACGCTCCTGGCAACGACCGCGGTGACCGCGGAAACTGTCCGCGATGCCGGTGCGCTTGTCATCCGCTCTGAAACGAAAGTCGGCCCGCGGCTTCTCGAAGGGAGCGCCGTCCGGTTCGTCGGCACGGCCACGATCGGCACGGACCATATCGACCTTCCCTATCTCCGCGCGAAGGGGATAGCGTTTGCAAGCGCCCCCGGGTGCAACGCCAATTCCGTAAAAGAGTACCTCCTTGCCGCGCTTCTCGTCCTTGCCCGGAGGGGAAAATTCCTTCTCGCCGGGAAGACCATCGGGGTGGTCGGCGCAGGAAACGTGGGCGGGCGGGTGGCGGCCATGGCGCGTGCGCTGGGGATGACCGTCCTGCTGAACGATCCCCCTCTCGAACGCGCGGGGGGGAAAGGATATCTTCCGCTCGACGCCCTCATGGGTGCGGACGTCGTCACGCTCCACGTGCCGCTGACGTACGACGGGAGCGACCCCACGCATCACCTGTTCGACGCCCGCCGCATCGCGCAGTTGAGGAGTGACGCGATACTCATCAACACGTCACGCGGAGCGGTCGTCGAGACAGCCGCCCTGGAATCCGCGCTCCGCGGCGGCCGGCTCGCCGCCGCGGTCGTTGACGTGTGGGAGGGGGAGCCCGCCATTGATGCGGGGCTCCTGTCGCTCGTCTCCCTGGGGACGCCGCATATCGCGGGGTACTCGATCGACGGTAAGGTGAAAGCCGCATCGATGATCCGCGCGGCGCTCTGCCGGTTTCTCGGCGACACGTCGGAGTGGGATCCCTCGGCGGAGATTCCTCCTCCGGCGATCTCCCCCGTCTCCGCCGGCGAGGAAGGGACGCCGGAAGGCCGTCTCGAACAGGCGGTGAAGATGCTCTATGACATCGAATGTGACGACCGGCTTCTTCGCGGGCTGCTCGATGTCCCCCCGGGCGAACGGGCCCGGTTCTTCATGGGCCTGAGGAGCGGATACCGCATCCGCCGGGAGTTTGACGCCGTGCGCGTCCCCGGGGTTCACGGCGACCCTGCGCTCCGGAACCTCCTCTCGGCGGCAGGGTTCCGCTTTTGAGCAGTGGACCGCCCTGTTCGCCGTACGTTCTCTCTTTGCCTCTGCTCATCCACGACACCCCGGAGATACCATGCCCGTGACGCTGCGCCCCGAAAAGGAATCTGAGTTCGATGTCCTCACGCTCGGTGAGTGCATGATCCGTCTGAGTCCCCCCGGACACCAGAGGATCGAGCTGACGCCGGTGTTCGAGGCGTTTGCCGGCGGGGGGGAGTACAACGTGTCGTACGCGCTTGCGCGCTACGGGATGCGCACCGGGTGGGTCTCGCGCCTCGTGGACAACCCGCTCGGCCATTTCATTCGAAACCACGCGCGGGCGAGCGGGATGGATCTGAGCGAGGTGGTCTGGGTGCCGTACGACGGCGCGGGGAGAGCCGACAGGATCGGTCTGAACTTCACGGAGGTCGGCACCGGCGTGAGGGCGAGCGTGACGATGTACGACAGGGGGCACACGGCGATCGCGCACATGAAGCCGGGCGACGTCGACTGGAAGAGGATATTCGGCACGCGCGGCGTCCGGTGGTTCCACACGGGGGGAATTTTCACCGCGCTGAGCGATACGTGTGCTGACGTCACCGTGGAATCGATGAAGGCCGCCAGGGGGGCCGGCACGGTCGTCAGTTATGACCTGAACTTCCGGAGCAAGCTCTGGTCGAGCAGGAAGGCGATCGATGTGACGGCAAACCTCATCCCGTTCGTCGACGTCCTCATCGGGAACGAGGAGGATTTTCAGAAGGTGCTCGGGTTCACCGTGGAGGGGGCGGACGCGGACCTCAAACGCCTCCCGGTGGAGGGCTACAAACGGATGGTGGAGAGAGTCGTGAAGAAATACCCGGCGCTGAAGGCCGTCGGGACCACGCTGCGCGAGGTGGTGAGCGGTCTCGTGAACAACTGGTCGGCGATCATGTACTACGACGGGACGTTTTACGAGTCGCGCAAATTCATGAACCTGGAGATCGAGGACCGCGTGGGGGGAGGCGACGGTTTCTGCAGCGGATTTGTGTACGGACTGCTCCACGGGATGCCCCCGCAGGAGTGCGTGGAGATGGGGGCGGCGCACGGCGCCCTGCTCCAGACGACGCGCGGGGACACGAGCATGGTGACGATGGAGGAACTCAGGCACGTCATGGGGGGCGGGAGCGCCAGGATCAACAGGTGACCCGGCGCCCCGCCCGTCCGCCGCGCGCGCGCGCGGCGGCGATCAGACGTGGAACGAGAGTTTCAGTATGACGTTGCGCCGTTCTTCCCAGCTCGCCCCGCTGAAATACGCCCCCTTGATCAGGTGCTCGTGGTCGAGCAGGTTCGTGATGTAGAGGGAGGGCTCGAGCGTCGACCCGCCGTTCATGTGATACTTGCGGCCGATGGCGAGGTTGAGTATCCACGACGGGGGGGTGTGTGTGGCCGTGTTGAAATCAAAGAGCCCGGTCCTGTACGGCACCCCGCCCGGGTTGCCGTTCGTAAGCCCCGAACCGTAGATGCCTCCGAGGTTCATGTACCAGTCCCGCGGCTGGTAGTTGATGCCGGTGACGACCGACAGGCGCTGGTCATGGTCGAGATCGGTTGCCGTTCCGTCGTCGCTGATGTTGAGAAATCCCCCGGAGACCGTCCCGGCGCCGTACGCATGTATCACCGATGCGTTCATGTAGCCCGAAATCGGCGTCTCGGGGCTGCTGAATGAAAGCCCGAGTTCGATCCCCCGTATGGTCACGACGGCAATGTTGACGGGCGTCTTTATCGCGCTCCCGCCGACGGTCTGGTCGTCCACGCCGGGCGAGTCCTTCTTGTCGAAGTAGGTCATTTTTCCCCGGAGACCGCCCGGGAACTGGTGTGTGTACATTGCCTCGAAGAAATCATCCCGTTCGGGGAGCGTCGGCGCAAGCGACGTGCTCGCGTTGAGCGCGATCGACCTCAGCCCTTCGATGTTTGTCGGCATGAAGAGCCGGCCGTAATAGAGATAGGCCGTGTTCGATTCGTCGATATAAAAATTCCACCTGATCCGGGGACTCACCTGGTGCGTCATGGGGACGTCGGGGGCGATATGCTGGTCGTACCGCGCACCGAGTTCAAACGACGTCCAGTCGAGAGGGTGCCACTCCGTTTCCCCGAACACGCCGAAATCCGATCCATGGAAGTCCGAGACGATCGATGGCCCCGGGTTCCCTGCTGAATCCCGGGAGGTGAACCTCTCGGTCCCCGACGTGCTGCTCGCGTTGAACCCCGTCTTGACCATGAACTGGTGGGAGAACCGCTTGTCGTACGTCGTTCGCACGCCGGTTGTCGTGAAGTTCCTGTCTTCCGTCAGGAGGTAGCTGCCCGCGGAGTCCCCCGCGAACCGGAATCCCGGCGGGTCGATGCTCCCGGGCGTGTACGTCAGCCCCCCCTCGCGCGCATACGCGCCGGCAAAGAAGTTGGATTCCCGGTCGATGTCCGAATTCAGCGTCCTGAAGTATGAAAGGGTCTGGAACCCGTTCGTCGTCTTCTGCAGGTCCGAAGTGATCCCTTCCGCGGAATCGTACGGTATCTGCGTGTAGGTATCCCCGAAATTCAGGTTGGAGGTGACATAGTCGACGTCGCTCAGGACGAAATCGAATTTGCCGTACAGGAAGTAATCGAAACCATGGTCATGAAAGAGGTTCGGCACCGGGGGATCGATGCGTCTGTCCGTCTCCTGCCGGGAGCCGGAGAGGAAGAACCCGAGGTTGCCGATATGGTCGCTCATCGAGAGCGCCTGTCCGTTCGAGTTAAGCGCCCTGAACGGCCCGACCCTCGCGCCGAGCGTATCCCCGGGAGACGCCGGCGCGGCGCCGTTCCCCGGTGAGAACGGTTTCGCCCCGTTGAACGTCAGGTAGCTCCCTGCATATGTCGATGCGTCCAGGTGGAACGTCCCTGTCGGGACCCGGTTGTTGAGGTCGATGATCGCGGCCATCTGTCCGCCGTACTCGGCCGGGAACCCCCCGGTGATGAACGTCGCCCTGTCGATGACCTTCGGGTCGACGACCTCGTTGAGCCCTCCGAACACGCCGAGCGGCACCGGTATGCCGTCGATGTAATACGTGAACTCCCCGTGCTGCCCCTGTATATGGACCTCTCCGGTCGGCGCCCGTGCCGCCCCCATGACATTCTCCTGAATGAGATTTGTCATCCGCGCGGTGGGGGGGACATGGTACGTTTCCGATTCGAACACCTGGTTCCCGGTTCTCGGGTCGATGTGCGAGACGGCAAGCTCCCTGTCCGCGGTGACGACGACCTCCTGTTCCTCGGTTCCCTCGGAGCGGAGGAGGAAGGTGAACGTTGAGTGCGCCTGGTCGATAAGTATCGAATCGGCGAATGTGTTGTACCCCACGAACCATGCCGAGACGTTGTACCAGCCCGGCTCAATATCTCTGAAGCGTATCAACCCGGCGGGATTCGTCGCATCCTGGGCGACGAATTTTCCGTCGCGGCGGAGCACGACGTGTGCAAGTTCCATGGGAAGCTTCCCGTCGGCATCGAGAACGGTGATCCTGGCCTGGACCCCGTGCTCGGGTGTCGATCCCCCGGGGGTCTCCGCCGCGCGCGCATTCAAAGAACAGGAAAGAAAAAATGGAATCAGTACACCGGACAATCTCATGCTCGGACTCCTCCTGGTAAACAACCGCAATAGAACGGGGCGCCGCCGCATCCCGGAGAGGTTCGGTTATTTCACGCCGGGTGCGAATACGCAGCGTGACGCAGGGAGCTACCCCCCGCGGTGTTCAGGTGCCCGGAAATGCGGAGACGACGGGATTATGAGAAGAGTCCTGCCGGTGGGGCGCGTGCCGTCCGCGTGACGCGGTATGCGGATCGTGGACGCTGGAGGAGGGACGAAATCGCGGGATGAAGAGGGGCTGTCGAGGGAATGCACGGGTCCTGCACAAATATGTGCCCTGCGGCAAATAGGCAGGCGAGGCATATTCCCGTATCTGATCTGTTTCCGTGTAACGCGATGTGCTGAACCCCGACGATGAGGTGTCCGTCCCCCGTCGCGGACAGATCGTCGGTGTGAAGCATCCCGAGTGAGAGAATGAGCGGGATGTACGTCAAAATGAGGCATATCCGGAGCGTATGTCGCAGGGAACGGGTCATGGCTATGTACTGAAACGGAAAAACGCCCGAAAGGTTCCGCAAGGACCGTGATTCCGGGTTGCTGTCGGCCTCGTTGCCCCCGCCCCCCCTAAAAGGCCTCGAGGATGGACAGATAGACCTCGGACGAGTCCTTCCCGGCTCCCAGGTCGAGCCTGACACCGAGCCGCTCCTCCTCCACGACAAGGAACCTGATTCCGGCCCCTGCGGAATACTTCACCCCGGCCGTGGTGAATTCGTTCGTCGTTCCCGCGACCTCACCAGCGGCGACGAACGCGGCGAGCCCGAACCGCCAGAACAGCGGGAGCCTGTATTCGGCCTGGAGGACGGCCATGTCGTTGTCGCGGAACCGTCCCTGGAAATACCCCCTCGTGTTGACGTCCCCTCCGAGCTGCGCCATCGTGTAGAATGGCTCGTTACCGCTGACGAGCTCGACGAGTCCCTGGAGGGCGACGGTGTGAGAGCCGAAGACCGGCACGAATTCCCGCGCATCGATGTCATACCTGTTGAACATGAACGAGCTCCCCGTCCCCCTGCCGTAGAACATCGATTTGAATTTGAGATACGTCCCCGCGCGTGTCGAGAATATGTTATCCCGCGTGT